>Ga0302326_10033664_pt1 | contig 10176 bp, 9 predicted proteins | sample Palsa_T0_3_FD_202264 | JGI IMG/M metagenome (GOLD analysis project Ga0302326, IMG submission 202264) | Peat permafrost microbial communities from Stordalen Mire near Abisko, Sweden - Palsa_T0_3 | ecosystem: Environmental > Terrestrial > Soil > Palsa > Peat permafrost | place: Sweden: Abisko...
CCGGGGTGACCAAGCTGGGCGACGCCTCGCTGTCTTACTCCGGCCTGGGCGGCTGGGCCGAACGCGGGCTGCTCGACAACTTCATGGGACTGAGTAAGTCGGTGTGGAGAACCAGGGCGTTCGGCGACTTCTGGTCGCACATGCTGGTCGCGGAGGGGGCCTGCGACGTCTCGGCGGAGCCGGAGGTGTCGCTGTGGGACATCGCCGCGCTGCAGGTCATCGTCACCGAGGCGGGCGGGAAGTTCACCTCGCTGGACGGCGTGGCCGCCCCCGACCGCGGCAGCGTGGTGTGCACCAACGGCCACCTGCATGACGAGGTGCTGGCCCAGCTCGGTCGTTAGCCCGGTTACCTCAGCGTGAGCTAGTGGCAACATCAGGTTCATTTGGGGGTTGCCCTCCGGGGTTAATTAACCCATGCTTGGTGGACGTCACAAATGCACAAGCGCCGCAACCAGGGGGTGTTCCTCGTGAAGGTACGAGATGGCATGTCCCACCTTGTCCTCACCATCGGGCCTGCGCACACGCTGCGGCAGGCCGCGCAGATGATGGCCGCGCGGCATATCGGCGCCGCCGTCGTCATCGATCCTGAGCATCAGGGCATCGGCATTCTCACCGAACGCGACATCCTCAACTCGGTGGCCAAGGGCGAAGACCCCGATGCCGAGCTGGCCGGCCAGCACCGCACCGAGGACCTCACCTACGCCACGCCCGACTGGACCCTGGAGGACGCGGCCGAGGCGATGGTCAAGGGCGGGTTCCGGCACCTTGTCGTGGTCGAGGGCCACGATGTGGCCGGGCTGCTCTCCATGCGCGACATCGTCCGCTGCTGGACGCTGGACGCGGTGGCTCAGCCTGAGCCGGCCGCCACGTCGGCCTGACCCGGCCGGCGCGGTCGCGCTTGCGCGGTCGCGCCTGCGCCCGCGCCTGCACGGCTGCGCGGTCGCGGCGGCCCGGCGCTGGGTGCAGGCTTGACGGGTGGGTGACGAGCGGGCCGAGACCTACCTGAAGCTGCGCGCCGAGGCCGAGTTGCGGCGCAGGCTGCGATCAGCCACGGACGGACTGGTGTCCGCTGCGGACGTCACCGCGAGCACCATGGACATCCGCTGGGCCGGCGAGGTGCTGCGGGATGCGGGCGTGCTCGCGCACGGCACCGCGCTCCGCATCGCGGCCGAACTCGAGATAGCCCTGGCGGTCCGGGCACGCAGCGACCCGCGGTGGCCCGCGCGGCGGCTGGACTGGGCGTTCAGGGAGCGGGGTCAGGACAGCCCGACGCAGGCCGCGCAACGCGGGCATCACGGTCGTGCGGGCCCGATGCGGGTCGTTGCCCTGGGCCGGACGCTCCCGATCCACGATGAGCGCGCACCCTGCGACCTGTACCTGATGACGCTAGTAAGCACGCCGTCCGAAGCGGTGGTCACCGTCGCGCAGCGCATGCACTGGCCGGCCGACGGGTCGAGCGGGGACCTCGAGATCGGTGGCGCGGGCATCCAGCACCTGCCCTTCGGGCAGCTAGACGCGGTTGATGACCAGGGCAGCCGGTACCGGCTGCAGTTCAGCCTCGGTGACGGCGGAGCCGATACCTGGCGCGGCCTCATCATGCTGTCCCCCGCTCCCCCGCCGCAAGCCCGCTGGCTCGACCTGGTCGCCGACGGGACGCGGCTCATCCGGCTGGACCTGCGGCCGGACGGGCCGGCCCGGGCCGCGGCGGCCGCCGAGGTCACGATCGAGCAGACCCCGGGCGTAGCGCCCGGCGAGCACCTGCTCGCGGCCGAGGCCGAAGCCATCATGGCCAGCGCCTGGGACATCCAGGGACCGGCGGGTGACCGGCGGCTTGGTGAGCTGGTCCGGCTGCTCGCCGACATAGGCGCGATCGCCGCGGACAGCGAGATCCCCAGCCGGCTCGCCGCGCTGTGCGAGCGGCTCGGCCTGGCGGGACACGGGATCTCCGCCGCGCCCGCCGCGCAGCTTCCCGGCCGCTGGGCCAGCGTCCTCGCGCAGCGCGACGCCGCCCCGGTAGGCCCGTACCAGGAGATCTTCGCGCCGCTCGGCACGCTGCTGCCGGGCATCGAAGGGACGCGCTTCGCCCTCAGCGGGCTGACCTCGGCGGCCGGGGAAAGCTATCTGGACCTGGTGGCCAGCGGCCTGCCCGGGCGAGCGGGGGCGGGCCCACGCGGCTGGGTTACCGGCTTCGGCTGGTGGCTGCGGGACGACACCGGAGGGTGGCATACGGCCGCGGGAAACGGCGCGGCCAGGCAATCGCTCGGTGAGGCGGCGGCGTTCCGGCTGCGCCTGGTACCGCCGCTGGTCAGCTGCCCGGACACGCTCGAGGTGGCGGTGACGGGCCAGGCGAGCAGGCTGCGCGCGGTCGTGCCAGTCCGCCGCGAGGGGGACAATCAGGCATGAACCGCGAGGGCGCGGAGACCTTTCTGCGGCTGCTGGCCGAGGCCGAGATCCGCGGGCCCATGACATCTGCCCTGCGGATGCCCTGGTCAGCAGACGTGCCGGCCGGGAGCACCGGCAACCTGATGGTGACGGCGGCCGAAGCCCTGATCGCCGTGCAGGCGCTCGACCGCGAGACCGCCGAGCAGATCCTGGCCGACGTCGACCTGGCAGCGGTCGTGCGGCCTGGTCATCCGCAGCAAGCACCGGCGGATCCGGCCGGGGCCCCGCGCCCGCGGCCCGGACAGCTCAGGGTCACCATCCCCAACCGGTACGGCATTGCGCCAGTCGGGGGAACGACGCCGGCCGCGCCGCCAGGACCAGGCTGGGCGGAGCGGTTCGTACCGGTCGGGGTAAGCGTCCCGTTCGGGGACGACGAGTTCACCGGTGAGCTGCACCTCCTGTGCTACGCGCACGTCGCCTCGGGCGCGGCGTTCGCGATGACCTGGAGCATCCGTCACTCGGCTGCCCCTTACGCCACCGTCCGGGCTCATCCCAGGGTGCTGACCTGGCGGTTCACGGTCACAGACGATCGCGGCCAGCGCTACGATCTGGACGCGAGCGGCACTGGCGACCCCGCGTCGGCCGACTTGGCCTGGCTGCGCCCTGACCCGCCGCCGGACATCGGCTGGCTCGAATTCTCGGCACCTGGCACCTCTCCCGTCCGCGTCGAGCTTGCCGCTGCGGCTGGCGCCGAGCCGGAGGTCAGCGAAGCGCGCCTCAGCGCGGGCGAGCAGCTGCTCATCATGATCGCCGAGCGACTGATGGCGCTCGCCGCCAATTTCCCGCGGGATCAGCGGACGCGGTCGCGGCCGGGCCCGGCGTCACGGCCTGGCCCTGCGTCACGGCCGGCCCTGGCGTCGCCGGGAACGCTCGAGGCCACGGCCGCCGGGCTCGGCACGATCATCGCCGCGCTTGAGGCCGCTGGAGTCCTCTCGCCGCTCAGCCCGGTGCCCGGCTGGCTGGCCACCGTCTGCGCGAGCCTGAACATCAGCGGGCACGGCATCACCGCGCCGGCCCGGTGTGACCTGCCCGAACCCTGGCTCAACCTGCTCGCGTTCTGCCAGCGCAGGAAGCCGGACACCGGTCCGGTACACGATGGTTTCGCGGCCATGACCGGCACGCTGCCCGAACTCGACGGCCTCAGGCTCGTCCTGCTCGGCCTGCACACGAACGGCGGCGTTTCCTCGCTGCACGCGCTGGCCAGGGGCCTGAACGCGGACGCCAGGGCCGGACCTTGCGGTGTCGAAACGTACTTCCCGCTCTCGGTCTGGATCAGGGACAGCGGCGGACGATGGCACGCCGTGCTGCCGTCCAGCTGGCACCAGGCCGGCCCGGAGTACGCTCTGCAGCTGTGGCTGGTGCCGCCATTGCCCCGGTCCGCAACCTGGATCGAGGTGCTGGCCGCCGGGCGGTCGGCCCAGGTCCGCGCCAGGCTCACGCTCCGCTGGGGGTATTCGTCGTGACCGATATGCCGAACGACCCGTGGTACAGCTGCCTGGCCAGCTGCCAGACCATGGTCCCCTGCGGCCAGGGCATGCACACCGTCCGCTGGGAAGCCGGAGCGCTGGTGCTGCTCGCCCACGCCGACGCCGAGGCTGAGCTCGTGCTGGCCGCCCTCGGCGGGGAGAAATCCGGGTGCATCGAGCTTGCCGAGACGTGGCACCGGCACACCGATGACCTGTCCGTGCTGGCCATCGGGCCACGCGGCGCGGCCGATGAGATCAACGTCAGCTGGGACGACGTCAAGCAAGCCGCCGCGGCCGGGCCGCGCGGCGGTCCGGCGCGGCGCGGCCGGATGCGGCTGGCCGGCCCACCGGGATCGGCAGGCGCGGCCGCGAGGCAGCAGGCACAGCAGGACATGGACGACGCCGAGCGGCGCAGGACGGACTTGCTGTCGCTGCTCGCGCTGGGCTACGGGTTCCAGGTCCGGCTGGCGGGGCAGGTGGCCGCCGCGCACGCGGTCCGGCCGGACGAGCGGGCCCGGCCCGCGCTGACCGCCGCGATCACCGGGCGGCTGGCCCTGGTGGCTGAGCAGTGGCTCGGGATCGATCCCGGTCAGGTGGAGGTATCGCTGCACGCCGGACCTGGCTGGGGCACGACCGAGCTCACCGGGCGGGGGGAGGCACGGCGGTTGCGGGTCAGCCTGCCCGCCTGGTGGCTGGCCCGGGTGTGGGCCTGCGGCCTGCCGCTGATCGGCGGGCACCTGGTCGTGGCGGTGGAGCGGGCGGGCTGGCCGGACGCCCGGGTCCTCGGCGTGCGCGGGCCCGGCGCGGAGCCGGTGCCGCTGGACGTGCACGCCCGCGAGGCGGCGCCGGGCGGCCGGGCCGATGCCGGGGATGCCCCACACTGGGAGATGTGAGCATGCCGCCTCGTCAGTCGAATCCCGCGGCCGAGGCGCTCGGCGTCGCGGTCGCGGCCCGGGTACCTGTGCTGCTGTGGGGTGCGCCGGGCACCGGCAAGACCTCGGCGATCCGGGCGATGGCGGCGGCGATGGGCCTGCCGTGCGAGACGGTTATCGCCTCGATCAGGGAGCCGTCCGACTTCGCTGGCCTGCCTATCGTGGTCGGCGGCGAGGTCAGGTTCGCGCCGCCGGCCTGGGCCAGGCGTCTCGCCGAGGCCGGGCACGGCCTGCTGTTTCTCGACGAGCTTTCCACCGCGCCGCCCGCGGTGCAGGCGGCGCTGCTCCGGGTGGTGCTGGAACGGGCCGTCGGCGACCTCACGCTGCCGGACGAGGTGGCCGTGGTGGCCGCGGCGAACCCGCCGGAGCAGGCCGCCGACGGCTGGGACCTGTCCGCGCCGCTGGCCAACCGGCTCTGCCACCTGACCTGGCACACCGACCCGCGGGCGGTGGCCGATGGGCTGGCTGGCGGCTGGGCGGCCCCGGTGGTGCCCGCGCTGCCCGACGGCTGGCAGGCCGAGGAGCTGCTCTCGCGTGGCCTTGTGGCCGCGTTCCTGCACGTCAGGCCCGCACTTGCCTGCGCTCCCCCGACGGACGCGGCGGCCGCCGGGCAGGGCTGGCCGTCCCCGCGGACCTGGGAGATGGCGGCGCGCCTGATGGCGGCGGCGGGAGCCGCGGGCAGCGGAGATGAGGCACGTTCGGCCCTGATCAGGGGCGCCGTGGGCGAAGGGGCCGGGGTTGAGTTCCTGGCCTGGCTGGTGGAGATGGACCTGCCCGATCCGGAGGAGGTACTGGCCGACCCGGCCTCCTTCCGGCTGCCTGAGCGGGGCGACCGGGCCTACGCCGCGCTGGCCGCGATCGCCGCCGCGGTCGCCGGGAACCCGACCGAGGAACGCTGGACGGCGGGCTGGCGGGTGCTCGGCCGGTCCGCCGACGCGGCGCCCGATGTGGCCGCGGTCGCGGCGCGGGTGCTGGCCAGGTGCCGCCCCGACGGCGCGGCGCTGCCCGCCGAGATCCACCTGTTCGCTCCCGTGCTGCGGGACGCGGGGCTTCTGCAGGCCTGACGCCTTGACTGAACGCGGGATCGACGGTCTGGCGGCGGCCCGGCTGTGGGCAGCGACCCGGTTCCCTTACCTGGCCAGCGGAGTGTTCGGCGCCGCGGTGATTCCTTCTCCCGGCAGCGCAACGGTATCGGTGGACGAGAGCTGGCGGATGCGGGCGGACCCGGAACTGACCGCGGACTGGACCGCGGCCCAGCTCGGCAGCGTCCTGATCCATCACGTCTGCCACCTGCTGCGCAGCCACGGCGAACGTGCCCAGGCGGTGACCACCGGTCCCGAAGAGGCGCGCGCCTGGGTCCGCGCCGCCGACGCCGAGATCAACGACGACCTGGTGCCCGCCGGGCTCGACCTGCCCGGCCAGCCCATCTTGCCCAGGCACCTGGGCGCCGAGGACGGACTGCTGGCGGAGCAGTACTTCGAGCACGTCCGCGTCCGGGAGGCGTCCGGCCGCAGGTCGGGATCCTGGCTCGACTGCGGCAGCGGCGCGGACGGGGTGCCGCGGCCCGGCGAAGGGCCGGGCGGGCTGCCCGGCTGGCAGGCCGACCTGCTCAAGCGGCAGGTCGCGCAGGACGTCCTTTCGTACGCCCGGCAGGCCGGGACGGTGCCGGCCGGTCTGCTGCGCTGGGCGGAGCAGACCCTGAACCCGAAGGTCGACTGGCGCAGGCTGCTCGCGGCCGAACTTCGGCGGGCCGTCGCCCAGGTGGCCGGCGCGGTGGACTACTCCTACCGGCGCCCATCGCGGCGTTCGGCGGTGGCGGGCGACGTGGTGCTCCCGGCGCTGCGGCGGCCGGTGCCCGAAGTCGCCGTGGTCTGCGACACCTCGGGCAGCATGAACGACGACCTGCTCGCGATGGTGCTGGCCGAAGTGGAAGGACTGCTGCGGGCCCTCGGACTGGCTCGGCAGGTCCGCGTGCTCGCCTGCGATACCGCGGTCGCACCCGCCCAGCGCGTCACCTCCGCCAGGCAGGTGCAGCTGATCGGCGGCGGCGGCACCGACATGGGCGCGGGCATCGCCGCGGCCGTCGCGCTGCGGCCGCGGCCTGCCGTCACGGTCGTGCTCACCGACGGGTACACGCCGTGGCCCGCGCAGGCGCCGAAGGGAACGCGGGTCGTGGTCGGGCTGCTCGGCGCGCAGGCCCCAGATGCACCCGGGTGGGCGCGGGCGGTGCGGGTGGACCCCGAGTTGCCTGGCGACGGCGTTAGGTGATGTCCTAGCGGGCGATGGACGACAGGCCGCAGCAACGCATCCTGACGCTGATCGCGATCGCGCTCACCTTCGCCTCGGGAGCGACGGACGTGGCCAGCTACACCAGGCTGGGCAACGTCTTCACCAGCGTGATGACCGGCAACATCGTGCTGCTGGGACTGGCCGTGGCACGCCACTCGCTGACACTGGCCAGCCACACCCTCGTCTCGATCGCGGGCTACATCACCGGCGTGGCCGGCGGGACCTGGATCGCGCACGGGTTCCGGGTCGCGGGTGCGGCAGCCGGTAGCGGGGCAGCCGGTTCCGGGGCAGCCGGAGCCGCGGCGAAGGGCGGCGCCTGGGTGATGGGCGGCGCCGCAGCGGATGAGGGGCGGGCCAGCGGGTTGCCCGGCCACGTCGGCTGGGCGTTGCTGGCCGAGCTGATCTTGCTGTGCGGGCTTACCGTCGGGTGGGAGATCGACGGGGCGAGTCCGGCGGGGTGGGCGCAATTCTGCCTGCTCGCGGTGGCGGCGGCCGCGATGGGCGTGCAGTCGTCGACGGTCAAGTACATGGGGCTGTCGGAAGTCTCGACGACGTATCTAACCGGGACCTTGACCGGGCTGGTCAGCTCTCTGCTCAGCCCGAAGCAGCCTACGCAGCACCGGGCGCGGCGCTTCGGGGTGCTGATCGGGCTCGCGACGGGCGCCGCGCTGAGCGGCCTGCTCATCGCGACCGCGGCGGACGCGGCGCCTGCCCTGCCGCTGGCGGCGCTCGCAACCTGCCTCTTGCTCGCGTCGGCGCCACGGCGGTGGGATTCGTGGCTGGCTGGCCGGCGAGCGCACACGGCACAGCGGCCTGACGCGGCGCAGCGGGGCCTGCCCACGACGGACGAACAGCGGGCGAGGGAGCCGGCGCGAGATGCGGCGCCGCCGGACGGCCCGCTGACCGACGGCGAGCGGTCCGCTGAGGCGTCTGCGGACGGCCAGCTGCCCAAGGGGCAGCGGCCGGCTGAGGAACCGGCTGAGGAACCGGCTGAGGCACCGGCGGACGTGCGGCGGCCGGGCGAGCTGGAGCCGGGCGGACGGTAGCCTCGGGACTTATGGCGATACGACCGATCCGGCTGTTTGGCGATCCGGTGCTGCTTACCGCGGCTGACCAGGTGACCGATTTCGACCGGCCACTGCGAAAGCTGGTCAAGGACCTGACCGAAACCCTGCGGGACTCCGGCGGTGCCGGACTCGCCGCGCCGCAGATCGGCGTCGGGCTACGCGTGTTCGCCTATCACGTGAACGGCCAGGGAGGCTACCTCGTCAACCCGACGCTGACCTTCCCCGACGAAGAAGAGCAGGACGGCGAGGAAGGCTGCATGTCCTTCCCCGGCTTGTACTTCGACGTCAAGCGGCGGCAGAACACGGTGGCCCGCGGCTTCACGGACCGGGGTGACCCGATACAGGTGGTAGGCAGCTCGACGCTGGCTCGCTGCGTACAGCACGAGACCGACCACCTCGACGGCATCTTGTTCATCGACCGGATGGACGACGTGACAAGAAAAGCGGCCATGAAGGCGATCCGCGCCGCTTCCTGGAACAGCCCGAGCGGGGGCGGGGCAGCTGGCGGATCCAGGGCGGCCGGGCGGGCGCCGGCGGTGCGGGTTAGCCCGCATCCGCTGATGGGGCACGCCTGGTAAGCGGCTGGCTGGTTCGGTCGCCTGGCTGGCTAGTGAGATCGTGGGTTGTTTACTCCCCGCCGGGGGGTAGTTACGGACCCACAATGATGGGGGCGCTTGGCTGGTGAGCGCAAAATGTCACATGTCGGTGTCAGCATGTGGCCATGAGACCAGCATTGAAGGCGGGACTGCTGCCACTGTGGCGGAACCGCGACACGCTCCAGTTCGGCGTGGATCCGCGCCGCGCGGTGGCGCTGAGCGGGCTGGGCCAGGCTGCGGCCGTGATCAGCTTGCTGGACGGCAGCCGGGACAGGGAGACCCTGATCGCCACGGCGCAGGCGTACGGTGTCCCGGCGGAGGCGGCCAGTCGGGTGCTCGGGCTGCTCGCCGCGGCGGGCGTGCTCGACGATTTCCCGTCCCGGCTGCACGCCTCGCTCCCGGCTCAGCTGCGAAGCCGTCTCGCCCCGGAGCTGGCGACCGCGTCGCTGGCTTACGCGGACGGGGACGGCGGGGCCCGCACCCTGGCGCGCAGGCAGGCTGCCTTCGTCCGGATATACGGGGCGAGCCGGACCGGCGCGTGCGTCGCCAGCCTCCTCGCGGCCTCGGGGGTCGGGCACGTGACCTGCACCGACCCGGAGCCAGCTGAGCCCGCTGACCTCGCGCCCGCCGGACTCGTACTGGCCGACCTGGGCGAGCCTCGGCAGGAAGGGGCGGCCCGGGCGATCGGGCGGGTGGCACCGGACGTCAGGACGAACGATGACGGGACAATCCCCGACCTGGTGATTCTGACCGAGCTGACGCTGCCTGACCTGATCGGGAGCCTCATGCGGGACCGCGTACCGCACCTGGCCCTGCGGGCCAGCGAGGCGATCGGTGTCGTCGGGCCGTTCGTCCAGCCCGGCAGCTCGGCCTGCCTGCGCTGCGTGGACCTGCACAAGGCCGCAGGCGACCCGCAGTGGCCGACGATCCTGGCCCAGGTCACGTTCAGCCGGGCCTGGCCGCAGGCCGCCGACACCGTGCTCGCGGCGATGACGGCTGCCGTCGCGGCCGCCCAGGCGCTCGCTTACATCGACGGAGCTGGCCCGGTGCCCGCGACGGCGAACGGGACACTGGAACTGGTGCTGCCCGATTGGCGGTGGCGGCGCCGGACCTGGCCGCCGCACCCGGCCTGTATCTGCGGTGCCGCGGGCGCGGCCTTACCGGTGACCAACCGCGCCGCACCATGGGAGACAATTGAATCGTGAACGACGTGCCCAAGAACCCGGTGGCCCGGGCCGCGAAGATGGCCCGGTTGCCTATCGGGCTGGCGGGCCGCACCGCTCTGGGGGTGGGCAAGCGGATCGGCGGGCGGCCGGCCGAGATCGTGGCCCAGGAGATACAGCAGCGCACCGCCGACCAGATCTTCCGGGTTCTCGGCGAGCTC
>Ga0302326_10033665_pt1 | contig 10176 bp, 11 predicted proteins | sample Palsa_T0_3_FD_202264 | JGI IMG/M metagenome (GOLD analysis project Ga0302326, IMG submission 202264) | Peat permafrost microbial communities from Stordalen Mire near Abisko, Sweden - Palsa_T0_3 | ecosystem: Environmental > Terrestrial > Soil > Palsa > Peat permafrost | place: Sweden: Abisko...
GCAGGTTGAAGACGAAGCGGTCGAAGAACCGTGGCGGCAGGCCCGCGGTGCCGGGCAGCGTCAGGGCGTCGTGGAACGTGTCTGTCATCTCGTTTCCTTGGCGAGCGTGTCCTCGCCGGTCTCGTCGGCCGGGAGATCGCCCAGCCCCGCGGCCCGGTGAGCCGCGCACAGGAAGGACGTCACCAGCGCCTCGTCCGCGTAGTAGACGTCGCCGGCGCCGGCGAAGGTCCGGCAGAACTCGGCCGGAAACTCGTGCGCCGCGTCCCGTTCCAGCCAGTACTGATCGTCGAACTTGGCGGCGAGCTCACGGACGGCCTTGCGGATCGTCGTCTGGTCCTCGGCCAGCTCGAAGTCCAAGGTACCCGGGCTCCTTCCTCGCCATTTGGGCCAAAAATATCAAAGGACTGACCAAATAGCTAGACGAGCGCGAGCCCGTCCGCGATGCGCTCGTGCCACGCCGCGGGGGCGCCGTAGAGCTCCCGGTCCAGCCTCGCCCGCTGTCCTATCCCAGAACGTCCAGGTGTGCCATATCTCCAGCCCCACTAGCCATCCCGCATCACTAACCAGCTCATTTCGAATTTATCGCGGATAGTTACACCCCCGATTGGGAGAAAAATTATCCACGATAACGATTTACCTTGAAGAGCAGGTGCAGGTCGTACTGCCACGTGTACCCGATTTCTGGCGCTGTTACGCAGCGTGAAACCCACTGGTAACGCCTGGCCGGACAGGCCCCGCGCCGACCAGGCAGGCCGCGGCCTGCGGCTCGGCTCGGACCTGCCGGTCATCGCTTGCTGGCGTATCGGAGAACCGCTACGGCGGCGCAGGGGATGAGCACCAAGATCATGAGGAGGCGGATGCTAGGCCCCGCCTGCGTCCGGGTCGTCGGCGGTAGCAGCAGGTTGTCGTGGACGCTGGAGAACGCGGCCGAGGCCCCGTGCAGCGCCCGGCCAGGTCGATGCCGGCCCAGGCGGTTCGACGGTGGCGGCTGCACCGTCGGCAGTGTCGCGGGGCTGGTCGGCGACGGTGCCGAGATCGCCAGGCTCGAAGACGGACTGGTTCCCGCTGGGCCGGGGCTCGGGCTACGAGACCGGCTCGGGCTCCGAGACGGGCTCGGCCTCGAAGACGGGCTCGGAGACGGAGACGGGCAGCTAGGCGGAAACGGAAACGAAGTCGGCACCGGACACGGCGACAGCGACGGACACTCCCCCGCACCCGAGCCAGCCGGCAACGGAGACGCAGTCGGACCCGCACACGGCCACCAGTGCCGACGCCATCGCGGGTCGTGCGGGCGGCGCCGAGGCGGGTGACGCGCAGGCCGGTGATGCGCCGGCCGGTGGCGCGGAGACCTGCGCGAAGACCGGTGCGGGGGCCGGAAATGCCGCGACGACAACACGACGTGCACGATCCCGGGCGCGTTCGGTCTTACAGGCCGGCCCGCCGCCGCATGGGCATCCGCGGACAAGGCGACCAGGACCAGTGCCGGAGCAAGGACGAATACCGCGCAGACCGACCGGAGGACGGCTCTCATGTGGCACCGACCTCTAATGGGCACCGACCTCGGCGGCCACGGCGGAGATAGGCCCACGGCCGATGCCAAGCGGACCGGTAAACGGGTTGTTCAGCTGGAACACGACGACGGCGGCGACCGCGACGAGCACGGCCTGCAGGACGGCCACGCTGATCGATGCCTTCTCCGAGCGGATTGCGCCGGCGAACGGGAAGAGGCCAACGATGAGCGAGGTGATGACCACCGCGAGGAGCACGCCGGCCGGCAGCCGGGTCTCCGCCTCGCTCTCGCGCTGGGCACGGGCCGTGACGAGCGCGCCGAGCTGGCCGGTCGCGTACGCCTGGGCGTTGGCGGCTTCTGAGGTCTGGGTGTTGATCTCAAGCAGGGACGTGCTCATCGTGGTGAGCTGTTTCAGGCTCGCGTCGTCGAGCGTGCCGCGTTCCATCTCCGGCCAGTCGTGGTCAACGACCGTAGTGACGTAGCCCCGGACCTGCGCCCGGAGCGTGTTTCCCGCGGCGGGCGGCAGCCCGCTTGCCGCCCAGTAGATCTGCCGGACGGCAACGGCCTCGTTGCCGACCGCCTGCTGCGCCGAGCCGATCGTCTGCCATTCGGTTGCCAGCGCCAGGGCAAGCACCAGCAAGTACATGGCCGCGAGCGAGGGGCCGATGAAGCCGAGCGTCACATCCTCGGGCTCCCGCTTGTGATCGCGCAGGTACCACCCGATGGCGGCCGCGGCACCCCCGCTCGCCACCACCGTCACCAGAAGTATCCACGTCTCCCGTCCCAGCACTGACACCTTCCCCACCGCCTTCCACCACTCCCAACCTTAGCAACTTTAAGTACTCAAGCAGTTGCGAGAAGTAGTCACTTCAGTTCAAGATACTGAAGGCGAAAGCAGCCAGCCGAGGCATGCGGTTTTAGGCCGGGGGCGGATCGCCGCGATTGACAAGTCCGTAAATAACGCAGAGTCTGGAGGTTTCGCCGAATGTCGGTGGAAACGGACACGCAGGCGCATTCCAACAACGGTCACGGGCAGTCCAGTCTGGGGACGGCGGCGGCGCGAAATCTCGCGACGACGACCAAGACGCCCCCGCAGATGCAGGGCATCACCAATCGGTGGGTACAGAAGATCCTGCCGTGGGTGGACGTCAAGGGCGGTACGTACCGGGTGAACCGGCGGGTGTCGTACGCGGTCGGCGACGGCCGGGTGGAAGTGGTCCAGAACGGCGACCGGGTCAGCATTATCCCCGCCGAGCTCGGCGAGTTCCCCGCTCTGCGCGGCTACGACGACGACGACGTGCTGTCCGCCCTCGCGGGGCGCTTCGACCAGCAGCAGATCGAGTCCGGCACGGTGGTCGCTCAGAAGGGAACCCCGGTCAGCTCGGTGCTCGTTGTCGTGCACGGCCGGCTGGTCCGCTCGGGGACGAACGCCTATGGCGAGCAGAAGACGATGGGGGTGATCGCCGACGGCGGCTTCTTCGGGGCAGCCAGCCTCACCGACCCGCAGGCGGTGTGGAGTGAGACCATCACCGCGGAAACCGCCTGCACGCTGCTGAGCCTCGACCGGGCCCGGTTCGCCGCGGTGGCCGAGCAGTCGGGGTCGCTGCAAGATCACCTGCGCGAGTACGCCGCCAGGGCGGAAAAGCCCACGAGCCGCGGCGGCGAGGCGGCCCTGGCCATGGCCTCCGGACATACCGGAGAGCAGGTGCTGCCGTCCACCTTCGTGGACTACGAGGGCTCGCCGCGGGAGTACGAGCTGCAGGTGGCGCAGACCGTGCTGCGCGTGCATTCGCGAGTGGCGGACCTGTTCAACGAGCCGATGAACCAGATCGAGCATCAGCTCAAGCTCACCGTCGCGGAGCTGCGGGAACGCCAGGAGCACGAGCTGATCAACAACCCCGACTTCGGGTTGCTGCACAACGTCGACTACTCCCAGCGCCTGCACCCGATCAGCGGCCCGCCCACGCCTGACGACCTCGACGAACTGCTGTGCCGCCGGCGCGACTCCAAGGTTTTCCTTGCGCATCCGCGCGCGATCGCCGCGTTCGGCCGGGAATGCAACAAGCGCGGGCTCTACCCGGCCAGCGTGGCGCTTGGCGAGCGGACCGTGCCCGCCTGGCGAGGCGTGCCGATCCTGCCGTGCCCGGTCATCCCGGTCAGCGAGCACAACACCTCCTCGATCCTGGTGCTGCGCACTGGCCAGGACAACCAGGGCGTCGTCGGTCTGCACCAGACCGGCATTCCCGATGAGCACGAGCCAGGGCTAAACGTCCGGTTCATGGGGATCGACGAGAAGGCCGTCATCTCCTACCTCGTGTCGACCTATTTCTCCGCCGCGGTGCTCGTGCCCGACGCCATCGGCATGCTCGAAAACGCCGAACTCGGCCGCTAACCCCGACGGAAGACATAAACCGACAAAGGACGAAGGATTACGCGGATGCCATCATTCGAGCTGCCCGAGTTCTACACGCCGTATCCGGCTCGGTGTAATCCGCACCTAGACCGGGCCCGGGCCCATAGCAAGGCCTGGGCCCGGTCGATGGACATGATCGATGTCCCGCAGCACGGCACGGTGATCTGGACGGAGAAGGACCTCGACGCCCACGATTACGCGCTGCTGTGCGCCTACACGCACCCCGATACCACGGCCGAGCTGCTCGACCTGGTCACCGACTGGTACGTGTGGGTGTTCTACTTCGACGACCATTTCCTCGAGCTGTTCAAGCGCAGCAGGGACCTGGACGGTGCCCGCGCCTACCTGGACGCGCTGCGCGCGTTCATGCCGGCCGACGGGCAGATTACCGAGAAGCCGGCCAACCCGGTGGAGGCCGGGCTGGCCGACCTATGGTCGCGCACCGTGCCCGACCGCTCGGATGACTGGCGGGCCCGCTTCGCCGAGAGCACACGTAACCTGCTCGACGAATCGCTGTGGGAACTCGCCAACATCAACGCCGACCGGGTATCCAACCCGATCGAGTACGTCGAGATGCGCCGCAAGGTCGGCGGGGCGCCGTGGTCGGCGAACCTGATCGAGCACGCCTGCGACGCCGAGGTGCCCGCCGTCATCGCCGCGTCCCGGCCGATGCAGGTGCTCCGCGATACCTTCGCCGACGCCGTGCACCTGCGCAACGACCTCTTCTCCTACCAGCGCGAGGTCCACGACGAGGGTGAGCTGTCCAACGGCGTGCTCGTGCTTGAGCGGTTCCTCGGCTGCACCGCCCAGGAGGCCGCCGACCGGGTGAACGACCTGCTCACCTTCCGGCTGCAGCAGTTCGAGCACACCGCATTCACCGAGCTGCCCGCCCTCCTCGAGGAGCAGGGCATTGATCCCGTGGCGCGGATTCAGGTCGGGCTCTACGTGAAGGGGCTGCAGGACTGGCAGTCGGGCGGGCACGAGTGGCACCTGCAGTCATCTAGGTATACCAAGCCCCGTGCCGCCGCGGCGGCGCCGGTCCTTGGCGGCCCGTCGGGGATCGGCACGCAGGGCGCACGCATCGCGCTCTCGCTTGCGGCGACCGCGCCGCAGCGGCTGCGCAGCTTCAGCCACGTCCCCTTCCAGCCCGCTGGCGGCCTCGAGCACCCGGCGATGGACGTGCCGTTCGCGCTCACCCTCAGCCCGCACCTCGATGCCGCCCGCGAGCATAACGTGCACTGGTCTGCTGACATGGGCATCCTCAGCGAGGGCGTGTGGGACGAGGGCAAGCTGCGCGCGGCCGACCTGGCGCTGTGCGCGGCGGGCATCCACCCCGACGCCACCGCCGAGCAGCTTGACCTGACGACCGGATGGCTGACCTGGGGCACCTACGGCGACGACTACTATCCCGTCGTCTTCGGGCGCGGCGCGAATATCCCCGCCGCGAAGGCCTGCAACGCCCGTCTTGAGACGTTCATGCCCCTCGACCTGGCCGAGATGGCGGTGCCGGCCAGCGCGCTCGAACGCAGCCTCGCCGACCTGTGGATCCGCACGGCCGGGCCGATGCAACCGCCCGAGCGTCGCGCGTTCCGGCGCGCTATCACCGACATGACCGCCAGCTGGATCTGGGAACTCGGCAACCAGGCGCAGAACCGGATCCCCGATCCCGTCGACTACATCGAGATGCGTCGCAAGACGTTCGGCTCGGACCTGACGATGAGCCTGTCCCGGCTTGCCCACCACGGGATCGTGCCCGACTGGGTGTACAAGCTCCGCCCGGTCGCCGCGATGGAAAACTCCGCCGCCGATTACGCATGCCTGCTCAACGACGTGTTCTCCTACCAGAAGGAGATCCAGTTCGAGGGCGAGATCCACAACTGCGTGCTTGTGGTGCAGAACTTCCTCGACTGCGACGCGGCGACGGCCATGCGGGTCGTGGGCGACCTGATGGCCGCGCGCATGAGCCAGTTCAGGGACATCGTCGCCGTGGAACTCCCCGGGCTCTTCGACGCGCTCGACTTCGACGCCGCAACGCGCGAGGCCGTGGCTGGCCATGCCCGCAACCTGGAGAACTGGCTAGCCGGGATCCTCAACTGGCACCAGGGCTGCCACCGCTACGCCGAGGCGGACCTGATCAGCAACGCGCGTCCAGCGCGACCGGAACTTTTCGGTAGCCCGACCGGACTCGGCACTTCCGCGGTCCGCATTCTCCGCACGCTCCAAGAGGTCACCTCGGTTCGTTAGGAAAATCTTGACGAAGAAGGGAGGCCCTCAGGACTGATCGGCCGGTGATGGCGAGTTGGCTTGATGGGGTGTCCGGCGACACCGACAGCCGGGGCCAGTATGGATACCGGCTGATCACCGGGGCGTCCAGGCCTGACATCGGCAGTGGCAACGGCGGACGGCATCGAGCTGGCGCCCCCGGCCACGACAGCGAGCAAGCCAGCCAGGCCGGCGACATGGACATGATCGTGGGCATCACCGCTGCCGCTCACTACCTCGGCTACGACAAGCCCGAGAGCTTCCGCCGTGCCCGCACCCGCCATCCGGTCCCCGGAGAAGGCAAGATGCCCGATGGCCGGCCCTGCTGGACACCGCAAGCGCTGCGCAGCTGGGCAATCCACACGGAAAATCGCCGGGAACCGCACACCAGCCGGGGAACCCGACTAGAGCGCCGGTCAGGTAGCGGTTAGGCGCATGCGCAGCACCAAGACCACACGAGCCCCGGCAATCCCACACGTGCCGCCCCGGGGCCGCGCGCAGCCGGCCCGATGCTTCACCGGGCCGGCCATAGCCGGCCCGATGCTTCATCGGGCCGGCCCGGGTGCACCGCGGGCGGCCCGCGTTCCCGGCACGCGACGGCCGCGCGGAGTGAACCGCCACCACGCAGCAGCGCGCCAGGCATGGCCGGGACGCACCGCCATCCTTCCCGTTTACCGCCGACCCTTTGCTATCTGCGACGAAACAGGACCAAGCACACTCGCACTACCGTTAACCGATCACACGAGGAAACTCGACCTCGCTACTTGACCGGCGCTCTAGGACCACCGAAGGGCGGCCCGAACAAATAAACGACCAGTTGAGCTGCCTGGAACCAGCCCAACGGTTCCGTTAGTACGCACCTGACTGAGTGCCAATGGGCGTGTCGCGGTCTGGCGCTAAGTTCATCGATCGCGGCTGACGAGACCGTGCGGGCAGCGTCCTGCCGGAGCGCTCAAGGCGACAACGTGGTGTAACTGGGGCCTAGCTAGGTTCCGCCCGGGAAGGTGAACAGTCGCTGGCCCAGCGCCAGCGCGGCGGGCTCGCCCGCCAGCCGGTGCGCTCCGACCGACATGAAGCCGTCGTGGCTGGTGTCGAACGCCTCCTCGCGGAAGCCCGCCTCACCGAACCAGGACCGGATCGCGGGAGTCAGGTCGGGCGGACTGCGGTGCCTGGTCCACAGGACCAGCGCCCCGGGTGCGCACAGGCTGGGCAGGGCGGCCACCGTGGCCTGGATGTCGCTATCGGTGATGTTGCCGAAGATGCCGTATGCCACCACTATCTGGGCGGGTACCGCGCCGACGTAGGCATCGGTGATCCCGGCGTCGGCCTGCAGCACCTCGACGCCGTGCAGCCCAGCCGCCTGCGCCGCCTGCCGTGCGAGCGCGACGTTGCGCTCGTCCAGCTCGACCAGCCGGGCGCGCACGTCATCTCGACGCCGATGTCCGGTCAGCACGCCGATCACGTCCCGGCCCTGCCCGGCGCAGAGGCTGATCAGGCGGACGTCCCCGGCGGGCGCACGTTCGAGCTCGGCGCGCAGGTGCCCCTGCACGAGTTCCCCCCGCCGCGAGAGCAGGGAGCCTGGATCGTCGTAGTCCCGGTGCCATTCCACCCAGTCACGCTGCGCCATTCCGCGACCCTACAGTCCGCGGCGGGTCGCCATCAGAGCCGCGCCTAACTGCCCAGCGCTCAAGGGTGTTCATCAGGTTGCACAGGCTAAGCGCGCTGAACGGTTCGTCATGGCCGGGGACGCGGGCGGTGAACAGGTACGGCTTCTGGTCAAACTCGACATCCGGACACCGTTGCTCGAACTGGAGCATCCGCTCCATGCAGTCAGCAACCTTCGCCATGAGTGCTTCCCTAGGCCGGATCGTTCCCCGTCCGCGCGGCAAGCGCCCTGTCGATGGCGCTCATCTCTGCGAGGATCGGTTCCCGCACCGGAGAACCCGGCCAGGCCAGCGAGAGGCTGACCTGCAGATCCCGCTTGACGCGCTCAAGCTCGCCGGCCGTCAGGCCGCTGGCATCGTGAATGCGGTGCAGGTCATGCATGAGCGATCCTCACTCGCTCGTCCTGTTCGGCCAGCACGGCTTCTAGTGAGGCTTGCAGGCGACCCCGTGCCGACGGTACAGGGTCCTGCTTATCAAAGAACGCGATAGCCTGCTCGAGCTGTCGGCGGTAGTCGCGTAGCTCGTAGGTCGTCATTGCGTGAAGCGGATGCTTCGGTTCGGCGGTCACGGTCTCGGCTGGCATCGGTAGCGGTCCCTTACGGCGTTTTCGCGGGTGTTATCTCGCTATCCAACTTGGCAGGCCAGTGAGAGAATCAGGAAGTAGTTCCTCGCTTCCTGACCAGGGTTGAACTCCGGTAGCTAGGGGTGTGCACCGTGCCAACGCCGAGGGAACAGCTAGCCGAGAGGCTTCGTCAGGCTCGGCTTGATGCCGGTTTCGAGTCGCACGGGGCGCTTGCCAAGAGGCTGAATGTGTCACGCCCGATGGTCAGCAAGGCAGAGAATCCAGCTCACCCGGTACCCAGCGATGCGATACTCGCCGCGTGGGCTGGCGCCACGGGTGTGGGCCTGGACGTGCTCATGGATCTGGCGCAACGCGCCCACTCGGGCACCCCGGACTGGTTCATGCCCTGGCGACAGGCGGAAGCGGAAGCAACCATCCTGCGTTACTGGTCGCCGATCGTCGTGCCCGGTATCTGTCAGACACCGGCTACATGCGCGCCCTGTTCGCCGACGAGGGACACCTGCTCGGGCAGATCGAAGAGCTTGTCGCGGCTCGTGTCGAGCGCCAGCAGGTGATAGGGCGCGTGCCCGTGACCCTGATCATCGGTCAGCACGTGCTGTCCCGCCCGGTGGGGACTCCTACGGTCATGGCTGACCAGTGCGCCTTTCTGGCTGACGTCGCGGAACGCTCCGGGATGGCGCTGCATGTGCTCCCGGACGGCGTGAACATGGGCGTATGGGGAGCGTTCGACATCGCGGCACGGGACAGCGCGGTCACCGTAAGTCTTGAGACAGTGGAGGACATCACGAGCACAGCGCCCGGTCTGGTAACCAAGGTGACGGTGGCGTTCGAACGGATACTCGGCGCGGCACTCCCGCGCTCAGACTCGCTATCACTCATAAGATCGGCGGAAGGACAATGGAAATCACAGGCATGAACTGGCGGAAGTCCAGCTACAGCGGGAACGGCGGCAGCAACTGCACCGAAGTGGCGACCGACCACGATAACCGTGTGCTGGTACGCGACACCCAGCACCGTCACGGCCCCGTACTCCGGTTTACCCCCGCCGCTTGGCGGCGGTTCGCCGCCCAGGTAAAGCGGTCGTTAGCACCAGCCGCACTACGCTCGCAAGGGCACTCTCACTTTGAGTGAGAGTGCCCTTGGGGCTGGCTGGTCCATCGGGCGTTCATCATCGCGCCGATACGCTGCTCGGCGTTGGCGCTGGCGTGGATGTAGAAATGCAGCGTCGTCACGATGCGGGGGCTAGCTCGATGCCGGACAGCGTGTTCTGGGGGATGATGCCTCGCCTGACGCACTCGTAAAGGGTGCCGGTGATGACGCGGCGGACGTTGACCGGTAGTCGTCGCTGCAGCTGCCGAGGGTCTTGTTCAGCAGGGCCTTGACCTCGACGTCCATGCGCGCGACGTCCAGCACGCTTTCCCCTCCAGCAACGTGCGGACGGCCGGGTTGGCGAAGTTGCTGCGGTAGGTGGCCTTGCTCTTGGCGTCGGCCTTCGCCATCCCCTTGACGTAGGCGTCGCACAGCGGCAGGAAATCAACGATGCCCGCCCCGGGGGTCGGTGAACATCGCGCCTTGCGTCTGCGGCGGTTTAGTTCAGGAAGAACTGCCGGTAGATCAGGAAGACGTTCATGAGGCTGATGGCGATGGCGATGGTCCAGGCGGAGATGGCGAGCGTGCGGCAGTTGACGTGGACTCCCATGACGTCGCGGCGGCCGGTGAGTATGACCAGCGGCACCAGCGCGA
>Ga0302326_10033667_pt1 | contig 10176 bp, 8 predicted proteins | sample Palsa_T0_3_FD_202264 | JGI IMG/M metagenome (GOLD analysis project Ga0302326, IMG submission 202264) | Peat permafrost microbial communities from Stordalen Mire near Abisko, Sweden - Palsa_T0_3 | ecosystem: Environmental > Terrestrial > Soil > Palsa > Peat permafrost | place: Sweden: Abisko...
CGATCAGATTCTGCAATCGCCGCCCGATCGTCCCGGTCTGCGGCTGATCGGTGTACTCCAGTTCCTTGAGCGTCAGCAGCGCCGAGCCGACTTTATAAATGCGCTCCAGCGTCGGCAGATTCCGCTGCGGCCGCCAGGTGAGCCGCGTTTCGATCTCATCCAGCACCGACGCGACGGCCGCGTTGATGTCGCCATGAAAATGGTAGCGAATCGCCACCGGATGAACGACCAGCTTCCCCGGCGGTTCCCGCTTGGCCCGCTTCTTCGCCGCCGACCGCGCGATCAATGCCACGCCGTCCATCAGCGGATTCAGATGATCGTTGGTCCGGGCGATCAGTCCCTCGGGAAACATCACCAGCGGCCGCCGGGCCGTTTCAAGAATCTCGATGGCCGTCTCGACGGCCGCGCGATCGATCCCCTCCCGGTAGATGCTGAACGCCCCCGCCCGCCGAAGCAGAAACGCGCTGAAGCGGTCCTGCATGAACACGTGCCAGCTCGCCATGACAAAAAACGGCGTCCCCACCGCCCGCGCCAACTGCCCCATCACCAGCGGATCCTCATCCCGGCAATGATTCGGCGCCAAGAGCACCCCATGCCCCGCTCGGATGGATTCGGCGAGCCGCTCCACATGAACGCTCTCCACCCGCGTCACGCCATATTTTTTGCGAAGCAATCGCGGCACATAAAGCGAAAGCAATCGCGGCCAGATCGTCCCCCGATATGGAGTGACGGGAACGTAGGGTTTGTCGATGATGATGTTCTGCATGCCGCCAACGAAATGATGGGCGACGGGATGGGTTCTGTCCAATGAACCGCAAAGCTCGGCCACGGCGGTCAGTCGTCGCGACCGGAGGCGACGGGCTCGCCGTCCCGGAACTCGACGCGGTACATTCCATCTGGGTCTTCCGGATGTGCGAGTTCGAGCACAAAGCGGGATGTGGTGTCGTAATCAAACCCATATTGCTCGAATCCGTCGGCACCGCCGCGGAGCGCGGATACGTCTTCGTGCGCGGCGAGGTAGCCCTTCGCTTTTGCAATCAACCGTGGCCGGTCCTGAAGAATCGCCCGGACGCGCTGCGAGTCCTCGACAGTAGGGCTCTCCCCGACGCGGACCACGGAAATGTGAATGCCCTCGACCTCCCCGAACCAAAGTTGATTGTCGTAGGTTGAGAAATCGCCCAAGCCCTCAACCGGGCGCGTGATCTTGCGAGCTTCCGCGCGACGATCCTCGACACAGCCCTGGACGACCGCCGCAACGATACGGCCGACCATGACGACCGGGATCAGGATGAGGATCGCAACAACGACCAAGCCGAATATGACGATTCCGTTGGTCAATTGTGACCACCTTTGAAGCGGTAGCTCCTGTAGTTGCCCGGTTCGGCAACTCGTAAGGTCCGCAGTGCAGACCCTACGGGACCTCATCGTCAGCCGGCTATGTGGGCGCCGAGCCGCCCGAGTTTTTGATCCGCAGGAAATCGAAGATCGAGCCGGCGTATGCCTCGAACGGAGTGCCGACCTCCTCCAGAAAGTAGCGGGTTAGGGCGACCGTTACCACCTTTACAGGCGTGGCACGCACCACGAACGCGATCCGCACTTTCTGCGGATCGTCGCGGCCGACGCAGCGCGCCTCCGACTGGCCCGAGCCGCTCTGGAGCCTGAGCGGCGAATGAACCGCTTGACCGTTCGAGATCGTGTCGAGCGCACGCAGGCGCGCATTGGCCAGCTCTTCGGCGAGCGGCTGCAACCCGGCCGCATCAAATGGCTCACGTGCCAGCAGGACGGTAACGATCAGCTGCTCACGCAGAGTCTGATTGCGAAACTCGAACTCCAGCGGATTGTCGCCGGGCTCGGCCAGCCACTGGAAAGGAGCATGGAGCGTGAAGTGCTCGCGGTCGATTTTCGTCACGCCGGGATTGCCTGGAGGCTGGCTCCCAGGACGTGCGCCTGCGGGGCGGGGCGCGGACGCCGGCACGGAAACCGGTCCCCCGACCGCGGGCTGTTGCTTCTTGAAAAAGTCACGAATGCCCATCGAGCGTCTCCCCGAAATCTCTTCCGACGTACGCCGGCTCACGCGGCCTGTGAGGACATTGGCTCCATCGACGCAACGTGCAGCAGCGCGACGATCTTGAACTCCGCGGGAACGCCATCGGCCGCGACGTCGACGCCGATCAAAAGGCTCGTGCGCGTCAGCATTGCCATCTCCGGATGGCGAATCTCAGACGACTGGCCGCTCGATAGCATGAGCTTCACCGGCTGGAACGGACGGCGCGAAAGCATTTCGCGAAAGGTCTGAACGGTCATTAGCGCAATTATAGCGAGAACGCCGAGTTTCGGACAAAAAGTTGCAAGCCCGACTGGCAAGGTCCGCATCGCGGATGATGATTCTCGAAGCGCGGCAAGGGTCTACGCAATCAACATTGCGAGCCGGTCGGACGTCCCGCGTAGCGGCTGTCCCGCAGGGACGGCATTCGAACGCCGAAGCGCGTCCCTTCGGGAACGCCGCTAAAACGGGACAATACGCGATTGCCCTGGGTTTGATGTGGCGTTCTGCGGGCTGCGCTTGACAACTCCTTGCGCTCTCCCTGAATATCGTCGCCAATGAGCAAGGTTATTGTATTGCAACACGTGGCGCACGAAGGGCCGGGGCGTCTGGGGCCGATGCTGCGCGACTATGGGATTCAGGTCGAGGTTCGGCGGCTGTACAGCGGGGACGAGGTGCCGACTGATCTGGACGGGATTCGGATGCTGATCGTGCTGGGTGGGCCGATGAGAATGGCGGATATCGGGAGTGAGAAATTTCCGTTTCTGGCCAAGGAGGTCGAGTTGCTGCAGCGGTGCATCGCCCACGATCGGGCGACGCTGGGGATTTGTCTGGGGGCGCAGCTGATTGCCCATGCGGCGGGGGCGAAGGTTTATCCGAACGTGAAGCCGGGGGCCAACCCCGGCGAGGCGCCGATCCCGATGCCGGAGTTTGGCTGGCTGCCGGTGACGTTTCCCTTTCCCGGCGGCACCGAGCCGATCGTGATGGGAATGACCGATGGCGTGATGATGTTTCACTGGCATTTCGACACGTTCGATCTTCCCAAGCTGCCTCCGCCGGCCAATGCTCCGCCACCGCCGGCTCCGCCGCCGCCCAGCGGGAATTCGCTGCTCAGCTCATCCAAGGCGTGCAAGAATCAGGCTTTTCGCTTCAAAAACCGCCTGTTCGGCTTTCAATTTCACTTTGAATTGACGCAAACCGACATTGAGAAGATACTTGTGGCCAGTTGGGAAGACGCGGCCAAGGCCCTGGGAGAGGGCGGGGAGAGGCAGATTCGCCAGGACACCGGCCGCTATTACGCGCGCTACGCCCGGATGGGTGAGAAGATCGTTGGGAACATCGTGCAGTTCTTGAAGGTCTATTGAACCGATTGAAACAGAGGCCGATGTTCGGACGCGCGGCTCGGCTCCCATGCAGTTCCTTATCAATTACCTGAACAGCCACGAGCGACAACTGGTGCGCCCGTGGGCATTGAGCGCGCCGATCCTGGTGCTGCTGCTGACGGTGCCGCTGGTGCGGCCGCTGCTGCGCCCGGAGTTGGACACCATGTCCGATGATGAGCAGGCCCGGCTCTCGACGGTGCAGGCGATCGTCGAGCATCACACGCTGGCGATCGACAACACCCTCTTCGCCCACAGCACCCGCGACACGATCACCGTTCACGGGCATCTTTACAGCGATCAGCCGCCAGTCATGGCGGCGATGCTCAGCGTGCCGTATTGGGTGATGTTTCATCGGGGCGTGACGCTCGAGCACAACTCGCTGTGGGTGATGTTCATTCTCACGCTCGTGGGCGTGACGGTGCCGGTGGCGCTGTCGGCGGGGCTGGTTTACAAGATGGGCCGGCTCTTCGAGCTGGGCCGGCCATGGCGGGCGGCGCTGGGATTGGCGGTGGTGCTCGGCAGCGGATTGATCAGTTATGCCACGGTCCTCAACGCCCACGCCCTGGCCGCGACGTTTCTGCTGAGCGCCGGGGCGTGTCTGGTGCAGGTCGGGCTGATTAACGACATGCGCAAGTCGAGTGGCTGGCTCGCGCTGGCGGGGGTTGCCGCGGGATTGTCGGCGGTGATCGATCCGCCGGCTCTGGTCTTCGCGGTGGCACTGGCGCTGGTGGTTGGCGCGTTTCGCTGGCGACTGGGCGCGCGGGCGCTGGCCATTTGCATTTATCTGCTGGGGGCGACGGCGCCGGTCGCGTTCCATGCCGTGCTCAACGAGTCGATCACCGGCGATCTGGTCCCGGCCTATCTTCGGCCGCAATTTGATTCATCCCTTCGCCGCGAGATCGTCCGCCCGGATGCCGGCGAGGACGACGATGACGAGTCTGGGTTTCAAGTGGGAATCGCCCGGGCTTTCTGGCGGGCGGTCGATGTCCTAATCGGGACGCACGGCATTTTCACGCACTTTCCGGTGCTGGTCATGGGACTGCTGGGGATCACCATGGTCATGCATCGCCACTGGCCCTCGTCGACGAAAATGCTGGCCACCGTCACTGTCGCCGGGAGCGTGGCGATCCTGCTGCTCTACTGCGTTTCCAGCACCGAATGGGGCGAAGCGATGTTTGCCACCCGGTGGTTCGTGCTGTTTCTGCCGCTGATGCTCTTCTGGGCCGGGGCGTGGCTGCGGCGGCCGCATCGGCCGATGTCGTGGGTGGCGGCTGGCGTGCTGATGGCGTTCAGCGCCACGGTCTCCATCATCGGAGCGACCGGGTCGTTTCCGCGCGACGGATTCGACCGCTATACCGCGGTGGGGGCGATGCAGAATCTGCTCAGCCCACCCAATGCCGCGTCCGCCGCCCCCGTGCTGGCCCGGCAGTAGCACTTGGCTGCGGCGGTGGGCTGGCTCGTCTCGGGCGGCTCTCCGCGGACTTCCGCCCGCGGCTATGATCGGACGCGAGCCGCCAGCTTTCTACTTTTTTATAGCCGCGGACGGAAGTCCGCGGTGGGCGTCGGCGAACCCTTCCGCGCCGCCTACGACACAACCGCCGGCTGCCGTCCAGCGGGCCGCTCGCTCGGTTTGGACTCCTCCAGCAGCCGATCAAATTCCGACAACTTGGGATCGATCACCCGCGGCTGCTGCAATTCGTTCTGCACCACCTCGAGCGTTTTCAGCCCGTTGCCGGTGATGCTGATGACGATCGACTCATCGCGCGGGATGCGGCCTTGCTCGATCAGCTTGATCGCGGCGGCCAACGTCGTCCCGCCGGCCGGCTCGGTCCAGATCCCTTCGGTGCGGGCCAGCAGCTTGATGGCGGCGATGATCTCCGGATCGGTCGCGCTCTCGCCCCATCCGCCCGATTCTTTCACGGCCTGATAGACGTAATAACCGTCGGCGGGATTGCCGATGGCGATCGACTTGGCGATCGTGTTGGGCTTCTGCGGCTCGATGATGTCGATCCCCTTGTGAATGGCCGTCACCACCGGGTTGCAGCCGGCGGCCTGGGCGGAATAAATCTTGGGGTGGTTGTTCTCCACCAGCCCCAGCTCGATGAATTCCTGATACGCCTTGTAAACCTTGGGCAGAATCGTTCCCCCGGCGGTGGGGACGACGGTATGTTGCGGCAAGCGCCAGCCGAGTTGCTCGGCGATCTCGAAGCCGAATGTCTTGGCTCCCTCGGTGTAATACGGCCGGAGATTGACGTTGACGATCGCCCAGCCGTACTTGTCGGCGATTTCGGTGCAGAGGCGGTTGACCTCGTCGTAGTTGCCGCGGATGCGCACCATCGTCGGGGCGAAGATCAGCGAGCCGAGCACTTTGCCCTGCTCCAGATCATGCGGAATCATCACGAAGCAGCGCAATCCCGCCTGGGCGGCATGGGCAGCGGTGCTGTTGGCGAGATTGCCGGTGCTGGCGCACCCGACGGTGTCGAAGCCAAACTCGATGGCCTTGCTGATCGCCACCGACACGACGCGCTCCTTGTAGGAATAGGTCGGGTAGTTGCAGGAATCGTCCTTGATCCACAGTTCATAGCAGCCCAGCTCCGCGGCCAGCCGATCGGCCCGCCGCAGGGGCGTACATCCCGAGTGATGGCCGGTCCTGGGTTCTCCCTCAACCGGCAGCAGGTCGCGGTAACGCCACAGATTGCGCGGCCCGCGGGCGATCGAGTCGCGTGTGACCACGCCCTTCATCCGCGCATAGTCATACTCCACCTCGTACGGGCCGAAGCAGGATTCACAGACATGAAGCGGCGTAGCCGGGGCGCGGTGGCCGCACTCCTTGCACTTGAGTCCGAGCACGTAGCTCATTGCGGATCGTCCTTTTTCAAGGCAACAAAAAAACCTCTTCCAGATAAGAAGAGGCTTGGCTGACGACGGGAGCGTGAAGCGTCTTCTTATCTTTCCAGGCCGACGGAACGTCATCCATTGACCTGGTGGGAGTTAGCACCGTCGGCTATCCAGCCGAACCCGGTTGCTGTGGCGTCAAAGGGCCCAACCCTCGACCACTCTCGATAAGAGCGATATTCAGTTTTGAGGCCGACGATTCTACGAAGCGGGTGGCGGGTGTCAACGTTGGCATACAAATGCGACGGTGTGCCAAAAATCCGGGGTTCGGTGTCTTGCCTCCTCCCCCGGTACTCCGGGGGAGGATCGAGGTGGGGGCCAGAGTGGAAGGTTCGCTGTCGCAGAACAAAACGGATCGAGGATCAGAAGGCCCCCACCCCAACCCTCCCCCGGAGTACCAGGGGAGGGGGAAAGACGTCCGTCGCCGCGACTTGCGAATCCCCTGAAAACCACGCACGCCAAAAAGCAAAGCCCGCGCGCTCGGGTGAGCGCACGGGCGGTTTGCGTTGAATTCAGCGATCTTCAGGCAATCGCCCGGGTGGCGGCCTGACGGATCACGGGGTCTTCCGACGTGTTTCGCGAAACGAACTGCAACTCGGCGATGGCCTCGGGGCCACCGAGCTTGGCCAGGGCGATCACCGCGGCCCGGCGGACGATCGGGAGGAAAAAGCCGTAGCTGTTGCGAACGATGTCGATCAGCGGGGCGACGGCGCGCTGGTCGTTGAGAAGGGCCAGGGCGCGAACGGCTTCGGCGCTGGCCTCGGCCATGGTGTCGCGGCTGAGCACCAGCAGCGGCTCGACCGCGCGGGAGTCGCCCAGAAGCCCCAGGGCCTCGGCGGCGGCGGCGCGAACGACGTTATGATAATAGCCGTCGGTGTTGGCGATCACCTCGATCAGCGGGAGCACGGCGGACAGATCATTGGATCGGCCCAGCTCGATGGCCGCGTCGCGGGCCACGTCCGCCGAGGGATCGCGCAGCGACTGAATCAGCGATTGAACGGAGACGGTCGGTTCCACATCCGTTGTACTGGACGCGGCTTGCGGCGTTGCCTGCTCGGCCGCCACAACCGGCACGCTGGCCACCGGCGTCGGCGCCGGTTCAATGGCTTTCACCACTGCCGCGGGTGCGGTCTTGGGCGCGGGCTTCGCAGCGGCCTTGGGGGCTACCGTCGTGTGTTTCTTCTGGGACTGAATCCTCGTTACTTTCCGGGTCATGGGGCTCTCCATCTTGGTTACAACAGGTCACAGCCGAATACTATCGGACTCCCGTGTTATCGCCACTTCCGCGCGAAATTCCACAGTCTATAGGCCAAAAAATGTAAAAAGTGCCTTTCGATCGGCTGGGGCCATCGGTGGGCTTTGGGGGTCACGGCGTTGGTCACGTCCCGCGTTCAGCGGCCGCAGGCGTGCTCGCTTCGCCGCGCTCGCGGCGTTCGGTTTCCTGGGCCGCTCGTTTTCGCACGATCAACATCGATGTCGGGCATCCCTCGGCGATCCGCTCGCTGCGCCATCCAAACAGATGCGACGACAGGCCCCATTCCTCCGACACGCCGATGACGATCAGATCGAACTCGTGCGATGCTTTGAGGACGGCGTCAACGGGATCGCGGCTTTCGACGACGCGCACGTGCACCGGCGCGGGCTGCGTCGGATCGTTGAAGACGCGGTCCACGGCTTCGGTCGCGTGAAGCGAATCGCCCTCGTGGCGCTTGGGCGGCACCACGTGCAACGCGGTGATTTCCGCCTTGGCCTCGCGCGACAGCCGGCTGGCCAGCTCAAGGGCGAAGCGATCGTGCTTGCCCCCCAGGAAGGGGATCAGCACGCGCTGCGCGCCCAGGAACCCGCGATCGACGAAGACCGCCACATCGGTCGGCGTTTCCTGCATGATGCGGTGGACGGTTCCGCCGAGGATGGTTTTGCCAAAGACCGGGCGATGAAAGCCGATCAGCACCAGGTCCACTCCCACGTCGCGCGCGATACGGGCCACGTCGAGGGGCACATCGCGGCTGACATACGACAGCGGCTCGACCGCCACCTGGTTTTTCGTCGCATGCTCCAGCAGCGGCCGCAGCGGATCGACCCGCCCCTCGGCCAGGCCGCTGCGAAACTCCCCACGATCCTCCATCCGCCGCAGGTGCAGGGCGACGATGCGCCCCTTGTCCGGGCCGGAGCCGACCAGCATCTCGGCCATGCGCAGCAGCGGCCCGCCGCTGCGCGGATCGGCCACCGGAATGAGCACGGAAAACGCGCGCTTCTCGCCGAGCTTCCGCGCCGGCGTCAGTCGCCGAATCGGATAGACCCAGTGCAACAGCGGCGTGGTCATGAACGTGGTCAGCAGGGCCATCAGCACCATGATGGCGAAGATCGAGCCGGTGATGACATGCAGTTGCAGGCCAATCGTGAGGATGACCAGTTCCATCAATCCGCGCGTGTTCATCAGCACGCCGATGGCCATCGCTTCGCGCCAACTGGACCCAAAAATCCGGGCGGGAACGGCGGCGCCGACGAGTTTTCCACACGATGCGACCCCCAGAACCACGGCAGCATAAGTCCACAGCTGGGGGCTGTTCAGCAGTCCGATTCGAGTCTGCAACCCCGCATAGGCAAAGAAGATTGGCAGAAGGAATATCACGATGAAATCCTCGAGCCGCTCGGTCACGTGGCGGACGAAATCGGTTCCCTTGGGCATGACGCAGCCGATGAGGAACGCCCCGAACATCGCATGAATGCCGATCGCGCCGGTAACCCACGCCGACCCCAGCACCAGCAGAAAAATGGCCGCGACGACGTTCTGCGACAGCCGGGTTTGCCGCTGGTAAATCTGCTCGAGCCGGCGAAGAAACGGACGGATGAGCAGGAAGACCACGGCGGTATATCCCACCGCCAGAACCAGCGTCCGCAGGGCCGTTTTGCCGCCGCTGCCCGCGGCGTGGGCGACGCCCACCACCAGCGCCAGCATGACCCACGCCGCCACATCGTTGACGGCGGCGCAGGCGATGGCGCTGGCCCCCAGCGGTGTCTTTTGCAGATTTCGCTCGGTGAGAATCCGGGCCAGCACCGGGAAGGCCGTCACGCTCATCGCCGCCCCCATGAACAGGGCCGCAACCCATCGCCTCTGGCCAGTCGGATCGTCGAATAGACTTGTGCCATAAAGAGTTAGCGTCAGCACGACCCCTAGCACAAACGGCACTGCGATGCTGGAAATGGCGGTCACGACCATCGCCGGGCCGCGGCTGCTCACCAGCTTCGGATCCAGCTCCAGGCCGATGAGAAACAGGTAAAAGACAATGCCGATCTGGCTCAGAAGGTTCAGCAGTGCCACGCTGTCGGCGGGAAACAAAAGCTGCTGTGCGTGGGGCCAAATCCACCCCAGCACGCTGGGCCCGAGCATGATGCCGGCCACCATTTCCCCCACCACCTGCGGCTGGCGCATGCGGGCAAAAAGGATCCCCATGATCCGGCTGAGCCCCAGGATCAGCCCGACCTGCACCAGCAGCAGCAATACTGGATTATCAGATGGTGCGGGCACCGCCGCCGCCAGAGTCAGCGGAACGAAGCTCAGGATTCCCGGCCGTTGGACGTACAGCATTCACGCCGCCCCAGCGGCAACGGCAAACTTAGCACGCTCGCCCAATCACTCATAGCCGTGTTCCCGAAGGCGCGGCAAGAAATCGTTTTTTCCGGGCAACAAACCCATCGCGCCGGGCAATTCTCCGGCTATAATCGGACCCCAGTGGGAGAAAATGTCGTACCGGTTGATCGAAAAGCAGGTCATTTATCATGGACAAAAGGTCCATCTGGAGTTGCATCGCCTGCAGAACCCCGAGACCGAGAAACGGCACACGCGGGAAGTCT
>Ga0302326_10033670_pt1 | contig 10175 bp, 11 predicted proteins | sample Palsa_T0_3_FD_202264 | JGI IMG/M metagenome (GOLD analysis project Ga0302326, IMG submission 202264) | Peat permafrost microbial communities from Stordalen Mire near Abisko, Sweden - Palsa_T0_3 | ecosystem: Environmental > Terrestrial > Soil > Palsa > Peat permafrost | place: Sweden: Abisko...
TCCGCAGCTTGGAGCAAGCGCCGAAACTCCTCATGCCCAAAATCGATCTCGAATCCATCCAGGACATCGTTCGCGCTGCCGACCCCGAGGGCCTGCTCGCCGGCGGCGCTCCGCAGGACGAATACGAACCCGAAGAAGACGAGATCTATGCCGAGCTCGAACACCTGCCAGCCACCGAGATTACGGAGGAACTCGTGCATCAGTTTCTCACCACCATTTGGGAAGCTGCCTTCGACGGCGAATCAACCCCAGAACGCGAAGTCGGCTTGCAGACTATTGTCGAGCGCATTGTGCACTTCTTCGGTCCTGAAAGCAGTTATTGAAATAGCCAGTATTTATTGATTCGGCCGCGAAGCCGCACCCGGCTCAGGCGGCAGCGGCTGGCCCACCGGCACAATCGTCACCTTCACCAGTACCACCGGTGTCAGCGGCTTGTCCTCCGCGTTGCGCTGTACGCGTGCAATTGCGCTTAGGACCAGCACCGCGTGCGCATCGCACTGCCCAAAAATCGTGTGCTTGTTATTTAGCTCCGGCTGCGGTGTCTCTGTGATGAAGAACTGCGATCCATTCGAGTTCGGCCCCGAGTTCGCCATCGCCAACCGCCCCGGCACATCGAACCGCAGCGCCGGACTGAATTCATCGTCAAAATAAAATCCCGGATCGCCTCCGCCCGTTCCCAGCCGGTCGCCGCCCTGGATCATGAATCCCGGAATCACGCGATGGAATGTCGTTCCATCGTAAAACGGCTTGCCACTAACCTTCGCGCTCGTCGCCGGATCGGTCCACGTCTTCGTCCCCGTCGCCAGTCCAATAAAGTTCGCCACTGTCTGTGGCGCTTCCTTGTCGTAGAGCTGGCACACCATCCGTCCCATCGTTGTGTCGAACACCGCAACCGGGCCCGTCGGCTGCGTCGGTGGAGCCTCATGCGCCGTTGTTGACGGTGCATCCGGCAGCGCTGCCGGAGTCTGCCCTACCATCGTGCCGCACAACATCAGCACACCAACCACACTGCCAAACGTCATCCCGGAAATCTTCATCGCACCCCAAGGCTACTCGAACTAACACTCTCTCGCAAAGCCTCACTCCGTCCGCGCCTCCGCCTGCACCGTCGCCATCACCCGCAACAGGTTGCCGCCTAATATCTTCTTCATCTGCTCCGCCGTATACCCGCGCCCCATTAACGCCGCGGTCAGCTTCGGCAGGTCCGCCGCGCTCGCAATCCCCTCCGGAAGCAGTGAGAAGCCATCAAAATCCGACCCCAGTCCCACATGGTCAATCCCCGCCACCTTCGCTACGTAATCGATATGCTCCACCACCGCATCAATCCCCGGCAGCTGCATCACGTCCGCTCGTTGCGCATAGAAATCCCGGTCCACCTGCATCTGCACGCTGTACGGCACCGGCTCGCCGCGCTCACGATACTCCGCTTCCACCGCTTCCCGCAGTGCATCGCGCTCCTTCTCGCACGCCTTCCAAATCCTGCGCCAACTTTCATCCACAAACGCCGGATAGAAATTCACCATCACCGCGCCGTCACTTCTTGCAATCGCGCGCATCTGTTCGTCCGTCAAATTCCTCGCCGAGTTCGTCAGCGCCCGCGAGCAGCTGTGCGAAGCCAGCACCGGCGCATGCGTCGTCTGCATCACATCCCAGAACGTCGCGTCCGACACATGGCTCACATCCACCATCATCCCCAGCCGATTCATCTCACGCACCACCTCGCGGCCAAAATCCGTCAGCCCGCCATGGTGCTTCACGCTCGCATCGTCCAAATCTCCCGAGCTGTCCGCCCACTCATTCGAGTTGGCCCATGTCAGCGTCATATATCTCGCGCCCAGCCGGTGATATTCCCGCAGCAACCCCAGATCGTTCTCAATCGAGTGCCCACCCTCAATCCCCAGCAACACACAAAACACTCCATCCCTGTATGCACTCACAATGTCTTCCGCTGTCAGTCCCAGCAGCATTTCCTTCGGATGCCGCCGCAACTGCTCCATTACGCCTTCGATCAGTTGCAGTGTGCGCTGCTTATATCGCCCGCGCCATTCGGTCGGTTCCACCCAGATTGCAAAAAACTCCGCCGCAAGATTTCCTCGCCGCGCCGTCTCCAGGTTCAGCATTCCCTGCCCAAGGTTACCTGAAAAATCCCAGCCTTCATCTACAAAACGCTGCGGCGTGTCCGCATGCGTATCGATAACAATCGCCTCAGCATGAACTTGTGCGGGATCTTGCATCTTGAGACAGTCTAGCAATCACGCTTCGTTGGCTCGCTGGCAACTGCCCCAGCTGCCTCGCATCTAACCGGACTGAGGTGAAATATGGCCATCGGTGTAGATTCAACCAAAACTCCATCCCGTCCTTCCCACGAAGCTATTGAGAGCACAGGCGGCAATGCTTCAGACGTCGATGAAACGAAGCAAGATCATCTTGATCACATTGCGATGGAGAGTGCCAAGCGCGCTCAGAATCGCATTCACGACGATGAGACCAAAATTCCCGGGTCTTCCGAATTTACGAAGTGATATTCACAGCATAATCACAGAATCACTATTTACATTGCTGCGAGCATAAGCGTAACCTTTTCGCAGTACATACAGATGAAGCCCCGCTTGGCGCGGGGCTTTTCTGTTTGAGGTACTTCGCCCTTCACTCTGCGTAGACCTCACAGTAACCCATAAAATTTCTGGAAGGTCTTCCATGGTTCGGCTGCTGACTCTCGCCTCCGGTTTCTTTTTCTTGATGATGCTTCATTCCAGCAGCTCCCCCGCTCCCACCGATAACGGCCCTGCCTATACCAAGGATGGCAATCTCGTCGCGCCTGCCAACTATCGCGAATGGATTTACCTCACCTCCGGCATCGACATGAGTTATACGGCTCAGCCTGCCGGTGCGCCGCCGCCCGCTCAATCTAACTTCGATAACGTCTTCGTCAACCCCGAGTCGTATCGCGCCTTCCTCGCCACCGGCACATGGCCGGACAAGACCACTATGGTTCTCGAAGTCAGAAGCGCTGAAAATCCCGTCTCCATCAACAAGCGCGGCCACACTCAGAGCCCTGAGATCATGGGCCAGGAGTTCCACGTCAAAGATCACGGCACATGGTCTTTCTACAATCTCGACGCCAACAGCGGCGCCGCCACGCTCATCCCACGCCCTGCCGGCTGCTACACCTGTCATGAAGCCCACGGCGCCGTCGACACCACCTTCGTGCAGTTCTATCCCACCTTGCTTCCGCTGGCGCAGCAAAAGCATACTCTGAGTGAGGAATATCTCAAGGAAACGTCTTCGCCCGCGAAGCCCTAGCTTCGCCGCGCACGCACACACATGCACTCAGACGAACACTACATGCACCTGGCGCTCGATGAAGCCCGCGCCGCTCAGGCTGCCGGCGAAGTCCCCGTCGGCGCAATCGTCGTCTCCGCCCTCGGAGAAGTTCTTGGCGCTGGCAACAATCAAGTCCTCCGCTCCAACGACCCCACCGCCCACGCCGAAATTGTCTCCCTGCGCGCCGCCGGCCTCGCGCTCTCCAACTATCGCCTTCTCGGCTGCACGCTCTTCTGCACCCTCGAGCCCTGCGCCATGTGCGCCGGAGCCATCCTCCACGCTCGCATCTCGCGCCTCGTCTTTGCTGCGCGCGATCCCAAGGCTGGCGCCTGTGGCTCCGCCCTCTCCGTCATGAACCACCCCGCGCTTAACCATCGCGCTGAAGTTACAGAAGGCATCCTTGCCGGCGAATGCAGCGCCATGCTCACCGATTTCTTTCGCGCCCGCCGCGCCAAACTCGCCGGCCCCGACTTTGCATCTCAATAGACGGAGGCACACACATGGCAACCAAAAAATCTTCAGCAAAGAAAAAGACCTATCCCGCAAAATCCGGCAAGCGCTCCACCACTCCACCTTCGAAGCGCTGGTCCGCCAAGGTAAAAACAGATTCAACCAAGCCCGGTCCGGGCCTATTTAAGAAATCCGCGAAAGCGATTGCCGCAGGTCTCGAAAAGAAGAGCGTCGCTCCCAAGGGCCCCGGTCAGGCAATGCAGATGCTCAGCTTCTACGAGAATCGTGGCGGCAAAAATCTATCCGCCGAGCGTAAGCGTGCCCTCGAAGACGCGAAGGATATTCTTCGCGAAAAAGAAGGCAAAATAAAGAAGCCAAGCAAAAAGAAAGTCCCTAAATAATGGCAAATCGTCTCACAGGAAAAGTCGCAGTCATCACGGGTTCAGGAACTGGCATTGGTCAGGCCATCGCCGAACGCCTCGCCCAGGAAGGCGCAGACTGCGTCATCGACTACGTCGACCACCCCGAAGAAGCCCAGGGCACGCTCGACAAGATCGCCGCAGCCGGCGGCAAAGCCATCCTCATACAGGCTGACGTCACCAGCATCCCCGCCACCACCAACCTCATCGCCCAGGCCTGGCAGCAACTCGGCTCCTGCGACATCCTCGTCAACAACGCCGGCGTCGAAAGGGGCTCCGACTTCTGCGACGTCGCCGAGGCCGACTTCGACTTCGTCATGAACGTCAACTTCAAAGGTGCGTTCTTTCTCACCCAGGCCTTCGTCCGCAAATTGCGCGACGCCAAAAAGCCCGGCCGCGTCATCAACATCTCTTCCGTGCATGAGGACATGGTCTTTCCGCACTTCGCCACCTACTGCGCCTCAAAGGGCGCGATGCGCATGCTCATGCGCGATCTCGCCGTCGAACTCGGGCCTCTCGGCATCACCGTCAACAACATCGCACCCGGAGCCATCGCCACGCCCATCAACTCGAAGATGATGGCCGACCCCGCCGAGCTCGATCCTCTGCTGCGCAACATTCCGCTCGGCCGCCTCGGCAAGCCTGAAGAAGTCGCCGGCCTCGCCGCCTTCCTCGCCTCCGACGAAGCCGCATACGTCACTGGTAGCACCTATGTCATCGACGGCGGCCTCATGCGCAATTACAAAGAGCAATAGCCTACTTCGCCACCGGCAAGCTGATAAAGCTTGCCTCACCCGGCGTGTGCCAAACCTTCTGCGTCGCCTTCACGTAATCTGCTGGCTTCGCATCGAAGATATTCGGCACAAATGTCTGCGGATTGCGGTCATACAACGGGAACAGCGTCGACTGCACCTGCACCATGATTCGGTGCCCGGCCGGAATAGTCCGGTTAATCATCGGCAGCCCAAACGTGAACTCCAGCGGCTCGTTCGATTTCAGCGCCGAGGGATGCTCAAAGCTCGTGCGATACCGTCCCCGGAAAATGTCGATCCCAATCGGCAACTCATACCCGCTCATGCTGTACGGAGCGGCCAGAACGCCTGGAAATGCACCGCTCAGGTCCGCCGCTGGCGCCGCCTGACCACCTCGGCCGCCGCCTGCCTCTGGATACACATCAATGATCTTCACCACCCAGTCGGAGTCCGTACCCGAAGTAGAAGCCCAGAGATGAACTACCGGCTCACCTGCCAGCTTCATCGATTCCTTCAGCGGCTCGCTGATGTAGGTAAGAACGTCAGGACGGCCCTCGACAAAATGCTGGTCCGTCACCAGCCAGTTGCGCCAATTGGAACCGTCATACGGCAGCGGCGAGAACGGAACCGGTTGCGCGGGATCGGAGACGTATTCGTCGGCCCCAGGCGTCTTTGCATCCGGCGCAGTAAATGACAGCTTCCCATTGGCCGCGAGGTACAGCGGCTTCGATGTCTCTGGGCAGCCCTTCTCGCAGACCGTCGGCCACACCTTCGGCGTATCCCAGTGGTCCGTCCCAGCTCCTCCAACAGTTTCTCCGCCGGCATCGTAGATGAGGGCCTTCGGTAGTTCAAACTTCGGCGAACCGGGCTTCAGGTACTGATTGAAGAAGGGGACAAGGTAGTCCCGGCGCCATTGTTCCGCCGTGTCCGTCGACCACTGAAACGGGCCCAGACCACGTCCTTGGCGGTTTATCTGCGAATGAAACCACGGGCCCATCGCGAGGTGGTTCAGCGGATTGTTTGGATGCACCGCCTCGATCGCACGATAGGAATGGATCGCCCCCCACATATCTTCCTGGTCCCACTCACCCTGTTCCCATAGCGTCGGCACAGTCAGCGGCTTCTTCGCAATCAAGTGGTCTAGCGCCTGCGACTGCCAGAAGCCGTCATACGCCGGGTTCTCCTCCATCGTGTGCCAGTAGGGCAGCTGGTCTTCGCCCAGCTTCCGCGCCATGTCGCCCGCCGAGCCAGCCTCCAGAAAGTTCATATACTCGTCGCGCCCGCCGTGCGATACGTGCGCCCCTGCACCACGCTGGGTCGTCTGCCCCAGGATGTAATCCAAATTCGGCTGCCGGAACGCCCCATAGTGGAACCAGTCGTCGCCCATCCAGCCATCCACCATCGGGCTCTCCGGCGCGGCCACTTTTAGACCAGGATGCGGATCCAGCAACGCCATCACCACCGTGAACCCTTCATACGACGACCCAATCATCCCCACGCGCCCATTTGACTCCGGCACATTCTTCGTCAGCCATTCAATCGTGTCCCACCCATCCGTGGTGTCGTCCACCCCCGTCGGGTTATAACCCGACTTCACCGGCGGCGGCGTCATCAGGTACGGCCCCTCCGACCCATACTTCCCGCGCACATCCTGGTACACACGGATGTAACCGTTCTTCACAAAGTCCTCATCGCTCAGCGGCAGTGCTTCAATCATTCGCGGCGAATCAGACCGCGCAGCGCGCGCAGCGGCGTTGTAACACGTCCGCGTCAACACGATCGGCGCATCCTTCGCGCCCTTCGGAACCACGATTACCGTATATAGCTTCACCCCATCGCGCATAGGCACCATCACCACGCGCTTGTCGTAATCCTTCTCCACCGCTGCCGTCGCCGGAGCCTTGAAGCCCGGCGTCAAATCGTCGGCTGGCCACTTATTGTCCTGCGCATTCGCAAACCCCGCCACGCTCATCGCCGCCGACGCAATCCACACGCACACATTACGGTTCATCGCTGTCCCTCGCTTGCAAATATTCAGATTCACGAAGTATATCCAACAGGATTGTGCTGTGCGTGCGACGACGGTAGGTCATGGCTGGCAGCTCTGGACTTTAGTCCAGAGTCTCCATGACAATCATCGCCAATCACATAAAGAAGGGGCTTTAGCCCCCTGAGGAACCCCACCCCTTCTTGCTCTTCCCACCCCACGACTCCGGCGCCACATCCGCAATCGTCTGCGAAAACGTCCATCGGTTCCCCGCAAAATCCTCCGCCGTATACTGCCGCTCGCCATACGGATAATCCATCGCCGGCCGCACAATCTTCGCGCCTTTTTTCGTCGCATGCACCGCATGCGCGTCCGCATCCTCCACCCGCACCAGCACCGAGTGTGCCGGAAACTTTTTTCCTCCCGCCGTCCGCTCCGCCAGAATAATGGCGCCGTCGTCATCAACATTCAACTGCGCGCGATGGCTCCCCATGGAAACTCGCAGCGTAAACCCAAACGCCTCACACAGCCACACGGATGCTGCCTCCACGTCCGCATATTCCAGTACCGGAATCACTCTGCACTTCGGTATTGACCGGTTTTTCCTCATCTCCTCCTCCACTTACTCCATCTGTTTCGCAAACATGCCGGCAGCCTGCAGCTTCGCAGTCAGCTCTTCCGCGAAGCCATGCCGCTCGCGCAGCCATGCGGGATCGTTCCAGCTCAGCATCGTCTTCCCGTCTTCGCCTTCAGCCACCAGAATCTTCAACGGCAGGTCCAGTGCTGCACTCGGTGTCGCCAGCATCACCGGAGTTCCCGCGGCTGGGTTCCCAAAGATAAGCAGCTTCGTATTGCGCATCTTCAGCCCCGCCTTCGCCGCCTCGCCCGAGTGGTCCACCGCGCAGAACAGCTTCACGCTTTTCTCTTGCAACAGCGCCTCCAGCCTTGCGACGGTTTCGTCCACGCTATAGCGGCCGCTGCAGCTTACGATTCCCTCACCCGGCATGGCAAGCTCCTCACTGTAGCCAATCACGAAGTCTTGGTCACAACAGTATGCGCCTGCACGTGCAATTGCACAGCCTATAGGCGAAAATACCTCTATGGAGCTTCTGGTCTACTCAGCCAACTGGTGCCGCGACTGCCGCGAGGCCAAACGTTTTCTCACCCGCCACGCCATCCCCTTTACTGAGGTCGATATCGAGCGCACTCCCGGCGCCGCCGATCAGGTCATCGCCCACACCGGCAAACGTGCCATCCCGCAGTTCGTCCTGGACGGCAAATGGATTCAGCCCTACCGTGTCGGCCAAGGCTTCCTGCATGAAGAAATGTCCGCGCTCTTCGGCGTCACCGAACAACCCATAACCTAGCTGGCTACTCATCCCCATCCAGCACAGCCACCTCAGCAGCGGTCTCTACCGCCTTCGCCCGCGACGCGGCATGCCTGGCGGTCGCCGCTGCTCCAAACGGCCAGCGCATCCGCAGAACGCGGTCGCGGTTGGTCTCGCGTAGGACTTCACGGCTGCGGCCAACAAGCAGGTCTTCGATTGTGATGATCCCAGCAAATTTTCGGTCATCATCGATCACTGGATAGTGCGAGAGCTTGTTGTCGGCCATGACCGTCGCCACTTGCCGCAGCGTTTCATCCGGCTTGACCGTCACCGGCGTGCGGTTGCCGTCTTCTGCCAGCGGCCGGTCCAGATCGGCCTGTTTTGCTGACACCATCATCTGCGTCCGCGTTAGGATCGACAACAGCTTCCCATCTGCGCTCAATACTGGGAACAGCCGCTGCCAGTGCGACCACGCACCAGCCCCGCCGTCACCGGATGTACCTGCCCGCTTTTCCATCTTCTGCAACCAGTTCGCTGCATCGCGCCGTGTCGCAGTCTCCGGCAGCGCAAACACGCTCGTGTGCATCGCTTGCGACACCATCACCGTCTCCAGCGGGTCCACGCCGTACTCTCGGCTCAAGTGATAGCCGCGCCGTGCCAGCCGCTCCGTCAATATCGACCGCTTCTGCACCAGCACCATAATTCCGTAAGAGGTCACACTGGCGAGCAGCAGTGGCAACAAGAGCGTGCTGTTGTGAGTCAGTTCCACGGCCAGCACCACTGCCGTCAGCGGCACGCCGATAGACCCCGCCAGCACCGCAGCCATGCAGATAAGCGGCCACCCGCCCGGCTGCACACCCGGCAAAAAGTGCGCCAGCGCCGCACCCACGCCGCCGCCAATCATCAACTGCGGCGCCAGAATTCCGCCCGAGGTCCCCGACCCTAGCGACTCCGTCCAGATAAAGCTCTTGACTAAAATCACGCCTGCAATCAGCCCCCATCCCATCTCGCCGTTCAGCAGCCGTTGGATCACCGGATACCCGACGCCCAGCGCCGATGGAAAGATCAATCCGCCCAGCCCGATACCCAGTCCGCCAATCGCCGGCCACCACATCCAGTGGATCGGCAGCTTCTCAAACAGCTTCTCAAAAAAATGCACGCCTTTGGTCAGGATCAGCGCCATCACAGCTGCTGCCACTCCCGCTAGCACCGCTCCCAGCATCACCGAGTGGCTCACCGGCCCAGTGTCGGAAGGCATCGGAAAAATCGGGTTCGCTCCCAGCAGCATTCGCCGGAACGCCGCCGCCACCACGCTCGCCACTGCCACCGGAACCAGGCTCCGCGGCCTCCACTCAAATAGCAGCAGTTCCACCGCCAGCAAAATCGCCGCAAGCGGCGCCAGAAACGTCGCGGACATTCCCGCAGCCGCGCCCGCCACCAGCAGCACGGTGCGTTCCGCATCGCTCATCTTCAGCAGTTGCGCAATCAGCGAGCCAAACGCCCCGCCCGTCATGATGATCGGACCCTCGGCGCCAAACGGCCCGCCCGATCCAATCGCGATCGCCGTTGCTACCGGCTTCAAAAATGTAATCTTGGGAGAGATCTTCGCTCCCCGCATCAGGATTGCTTCAATCGCCTCCGGCATTCCGTGGCCGCGAATGCGGTCCGAGCCATAGCGCGCAATCACTCCCACCACCAGCCCGCCAATCACCGGCAGGAAAATCGCCTTCCATCCCAGTGTGCTACCGCCGGGGTCCACCCTCCCGGCATACCAGCGGTGAAAGTAAAACAGGTTCGTGCACAGATAAATCAACCGCAACAGCACCCAACTCAAAACTGCCCCGGCCATACCCACAATCACTGCCAAGCCGCTCATGAGGATCATTCGACTGTCTGCCGAATAGTCTCTTAACTT
>Ga0302326_10033672_pt1 | contig 10175 bp, 7 predicted proteins | sample Palsa_T0_3_FD_202264 | JGI IMG/M metagenome (GOLD analysis project Ga0302326, IMG submission 202264) | Peat permafrost microbial communities from Stordalen Mire near Abisko, Sweden - Palsa_T0_3 | ecosystem: Environmental > Terrestrial > Soil > Palsa > Peat permafrost | place: Sweden: Abisko...
AAGACATCATCACGAAAGCGTCGGGCGTCAAAGAAGCGGCGGTGATCGGGGTAAAGGACGAGAAGTGGGGCGAGCGGCCGATTGCGCTTGTCGTGCGCGATCCTCAAGCCGACCCGCCGGCGACGGAGACTTCCGTCAAGTCTTTCGTCGCGACGTTTGCGGAGCGTGGAGTGATCTCCAAATTTGCAATCCCGCAAGCGGTTCTGTTCGTCGACCACCTGGAGCGCACCAGCGTCGGCAAGATCGACAAGAAGTTGTTGCGCAAGCTCTACACGCAAGACGGATAAGGTCCGAAGTCAACTGAAATGAGCGGATCCCCGGGAGAACGCGACATCGCTGCTGTCATCCCCGCGAAAGCGGGGATCCAGGGGCCGCCGCACGTCGTGTCGCCGCGGGGTCCCACAGCACGTCGTGTTGCCCGGGGATACCCGCTTTCGCGGGGATGACAAAGCCTCTCGGTGACTTGCGGCACGAACGCTAGGCGATTCCGACCCGGCGAACTCTAGGACGATTGGCATGAGGACGACATGAAAGCATTGACGATGGCGACCTTGCGCGACCACGTCGGCTCGGAGCTTGGCGTCTCGCGCTGGCTCCTGGTCGACCAGCAAAGGATCGACCAGTTCGCCAAATGCACCGAAGACCATCAATGGATCCACGTCGACGTGGAGCGCGCGAAGCGGGAAAGCCCTTTTCTAGGCCCGATAGCGCACGGGTATCTCTCGCTCTCTCTGGTCGGCTCGCTTTCCCTCGACGTCGGTGTCGTGCCGCCGGACGCAGGCGCGGGATTCAACTACGGACTGGAGAAGGTGCGCTTTCTCGCGCCTGTCGCAGCAGGCGCGCGCGTCAGGTTGAGGGTTATTCTGGAGAGCGTCGAAGAGAAGGGGAAAGGGCAGTTGCTCGTCAAGACGCGCAACACCCTGGAAATCGAGAATAGCGACAAGCCGGCGTTGGTCGCCGAGGCGCTGGCGCTGGTCGTTCCAGTGAAGGCGCGCGGTCGAGAGGAAGGCGTGTGAGCATGGCTATGCCCGAAACTGACGGCGGCGCCGGCGGGTCCGCCGCCGAAGAGGCGGTCAAGCACACGCTGGCGCTCAACCCGTTCGTCGGGCTGCAAGGCAAGGACTTTGTCGAGGCGACGCAGACGGTTATGGCCTCGCTCATCAGACAGCCGCAGATCGCCGCGGGTCAATGGCTCGGGCTCATGGGGGATATAGGCAAGATCGCCTTGCAGGGCGGCGCCGGCCGCTCCGTCGAGCCCGGCGACAAGCGGTTCAACGATCCCGCCTGGAAGAGCAATCCTTTGCATCAGCGGCTGCTGCAGAGCTATCTTGCATGGTCTGACGCTATCAATTCCTACGTGGACAAGGTCGACCTTAGCGATGCCGATCGCGCCCGCGTAAAACTTATCGCCAACATCGTCGTCGATGCGCTGGCGCCGACGAACGCAATCCTGACCAACCCGACCGCGCTCAAGAAGCTGGTTGACACGGGCGGACAGAGCCTGGTGTCGGGTTTGCAGAACTATATCGACGATCTCATCAAGAACGGCGGCATGCCCTCGCAGGTCGACACCACACCGTTCGAGGTCGGAAAGAATATCGCAACGACGCCTGGCGCCGTGGTGTTTCGCGACGATGTGTTCGAGCTCATCCAATACGCGCCGGTGACGCCGGAGGTGTGGCGTCGACCGATCGTCGTTACGCCGCCGCAGATCAATAAATATTATTCGCTCGATCTTACCCCTGAAAAAAGCCTGGTCCAGTTCCTCCTGAAGGAGGGCTATCAGGTGTTCTGCATTTCCTGGCGCAATCCCAAAACGCATCATCGCGATTGGGGGTTGAACACTTACGTCGAGGCGGTGGATCGCGCGGTGCAGGCCGCCTGCACGATCACCGGAAGCCCCGACGTGACCATGATGGGCGCCTGCTCTGGCGGCATCACTTCGTGCGCCTACGCGGCTTGGGCTGCGGCTCGCGGCGCTTCAAAAGTCCGAAACCTTGTTCTCGCCGTCTGCACCCTGGACCCCTCTACCGCCGACGACACCGTGCTCGGCGCGTTGATCACGCCGCTCACCATCGAAGCGGCGCGATCATCCTCCAGCGCCAAAGGACTGCTGGACGGTCGCGAGCTCGCGAAGGTGTTCGCCTGGATGCGGCCGAACGACCTGATCTGGAACTACTGGGTCAGCAACTATCTACTAGGCAACGCGCCGCCCGCGTTCGACATTCTGTTCTGGAACAACGATACGACCTCGCTGCCTGCGCGGTTGCACTCAGACTATCTGGATCTCATCACGCTCAATCCATTCCGGCGCGCCGGCGCTCTCAAGCTGTCGGGAACGCCGATCGACATGGGCAAGGTCATCGCCGACACGTATGTGGTCGCCGGCGTGACCGATCACATAACGCCGTGGAAATCGGTTTATCAATCCGCGAGAATCCTCGGCGACGAGACGACATTCGTGTTGTCCAACGCCGGGCATCTGCAGAGCCTGATCAACCCTCCTGGGAATCCAAAGGCGACCTTCGTGACGGGCAAATCAAACCTGTCCGAGCCTGAGGCTTTTGTGGCGGGCGCGGCAAAGCAGGCGGGTAGCTGGTGGCGCCACTGGAGCGAATGGCTCTCGACTCGCTCGGAGGGGAAGACCCCAGCGCCCGCGGAGCTCGGCGGCGCCGGGCTCCCGGCGCGCGAGCCGGCGCCGGGGACCTACGTGTTCAATGCTTGAGGCAGCCATTCCCATACAGCTTCACCCGCGATCGACGGCGACGCGCAGTCAGGACTCCGCGATGATCCGACGAATGATACGGGTCGGCGATCAGGACCTTTGGGTGGTGGTCAAGCCGGGCGTCAAGACGCGGCCGCCGCTACTGCTGTTCAACGGAATCGGCGCCAATGCGGAGCTGGCCGAGCCCTTCATGCGCGAGATGGGCGATGTCGAGACCGTGTTGTTCGACATCCCCGGCGTCGGCCATTCCCCGCCGCCGACCCTGCCGTATCGCCCCTCGACAGTTGCACGATGGGCGGCGGGCGTGGCGAGCGCGCTGGGATACGATCGGCTCGACGTCGCCGGGGTCTCCTGGGGTGGGGCGATGGCGCAACAATTCGCCCATCAATTTCCGGGCCTTTGCCGCCGGCTGATCTTGGCCGCCACCGCCGCCGGAGTGCTCATGGTTCCCGGCAAGCCATCGGTTCTCTGGAAACTGGCGAGCCCGCGGCGCTATATGGACCCCAAATATATGCAATCGATCGCGTCGGAGCTTTACGGCGGCAAATTCCTTCTGGACCCGACCCTCGCCGCCACCCACGCCGCGAACATGAAGGGATCTTCAAATCGCGGTTACATCTACCAGCTTCTCGCGATCGCGGGATGGACCAGCGCTCCGTGGCTTCCCTGGTTGAAGCAACCCACGTTGATTGTCATGGGTCGGGACGATCCGATCGTGCCGCTGGTCAACGGTCGCGTCCTTGCCCGCCTGATCCCCAATTCACAGCTGAGGGTCATGCCCTGCGGCCATTTGTTCATCGTGACGATGCCGGCGGAGACCGCGTCAATGTTTATTCGTTTTCTCGACGAGGGATGATGCGAACTTCGGTCTGATAGGGGTCCGCCGACGCGGGGAAAGCTCCTCGTCGTCGGCATGACAAGGGAGGATAAAATGACAGAAGATTTCGGACGTTCGTTTCTCGACCTGTTCAGCAAGTTCGGCGCCGACCTCAGCCTACCAAAGCTCGACGTCGAAAAACTGGTCGACGTCCAACGCAAGAACATCGACGCGCTCGGCCGCGCCGCGCAGACCGCTGGCGACGGCGCCCAAGCGCTCGCCGCCAAACAGAAGGAAATCCTGGAGACGGCGTTCCGCGAGACAACGCAGGCGTTTCACGATTTCAAACCGGTGGGAAATCCGACGGAGGTCGCCGCCAAGCAGTCGGAATTCGCCAGGAAAGCGTTTGAAGCGACGTTACAAAATACTCGTGATCTCGCCGAACTCGCCAAGAAGGCGGCAGCCGACCCGGCCACGATCATCAAAGACCGAATGCACGAAAACCTCAAGGAGCTGAGCGATCTGCTCTCGCGTCCGAACGGCGCCGCAAAGACTTAGGCAACGCGGCAAAACAGGTGAATCCCTGACCCAGTCTGTCCCCGTCATTGCGAGCGAAGCGAAGCAATCCGGCGCCGGGGCCGGACGCCGCCGCATCAATCACAAGCACATCGGTAGCGACGGCCGTTGGCGACCCCGATCCGGGAGCATCGCGGAGAGCGCTGGATTGCTTCGCTTCGCTCGCAATGACGACACGACGACCGCCCAACCCCATCTCGGAGGCGCACATGGCGAACGCGGGCCCCGCGCAAGCGGGCAAAGAATACCTCCCGCCGCCGATTAATGGCGATTTCTACGGGATCACAAATTTGCTCGCCCCCGAGGAGCGCAGCATCGTCAAGCGGGTGCGCGAATTCATGGAATCGGAGGTCGCGCCGATCATCGAGGACTATTGGGGTAGAGATCAGTTTCCCCATGAAATCATACCGAAGCTCGCTGCGTTGGACGCGCACATCGCCGGCGTCGGATATCGAGGCTACGGCGCGGCCGGCGGGTCTTGGCTGCTCAACGGATTGATTGGGATGGAGTTGGCGCGCGTCGATTCGTCGATCGCCACCTTCTGGGGCGTGCACACCGGCCTTTCCGCGGGATCGATCTATCTCTGCGGCGACGAGACGCAGAAGCAGCGATGGCTGCCGCCGATGATGCGCTGGGAACAAATTGGTTGCTTCGGGTTGACCGAGCCGCTCGTCGGTTCGGCGGCCTCCGGCGGCATGACGACCAGCTGCCGTCGCGAAGGCGAACATTGGGTTCTCAACGGTCAGAAGAAATGGATCGGCAACTCGACGTTCTCCGACATCAATGTCGTCTGGGCGCGCGACGAGGCCTCCGGGCAGGTGAAGGGGTTCGTCATCGCCAAGGACAATCCCGGCTTCTCGGTCGAGAAGATCAGAACCAAGATCGCGCTCCGCGTCGTGCAGAACGGGCTTATCACGTTGAAGGACTGCCGCGTCCCGGAATCGGACCGTCTTCAGAACGCCAACACGTTCAAGGATTGCGCCAAGGTGCTGCGCATGACGCGGGCGGGCGTCGCCTGGTTCGCCGTCGGTTGTCAGATGGGCGCCTATGAGCACGCGCTGCGCTACGCGCAGCAGCGAACCCAATTCGGCCGCCCGATTGCCGGCTTTCAGCTGGTGCAGGACCTGCTCGTACGCATGCTCGGCAATGTCACGGCCTGTCAGGCGATGATGGCGCGGCTCGGGCAATTGCAGGACGAGGAGCTGTTGCGAGACGAGCACGCCTCGCTCGCCAAAGCGTTCACGACAGTCAAGTGCCGGGAGACCGTCGGATATGCGCGCGAGCTGCTCGGGGGCAACGGCATCCTGCTCGAACACCACGTCGGCCGTTTCGTCGCCGACGCGGAGGCGATCTACTCCTACGAAGGCACGCGCGAGATGAACACCTTGATCGTCGGAAAAGCCATCACCGGCCTCAGCGCCTTCGTCTAACTGCGACGGCGGGACGCTGATCAATCAGATTGATAGGAACAGCAGAGGAGCGGCGCATGAGCAAACGAGTGGCGGATGTTTTGATCGAGACCCTGCAATCAGCCGGGGTGAGGCGCTGCTACGGGATCGTCGGCGACACGCTGAACCAGATCGCCCACGCTATTGATCGCAGCGAGGTCGAGTGGGTCCATATGCGGCACGAGGAAGCCGGCGGCTTCGCGGCGCAGGCCGAGGCGCTGCTCACCGGCCACCTTACAGCCTGCGCAGGAAGTTGCGGCCCGGGCAGTCTCCACTTCATCAATAGCCTTTACGAAGCCAATCGCAACCGGGCCCCAGTCATCCTCATCGCAACGCAGATCATACGGCCCGACATAGGATTCGAATCAATCCAGGAGGTCGATTTCAAAAGCGTGTACAAGGGCTGCAGCGTCTTCTGCGAGATGATCATGATCCCCGAGCAGGCCCGCCGTTTGACGGTCGCCGCCTGTCAGGCGGCCCTGACGAAACGCGGTGTCGCGGTGCTGATCGTCCCGGCCGACATCGCCAATTCCGCCGCGCAGGATGAACGGCCCTACACCGTTCACGCGTCGCGCCCGCACATTCGCCCCAGCGACGCCGATCTCGACGCGATCGCGGCCGTCCTCAATCGGAGCAAGGCGATCACGATCTACGCCGGCGCCGGTTGCGCGGGCGCGCATGACGAAGTTGTCGCTACGGCCGCGCGCCTGAAGGCGCCGATGGCCCACACGTCCCGCGGTAAGGACTTTGTCGAATACGACAATCCCTACAATGTCGGCATGACGGGCATCATCGGCGGCCCCGCCGCCTATCACGCCGTACTCGATTGCGATGCCCTGCTCTTGTTGGGCGCCGATTTTGCCTGGTCCCAGTTTTATCCCAACAAGGCTAAGATCCTCCAGATCGACGAGGATCCGACGCATATCGGCCGCCGGCATCCGATAGCGATCGGCGCGGTCGGCGATATCAAGACGACCCTGGAGGCCTTGCTGCCGCGTCTACAGCAACATGAAGACAACGCCTTCCTGTCGGGCCACGTTCAGAGGCACGAGAAAGATGTCGCGACGGCGAAGGCCGAGACCGCATCCGGTTCGGACGCGATTTCCGGCACGTACCTCACAAAGGTTATCAACAAGCACGCGGCCGAAGACGCTTTGTTCACCGCGGACGATGGGACTGCGTTGGTCTGGACGCTTCGCCACATCGAAACCGGCGGCAAGCGGCGGACTTTCGGCAGCCTGCTGCATGGCACGATGGCGAGCGCAATGCCCTCGGCGCTCGGATTGCAAAAGTGCCAACCGGGACGGCAGGTCGTCTGCCTCGCCGGCGATGGCGGCTTCGCCATGCTGCTCGGCGACCTGCTGACAGCGGTCCAGGAGAACTTGCCAATCAAGATCGCCGTCTACAACAATGGCAAGCTCGGCTTTATTGATATCGAGCAAAAGGCGGCCGGATTGATCCCCGTCTACACAGACCTAAAGAATCCCAACTTCGGCGAAGTTGCGAAGGCGATGGGTCTTTGGGGACATCAGGTTTCCGTGGCTGGGGAGCTCGAGGCGTCGGTGGCGGCCTGGCTCGCGCAACCCGGCCCAGCTTTGCTTGATGTGAAGGTGAAACCGATGCAATTGGTCACGCCGCCGTCGCCCTTCGTCTCGCCCGAGGCGGTGGTCGGGATGGCCGTCTACACCGCCAGGGCGATGCTGCAAGGCAAGGGTCATGACGTTTGGGAGATGATCGTCGAGAACATCTCTTGATCGACGGGAACTGAGCGTCGGCGTTACCGCGAGCGCCCTGATTGTTCGAACCGCGGCGCGCGGGCGCGCCGTCGTCAGCGCCGCTTCCCTCGAAACCGGCAGCCGATGGGACGTGCAGCTGTTGGCTGGCCATCGCTCCATCTAAACAAATGAGTGTTACATCGACGGACACACCTGCGCCCAGCGAAAACTCGTGGGGTTCGTCTAACGGAGTGCGATTCCTCCTTCGTTGCTCTCCCTGGATTCCGACGACGGCGATCTTGAGCTTGTTGATTGCCTGCCGCCGTTGAACTGAAAGATCGGGACTCGTCGCCATCAGGCGCCCCTGATCCGTTCCGGGGTGAGCGGCAACTCCGCATGCCAGGCATAGATCAACGTCAGAGTTCCGGATGCGGCGCCGATCACCGCGACACCCCCCAGTATTCGTTTGGCATTCACGCTCGTCACCCTCGTTACCCGGCGCAATGTTGCGCCGACGCGCTCGGGCTGTTGTCGGAAAGCGCCTTTCCGCGTGTGCGGGTTCGACTCCAGCGAGATTCTACTTCGCGGCGCATGCGAGCTTGCCGCTCGGAATAGAAAGAGGCGCGTTGGCGCTCTGCAAAAACTCGACGGTCGTAAAGACCAGTTCCGTCGAGCCGACATTCTCCAGATCGTGGACCTTGTACTCGCCTGGCCCGTAGACGTGATGCTTGGTTTCGCCGGCCGCATAGGTGGTCTCGGTGCTGGGTCCATCCGGATTGTGCGAGCGCGCGCGGCCGGGTGTCACCGCCGTCCAGAAGTAGTCGAGGACATGGCGATGAAAGCCGATCCGTTCGCCCGGTTGAAGCCGTATCTCCCAGACGCGAACCCGCGCGTCTTCCGACAGCAACCGCGTTCCGACGCAGGGGTTGTGGGGGCGCCGTATTGGGGCGAGTAGTATGAAATAGGGATCGCCGCTCAAGGCATTTTCCTCCTTGTCGGGCGGCCTTATTATCAAAGTTCATCCAAGCCGCGCTGCGCGTTCGAGAGTCCAGCCGTTGTCGCAGCAGGCTCCTTACGCCGCACTGGGCAGGTCATTCTCGAGCCCCGCGGCAATGGCGTCGTCGACCTGATTCAACCAAATGAATTCGAGCTTCGCCCGTGCGTCTGCGGGAATGTCGTCATAATCCCGGCGGTTGCGGGCGGGCAGCATGACGCGCTTGAGTCCCGCGCGCGCGGCGGCGGTGACTTTCTCCTTGATGCCGCCGACCGGCAGCACCAGGCCGCGCAGCGATATTTCTCCGGTCATCGCGGTATCGTTGCGCACCGTCCGGTTCGTGAACAGCGAAACGAGCGCCGTATAAATCGCGACGCCCGCGCTCGGTCCATCCTTCGGCGTCGCCCCCGCGGGCACGTGAATGTGCACGTCCGACTTCTCGAAGGTGTCCGAAGCGATGCCTAGCGACGCCGCGCGGCTCTTCACCAGCGTCATCGCCGCCTGCGCGCTCTCGCGCATGACTTCGCCCAATTGACCCGTAAGGGTCAGCGTCCCGCGGCCCGGCGACCGAGCGGCTTCGACGAACAGGATGTCGCCGCCGACGGGGGTCCACGCAAGACCTGTCGCAACGCCCGGCACGCTCGTGCGCATCGCGACCTCATTGTCGAAGCGTGGAGGTCCCATGACATCGGGCAGATCCGCAGATTGAATGCGAACACTCGCTTTTTTGCCCTCCGCGATTTCGACCGCGGCATGCCGCAGCGCGCGGCCGATCTCGCGCTCGAGGCTGCGTACGCCGGCCTCGCGAGTGTAATCCTGGATGAGACTCCGCAGGGCGTCGTCATCTATCTCGGCTTGCTCGGGCTTGAGCCCATTCGCCTCCAGTTGCCTACGCACGAGGTAGCGTCGCGCGATTTCAAATTTCTCATTTTCAGTGTAGCCGGCCAGACTGATGATCTCCATGCGATCTTGCAGCGCCCCGGGAACGGTGTCGAGCAAATTGGCGGTGGCGATGAACACCACGCGGGAGAGATCGAAGGGCACACCGAGGTAATTGTCGCGGAACGTCGAATTCTGCTCCGGATCCAGAACCTCCAACATCGCCGCCGACGGATCGCCTTGAACGCCGCGGCCCATCTTGTCGATCTCATCGAGCATCATCACGCAATCGCGCGCACGCACCTTGCGAATGCCCTGTATGATGTTGCCTGGCAGGGCGCCTATGTAAGTTCGACGATGACCACGGATTTCGGCCTCGTCGTGCACCCCTCCGAGGCTCACGCGCGTGAAGGCGCGCCCCATAGCGCGGGCGATGGATTGGCCCAACGAAGTCTTTCCAACCCCGGGCGGCCCGACGAAACAAAGGATCGGCGCTTTTCCATTAGGCGCGAGCTTGCGCACCGCGAGATATTCAACGATGCGCTGTTTGATCTTTTCAAGACCGAAATGGTCGGCGTCCAGCACGCGGCGCGCCTCGGCAATGTCAATCGGCCGCTCCTCCGGCAAGGACCAGGGAAGATCGAGCATCCAGTCGAGATAGGTGCGGACCATACCTGCTTCCGCGGCGCCCTCCGGCATTCGCTCGTAGCGGCGCAACTCTCTTCGTGTTTGTTCCTGGATGTCCGCCGGCATAGCCGCCTGGGTGAGCTTCTCGCTCAACTCCGCCACCTCGCTCGTACGAGAATCACCCTCGCCGAGCTCGCGTTGGATGGTCGCCATCTGCTCACGCAGAACCGCCTCGCGTTGCCGCTTATCGAAGGCGGCGCGGGTCTGGCTACCGATTTCGTGGGTCAGCCGAAGCACTTCCAAACGCTGAGCCAGCAGCTTCGAGATTTTGTCGATGCGTGGGGAAAGAGCGACCGTCTCGAGCAGCTCCTGCTTTTCCTGCGCGCTGATGTCG
>Ga0302326_10033673_pt1 | contig 10175 bp, 10 predicted proteins | sample Palsa_T0_3_FD_202264 | JGI IMG/M metagenome (GOLD analysis project Ga0302326, IMG submission 202264) | Peat permafrost microbial communities from Stordalen Mire near Abisko, Sweden - Palsa_T0_3 | ecosystem: Environmental > Terrestrial > Soil > Palsa > Peat permafrost | place: Sweden: Abisko...
CCGCGATCAAGCTGGCCAAGTCGCGCGGGTTCAAGGTGAACACGAACACCACGGTCTTCAACACCGACACCCCGCAGACCGTCATCGACGTGCTGACTTACCTGAACGATGACCTCGGCATCGACGAAATGCAGATTTCCCCCGCGTACGCCTATGAGAAGGCGCCGGACCAGGAGCATTTCCTCGGCGTGACAGAAACGCGAGAGCTGTTCCGCAAGGCGTTCGGGGACGGGCGGCGCAAGAAGTGGCGGCTGAACCACACGCCGCTGTTCCTTGACTTCCTCGAGGGCAAGACGGACTTCGGCTGCACCGCGTGGGGAATTCCGTCCTACTCGCTGCTCGGCTGGCAGAAGCCCTGCTACCTGATGAGCGACGGCTACGTGAAGACCTACAAGGAGCTCATCGAGACCACGGACTGGGATTCCTACGGGCGGGGCAAGGACCCCAGGTGCGCCAACTGCATGGCGCACTGCGGGTACGAGCCGTCAGCCGTGCTGGCCACCATGGGCTCGCTGCGCGAGACGATCAGGGCGGCACGCGGCTAAAGCTGACAAATGTGTGCCCCGGACGGCGTTCGCCGTCCGGGGCACATTTGTGTCCGTCATCTCTCGCTCTCCAGGCTGCGGAAACTCCGTAGGTTACGTTCAGCACTCGTTCAGGTAGCGCGGCCATGCTCTTGAGTTGGCGCGGCGTTCGCTCCCGGGGCGGCCACCGCGCCGCCATCTGTCCGGCCAGATATCACATCTGGATATGGCCGGGACAACATCCCATTCGGAACCCGTCGCGCCGGCCCTCACCTGGTGCGGGGCCGCGTCCGGCCAGTTCAGCGCGCCGTCTGGTGATCGAGGTCACGGTGAGCGCGTGATCGCCCCGCCCCTGCCCTGGACGTCGCAGCCGCCACAGGACAGCGCTCCCGCCACGCCAGGCGGAGGGGTTCCCCGGCACCCCAGTGGATCCGGGCTCCGCGGCGGATCCGGTGCGCCGGGGAGGCCGGGACCCCGCCCCGGCCCGTAAAAAATACGGCCAGGTTCCAGATGTCCCAGGCCCGTCTTTCCTGATGGTTCGCGGCATCCTCCGGCCGCGAACCAAGGAGCCTGAAGAGGTCCGTGTGGCCAGTGTGTTCCGCAGCAACCGGTCCTATGGAACACAGGGCCGGTTCTATGCGGCCCGGTGTTCCATTGGTCCGTTTTGTTTTCGAGTCGACGCCAGGCAGGCCGGGCGATCCCGCGAGAAGTGGCAGCTCGCCCGGAAGAGCCACCCTGGGTAAATCCCGCAACTGCCCGGACGGACCGGTGCGTCCTCTGATGATCGAGGCGACGAGTTCGCTCTGATCATGCGACCAGGGCAGCGCCGCAGCGGCGTGGCTCAGGTGCGCCGGCTGATCCATACCGAGAGGTGGGCGGGCTCCAGGGCCTGCTGTACGACCGTGGCCAGGTCATCGCGGACCGAGTCCAGGTCTACGGCGTCCTTGAGCCGTGCTGCGAACGCGGCCACGGTCTGGTCGGCGTCGTAGCGGGCGCGGTTGAACCGGCGGTCCGCCATGTGCTGCACCCGCAGCCGCAACGGGTTGAACAGGGCCGCCGCGGCCAGGGTTGATGCGGCCACGGCCACTGGCGTGCGGACGTGAAGTAGCTGGGTGGCCAGCAGCACCAGCCCCGCCTATACACCGACCAGCAGCCCGGTGATGATCGCGTACGCCAGGGTGCGGGAGATGAGCCGGTCGATGTCATACAGCCGGTACCTCAAGATCGCCACGCCGAGGGCGGCCGGCAGGGCGGCCAGCCCGGCCAGCGGGCCAGGCGAGCCGATCATCTGCAAAAGGTATTCCGCCCGGACACCTCCGCGCAATCGTTCGTCGCCAAGACCCCAGCGGACCTGGGCAAAGCCCTGAAAGCACCGAACGACACGCTGGTCTTCGTCGAATCGGTCATGGATCCCTACGACCTGCCTGCCGCGATCGCCACCGGGAGCAACAGCGGGGCCGACCTCGAATACGGGCCGCGCGGCCCGCAACACCGCGACAACGCCCAAGTTTGGCCGGCCTGATCCACCAGCCACTCGGCGGTATCCACGGGCGTTCAGGTTGAGCCCAAGCTGTCACATCCGCCACAAGCGATCGGTGGTCCTAGTGGTCAATTAGAGCCTCCCGGCGGAGCAAGGTGGCGAGATCCCCAGGCTCCGGGCGGACGCCGGCTAGGCCGCGCGCAGCGAACCAGTGGCCTATGTTCTCCGCGTCACGGGTGAGGAAGAAGGCGCCACGCGGGTTCGCAATCACGTCGACCACCTGCGGCAAGTCGATCATGAGCAGGCGCTCCTCATGAACCAGCAGGTTGTACGCCGACAGGTCGCCGTGCGCCAGACCATCTCTGGCCAGCGCGACGAGCGCCTGCACCAGTTGGTCCCACAGCCCAGCGAGCTCGGCCGGACCGGGCCTGGTCTCAGCCAGCCGCGGCGCGGCGATCCCGTCCGGCGAGCCGATGAACTCGAGCAGCAGTTCGGTGCCGAGGATCTGCGCCGGATACGGAACGGGCACCCCGGCCGCATAGAGCCGGGCCAGCGCGCTGAACTCGGCGGCCGCCCACTGGCCCGCGATGGCCTGCAGGCCGAACGAGCTCCGGCTCGCCATCGCCCGGTTGACCCTGGATTCCCTGGTCCGGCGCCCCTCCAGGTAGCCGCTGTCGCGGTGGAACATCCGGTGCTCCGCGGACCGGTACCGCTTGGCAGCCAGCAGGCAGGACCGGTTGGTCTGCGGGACGCCCCGCCGGAGCAAGAAGACGTCGGCTTCCTTGCCTGTCTTCAGGATACCCAGTTCGGTGTCGACGGCGGCCAGCTCGGTGACCAGCCATTCCGGGTACGGCTTCGGGCCGCGTTCGGTCGGGATCGACTGATCCCAGGTGGTCCAGCGGTCGCCTTCTGGCAGGCCGTCGGTCGCGTCGAAGCTCTCGATGGGCGGCAGGGCCCGGCGCCGCCCGACGCGTTTGACGGTGGTCGGCTCGTCGTCGTCGAAACGCCACTTACCGCGACGGTAGCGGGATCCTTGGTCGTCTGCGGAGAGAAAGTCGTGCACGGGTGATGCTCCTCGGCTGAGCGGTGAACAGGGCAGGCGGCAACGCGCCCGCGACGGGCATAGACATGCAGCGCCTCCCTCCACTCAGCCGGCCGAGACCGGCACGAACCAGAAGTAGGGTGCCACGTGCTCCCCGGCCCGCGCAACCGAATATCGGTGTGGCTCGGACGGCAATGCACTCTCGACCCACCACGGACCCAGCGACCGATCCACCACGCACCCAGCGACCAAACCACCACGGACCTAGCGACCAATCCACCATGTGACTCGCGGATAAGATGGTGTCCAGGGAACCTTTGTGGCACTCTGATCAGCTGGTACGCGTCAATCCAACCCCGCTGGGCAAGCTGTTCGCCCGACATTCTGAGGCGGCACCGCTCCCGGACACGGTCAGATCTTCGGGCCGGATGCCGACGGGGACCTTGCTCCCGCGGCCGTCCGGCCGCCCGGGCGGCCACATCCGCGGGCAGCTCGAGCCGCTGTGAGCCGAGCACCAGGGTCCCGGCCGCTTCCAGGCCCGCCTCGTACAGGTTCATGGCCGGAGAGCCGATGAACGTGGCCACGAAGACGTTGGCCGGGTGGTCGTAGAGCGACCGCGGCGTGTCGTACTGCTTGCAGCACCCCGCCCTGCAGCACGTTGGTCCAGTAGTCTTCGCTGCTGGTGTAGATGTGCAGTGAGTGGTAGTCGACCATCGCGGCCATCCCGTCGATGACGACCTGGTCCCACTCGTTCCAGCCGTTCATCCCGCAGCTGACCAGCTTGGCCTTCGGGTCGAGCATCCGGATCGCCCGCGCCCACCTGGTCGCCTTCGCGCACGTACTCCTCGGCGCTGAACGCGCCCACCTGCCAGTCGCCGTACATCTCGTTGCCCAGGCCCCAGTAGGTGACCTGGTACGGTGCGGCCCGGCCGTTCACCCTGCGCCGGTTCGCCCAGTAGGTATCGCCGGCCGAATTGCAGTACTCGACCCAGGCCAGCGCCGCCATCGGCTACCGACCGTGAGACTCAAGCCCGACCCGGGCGCCCAAGAACTGCAGCACCACGTGCCTCGGCGGTCGCACGGAAACTCGGTATCCCCATGACCATCACCAACCGCGGCATGATCGTATAGACGCGCAAGGCGCCGGACGCTTGACCGGCCGCCGCTCCGGGGGGAGCAAACGGCGTGCCACGGCTACGTCCCGCCGACATGCCGTCGGGGATGACGCACAAGGTGTATCTAATAGGTTTTGTCCGCATAATTCCGGAGGCGATCGCGAGCCGCCTCCCGGCCGGGAATTCTGCGTGACGGCGAGGAGGTGGCCGGTTGCCGGACAGGCGAGTCGTCGGCATGGTGGCCGCCGTAGTGATCGTGGCGGTGGCCGCCATCGCAATAGTGACGCTGCTGGCCCGCAAGCCACCGCAGGCCGCGACATCGCCGTCGGCCACGAGCAGGTCCGGCACCGCGTCCGGGAACGCGGCGGCCGACGCCCGCGGCAAGGCCAAGGCGGCCGACTCGGGCCCGGCCACCTTCTCCGGTCCGGACGGGGTGGAGGCCCGCTGGGTGATCCAGGAGAACAACAAGCCGGGTACCACCGCGTGGGAGATCCACGGCCCGCACGGCGGCATCAGCGGCTTCGCCAGCCAGGTCTACGCGCAGCCGGGCCAGCAGGTGACCCTGTACGTCAGCACGACCGGCCCGTCCTTCCGCGCCGAGGCCTTCCGGATGGGCTACTACCACGGCCGGGGCGCGCGCCTGATCTGGACGTCGGCCCAGCAGCGCGGCAAAAACCAGCCCGCCTGCCCGGTCACCGCCGGTACCAACATGGTGGCCTGCGACAACTGGTCCCCGTCGCTGACCTTCACCGTCACCCAGGCGTTCGTCCAGGGTGACTACCTGATCAAGCTGACCGGTCCGGGCCACCGGCAGAGCTACGTCCCGCTGACGATCTGGGACGCCGCCAGCACCGCCACCTACGTGATCAAGAACGACGTGTTCACCTGGCAGGCCTGGAACTTTTACGGCGGCTATGACTACTACCAGGGCCTGGGCAGCTGCCCAGTGGACGTGTACCCGGTCTGCAACCGGGCCCGGGTGGTGTCCTACGACCGGCCCTACGCCGCGGAGAACGGCTCGGGCAACTTCCTGGGCCTGGAATACCCGCTGGTCAAATGGGCCGAACAGCACGGCCTCGACGTCACCTACGCCACCGACCTGACCGTGCAGGAGCATCCCGGCTACCTGCTCAGGCACCAGGTGCTGCTGTCCCTGGGTCACGACGAGTGCTGGTCGCTCGACGAGCGCCAGGCCGCCGTCGCCGCCTATAACCGGGGCGTCAACATCGTCTTCTTCGCCGCCAGCCCGGTCCTGCGGCACGTCAGGACCCAGGCGTCCCCGCTCGGCCCGGACCGCGAACTCGTCGACTACCGGGACTCCGCCGCCGATCCGCTCGACGGCCACGGCAACCCGCGCCAGGTCACCGGCAACGAATGGGCCAACCCGCCGTCCAGCTGGCCGGAGTACGGCTTCGTCGGTGACACCTACGCCGGGTTCCTCGAGCCCGGCCTGCACGTGGGCTTCCGGGTCGCGGACGCCTCGGCCTGGGTCTTCGCCGGCACCGGCCTGCACAACGGCGAGGTCATCCCCAGCCTCATCGCCTCGGACGTGGACAAGTTCGACCTGGGCTACGGCCAGCCCGCCGATGACCAGATCTTCGGCCATTCGCCGATCCCCGCCAACCTGGGCCAGACCAGCATCGGCGCGTTCTACTCCGACATGACCTACTACACGAACGCGTCCACCGGCGCGGGCGTCCTCGACACCGGCACCAACAACTGGATCCCCGCCCTCGACGACTACAACGGCTGCTACCCCGGCGGAGTCTGCGAAGCCACCATGGTCCAGCGGATCACCGGCAACATCATGAAGCTGTTCGGCCAGGGCCCCGCCGCCCGCATCCAGCCCTCGGTCCCCAACTGGCGACAGGTCACCGGTCAGTAACCTCCCGCTGGCCGCTCCCTTCTTTGGCCCGAACGATCCTGGTACCAGCCCCACCTCACCCACCACACCCGCCGGCGGATCGCCGACGCGGTAACGGCCCACCGTCACCCGTCCGCGTGATTTCATGTGACCGGCGGAAATGTCCGGGACGCGATGACGGGGGCTAACACTGACTGCGGAAGATGATCGGCTGACGCCCGATCGCGAGCAGCGATACGAAGAGCGTGCCACCGACCGGCTGACCCTGTTTTCCGATGCCGTGGTGGCCATCGCGATCACGCTACTGGCGATCGACCTACCGGTGCCCGACGGGGGCAACGTGTCTGAGCTCTGGTCGCAGGTCCGCGACAATGACGGCCACTACGCGGCCTTCCTGATCAGCTTCACGGCCATCGCCGCGGCGTGGAGTAGTCATCATGATCTCTTCCGCTACGTCAACCGGACCGACGCGCGGTTGCGGTCGCTCAACATGGCCTGGCTCTTCACGATCATCATCACCCCGTTCGCCACCAGGCTGCTCACCGCCAGCGGGCACCCGACCCTTGACACTCACGCGCTGCGGTTCGGGTTTTACGCCCTGATCCAGGCGATGGAGTCCGTGGCGCTGTTCGCCATGCTGAAGCACATCACCGCCCGCGGGGAGGCTCCCGACGCGCCGCGGGCGGTCGTCAATTCCCTGGGCTGGCAGACCTGGATCCCGATGGCCGCCTTCGGCCTGTCCATCCCGTTCTTCTTCGTCGCGAGCTACGCCTGGGTGTTCTGGTTCGCGGTCCCCATAGTGGTCGGCCGCCTCCGCCTGCTCCGCCACCGCACCCCCTCCCGTCCCACGGACACCTGACCGCCGGTCCGCTCGCCACGGCCCCTCTCGTCCCGCGGCCAGCACGCCGGTCTGCCAGCTGCCTGATGTCCTCGCCGGTCATGCCATCGACGCTGGGCGCGACGCGGCGGGCACCGGGTTCGACACCGCATCGCGGGCGGCAGTCGGCGTCGGCGGCGCCGGACCGGTGCTCATGGTCCCGTACCCAGGACTCACAAGTGTTCCGCGAACAACTCCAGCCCCGCCCACCCCAAGCCCCGCCCTCAGGTATCGAATATTTAACCGGCCCAATGTGCCCAAGGGGCCGCTTAGGACCGGCCTTATGTTCCACAGGGCCGGTTGGATTCCGGGAAAGCCAACCTCGCGGAGGTTAAAGTAGCCGCCTGGCGGGGCGGCTGGGACCACCGGTGCATGCGGTCGGGGCGTGGCGTCTAGACCGACGAACTCGACGGCGGTGACCTGACGACCTTCGACATCTGAACCAGCTCGCTGTGGCTATCTCTGACGCGCCGGCCACGGACGCTCGCTACCATCCAGAGGACCTGATTGAAGCCTGGCAACGGATCTCGCCGAAAGGAGTGCGCCGGTGACCGTGGTCCTTCAGGCGCCCGCGTGCGGCCGGCGGTCCGCCCTTCTGCTCCGCCCGTGGTGCCGCCAGGACGTCCCTGACCTGGTCGGCATCTATCGCGATCCGGTCATGCGCGGGTCGGCCAAGAACCCGATCATGACCGAGCAAGACGCGCACCGCTGGCTGGCCGTACAGCAGGAAGGCTGGGCGGTCGGCGGCCGGCTGAGCTTCGCGGTCCTGGACCCCGGGTCAGCGAGCGGTTCACCGAGGGTGCTGGGCCACGTCACTTTGAAGGAGTACGCGACGGACAAGGACTCAGCGGAGGTCGGTTACTGGACCGTTCCGGCGGCCAGGAATCGCGGCGTGGCCAGCCAGGCGGTGGAGATGCTGACCGTCTGGGCGTTCGAGAGGTTCGGCCCGGAGGGCCTGCAACGAATTGAGCTGCTTCACCAGGAAGACAACCTCGCCTCGTGCCGGGTCGCGCAGAAGTCCGGGTACGCGCTGACCGGAGTGCTCCCGGCCGATCCTCCTGCCTTCCCTGCCGACGGACATCTGCACACCAGGTACCGGCCGGCCTGAACCACTACCGCTTCCTTCGGCCAATTCAATGCCCGGCGAGCGCGGCGCGGGTGGTGAGGCAGCGGCAGGCCGCCCGTCCGGCCAGGAATAGGCGGATCGCGCTGGCCAGGGCCGCAGCGGCGGCGGGAACGGCCGCGAGCCTTCCTGGCGCGACGGCGAGCTCGCTGGCCAGCAGCACGAACAGGGCCACGTCGGCGCCGGCCGCCCCGAAGCCGGCCACGGCCGCGGTGCCGGGAGCCAGGCGAGGACGATCCGGCAGCCACCGGGTGGCACGGCCCGTCGCGGCGACGGTGAACAGCGCCGTCCACACGGCGATCGCGATCGCGGCGGCCAGCGGGAAGACCATCAGCGACCCGGGTAGCGCGCCGACCCACTGCCAGGGCGGGGCCTGCCGGCTGCCCATGTGGCTGGCGGTGGCGGCGGTCGCCCAGAGCAGGCCGACCAGCGGGCCGGTCACGAGCAGGGTAAGGGCGACACGTCGAGCCTGGCCGAGCGCCAGACCCGGCCCGAACGCGGCCGCGATCAGCCCGGGGTCACCGAATTCCTCGATGGCCGCCGCCGCGTCCGCCGCCGCCGCGTCGTCCGCCGCCGCCGCCGCGTGAGCCTCGTCCGCCGCGTCCGGCCCGGACAACCTGGCGTCGCGGTAGGCATCGACGGCGTCCAAGAGCCCACTGCGCAGCTCGGCGAGAATGCCGGCCCGTTCCCGGGCCGGTGCAGGCAACCGGGCGCCCACCTCGGCCAGATAGTCCTCCACCAGCTGGCCGCCGGGCCCCCCGGTCACGAGGTCACCGGAAGGGGCGCGGGTTCGAGCATGGCGGTGACGGCGGCGGAGAACTGCCGCCAGCTGCCGCGTTCGGTGTCCAGCATGTGGCGGCCCGCCGGGGTCAGCTCGTAGACGCGGCGCCGGCGTCCGCCCACCTCGGACCAGGTCCCGGCGACCAGGCCGGCCCGTTCCAGGCGGCGCAGGGCCGGGTAGATGGTGCCGGTCGGCAGGTCAAACTGGCCGCTGCTGCCCGCTCGCAGCGCCTCCATGATGGCGTACCCATGCCGCGGACCTGGTTCCAGGGCCGCGAGCAGCATGCCGTCCAGGTGACCCTTAAGCGCTTCCGGTCTCATAGGTAGTAATGCTACTCTTAGCCTCAATAAGTAGTGACACTACATGTCGTATGACAAGCTACAGCGGAGGAGACTATGACGAGGACATCTCATCCGACGACCGTCGGCCACCAGCTCTGGGGGCGCCTCGATCCATTGCTATTCGGCCTGGTCGCGACGACCCTCACCTTGGTCGCCGTGCAGTTCGCGCTGGCGGGCCTCGGGGCCTTTACCATGAACGAGAACCCGGCCACCGCGACGCACCATGCGTACGGACCGCACATGGTGGTGGGACTGATCATCGCGGCGCTGACGGTGCTCATCCTCGCTGTGTCGCTGGCCAGCCGGGCCGCTCGGAGGCACCGCCGGACGCTGGGACTGGCGGCGACGCTGGCCGGACTGGCCCTGATCGTCGAGCCGCTGCTGGGCGAAGGCGGAACCCGGGTGCCCTTCCTCGGCGCCCTGCACGCGCTGAACGGCCTGATCATCTGCGCCTTGACCGGCTGGCTGTTGTCCGAGACCGGACGGCGCCGGGCGGCGGCCAAACGGAGCCACCGATGACCTGGCTGAGCCTGGCGCTGCGCAACCTCGTCTTCACGGTGGTCGTGCCGGGCACCGGGGGCGGGTACGTGCCCTGGCTGATCCTGCGGCGACACGGCGCCCGGCCGGCCCCGCCCCGGCCGGTCGCCTGGGCGGCGCCGGCCGCCTGGTGCGCCATCGCGGTCATCGCCGTCGGCTTCCTGCTGTACCTGGCGTGCGTGTGGGCCTTCGCCACCCAAGGCCGGGGGACACCGGGGCTGTGGGATTCGCCGCGGCGGGCCGTCACGACCGGGCCCTACCGGTGGGTCAGGAACCCGATCTACCTGGCCGCCTTGCTGATCGTCTCCGGCCAGGCCTGGCTGTTCTTCTCGGCAGACCTGCTGATCTACGCCGGCGCGCTCGCGGTCGCCTTCCACCTGTTCGTCAGCTGCTACGAGGAACCGAGGCTACGCGCCAGGTTCGGCGCGCCGTACGAGGCTTACCGCCGAACCGTCCGCCGCTGGATACCGCGACCGCCGCTCTCCAACTAG
>Ga0302326_10033675_pt1 | contig 10175 bp, 7 predicted proteins | sample Palsa_T0_3_FD_202264 | JGI IMG/M metagenome (GOLD analysis project Ga0302326, IMG submission 202264) | Peat permafrost microbial communities from Stordalen Mire near Abisko, Sweden - Palsa_T0_3 | ecosystem: Environmental > Terrestrial > Soil > Palsa > Peat permafrost | place: Sweden: Abisko...
GCCCAAGGCAGAAGCTTACGCTGAGCATCAGAAATTGAGATCACAGGAATGTCCCTGAAATGCCGATAAAGCGGTACCAAGTCGGGTAGGTCAAGTCTGCCATGAAGCGTCGTAACATGCGCGATCTGCTGCTGGTGGCTGAACGGGAAGTGCAAGTAATCATTGTGGAAATGAATCAGGTCGAAATTTTCTTTTTCGCTGAAAACCTGGTCCAGCATTATTACGTGATGCGCTAGCTGGTCCACGCAGCTAGAATCCAGTCGCAAAGCCTTCTTGCAGCCAGGGTCCAGGCGGGCGGCGGTCAGGGAGTCGCCGCTCGCAAACAGAGTGACATCGTGACCGAGACGGACCAGCTCCTCCGTAAGCCACGATACGACACGCTCTGTGCCTCCATATAATCTTGGAGGAACGCTTTCATAAAGTGGCGCGACCTGTGCGATTCTCATTTTCCAACGGCCTTTGCTTGGAGCTCTTGCTATTCTCTCCTCGTTTTAGAAGTACTCAGGTGCAACTGCAGAAACTCAAACATGCACCCGTGGTACTCACTTGTGATCGGTAGCTCCGAGCTATCCTCACTCTACCGCCACTTTCGCGCTTCAACCATGAGGTTCGTGCTGTTTCTGCCATTTGGGCGACGAGGAGTACTGGCGGCATTTGCCGCAGACCTCATCGTATGGGCGTGGGCGGGTATATATATCGTAGAACGACATACACTCACCGGCGATGGGCACATTTCGTTTATCCCTTGCACTGTCAATTCTTAGGCGAACCAGCACTGTGCAGACTCTTCCGAACCGCTTGCGAAGGAATGCACTCAATTACGCCGCACGGCGATGCTCAACTCTTTTTCGCGAGGTGCTCGGGGGCTTCGAAGGTTCGACGCGCGACCGCGAAGCGAAGAAGAAGCCTGCCCCCGCTAACGCTGCGAGGGCCAGAGCAAGCCACTCCCGATGCAGGCCTAGCCAAAGTTCGGAGCTGTGTTCATGAGCACGGCTGTCAAAGGTACCGTACGTTCCGTGATCCCCGGCAACTGGCTCCCAAAGATTGTTGGGACGATTCGGGTTTTCAGGTTCATCAGTCTGCTGTGAATCGTATCCCGTTCTCCCTAGATAGTGGTCGAGAAGGCCAGGGGCGATCTTATTTCCAACAATCGCTTCCACCGTGGGTGCGCCGACCCAAACTTCACGCCGATGATGATGCGCCGCCCAGTAGATTGCGCGAGCTCCGACCTCGGGCTGGAAAATCGGCGGCACTGGCTGAGCTTTATTCTTCAAACGGCTCTTCACCCAACCGAACTGTGGAGTATTGAGTGCGGGCATCTCCACCATCGTCAGTCGAATCCTGCTCTTGTCGTGAATGAGCTCGCAGCGCAGGGAATCGGTAAAGCCGGCGATGGCGTGCTTGGCGGCACAGTAAGCCGATTGCAGTGGGATACTGCGATACGCCAATGCCGAACCCACCTGAAGAATCGTGCCGCGATCGCGCGGTAGCATGCGCTTCAATGCAGCCAGAGTGCCGTAGACCACGCCGAGGTATGTCACCTCAGTGACCCGCTTGTATTCTTCCGGCTTCATTTCTTTTACTGGAGAGAACACCGATGCCATGGCGTTATTGATCCAGATGTCGATGGGGCCGAACTCTTTCTCGACGGCTGCCGCCGCGGCTTCCACCTTTTCTGAATCCGCCACGTCCGTCGGTAGAACCAAGGCTTTGCCGCCGACAGCTTCGATTTCTCTTTTCGCGCCCTCGAGTCCATCTACGCCACGCGCCAACAATGCAACGTTTGCAGCGCGCCTACCAAATTCGTGAGCCACAGCTCTGCCCAGCCCAGCCGACGACCCTGTAACTACGACCGTTTCGCTCTTCATGAATAACCTCGCTCCTTAAGATGACAGCTTTACGCCGCCGCCCTATTCTGTGGATCTGGCGGAAATTCGACATTCAGGTCGCCGTGTACTTTCATGACGTCTGTGGCGAGGGTTCCATCGGAGCCGCGATTGAATGTCAAGTCCACTGTAGACTTGCCTACCTTTAGCCGTTGAAGCTCTAAACTCTGAACAAAATCGGGAAGAACAGGACGCAGAATCTGCAGGCGATTCTCAAATGCATTCGGCACCAAACCGAGCAACGATTCAAGCATAAAGGGAACTGACCCTGCTGCCCAAGCCTGCGGGTGGCACGCTGTTGGATAGCGAACTGGAGTAGAAAATTGATCTCTGGAGAAACCGGCGAACACTTCCGGGAGTCGGCGTCTTTCGAAATGCTTGGAAGCCTCTATAATCCCAGCAAACACCTGGCAAGCAGCGTCATCGAATCCGTACTTCCGGAATCCCGCCGCAATAATCGAGTCGTCGTGCGGCCAGACAGTTCCCAGGTGATAGCCCACTGGGTTGTATCGAGCTTCGGCGCTCGAAAACGTTCGAATTCCCCAGCCGCTAAACATCTCTTTGGACATGAGTTGTTCCATGGTCTTCTTCGCTCTTGCGCAGTCGACCATTCCCGACCAAAGCAACTGTCCAGCGTTCGAAGAGACGACGGCTGCAGGTTGTTTTCCGCCTTGCAGAGCCAGCGCGTAGATACCTTTGTCTTTCAGCCAGAATTCTTTTTCCAAACGGGTACGCAGCTCATGGGCCTCCGCGCGAAAGCGATCTGCCGCATCCTTATCTCCCGCTCTTTCGTACAATTCGGATCCCAATATTTTCGCCAGATAGACATACCCCTGCACCTCGACCAACGCGATCGGGGGACTAGCCAAGCTGCCATCTGCATTTACGATTGCATCTCCAGAGTCTTTCCAACCTTGATTGCCCAATCCCTCCTTCGATTGTGAGTTGTACTCGAGATATCCGTTTCCACTCAGGTCCCCGTATTTTCGCATCCACTCAAACGCCCGATCGACCGTTTCCTTTAACTCATTGAACAGCGTGAGATCCCCTGTCCATTTGGCGTGTTCGGCCATTAGGATCAAGAACAGAGGAGTTGAATCCGCGGACCCGTAATAAGGTGTTTGCGGGATCTCGTTCAAATGCGCTAGTTCACCGACGCGGTACTCGTGCAGGATTTTGCCAGGTTGTTCGTCGCGCCATTCACTCACCTCAGTGCCCTGGAACTTCGCGAGCAGCCGCAGAGTGTGTTCCGCGATACGTGGTTCAAACGCTAGAGTTTGTAATGAAGCGATAATGCTGTCACGGCCAAATAACGCTCCATACCAGGGCAGTCCCGCCGAGAAGAACTGCTCGCCATCGAGCGAGGTCCTCAAGACCCGTAAGTCGCGAATGGAGCGTTCAAACAAGTCGTTAAGCAGTGGGCTGCTCGTCTTGACTTCGCAATGTTTTTTCAGCCACTCATCGGAGTTCTCGTGAAGCTGTCTCGCCAGATGGTCAGCGTCGGGCTTAAGGCTCCTCTTGGTCGCTGGTTGCTTTTTTCTGTTCGATTCGGAGATGACGAGCGATACGCGAATCCGTTTGCTTTCGTTGGGCGCTAGCGAGAGATTCAGATCGGCTCCTTCCTTTCGAGTGCTGCCAGTCGCCGGTGTCAGATTGACGCGAAGCGTGCGGAAGAGGCCATCGGCGCCGTCATATTCAAAAATCAAAGCGCCATTGCGCCAGGCTGGTTTCTCCCGTCTACCGATCTTTTTCGGCCGCAGGCCGCGGATCTCGAAGATATCCTCGAAGCCTGCTTCGAAATCGAAGGACAGTACGAACTCTAAAGGGTCATGTTTATGATTCGTAAAAGTGATGACGTCTTGAAGCGAGAGCCCCGCCGAATGAATGATCCGCTGCCACTCGATACCGATGCTCTGCTTTGGGAGAGCGCTTCCATCGGGTTGTTTCAGGTCGGGATTCGTCAGAACGAATTCTGACATGAAACCATGCTCGGACGTAGACGCTAGCGAGTTCAGCCGGTTCCCAGCGATGCTGACCTCATAGCCTTGAAGAAAACGGCAGTCGTGATAATAGAGTCCGAAACCTTGCTCATTCCCCAAAGGCACATTGCCGCTGCGGTCGCAAAGGAAGAACACATCTTCATCTTTGATCACGACGGCTTGAGCAACATTGCTAGGTCCTCGGCTGACACTCTTGGCTTTCGCGGGCTTGCCGGACCCGCGAACAGTGTGACTCTGGAGGACGGGGCAGCGCGGTTCATTTGGCAGGTGCGTTATTTTCTCAACGGCTGTTGCGCTCATTGTCCATCCCTCCGCTCGATTTTCTTAAGCCTTCACTATCAAGCGAAATACGACTAGGAATCTGGTCAATTTCGAACAAAATACAGGCTCATTGTCTCGGAGGCACAGAATCGGTTGGTCCTCGGAAAGGGAGCATCTCTGAATTTCAACGCGAATCGACGGCTGCCGCAGGGCCAACAGCGGGCTGACGGAAACCTCGGCTTAGATTGAGGGCTGTGTTTACCAAACCGACGTGAGAGAACGCCTGAGGAAAATTGCCTAGGAGACGTTTTGCGACCGGATCATATTCTTCGGAAAGGAGCCCGACATCGTTACGAATATCCAGCAGGCGTTCAAATATACGGATTGCATCTTCATGGCGGCCTTGCAATACATAATTATCCGCCAACCAGAAAGTGCAGGCAAGAAACTTGCCCTCGCCGTGCGGCATGCCATCGACGGCGGGGTCTTGCGTGTACCGCCCCACAAAGCCACCCTCCATGAGATGTGTTTCGATGGCTTTAACAGTGCCGATTACGCGCGCATCATCCGCCGGGAGGAAGCCGACCAGAGGCATCATGAGGAGACTGGCGTCGAGGTGTTTCGAGCCGTAATACTGGACAAAAGAATTGAGGCCGGCGTCGAAACCTTGCCGGCATACCTGTTCGTGGATGGAGGTCCGAAGCGTCTTCCATCGCGCGATATCTCCCGCGATCCAGCCTTGCTCCACGGAGCTGATGGCGCGATCGACGGCGACCCACGCCATCATCTTGGAGTGAACGAAATGCCGGCGCGGACCGCGCATTTCCCAAATGCCATCATCGGGGCGCTCCCATGCGGTCTCCAGGAATTCAATCATCGGCTGTGCAACGTCTTCGCCTTCGTTCTTCGGCAGTTTGAGCCCTGCCTGGCGACATTGAAAAAGAGTATCGGCCACCTCTCCGAAAATATCTAATTGAAATTGGTTGTAAGCAGCGTTTCCCGTCCGTACCGGCGCTGAGTTCTCGTAGCCCGAGAGCCACGGCAGTTCCAGTTCCGTGAGCCGGCGTTCGCCGCGAAGGCCATAGACAATGTTGAGTTCGTAAGGGCTGCCGGCGACGGCTCGCAGAAGCCATTCCCGCCAGTCTCGCGCTTCATCGTGATATCCAGCATCGAGCAGGGAGTGCAGGGTAAGCGTGGCATCGCGCACCCAGCAAAAGCGATAGTCCCAGTTCCGTACGCCGCCCAGCAACTCTGGGAGCGAAGTTGTAGGCGCCGCCGCGATCCCTCCCGTGGGCAGAAAGGTCAGGGCTTTTAGGGTTATCAGCGAGCGCAATACCGCATCGCGCCATTTGCCATGATAGGAACAGCGATCGGACCATTCCCGCCACCAGTTCTCCGTGCCTTGAATGGCCTTACCAATGTTCAACGGCAAAGGCTCAGACTGGTGCGAGGGATACCAGGTAAGATCAAATGACGCATTCTCTCCCTCAGCCACGGTAAACGTTGCGACGGTTTTGAAGTTTTCACCACGAAGCGGCACTTCGGTGCGCAAACTGAGCTTGTCCGGACCAGCGATTGCGGAGATTCCATGATCGGTCCTTCGAACCCAGGGAACCACCGAACCGTAGTCGAATCGAATCACCAATTCAAGGTTCATTCGGACCCGTCCTCCGGTACCGACGACCACCCGCAGAAGATCTGGCGTTTCGCTGCCAGGCGTCATGCAGTCGATGAGCGTCACCGATCCGCTTTCCGTCTCAAATTCGGTCTCGAGAATAAGGGTTCCTTCTCGATAGTGCCGCCGAACACTTCGGATCGGTTCCGAAGGTAAAATGGACCAATGCCCGTTGTCAGCATTCCCGAGCAGCGCAGCGAAACAGGCAGCGGAATCAAAGTGCGGACAACAAAGCCAGTCGATCGAACCCTGCTTTGACACTAGGGCTGCTGTCTGGCAGTCGCCGATCATGGCGTAATCTTCGATAGGTATGGACAGGAATCCTCCCTCCGTCAAAATCAAAATCGGATTGGTTCGAGACTCGTATCAGAACACGTAGCTTGTCTCGAGAGCTGTTCTCGATTGCTCATGAACAGCGGCAGCATTGTCTCGGCGATTTCCGCAAGTGTAGGCGGACAAGAATCAACGTGGCGCCTGAAGTTACTGTTCAGCTGGATTTCAAACCCTGTCACTATGCTCAGCAGTCAGCGCGGTATTCGAACGATCAAATTCGGCCTTCATCTGGCACATTCGTAGCTAGCCTTCTCGTGCAAAGGTTGTAGCATGATCGATGCAACTCTTAGACTGACGCCCCGTCCTGATTTCGCTCGTATTTTTCACCCCTTTTTCTCTTGTCGGGCGGTACCTTCGAACATCGAAGCAGATTCTCTGAGGGTCTTCAGCTTCAAAGGCATGGGGACGCGACGGGCAAACCTTTGCATCTTCCTCCTCAGACCATCCTCGGGCAAAAAGCACTGAGCACGCAGAGGCCGCTTCCCCAGACGCCACAAGCTTGCCCCGCGGCTCTCAGATGGACTCAAAACTGGCCGACGAGAGTGGAACAGCCCCGAATATGGGAATCTCTCCACAGGGAACGCTACCGGTCTTAAGCATCCCCGGCGGCAAATCAAACGGACTCGAAACCGGCCGACAAGAATGGAGAAGACACGAACGCCGAAGTTTCTCCGCAGGGAGCGCTACCAGTAATAAGCGTCCCAGGCGGCTCTTAATCGGATTCTGCTGCCCATTGAATTCAAACTTCGGACTCGGCCCTCATTCCAGCGCAATCCCGAGAGGCGGTCGGCCTATTTGCTCGGGCTAGTGGACGACGTGTCTGGCAAGAAAAGCACGGGGACGAAAACCGCCGCTTAAGCAAGAGATCGGGCCGCCCGGGCTTAACCGGACGGCCCATTTTCATTAGCGTGTTCATCCTTACAGTTTCAGCAGTCGGTCAAAAAGAACGATAACGCTGCAGGGCAATCCCCGGTTCAGCGCCGGCGGCTTTGACGCTCAAACTCACCTCGACGTTTGTCGGAATGACGGCTCGATGGCAATCGAGCCTGCCCTGACGCCTAAGCCTGCTTCTTCTTTTCTTGACCGTGTTTCCCTTGTTCCGACTGCGGACTCTTGGGCTGCCCGGTCGGGTTCTCCCGTTTCTGCTGCACTGGCTGGTTCGGCTGGTTTCCAGATTTCTGCTGCGAACCGGGATTCTGCTCATCGGTATGTTGCAGTTTGCGGTTTTCTTGATCTGACATTGTCTTCTCCTTGGATAGTCTTTTTGTTATTTGGATGTTTGATAAGGGCCTTGGCCGATCCGACTGCGTGGTTCGTTGCGTGAAGGGCGACCTAGGATCAGTGTCCGCTCAGTATTGCCGTTTCCAATTCTAGCCGCGCCAACGAGAGTATCCCCAGCCCCCGCCACCGAGCAAAAACAACACCACAAGAACAATCAACACGGTTTCCATATGTTGTGCCTCACTTTTAAGAGGAAGCTGGACTGACCTATGTAACGGCCATCTCATTTCTTCACTACCCCTTATGCTATATGTGACGAAGACGTATGTCTGAGCACATTGGACCACTTTAAGCGCTCGATTCGTACAGCGCGTCATCCTGGATTATGAGTAGATTCGCTTGCAGTGATTCGTAGGGAGTTTTCGCTCCGACTCCTTCGTGCCGACATTTGCCCAGTTCGATGGATGGGATTGCTGTTGAAGTCGCTTGGCCCCGGCGTTATCACTGGCGCCGCCGACGATGATCCATCCGGCATTGCCACATATTCTGCTGCCGGAGCACAGCTTGGAACCAAGCTTCTCTGGACCGCGCTCCTGACGTGGCCGCTGATGGCTGCCGTTCAAATGATGTGTGCCCGCATCGGCAAGGTGACGGGACAAGGCCTAGCGACGAATTTCAAGCAGCGATTTCCAAGTTAGTTGCTACTCGGGGTCGTCACGGCCCTGCTTGCGGCCAACACGATTAATATCGGAGCGGACCTCGCTGGCATGGCGGATGCGGCGGAGATGCTGTTGGGAATCAATTCGCACCTGTTAGTCGTGGGGTTCGCCTCCTAAGTTCGTGGGCAACGATCCGGCTCACCTATCACCAAATAGCAAATGTGCTCGAGTGGCTGGTGCTGGTGCTCTTCGCTTATCCGATAACCGCGTTTGTAGTAGGGGCGGACTGGGGCGAAGTCGCGCGCGCGACCTTCATACCGTCGATGCCACACACCAGAGACGAATGGTCAATGCTGCTGGCGATTCTGGGAACCAAGATCAGTCCGTATTTGTTTTTCTGGCAGGCGAGTGAAGATGTTGAGGAGGAGAAGTCGGCAGGTCAGACTACGCTTGCTCAACGGAGAAGGAGCAACACGCAAAGAACTTGAGTTAAGGAACCTTGATGTAGGCGTGGGTGCGTTTTTCTCTAACATGGTCATGTTCTTCATCATCTTTGACCACTGCGATCGCCCTCAACCGCCACGGCATCAAGCACATCGAGACTACCCGCCAGGCGGCCGAAGCCCTGCGTCCCTTCGCCGGCAGGTTAGCTGCGACCCTGTTTACCATCGGCATTGTCGGGGTCGGATTTCTCGCCATTCCAACGCTGGCGGGATCAGCGGCATATGCCTTTGCGGAAACCTGGGGTGGCGCCAGGGCCTGGAGAAGCAATTGAAACACGCGCGCGCGTTTACGTCCTCATTTTGCTCTCGACCGGCGTGGGTGTCGGACTGGACTTCGTAGATATTAATTCTGTGAAGGCACTCTACTGGACGGCGGTCCTCAACGGATTGTTGGCCCCTTTTCTTCTGGTCGCAATCCTGGTCGTCGCTTCCGACAGGAAACTGATGCAGGGCCAACCGAGTTCTCGCTTGGGATGGACCGTCGTAGCGATCACCACAGTGGCAATGTTCGCCGCGGGCGTCGCCATGTTTGTCGTATAGGCTGCCGATCTCGCTGCCGTGGAGCCGCATGCTCTCCCGCCAAACTAATTATCAGAACTGTGCAATTTGTATCGGCAGAACCATTCTTGCCAGAGCTATCCTGTATCTGTCGAGCCGATTAGCGATCGCGGCGCAGCGCAATGCTCTGGCCTCGAGGAGAGGATGATTCATGGCGCCAAAAAGCCGATACCCAAACTGCGCAAAGCTCACCAACCACCTCTGTCACGCCCCGGCGCGACCCCTGACTCAGACCGGGCCAAAAAGCCGCCGCTCGGCGAGACCCGTGCCACCAACCACGAACTGGAACCCGGAGATCGGGTCGAGGGTTTAGGTGCGAAACCTAGCTTCGATTGGGTGGCAATCTCCCTGCTGGTCAGAGCTTATCGACTTCGTACCCGGCGCAACGTGTAGTCATTCGGGAGATCGCCAAGTAGGACGCCTGCGCAATTACTGCTGTGCAGGCTTTCGACCGTGCTTCTGAGCCAGCGAATGCTGGCCGCGATTTTTCGCTCCAGGAACTCTATGTTTTGCAGCAGCGTCTTCTAGGACGGCATTAATTTCTCCGCCAACCAGAATCGCAGCGCCACTCAGGTAGAACCAGAACATCAGGATGATCAGGGTGCCAACCGATCCGTATAGCAGTCCGAAATGGCTAAAGTGACGAACATACACCTTGAACAGGACTGAAACGGCCAGCCATATTGTCGCAGCGACGATGCTCCCGGGAAGCAGCCATTTCCATTGAGGTTCCGGAACGTCCGGGGCAAAACGATAGAGACCAAGAAGCGCCGAAATAAGTAGTAATGCGGCGGCCGGCCACTGTGCAATCTTCCAAGCATAAGGATCCCCCCAACCGGGCGCAATTTTGTGCAGAATTACGGGACCGTACACCACAATGACCAATGCGGCGGTAAGCAATACACCCATGGCAATCGCCAGAGCCACAGCAATCAGGCGGGACTTCCACCAGGGCCGGCGTTCTTTCAGGCCATAAATCGCATTGAGAGTATCGATGAGTCCCGATGTCGCCGACGAGGATGACCATAACGCGAAGAGCAAGGAAAACCAGGCTCTCCCGCTGCCGGTAGTCTGCGCCA
>Ga0302326_10033676_pt1 | contig 10175 bp, 5 predicted proteins | sample Palsa_T0_3_FD_202264 | JGI IMG/M metagenome (GOLD analysis project Ga0302326, IMG submission 202264) | Peat permafrost microbial communities from Stordalen Mire near Abisko, Sweden - Palsa_T0_3 | ecosystem: Environmental > Terrestrial > Soil > Palsa > Peat permafrost | place: Sweden: Abisko...
GCAGTTGAACTGCATGTCCGACGCCGAACTCGATGCGCTGCCGTTCGGCGTGATCGAGATGAATCATCAATTCAAGGTGCTGCGCTACAACGCCGCCGAATCGCGTTATTCCGGGCTGCCGCAGGATCGAGCCATTGGCCACCACTTCTTTCGCGACGTGGCGCCCTGGGCCAACAATCGGCGCGTGGCCAAGCGTTATCAGCTCGCCTCGCTGGACGAAACGATCGATTACACATTCTCGCTGCACATGAAGGAAATGCCGGTCACGCTGCGCATGCTCAAACCGGCCTACAATGAGCGCATGTACCTGCTCGTGACATGGCAGTGAACGCCGTCGCCGGCGGCGTCGCCTGAGCGGCCAGCCAGCTTATGTCCCGTTCCACCTTGATCGGGCGCGCCCTCGATTCGCTCGACGATGCCAAGGTCGTCGCCGCGCAATTGAGAAATGCGCTCGAGGAGATTGGCGTTTCGGTGCCGCGCCTCAAATTGCTGCAGGTGGTCGCACGGCTGTGTGGTGCCCACCATTATGATGAGTTGCAATATCGGCTCAAGGGCAAATCCGCGTCTGATCAGAGCGCGCCGAGCGCGGAAGTTCGCCTGTTGACGCTGCCCGAGGTGCTACTGCTGAAAAAGCCGGACGGCGACGGCGCCCTGGCCGAGCATCTCGAGTTTTCCGACAAGGACTCGGCGACCCGCTGGTGCTACGCCATGGGTTCCGCCGCGATCAAGCCGGAGGCGCTGGAGGCCGCGCGTCGCCTGGGGCTGGGCGAACCGCTGCGTCCTACCGACAGCAAGTGGCTGACCGGAGGCTTCAGCGACGCATCCGTTATCGACGATGAGATTGCCGATGGCGCGCTGAATATCAATGCGCAGGCCCTGGCTGGGGCGGCGTATCTGGGCGAGGGCAAGTGGAGCGTGGGACCAAACTATTATTGCCGTGTGTCGATCAACCAGCCGCTGTTAATCGAAGCTCTCGGAGTTCCCGTATCCGCGAAGGCGATGGATGAGGAACGGCTGTGCGCGCAGCGCTTTGCGCCGCCGTCTGATATCGCGGCCGCCGGATTCGAAGCGTTTACGGCCAACATCGAGTCACGGCTCATGCTGCGCTGTCTGACGCTGCCGAATTCGGCCGCCGTGCTTGAGTCCATGGGGCTGGTCGGCCCCGGGGTAGCGCTCAATCGAATTAAGGTGGCGCTGCTGCGCGTCGATCAGGGCGGCGGCATCCGGGTTATCAGATTGTTCGGTCGTACAGAGCAGCCGCTGGCTGGACTGAGTTGGGTGGGAACGCAATGGTCAGGCGGAGTGAGCCGGTGCGGCTCGAGTGGCGCCGATTTCGACTATTCGGGCGAAGCGGGTCTGGTGCGGATCTGGCAGGAGGTCCGAGTTTGGGTGTCATCGGACCCGTCAATTGCCAAGCCGGCCGCCGACCCGGATGCCAGCGTCTCCGCGATCCGCCGCGCGCAGCTGCAGAAGTGGGTCAGCAAATAGAATTCCGACGATCATAGTTGGCGCGCAGGTCCGCGCAAGCTCCTGGCCGGGTTGCTATGGTGGGCAGTTATGAGCGCCAACCAGCCCTTCATCGATCAAAAGACCCGGGAAGCCGTGGTGACGCTGGATGCGGCTCGTCTGCGCGCCGCGCGCGAGCGCACGCTGCTGGCTTTGGCGCACGTGGTCACGCGCGTGCAGGTGAACCATCTGGTCAAGCCATTGCCCAGCGTTCGGGCGGCAGCGTACCGCCTGCGGGCGGAAACCGAACGTCACGCGGCACAGCTGGCCGCCGAGCAGGTCACTCGCTACCAGGCCGAACCGCATTCCCCGGATAGCACACGCCAGCTGTACGATACGTTCCGGGCCTGCTGCCGGGTATTTCCGCGCGAGGCGGCGCTGCTGCGTCGCCTGCTCGAAGCCGAGCCCGATAGCGCCAGCCAGTTTCCCGATCTGCAGCGCTAGTCACGCGCCGCCGCCGGGCGGTGGCCAATTCCAGTGTTATCTGCCGCACATACCGCCGGCGCCAATACGCCGATGATGCGAGCATCCGGAAATTCAAGCCCGATTGGCCCAGAGGCTATTTTGACGACGGATGCGCATCGAGAGACCAAAGCAAGTCTGCGCGCCAGTGAACTGCGATTCCGGCAGATGGCAGAGAGCATCCGCGATGTTTTCTTCCTGCTGGATGTCGCCAGTGGCCGCATTCTGTACATCAGCCCAGCCTATGAAGAGATCTGGGGGCGCAGTTGCGACAGCATGTATGCGGACCCCGCTTCCTGGAATGCGGCGGTTCATCCAGATGACCGCGCCTGGGTGCTCGAGCAATACCGCTCGGGATTGTTGAGCGGCAAATTCGAATACGAATATAGGATAGTCCGCCCTGACGGCTCGATACGCTGGACCGAGTTAAAGGGATTTCCGGTGCTGGATGAGGCGGGCAAGCTGGAACGCATCGCCGGCGTCGTTGAGGACATCACTCAGCGAAAGCATGCGGCCCAGGCGTTGCACGACAGCCGCCAGCGCCTTGACCGCCTGGTCATGACCGCAATCGATGCCATCGTGACCGCGGATGAGGAACGGCGCATCGTATTGAGCAATCCGGCAGCCGAGAACATGTTCGGCTATAGCGCTGAGGAGCTGCGCGGCCAGCCGCTGGAGCTACTGCTGCCTGAGCATTTGCGCAACAAACACTCGGACGACATTGCGAAGTTTGGCGGCGCTGAGGTCACCGCCCAGCGCGGGGTATTGCGACGCGTCAGTGGATTGCGCAAGAACGGCGAGAAATTTAGGATCGAGGCCTCCATTTCCGGGTTTGAATCGGCCGGACGCCGGTACTTCACGGCCATCCTGCGCGACATGACCGAGCGTCAGCGCGCCTTGGACGAATTGCGCGAGAGCGAGCGCCGCTTCAGCGACCTGTTGAGCAATGTCGATCTGGCGTCGATCATGCTCGATCGAAACGCAACCATCGACTACTGCAACGATTATTTTCTGAACCTGACGGGATGGAAGCGCGAGGAAGTGCTCGGCGGCAATTTCGTCGAGATGTTCGTGCCGCTCGATCTTCATGACGAGGTAGGCGCGGTTTACAAGGCCATGCTCGCCAATCTGCCGCGCGCATGGCATCACGAGAACTGCATCCTCACGCGCGCCGGCGAGCGGCGGCTCATTCGCTGGAACAATTCGCTGTTGCGTTCCAATCTGGGTGAAGTCATCGGTATAGCCAGCATCGGCGAGGACTGTACCGAGCAGCAGCGGGCCGATATCAAGATCAAGCGCCTGAACCGCGTGTATGCGGTGGTCAGCGAGATCAGCGCGCTGATAGTTCGGGTACGGGACCGCGAAGAACTCTTTCGTGAGGCCTGCCGCATCGTCGTTGAGGCGGGCGCCTTCAGGATGGCGTGGATCGGCATGGTCGATTCGCAAACACTGGAAGGCAAGGTGGTTGCCTGGCACGGTGGCAAGGAAGATTACGTCAACAAGATCAAGCTCACGGCGCGCGATGGCTCGCCTGACAGCGAGCAGCCGGCCTGCCGCGCATTGCGGCAGTCACGGCCCTTCATCTGCAACGACATTGCGACCGATCCGCTTCTGGCGACACTTCGCTATGAACTGCTGATCAGGGGCCATAAGTCCGTGGGATGTTTCCCGCTTACAGTTGGCGGCCAGCCCAAGGCGGTGCTGGCGCTGTTTGCGGCCGAGTGCAATGCGTTCGACGAGCAGGAAACGCAGCTGCTTTTGGAGCTGGCCGGCAATATCTCGTTTGCCATCGACCACGTGGAAAAGCGGGAACGGCTCAACTATCTCGCCTACTACGATGAACTCACCGGTCTCGCCAACCGCAGTCTGTTTCTCGAGCGGGTGGCTCAGTACATGCGCAGCGCCGTCAGCGGCGGCTTCAAACTTGCGCTTGGTTTGATCGACCTGGAGCGATTCAAAAACATCAACCACAGCCTCGGCCGCCCGAGCGGCGATGTGCTGCTGCGGCAGGTGGCGGATTGGCTCACACACAATCTTGGCGACGCCAGCCTGCTTGCGCGGGTGGGCGCGGACCAATTTGCTGTGGTGCATCCCGATATCAAGAGCGAAGCCGAGCTGGCGCGGTTACTCGAGCAGACCATGGAAGCCTTCGTGCAGTATCCGTTTCGTCTTAACGACGCCGTGTTTCATATCGGCGCCAAGGTGGGTGTGGCGTTATGTCCCGATGACGGTGTCGAGGCCGACACATTATTCAAAAACGCCGAGGCGGCGCTCAGAAAGGCCAAGGTCGCCGGCGATCGTTATCTGTTTTATGCGCAAAGGATGACCGACACGGTGGTCGGCAGGCTCAATTTGGAGAATCATCTGCGCGAGGCGGTGGACAATTCGGAATTCGTTCTCTATTACCAGCCCAAGCTCAGTCTGCTCACCGGTGAAGTCACCGGCGCCGAGGCGCTGATCCGCTGGAACGATCCGCGCTCGGGGCTGGTGATGCCGGGACAGTTTATTCCGATTCTTGAGCAGACAGGACTTATCCATGAAGTCGGGCGCTGGGCGTTGCGCAGAGCCATCGAGGATTATCTGCATTGGCGAGCGGCAGGCATGACGGCCGTGCGCATCGCGGTAAACGTCTCGGCATTGCAGCTGCGAAATCGCGGCTTTATCGATGAGATAAGACAGGCGCTGAGCATCAATCCGTACACGGCCGCGGGCCTTGAGCTGGAGATCACTGAAAGTCTGATCATGGAGGACGTCAAGCACAACAGTGCGAGCCTGCAGGCGATCCGAGACATGGGAGTATGCATTGCCATCGATGATTTCGGCACCGGCTTCTCCTCGCTCAGTTACCTCTCCAGGCTGCCGGTGGATACGCTCAAGATCGATCGCTCATTTATCAATGACATGACTGATGGACAACAGGGTCTGGTGCTGGTTTCCAGCATCATCAACCTGGCGCATTCGCTCAAGCTGAAGGTGGTAGCGGAGGGCGTCGAAACCAGCGAGCAGTCGGGTCTGCTGAAGTCGCTGGGTTGCGATGAAATGCAGGGTTATCTTTTCAGCAAGCCGGTGCCGCGCGATATGTTCGAATCGCGCTACCTGACGGCAGCCGTTACCGCATGACCATCTCGGCAAAATGGCCGTTGGACGACACCACGCGCCGGCGCGCCATGCAGGTTCCGGTCACCGGCGCGCTGCGGGCGGGGCTGAATAGGTTCGCCGATCCACACGTTCTGTTCCCGCTACTGAGCATCATGATGCTCATCGTAATCTGGGGCGCGACACTCAACCTGATCAAAAATGAACGCGCCAACGCCGAGGCCGCGGTAGCCGGGACTACCCTGCAGCTGCTCAATACCTACGAGGCGCAGGTGGTGCGCGCGCTGCGGGAGATCGACCAGACTCTGAAGTTCGTCAAGTACGTCTACGAGCTCAAGGGAGCCAGCGCGGCCTTGTCGGACTTGAAGAACAGAACTCTGCTGCCTCCTGATCTGCTATTCGTGGTCAGTGTGGTCGACGCCAACGGCGCCGTGGTCGCCAGTACCCGCCCGGCCGAGGCTCGCTCGATGGCCGGATCCGGGCTTTTGCAGGCGCTGCATAGCGACACGTTCTGGATTGATCAACCGCAGAAAAACCGAGTCTCAGGAGAAATGTCGCTGCTGTTCGGCCGCCGACTCGATGCCGCTGACGGTGCCTTCGCCGGCGCAGTGCTGGTCGCCGTGGACGCCTCGTATTTTGTCAGCGGCTACGACCCGGCAGTGCTCGGCAAACACGGCATGCTGGCGCTATTGGGTACCGACGGCATATTTCGCGCACGACGCACGGGAGACACGTTGACCGCTGGCGCCGCGGTCGACTATGCGAGGGCGGTGCCCGGCGCGGATCAGGGGGATCCATTGGTCGTGCTTGCGGTGAACAGCTGGGACGGCGTTCGCCGTTACACCGGCGCACAGCAGCTGTACGAGTTTCCGCTGGCCGTCATCGTCGGCTTGTCCGAGCAGGAGCAGCTGGCGGCGGCGCATCGCACTATAAACAACTACCTGTGGCGGGCGGTCATCGGCAGCGCGCTGCTGGCGCTGCTGACGGCCATACTGGGTCGCATGAGCTGGCAACTCGCGCGCGGCCGGCTGCGCGAGAATGAAGCCAAGCGCAGTCATGCACTGCGGGTTGAATACCTCGCCTATCATGACGGCCTCACGTCGTTGCCAAACCGAATCCTGTTCAGCAGGCTCCTGACTCAGGCCATCAGTCAGGCACAGCGTTACGGCAAGCAACTTGCGGTGGCGTTCATCGATCTGGATCGATTCAAGCAGATCAACGATACCCTCGGCCACGAAGCCGGCGATCAGCTGCTCCAGGAGGTCGCCGTCAGATTAAAAAGCTGTTTGCGCGAAAGTGACATCGTGGCGCGCCTTGGAGGCGATGAATTCGTGGTGCTGCTGACCGAGCTCTCGGAGGAGAAATACGCCGCCAAGGCGGCTGAAAAAATAGTCAGCGCGATCGCCAAGCCGTTCGTGCTGCTGGGGCAGGACTTTCGTGTCACTGCGAGTATCGGCATCAGCACCTACCCGCAAGACGGCCACGACGAGCAGACGCTGACGAAGAATGCCGATATCGCGATGTACCAGGCCAAGGAGGATGGCAAGAATAATTTCCAATTCTATTCCGAGAAGCTCAACGCCAATTCGCTCGAGCGTCTGACCCTGGAGTCCAGCCTCAGGCATGCGCTCGAGCGCCGCGAATTTCAACTTTACTACCAGGCCAAGCGGGACATAGTCAGCGGCCGCATAACCGGAATGGAGGCGTTGCTGCGCTGGCAGCATCCGGATCTGGGGCTGGTGGCGCCTATGCAGTTCATTCCGGTTGCGGAGGAGACCGGTCTGATCCTGCCGATCGGCCGATGGGTTCTCAATACGGCCTGCCTGCAAAACGTGGCCTGGCAGCAGCAAGGTCTGGCTCACGTGAGCATTGCCGTGAACCTGACGGCACGGCAGTTCTTCGATGAACATCTGCTGCGCGACATTGCTTCGATACTGGCGGCCACCGGCATGGAAGCGCGACTCCTCGAGATAGAGATTCACGAGAGTCTCTTGATCCACAATATCGACAAGACGCTGCAGATACTGACTGCACTCAAGGCCATGGGCATTCGGATCGCAATCGACGACTTTGGCGCTGGATACTCATCGCTCTCAACGCTGCAGCGCTTCCCGCTCGATACCATCAAGATCGATCGCTCCTGCATCCGTGATGTCGCTACTCTCGACAAGAACCGCAGCTTGACCGAGGCCATCATTGCGATGGGCAAGAGTCTGAGTCTGACGGTGGTTGCGCAGGGCGTGGAGACCAAGGAGCAGGCAGAATATCTGCGCCGGCATTCCTGCGATGAGTTGCAGGGTTTCTACTTCAATAAGCCGGTGTCGGCGCAGCAATTCACCGAGTTGCTGCAGGCGCAAGTCACCGATATGACCTATGTCGGTTCGCGAGCGGCACTGGTCAAAACGCAGGCTTCATCGGGTTGACGGCGCTCTCGTAGCGCCAGACTCACCCGCGGCCAGAGTAAGGTGACCGGTCAGCGGCGACTCTGCGCAGACGTCTGAAGTAGAACATAGCTTGCTCCGAGCCCGCGGTACGTATGGGCAATGCCTGGATGGTTCGGAAGAATGCCCGGTGCCGCCGCTGAAGTATGTACGGAAACGTACTCAAACGCGCTCCAGGTTCGCAAGTCTTTGATTTATGGTGGGCGGTACTGGGATCGAACCAGTGACCCCTGCCGTGTGAAGGCAGTGCTCTACCGCTGAGCTAACCGCCCCTGCATTCAAGGGGGCCGAAAGTCTAAGCGCCGAATCACCGCGATGCAACGTCCCATGGCGAATCCGTGCGCTCGCCGGTAGGATGCGCGGCCTCATGAGTGTCGTGACACGCTTCGCCCCCAGCCCCACGGGCCTGCTGCACATCGGCGGTGTGCGCACCGCGCTGTTCTCATGGCTGTATGCGCGCCATCATCGTGGAAAGTTCATCCTGCGCATCGAAGATACCGACCGCGAGCGCTCCACGGACGAGGCAGTCCGGGTCATCCTTGAAGGCATGCAGTGGCTCGGACTCGACGCCGACGAAGGACCGTATTACCAGTCGCAGCGCTACGATCGTTATCGTGCGGTTCTTAGTCAGATGCTCGAGCGCGGTGAGGCTTACCGCTGCTATTGCAGCAAGGCGGAACTCGAGGCGATGCGTGCACAGCAGTTGGCGCGCAAGCAGAAGCCGCGCTATGACGGCCGTTGCCGCGAACGCAGCGAGCCGCGCCCGGGCGTCGAGCCGGCAATTCGCTACAAGAATCCCCTCGCCGGTGCGGTCATCGTCGACGATCAGGTGCATGGGCGCGTGGTGTTCGAGAACGCCGAGCTGGATGACCTGATCATCGCCCGCTCGGACGGCAATCCGACCTACAATTTCTGCGTGGTCGTCGACGACATGGACATGGGCATTACGCACGTGATCCGCGGCGACGACCATCTCAACAATACGCCGCGGCAGATGAATATGCTGCGTTCTCTGGGCGCCACACCGCCGGTATATGCTCATGTGCCGATGATCCTTGGGCCCGACGGCGCGAAACTGTCCAAGCGCCATGGCGCGGTCAGTGTGCTGCAGTATCAGCAGGAGGGCTACCTGCCCGATGCGTTGCTCAATTACCTGGTGCGCCTGGGTTGGTCCCATGGCGATCAGGAAGTGTTTTCGCGCGCGGAGATGATCGCCGCCTTCGACATCAAGGATGTCAACAAGGCGGCTTCGGCCTTCAATCCGGATAAATTGCTGTGGCTCAACCAGCAGCACATGATGCGCACGCCCGTGAGCCAGCTGGTTCCGGCCCTAAGGGCCCAGTTGGCAACACTGGGTGTGGCGGCCAGCGATGATCGGCTGCTCGAGGGCGTGGTCGATGCGCAGCGTGAGCGCGCCAGGACGCTGCAGGAAATGGCTCATAACAGTCTGTTTTTCTTTCGTGATTTCGAATCGTTTGACGACAAGGCGGCCAAAAAACATCTGACCGCGGAATCCGCGCCATTGCTGCGGGCGCTGCTGGAGGGATTCGAAGCACTGGCCGAATGGAATGCCGGCGCGATCAACGAAGTTATTAATGCCGTGGCGCTGCGGCATGGCTTGGGCTTGGGTAGGGTGGCGCAGCCGTTGCGGGTCGCGGTGACCGGTGGGGCGGTCTCGCCGCCCATCGACGTCACGGTCGCGCTGCTTGGCCCGGAAAAGGTGAGCTTGCGTATCGGGCGGGCGCTTGGGCTTGCCGTTGCTGCGCCGAGCGGCTGAATTCAAGGAAGTTGTTGACAGGATTCATGGGCTTGCGTAGCGTCGCGCCTCTTCCGTGGGGCTATAGCTCAGCTGGGAGAGCGCTTGCATGGCATGCAAGAGGTCGACGGTTCGATCCCGTCTAGCTCCACCACGTTCTCGCGAGTTTTCCGACCGGGTCCCCATCGTCTAGAGGCCTAGGACACTGCCCTTTCACGGCGGCGACAGGGGTTCGAATCCCCTTGGGGACGCCACAGGAAATCGCCTCATGTAAAGAGCGAGTGGGGGATGAGCGAGAACAGCGAACGCGGGTTATGTCAAGCCCAGCGTCGCGCGATTGAAATTCTCCCATTTGACCTTTGAATTAGGCTTTTTTTTGCATTTCTGCTGCGTTCGACGTCGACCCTGGCGTCGTCGCTCGTCGCCGACAGTTTGTCGGCAATATGTTTCCAGTGTTCACTAGTCCGCGATGACAGGGTGAACCCGCTGCAAAGCGGGATCGCAAACTTCCGGCCTCGGACTAGTAATCCGCAGGTTCTCCGGAGCGTTTTTCAGAAATCGGCCCTTGAGGGGAGACGAAACACATGGGTTTCAGTGCGGGCTATCTGCGACTAGGCCGAACGCTAGGGATTCTTTTGGTCACGGCGGCGCTTGCCGCCTGCGGCGGAGTCTCGGTTGTACCAAACGCCGACGATGCGAGCGGCTCGTCCACGACGAGCACATCAACCGCCTCGGCGGTCGCGCTCTCGTCAACCGACTATACGGTTGCGCCTTCTTCCAGCGCCGTCTTGACTATCAATCGCTCCGGCACGTCGGCCGGCTCGGCGACTGTCGGCTATGCAACCGTCGACGGAACCGCTACTGCCGGCGCGGACTTTGTCGCGACCAGCGGAACTGTAACCTGGAACGAGGGC
>Ga0302326_10033678_pt1 | contig 10174 bp, 7 predicted proteins | sample Palsa_T0_3_FD_202264 | JGI IMG/M metagenome (GOLD analysis project Ga0302326, IMG submission 202264) | Peat permafrost microbial communities from Stordalen Mire near Abisko, Sweden - Palsa_T0_3 | ecosystem: Environmental > Terrestrial > Soil > Palsa > Peat permafrost | place: Sweden: Abisko...
CGGAGCCGCCGGAGGCCCGCATGTGGTGGACCAGGGCCGCCGAAGCCGGGCACACCGAGGCGCAATTCAACCTGGGGGTCCTGCTCGCAACCGAGCTGGACCCGCCGGAGCTGCCGGAGGCCCGCATGTGGTGGACCAGGGCCGCCGAAGCCGGGCACACCGAGGCGCAAAACAACCTGGGGGTACTGCTCGCGGAGCTGCTGGATCCGCCGGATCTGGCGGAGGCCCGCGCTTGGTACGCCAAGGCTGCCGCGGCCGGGGACACCCGCGCCCAGTACGGCCTCGGGCGGCTGCTGGCCACCGCGCTGGAGCCGCCCGAGCTGGTCGAGGCCCGGGCCTGGTGGACCCAGTCGGCCGAGGCCGGGCACATCGAATCCCAGTACGGGCTTGGCCGGCTGCTCGCGGATCTGCGGGACCCGCCGGATCTGGCGGAGGCCCGCACCTGGTACACCAGGGCAGCCAGCGCCGGGCGTATCGACGCCCAGTACGACCTCGGGGTGCTGCTCGCGGAGCGGATGGACCCGCCGGACCTGGATGAGGCCCGCAACTGGTACACGAAAGCTGCGGAAGCCGGGCATAGCGGCGCCCGGTTCAAGCTAGGGCTGCTGCTCGCCGCCCAGCTAGCTAAGCCGCGGTTGGCCGACACGCACACCAACTGGACCGGGGCCAGCCAGGCCGAGCGCGCCGACGCGCGAGACCGCCGGTGAGCGTGGATATGCTGTCGGCGCCCTGTAACGTTGCGGCGAAGCGCCCCTCGGGGGTCCCCTTCACTCCGACACGCCCTGGGTGGTCACCAGCCGTGCCCAGGGGCCGGCCGGCACGTCGGCCGCGTCGACGAACTGCCAGTCAACCCGGTCGTCGTCACCGTTGAGCTCGCTGAACCCCAGGCAGCCGGTCAGTGCGGGCGAGACGTCCAAGCCCGCTCCGTTGTAAAGCCTGCTGGCCGGACGCTGGTTGCCGGTGCCGAAGACGTACCGGTAGTCGTCGTAGTCTCCGGGGCCGGCGTCCTCGATCTGGCCGTAGCAGGTCCTCCCGTCCCGCATCAGTTTCACCCAGCGGTTCTTCATGTAGCTGAACGCCGGGTCGTGCGCATGCCCGGCGTAGCCGGGGTCATTGGCCCACGGGATGACCTGGGCCCGCTGGGAGAAGGCAGCCGCGTCGTTGATGTCATCGAAGGGGAGGTCCAGGTAGAAAGGGTTCTCCCGCGGAGTCATCCGGGTGGGGAAGAAGCCATTGGCTGCGACCCGTCGCTCTGTCTCGCATCTGCCAGCTGTGACGGTCCCGTCGCAGCCACCATAGCGCTGCATCCAGCGACCGTCATAGGTGGAGATCACCTGGCTACCGTCCGGGGAGTGCGGATCGAAGATCTCCCCGACCCAGAAGGTCGTCGCAACGATTCCCGTGTGCACCGGGTAGCGCCTCCCGCGCGGGCTGGCTGTCTCCCCGGTCACGCGGGCGGCGGGATGCTCTGGCTGGGCGCTTGCCGACGGCGGGGTCTCGGTGGCTCGCGGGGCTCCCGAATGGCTGCTGCCGAAGGGTACGGAGCAGCCGGCCAGAACGAGCATGGACGCACTCAGCGCGGTCACCGTCACGGCTGGCCTGGTCGGCATTTGCGCTCCTCGCACTCCGGCTCCGTCGGCCCGTGACCGGCTCGCTGGAGACTCACGGCCCACGGGTGAAGCTGCATAAGCGGCAATATCTGGCCAGGATCGGAGGCTTTGGCGATGATACCATTTGGATTGATTTACGTTCTGCTGCGCTACGTTCAGTATGACATGCTTACCGTTTAGAAGCCCTCCGTTCAGAGGGCTGCCTGATCTCGCCGAGCGGCAGGCTACGTCAAAAATCGCCCGCCAGAGTCTCCTGGAGTAATAACGGCCATTTGGTCTTCCGGGCTACCAGACAGGAGGCGATCATTTGATCTTCCGGGCCCCGAAACGGGTGATAGGGCGGGCGTGCCAATGCGCGGCGTTCAAGCAACGCTGTAGGTTCAGGCAGTTTCGAGGTCGGCTTACGTTCAGCGGCTGGGCCCGTGACGGCGTCGTGCGGGCGGCAGGCGAGGGCCCGCCGGGGTGTCACCGGTGCAGGGCAGCCGCCGCGTGACAGCGGGACGGACCCGTAGCGAAACCGGCGCGCCAGGGATCAGCAGCCGGAATGGCCAGGCCACGCTCTGGTCAGGGGGCGGCAGGAGACGACGGCGTGTGCTGCTGCCGTATCGCATCCTGCTGGCCGTTGCGCTGCTCAGCGCCTTGTCCGGGGGACTGATCTATCTGCGATCGCCCAGCCAAAGCCTCGTCGTGGCTGCTGTGCCTTACTGGAACATCGATTACGGTACGGCTTCGGTGCTCTCGAACCGGCATACGTTCAGCGAGACATCGCCGTGGATGTACGGGCTGAACAGCAGCGGCCAGATCGTTCCCCAGTACGGCCCCGCGCAAGCCGCCACCGTAGCGGCGCAACTCGCGCGCCTGCGGGCGGCGCGGATCCCGCTGGTGCCCACGCTCGCGAATGTCGTCCAGGGCACGTGGGCTTACCAGCCCGTCATCACCGACATCCTGCACGTCCCCAAGGTGCGGGCACAGCACGTGGCGGCGATCGTCGCCCTTGTGCAGCGGCAGCGGTACGCGGGGATCGACATCGACTACGAGGGCCTGCGTGCCAGCGACAGGAGCGCCTTCACGGCCTTCATAACCCAGCTCGCCGATGCCCTGCACGCCCGGGGCAAGGTGCTGTCCGTCGACCTTTTCGCGAAGCCGGACAACCGCGGCTACAACCAGCGCAACATCGCGCAGGACTACAAGGCCATCGGCCAGGTGGCTGACCAGGTGCGGCTCATGGGCTATGACTATCACTGGGCCAGTTCGGGGCCCGGGCCGATCGCGCCCGTCGGCTGGATCCGGACCGTGCTCCGTTACGCCAAGACGCAGATACCCGCAAGGAAGATCATCCTGGGCGTCCCCCTTTACGGCTACGACTGGGTCGACGGGCACGGCACCCCCGTGAGCTGGCTGCAGGCCTTCCAGCTTTCCAGGCAGTACGGGGTGCAGGTGCATTTCGATGCCGCCAGCGAGTCCCCATGGTTCGACTACATCGACCCATCCGGCCGTCGGCACGTGGTCTGGTTCGAGAACGGGCCCAGCACGAAAGTGAAGTTCGAGGCAGCGGAAAGCGCCGGGATCGGCGGCGTTTACGTCTGGATGTATGGCCTCGAGGACACGAGCATCTGGACCGCGCTACGGCAGAGCGTGCCCCACCGGCTGTCCGCGGCCAGCATCTGGCGGTCTGGGACATGAGGCCATGACGGGCGCTCGCCACGCTGACGGGAAACGGCTCGCGCGAGGGTTATATTCGCGAGCGCTCAGATGCCTGAGCGCTCTATCGCTGCCCGCCCCCTTTTTATTTCGTCTCCGCCAGGTAGCGTCAGAACGTCTATGTTATCCCGGTTCTTTTAGGTGGGGGTGGAAAAGCTTGTGCATGGACCTATTATGTCTGCACCGCATTTGCGCACGCGCTGGCCGCGGCTGACGGTGGCGATAATCGCCACACTTCTGCTCGTCGCAGGGTTGTGCGTGGCGTCCATCGCGAAGGCAAAAGCAGCGACCAGCCCGGTGACGGTGTCGCTCACATTCGACGACTCCAACGCTGATCAGCTCCCGGCTGAACAGACGATGAAGTCCCTCGGCCTGAATGGCACCTTCTACACGGTGTCCGGCTGGGTCAATCAGCCGGACTATCTGACCTTGGCTAATCTGCAGCAGATCCAAGCGGACGGCAACGAGATCGCCGGGCACACGATCGAGCATCCAGATCTGCCCACGCTGGCCGCGGGAGAGCAGGAGCGGGAGATCTGCAACGACCGGGTCAACCTGATCAACTGGGGCTTCCAGCCGACCGACTTCGCCTACCCGTTCGCGGACGCCGACACGAACGAGACGGACGCGAAAGCCTGCGGATACAACAGCGCCCGGGGGCTTGGCGACGTCGTCGATCCCGAGGGCGACTGCGGCGGCTGTGTCTACGCGGAAACGACGCCACCGCCGGATCCGTACTACCTGCGCGCCCCGGACGAGGTCGAGTCGACGTGGACGCTGGCCAATATGGAAGCGGAGGTGACTAATGCTGAGAGTCACGGCGGCGGCTGGGTCATCCTCACCTACCACCACATCTGCAGCGATATCGGTGCTGCGGACTGCCCGGCCGATCTGTCGACCACGCCGACCATCTTCGACGCCTTCGTGACCTGGCTCGCCGCCCAGAAGTCAAGCGGCGTCTCGGTGAAGACCGTTCAGCAGGTGATCGGTGGCACGTTCAACCCAGGGGTATACGTCAATCCGCCCGCGCCGGCCGCAGCAGGCGTGAACGCCCTCGTGGACCCGGCCCTGACGAGCATCGACTCCACCACCGGGTTCCCGAGCTGCTACGAGCCCGGCGGCTGGGGCACCAACACGGTGGCCTGGGCGGACACCACCAACGTTCCCCCGGGATCGCCCGCTGGGTCGGAGTCGCAGAACGTTGCGATCACCGGCTACAGCTCCGGCGACGCCAAACTGCTGCCCACCTTGGACCAGGGCGCTTGCACGCCGACCGTGGTCCCCGGTGATGCCTACAACCTGAGCGTCGAGTACGAGTCCACGGCGGACACCCAGTTCGCTCTGTACTACCGGACCACCTTCGGTAGCTGGGTCTACTGGACGTCGGGCCCGTGGTTGGCCGCATCCTCGACATGGGCGACGGCCACCTTCACGACGCCCGCGGTGCCTGCCGGGGCCAACGGGGTGAGCTTCGGGCTGGCCCTGATCGCCAACGGGACCGTAACGACCGACGACTACAGTTTCGTCCTCCCCGCGGCGGGGGGTTCGGGAGCCACGGCAGCTCTGGCCGCTGTCAAGACAGGCGCAGCCCTCGGTAGCGACCTAGCCACGACGCCGGCCACCACGCCGCCGGTCACCCCGATATCCAAGGAAAAGATACGTGTGCACTCGCACCTCAAGCTGCACATCCCCGGCAAGGGCGGGCTGAAGTCCGGCCAGTCCTTCCCGATGCCGGAGTGGCCTGGGCCACACGCCAAGTCGCCGACCTAAACATCCCGAGGCCGATCGCGTCGCCGGTCACGCCGCAAAGCGTGACCGGCGACGCCGGCGGTGCACATGGATGGGACTGAGCGGCGGTTCCGCGATCCGGGGATCCGCCGGTCATGCCCGTAGTCGTTTCCAGCTCGAAACTGAGGGGGATCCGTGAGCGTTTTCCGACATGATCGCGTGGCCGGGCGTCGGCCCATCCGAGCCACCGCCAACTCCGCGCCTGCCGGACAGCCGGCTGATGCCGGGGATCCGCCCCGTCGGGACCGGCAGACCAGGCCGCTACCTATCGACCTGCTGGTGATCGGCCTCGGGTACGTCGGGCTGCCGCTGGCCCGCGAGGCGGCGTTCTCCGGGCTCACGGTGGCTGGCTACGACCTGAACGCAGAGGTGGTCGCCGCCCTGAACGTGGGCCGCTCGCACGTGGGCGACGTACCGGCTTCCGATGTCGCCGAAATGCTGGGCAAGGGCTTCCGGGCGACCTCCAGGGAGGAGGAGGCGGGAGACCCCGATACCGTGGTGATCTGCGTGCCCACGCCATTGTCCGCTGATGGCGGGCCCGACCTGTCGGCCGTCCGCGGAGCGGTCGAGGTGACCGGGCGGATGCTCCGGCCGGGCATGCTCGTAGTCCTGGAGTCAACCACTTATCCCGGCACGACCGATGAGGTGGTGCGGCCGCTGCTGGAGAAGGCTTCCGGGCTGACCGCCGGGGTCGACTTCTCGCTGGCCTTCTCGCCCGAGCGGATTGATCCCGGTAATCGGCACTATGCGATCCGCAATACCCCGAAAGTCGTCGGCGGCCAGACATCGTCCTGCGCCGACGCGGCGGAGCGGTTCTACGGCCAGCTCTGTGACCAGGTGGTCCGGGCCAGATCCGCACGCGAAGCGGAGATGACCAAGCTCCTGGAGAACACGTACCGGCACGTAAACATCGCGCTGGTCAACGAGATGGCGATCTTCTGCCACGAACTCGGCGTGGACCTGCGGGACGCCATCCGGTGCGCGGCCACGAAGCCATTCGGCTTCCAGGCCTTCCACCCCGGGCCTGGTGTGGGGGGCCACTGCATTCCGATCGATCCGAACTACTTGTCCTACAAGGTCCGGACCCTTGGCTACCCGTTCAGGTTTGTCGAGCTGGCCCAGGAGATCAATACCCGGATGCCGGTGTACACCGTCGATCGGGCCGCCGAGGTGCTCAACAGCAACGCGAAGCCGCTGAACGGTGCGCACGTCCTACTGCTGGGTGTTACCTACAAGCCGGACGTGGCCGATCAGCGTGAGTCCCCGGTCCCGTCGGTGGGCCGCAAGCTCCGCTCCCGTGGTGCCGTGCTGACGTATCACGATCCCTATGTGACCGAGTGGCGGATCGACGGAAAGCCGGTCCGGCGGGCGGTCAACCTCGACGAAGAAGTCGCGCGCGCCGACCTGGTGATCCTGATGCAAGATCACTCCGCATACGACCTGGACCGCATTTCACATACCGCCCGCCTCGTCCTCGACACGCGTGGTCACATCGAGGGGCCGCACGTGGAAATGCTGTAACCCGGCCGCTGGCTGGCGACCGGAGGGGGGAATACCGACATGAGCAAGATCGTTCGTGTGCTGCTCGCGCTGGCCGCTCTGGGCGTGGTGGCAGCGTGCACCACCAGCAGCGGAGCCAATAACGCGACTAACATCAGGGCCAGTACCAGCAGCCCCGCCGCGCCAAAACTAGGTACTGAAATCATCGAGGGATCGACCTCCGGCCCTGACCTCGCCAGCTTGACGGTCAAGGCGTCTGGGGTATTCGCCGACACGGGCACCCTGAAGCTGCCCATTGGCAACCCGCGCACCATCACCTTCTCATTCACTCGCGGAAAGCTGATGGTGCTCAACGCCACGGGCCCCACCAGCGGCCCGCGGCACGTCCGGACGGCGACCTGCGCCTTCTCGCAGGCGTCGGCCGGCACCTACCGAGTCCTTTCTGGCGGCAGCACTGGCTCGTATGCAGGGGCGACCGGGCACGGCTCGTATGCGTTCAGTTCCAGTGGCATCGCGCCGAAGGCGGCCAGCGGCGGGTGCGAAATGAGCAGCAAAGCCACTCCGGGCAAGGCACTTTTCACGATTCGGCTCCGCGGACCTCTGGTGCTGAATGAGGGGAACTGATGTGCCACTGCGAGGTTGATCCAATCCGCGCCGCCCACCACCCGCCTGCGACTTCGGCGCGGATGGTCTCGTCGCGGGCACGGGAGCAGGCGCAAAGTCGCTCATGGAAGTGAGCAATCGGCAAGGAGCTTCGTGAGAATTGGTTGAAGGACTCTTGTCGGTCAGCGATACCGAGGCCCGCATCGCCGCGCAGGAGGCGCTGCTGATCGCCCAGATCGCGGACGGGCACATTGAAGAGCCGCTGCGGAAGCTGTGCCGCCGCTACCAAAAGAGCCTGTACCGCTTCGGGGTCTACCTGCTTGGTGACGAAGGACTAGCCGATGAATTGGTGCAGGACACTTTCCAGCGGCTGTGGCGGAGCGCCGGGCATTACGACGCTGGGCGAGACGGCGTCGGCCCCTTCCTGCTCGTGCTGGCGCGCTCGGCGGCCGCCGATGTCCGCGCGCGCCGGCCGTCTCGTACGCCGCAACCAGGCTGCGATCTCGAGGTTCCGCCGCTGCCCCTCAGCGTCGATCAGATCCTCGATTCCCTCATGGTCCGTGCGGCCCTTGACAAGCTCAGCTCGCCCCACGCCGAAGTGCTGCGCCTGGCCCTCGACGAGGGTCTCACGCAATCAGAGGTCGCTGGGCGGCTCGCGACACCCCTCCATACCGTCAAGGCGCGGACTTTTTACGCCATGCGGGCGCTGTGCTCCGCTCTGCGGAGCGACGTACCGATACCCGCTAACGGAGAAGTCCACCTCGCCCGGCCCCAAGTCGCCGATTTGGTGCTGGGCACGCTGAAGCCCGCTGGGTCCGAGGCGTTTCAGCATCACCTGGCCAGCTGCGACCGCTGCCAGACGGCCGTGATCGAGTTCGGCCACATCGGCCGGACGCTCCAGCAACTGCCGCCCGCGGTCGAGCCTCCGCCGAATCTCGAGGCTCGCACCATCGCCCACGTGCTGGCTGCAGCGGCCGGCGACCGGGCGGAAACGCAGGTTGGCCAGCTCCCGAGGTCCGCCCCGGCAGCCGCCGGGCCCGGGGTGCCTGCGCAGCCGACGCAGCTTCCGCTTGCCCCTCCGGAGCTGGCCAGCCTCTACCGGGCATCGCCCGGTACTCCTCGCCAGCTCCCTCAGCTGGTCGAGGCCGGCCCGCCCGCCTGCGCCAAGGCCACGGTCATCCGGCCCCCACGCCGGCGTGGCCGCTCCGGCTGGTACGCCGTTGCGGGTTCAGTAGTGGCCGCCATGACTGCCGCCATGGTTATCTCGCCGGGCTCGCCGAGTTTGCGCGACGATCCCCCAGTCGAAGCGCTGGTCGCCATCCCGCTCCACGTGACGTCGGGCCCGGCGGCGAGTGGGCGGGCCACGGCCCGGCATATCTCCGGCGGATGGTCAATCCAGCTCAGCGTGCGTGGTCTCAAGCAGCTCGCCCCGGGCGGATTCTACGAGTGCTGGTCTTCCGGCCCCGCGGACAAGTCAGAACGTCCCGTCTGGATCAACGCTGGCACATTCGTCGTCGGGCGCTCGGGGTCGGTGAACGTGTCGATGTGGAGCGCTGCGGGCCCACGGCAGTTCCGCACCGTAGAGATCACTGCTGAGAGCGCAGCCAACGCCGGCGAGCTGGGCCAGGTGATCCTGCGCGGCGTGGCCCGCACCTAGCAGCTCATCCCGCGCCGGCCCCAGCCCGATCGCCCGGACCAGGCCGTAAACGGTAAGGTCACGGCTGTGACGGGGCCTGCCCGCGAGCTGCCCGGCCCCCGGCAGCACGAGCCGCGCAGCCTGCTGCAGGACCATTCCGGCGAGCAGCGGTCAGCTACCCGGGCGACGGCAAGATGATCCAGGCGCCGGAGACGGGCGAGAACGTCGAGGTGGTCCCGGCCGACACCGGCAGCGAGTTCGCCCGGGGCGATCCGGGCGGACCCGGCGCTGGCCGCCGCGGGGGCCGGAAGTATTTAATTAATGCGGATTGGCTGCTATGTCGTATTGACGCGTTTAGGTCGTTTTTAGGTATTTATATAGGCCGCCGAGGCACTTTGCCGAAATGTTCTACGAGGCTGCTGAGCAGGTAAAATACGGAAATTCCTGCATAGGCGCCATTTCCGCCTCAACTCCTATTAGGCTGCGGCCAATGATGAGCGGACGGGCAGCGCAAGCGCGGCGACGGCATCGGGGATGGTCACTGCTGCCGTGGTGGTCCGCCCCGCCTCCCGGATTCTGTACGGCCGCCCGGAGCTGGCGAGCTCACTGGAGGCGCCAGCCTTCGCCGTGGCGGGGCGGGCGCGCGGGCCGAGTATGGGTATGCCACCTTATGTGCTTGATCTGTAACGGTGCGCAACGAGACTGAGTGGGGCCATTTGCACGTTGCGCGAGTTCCTGAGGGAGGAAATCCCGGACGACGCCATCGAAAAAATGCTGGGCTATGCGGAAGAGTGGCCGGGCCCACTGGCCCGATGACCATTTCCTGATCTTAGTCATGCCGAATTGCACGCCTACTGGCGAGGTGATTCGGCCGCGTTAGCTTGCCATTTTTTGACATAGCGAATTCCTGCAAATATTTTGCCCTGACCGATGTAATCCTCAGAGAACTGCTGAGCGTCTAACTATGCGGACGGCCGGAGTTCATGGCGTAGCGCCCGAAGGGCCATATCTAAGATCCATGCCTAATATCAAAATGGAGGAATCCGTGGGGGGAATCCTTGAACTGGTGCGTCATGCGGGACCGGGCTCTGGCTTGCTCTCAGGCCCAGGATCGACCTTAATGCCAGCTCTCTCCAGCGACACCGAGACAGAAGTGCCATCGGCCGTGGTGCCGTCGCCGCGAAATGGCGGCCGCGCGGATTCCGGGCTTCAGCAGGATCTCCTGGCGTCCCTCGTCCGGCCTCCCTGCCACCTGGAAATACTGATTCCGAGCCTCAACGAGGCCGAGCGCCTGCCGCGCACGCTCGTTCGGACCATCGAATACCTCGAGGCACAG
>Ga0302326_10033679_pt1 | contig 10174 bp, 10 predicted proteins | sample Palsa_T0_3_FD_202264 | JGI IMG/M metagenome (GOLD analysis project Ga0302326, IMG submission 202264) | Peat permafrost microbial communities from Stordalen Mire near Abisko, Sweden - Palsa_T0_3 | ecosystem: Environmental > Terrestrial > Soil > Palsa > Peat permafrost | place: Sweden: Abisko...
CATTGGCCACCGGGGCTCAGGCCAGGCTCGCCGCGGTGGCTGGCCGGCTCGCCCGCCACCCGGCCTCGGCTGCGCCCATCGGGGTCGACGCCGGGCCCTGGACGAAGGGCCAGATCTCCTCGGCGATGGCCCGCCAGTCGGCGGTGGCGGACAGCTCGCCAAGCAGCGCGAACAAGCCCAGGTTGATCCGCTGCAGGATGACATATGACTGAGGGATGCTCACGTATTCAGCCACCGGGCTGCGCACATCGAAGAAGCGGCGCACCACCGCGGATGCGTAATCGCCGGTGATGGTCAGCCGCCCAGGCTCGCGGATCGTGTCGTAGAAGACGGCCATGTGGTCGACGATCGTCTCCGTGCTCAGCGGTGCATCCGGGCGCAGGAAGCCGGCCTCCTCCATGCTGCGGCGGAACGCTTCGGGATCCTGCTGGACGCACAGGTTGCGGGCCATCTGCATCAGCGGCAGCAGCTCTGCCGGGGTGAAGTGCTTGACCAGCCCGAAATCGAGGAAGGTGACGCGACCGCCGCCGTGGAACAGGTAGTTGCCCGGGTGCGGATCGCCGTTGAACGCGTGGACTTCGTACAAGCTCCTGAAGACGAAGCGGTAGATCGTCTCCGCGGCCAGATCGCGTTCGGCCTGAGACCAGCTGGCCATCTCGGCGAACCGGGCTCCGTCGGACAGCTCGCTCGTCACTATCCTTCGCGTCGACAGTTCGCTAATGATCCCGGGAATTCCGATCGTGGGATGGCCGTCGTAATAGGCGGCCATCAGGCGCTGGTTGTCGGCCTCCTTGCGGTAGTCAAGTTCCTCAAGGACACGGTCACGCAGCTCGCTGATCAGTGCGTCGACGTCCTGGGCCGGCGCGGTGATGCGGAGCATCCGGCGCAGCAGGGCGACGTTGCCGAGGTCCGCTGCGATGGTCTCGGCGATGCCTGGGTACTGCACCTTCACGGCGACGGCGCGGCCATCGAGCGTGATCGCGCGGTGCACCTGCCCGATCGAGGCGGCGGCGATCGGCTGCGGATCCCAGCTGGCGAAGGCGCGCTCGGGTGGCAGGCCCAGCTCTTCCTCGACGACGCGCGCAGCAAGCTCGGGACTCATCGGAGGGACGCTGTCCTGCAGCCTGGCCAGGGTGCGGCGGACGGCTGGCGAGAGGCCGTCGTCGATGTAGCTGGCCATCTGGCCGATCTTCATCAGGACGCCTTTCATCGTCCCCAGGGTGGCAGCGACGTCCTCGGCGGTCTGCAGGGCCAGGTCATGACGCAGCCGCTCGCGGTTCTCGCCAGCGGCGGCGAACAGCCGCGGCGCGCTGGCGGCGTAGCGCGCCCCGCCGCGCGCGGCTAGCCGCAGGGCTGCGAGCCCCCGATGCAGCCGCAGCCGCCCGACCCGGCGGCGTACCACGGCCACAGCCAGGGCTGCCACTGCGGCGCTGATTGCCACCCCGGCACCGAACCTCTGCACGCGGGCCGGGCCGTTCTTCACGCGGGCCGGGCCGTTCGCATCCGCAGCGCCAGCCGCTGCCGCGCTTCGAGCACACCAGGCTCACCGAGGAATATCGCATCGAGAACGCCGAGCGCTTGGCGGATCTCGGTCCGGCGGCTGGGTGTCAGCGCTGGTGGCGCGGCGTAGCCGTACATCTCCCGCGCCCACTCGGGGAGCGTCACGACCGCGGCGTCGCGAACGTCCTGCCAGATCTGTGTGACGTCCTCGTCAAGGCCAGGCGGGTCGAGAAGGTAGGCCATCGACTCGCTGGCAGCTGGCGTGCAGCAAAGCTCCGGCCGGACCGCGGCGATGTAATTCCCGAGCTCGGCGCAGCTTGCCGGGACCAGGGCCACCGGCACGCCGACGAGCTCGGCCGCGACCACCATCTCGGCCACGTAGCGGTCGGCGTCTGGCGCGATCAGCGGCGTCCCGAGCGCCTGGCGGGCGGCGATAGCCGACTCGACCAAAGCGACGTGCACCCAGAGCAGTAGCGCGGGATCGCCGGCCGCATACGGGCGCCCGGTAACCGTATCGACGCCGCGGACATGATCGTGGATCCGGCGCACCCTGGCCGCGATCCGCTCCGCGACCGCCCGCTCGCCGAAACTGATTGTCGTGACATACGCCGTGGTCGCGGCAAGCCTGCCGACAGGATCGTGGCGCCAGTCGCTGTGCTGGTCCACGCCGGCCATCGCGAGCGGGTGCAGCGCCTGCATCAGCAGCGCTCGCAGGCCGGCCACCGGTCCGGCCAGGTCGGCGCTGATCCGCCAGGTGACGCTGCCCGGCCCGAAGAAACCGTCGTCGGCCGGCTGCTCGGGTACGCCGGACGCAAATGCAGCGGCCGAGCGTTCGACCAGCCCGGTCGCGGTCGCGTACGGGTCCGCCGTCATCGCGGCTGTCCCGGGCTGGCGGCAGGGCCGGCCGGGGAGGGAAGCGGCCAGCATGCGGTGCGAGGGCTCATGCTTGCCAAACTACCTACCGGCTGGCGATGCGCGGTATCCGTGAGCGGCGGCGGGCGGCAGCGCCTTGCGCGTCATTCGCCATGATCACCGGACGTCATTCCAGCGGGATACCGGACGTCGGTCAGGGGCCGGTATCACGCGACGTGGCGGTCGCACGACCGCGCGATGTCGGTAAAGAAGGCCCTTTAACCCGGCTCTTCTTCCGGTTTTGATGAACTACTGCCAGGTGCGCGGGGCGGTGGCTGTCTTGGGCAGCACGGAACCGGATGCCCGGCCGCTTCGTTCGCGGCCTGCCTGACGTGGCTTATCGTGGCGGCAGCACCGCTACGACTCCGGAGATGCCAGTGCTCGACGACCTAACGTACGACGACAGCGACTCGCCCGCGATCGGCCTGGTGCCCGCGGGCGTCTCGTGGGCAGCGGTGGAGGACCACATCAAGATCGCGCATCACCCGCTGCTGGTGCAGCTGGACGAAAGCGGCGAGCACGTCGGGGCGTACTGGGCGGGCACGAGGCTAGTCGTGGCTGGGGATCTCGGGCCGGACCAGGACCAGGCGGTCAGTGAGTTCCGCGAGATCCTGCGCGACCGCGGCGAGGCGTAGCCGTAGGCAGGCATTCTCGGAACGAGAGTTGCCGCGCTGTCGATCAGGCGCCGCCGCGTTCGTAGACAGGGTGAGGGGAACGACATCCTGTCGCTCCGCACGACAAGGGAGACACCCATGAAGCAGTACATGCTGGCCGTGCATTACGTCGAGGGTGAGTCGGCCCCGTCACCGGAGGTGATGGAGCAGACCTACCGTGACGTCGAGGCGGTTAACGTGCAGCTCCGCGAGGCGGGAGCCTGGGTGTTCGCCGGCGGGCTGCACCCTGCGAGCACTGCGACCGTGGTGCGGATGCGCGACGGCGAGGTAGTTACCACGGACGGCCCCTTCGCCGAGACCAAGGAGCAGCTCGGCGGATTCTGGGTCATCAAGGCCGCCGATCTGGATGCGGCGCTGGCGTGGTCGGCGAAGGCCGCGGAAGCCTGCCGCGGGCCGGTCGAGGTGCGTCCGTTCCAGGAGGACCCCGGGAACCGGGAGGATCCCGGGAACTGAGATGACCCGGGAAGGTGCCCCCGGGAACTGAGATGACCCCGGGACCTGAGATGACGCAGCCGTCCTTTGACGTCCAGGCGATCGCGGGGGTGTTCCGGCAGGAATACGGGCGAGCCGTCGCGTCGCTGGTCCGCCTCCTCGGCGACATTGACCTCGCCGAGGAGGCGGTCCAGGACGCTTTCCTGGTGGCGGTACAGAAATGGCCACCGGTCGGCCTGCCACCCAATCCCGGCGGCTGGATCGTGACCACCGCCCGCCGGCGGGCCATCGACCGCCTGCGCCGCGAATCAACCCGCGCCGACCGGCACGCGCAGGCTGCCTCGCTGCACCAGCACGATGACCATCTCCGGGAGGGCCCCGTGCAGGACGACAGGCTGCGGCTGATCTTCACCTGCTGTCACCCGGCACTCCGCACCGAGGCCCAGGTCGCCCTGACGCTGCGGCTGCTCGGCGGGTTGCAGACTCCGCAGATCGCCCGGGCCTTCCTCGTCCCCGAGGCGACGATGGCTCAGCGCCTGGTCCGGGCCAAGCGCAAGATCCGGGACGCGGCCATCCCCTATCGGGTGCCGGCCGAGGCTGAGCTTCCCGGCAGGCTGCGGGCGGTGCTCGCGGTCATCTACCTGGTGTTCAACGAGGGTTACCGCGCTACCGACGGCGAGGACCTGGTCCGCGCAGAGCTGTGCGCCGAGGCGACCCGGCTGGCCCGGCTGCTCGCAGGGCTGATGCCCGACGAGCCGGAGGCGGCGGGCCTGCTCGCGATGCTGCTGCTCATCGAGGCACGGCGGCCGGCCCGCACCGGACCTGCCGGTGAGCTGGTGCTGCTGCCCGAGCAGGACCGCACCCGCTGGGACAGGGCACTGATCACCGAGGGTCAGTCGCTGGTCGCGGCGTGCCTTCGGCGCAACGCCCCGGGGCCCTACCAGATCCAGGCGGCGATCAATGCCGTGCACTGCGACGCGGCGAGCGCTGCGGACACCGACTGGGACCAGGTGCTGCAGCTGTACGACCAGCTGGTGGCCTGGCTGCCCACGCCTGTCGTAGCCCTGAACCGGGCGGTCGCCCTCGCCGAGGTCAGCGGACCCGTGGTCGCGCTGGCCGAGGTGGACAGCCTCGATCTGCACGACTACCAGCCGTACCACGTCACGCGGGCGGAGCTACTCGTCCGCCTCGGCAGGCCGGACGAGGCGGCCAAGGCCTACGACCAGGCAATCGCGCTCGCCACCAACGCCGTCGAGCACGCCCACCTGAGGATGCGGCGCCGCTCGCTAACCAGCGACGCCGGCCGCTGACCAGCACGGGCGGGTGACCCCGGAGCGCGGGCGACCTTCGACGGGCGCGGGGCACCGCGCGCTGGCACCAGCTAGCGGCACCAGCTAGCGGCACCAGCTAGTCGCACCGGGACCCTAGCCTGGGGGCATGTACGTTCCAGCGCATTTCGCCGCAGGTGACCTGAGCCAGATCGCAGCGTTCGTCGAGCAGGTTGGCGCCGCTGACCTGGTGACTTTCGACGGCACGCGGATGGCAGCCAGCCTGCTCCCGGTTATCTGGGATTCCGCCGGGGACTCGGCCGGCGGGCACGGGCGGCTGCTCGGCCATCTGGCGCTTGCCAATCCGCAGTGCAGTGCCGCCGACGCCGGCCTGCCGGCGCTGGCCATCGTGCACGGCCCGCAGGCGTACATTTCCCCGTCGTGGTACTGGAGCACGCGGCAGCATGGCTGTGTCGTCCCGACCTGGAACTACACCAGCGTCCATTTCACCGGGCCGGTCACCTTCCACCGTGACGCCGGCTGGCTCCGCGACGTGGTCACCCGGCTGACCGAAAAGTACGAGCACGACCGCGATCACCGCTGGTGGGTGCAGGACGCCCCGGCGGCTTACATCGAGGGGCAACTGCGCGGCATCGTCGGCGTCGAGATGCTGGTGACGCAGATCGAGGCCAAGGACAAGCTCAGCCAGAACCGCAGCCCGGCAGACCGGGCCGGGGTGGTGGCCGGGCTGCGCGGCGTGGCTGATCCAGGCGCGCACGCGGTGGCGGACCTGATGCAGGCCCGCGACGAGTCCCCCCTGTTGTAGCGTTTCGGACACCCCGCGCCTTCGCGCGACGAGGTGAGCGAAGAGGTGCTCGGTGACGACACAGGCTGGTGAAAACGCAGGGTCCGGCGACGCGGGCCCCCGCGGCCGGGTGCCCGCGATCGGCCCGGTGGTGCTGGCCGCCGAGCAGCGGGCAGAGCTGGTCAGGCGGGCAGCCGCGGTGACCGGGCGGCTCGGCGCCGCGGGCGTCACGATGGTGGCGCTGTGCTGGGTCGACAACGCGGGGATCGCGCGCGTCAAGACCGTTCCGCTCGGCCGCCTGGAGCGGACCGCGGGCTGGGGCGTCGGCATGTCGCCGGTGTTCGACGTCTTCCTGGTCAACGACGACATCACCACCAGCAAGCACATCGGCGGGCCGGACGGGGACCTGCGGCTCATCCCCGAGCTTGACCGGGTCACCGCGCTGGCCGGGCAGCCGGGCTGGGCGTGGGCACCGGCCGACCGTTACACCCAGGAGGGCAGCCATTACGCCGGCTGCCAGCGCTCGTTCGCCCGCCGGATGACCGACGAGGCGCTGCAGCAGGGTCTTGCGGCCCAGGTCAGCTTCGAGGTGGAGTGGGCACTGGGCACCGAGGACGGCGGGCGCTTCGTGCCTGCCTGCGCGGGCCCGGCTTACGGCATGACCCGGGTGATCGAGCTCTCCGACTACGGGCGCGAGGTGGTCGAGGCGCTCGGCCGGGAGGGGATCGTGGTCGAGCAATTTCACCCGGAGTACGCGGCGGGCCAGCTCGAGGTCTCGGTGGCCGCTGGCGATCCGGTCGCCGCGGCCGATGACAGCGTGCTTGTCCGCCAGACCATCCGCGCGGTATCGGCGCAGTTCGGCTTCCAGGCCTCGTTCGCCCCGTCGGTCGTCGCAGGGTCGGTCGGCAACGGCGGGCACGTCCACCTCAGCATCTGGCGGGACGGGCAGAACCTGCTGGCCGGCGGGCCGGGCAGGCATGGCCTCAGCAGCGAGGGCGAGGCGTTCGCCGGCGGGGTGCTGGCCAGCCTGCCGGCGCTCACGGCGGTCGGCGCGCCCAGCGTCGCCAGCTACCTGCGGCTGGTCCCGTCGCACTGGGCAGGCGCCTACCAGTGCTGGGGCGCGGAGAACAGGGAGGCGGCGCTCCGCCTGGTGACGGGCTCGGCCGGCGAGCAGCACACCCGCGCCAACCTCGAGATCAAGTGCTTCGACCTGGCCGCCAACCCGTACCTGGTGGTCGGCTCGGTGATCGCCGCCGGACTTGACGGGATCCGGTCCGGCGCGACGCTGCCGCCGGAGACCTCCGGTGACCCGGCCGGCGAACCGGCGCAGCAGCAGGCCGACCCCGGTGCCCGCAGGCTGCCGCGGTCGCTCGCCGAGTCGACCGGGCAGCTCGAGCGCAGCACCGTGCTGCGCGAGGCGATGGGCGATCCGCTGTTCGACGCGTTCGTGGCGGTTCGCCGGGCCGAAATCGAGCTGTTCGCCGGTGTCAGCGCGGAGGACGTCGCCGCGCGGACACGCTGGCGGTGGTGATGGCCGGCCAGCCGCTGGCGCTGATCGACCACCACGTGCACGGCGCCGTGCTGGCCGATCTGGACCGCTCCGGCGTCGAGTCGCTGCTCACCGAGGGGCCCGGGCCGCGCGCGGCCGGCACGTCGGTGTTCGACAGCCAGCTTGGCTTCGCCGTGCGGCGCTGGTGCGCCCCGGTGCTCGACCTGGAGCCGTCCGTGCCCGCCGATGAGTACGTCGAGCGCCGCATCGAGCTCGGCGCCGCCGAGGTGAACCGCCGCCTGCTACGGGCCGCGCAGGTGCAGGCATGGCTGGTGGACACCGGCTACCAGGCCGGCCAGGTCGCCACCCCCGAGCAGCTGGCGGAGGCAAGCGGCGCGCCCGCGCACGAGATCGTCCGGCTGGAGGCGGTCGCCGAGCGGGTCGCACGCGGCGGAACGAGCGCCGCCGATTTCGCCGCGTCGTTCGCTGCGGCGCTTGCGGTCGCCTCGCGCGGTGCCGTCGGGCTCAAGTCGATCGTCGCCTACCGCCTGGGGCTGGACTTCGAGCCCGGCCGGCCTGGTGCCGCGGACGTGGCGGCGGCGGCGGGTCGGTTGCTGCGCGCCATCGACGACGACCCGGCGGCGCGGCTGGATGACGAGGTCCTGCTCCGGCACCTGATCTGGACCGGGGTGGACACCGGGCTGCCGCTGCAGTTCCACGTCGGCTTCGGGGACCCCGACGTGCGCCTGCACCGGGCCGACCCGTCCTTGATGCACGACTTCCTGCTCGCCACGCAGTCCATTGCCGTCCCGGTCATGCTGCTGCACTGCTACCCGTACCACCGGCAGGCCGGGTACCTCGCCAACGTCTTCCCGCACGTCTACATGGACCTCGGTGCGGTGCTCAACCACGTCGGGGCGCGCAGCGCCGCGGTGCTCGCCGAGGCGCTGGAGTTGACGCCGTTCAGCAAGATGCTGTACTCCTCCGACGCGTTCGGCCTGCCGGAACTGCACTACCTTGGCGCCGCGACGTTCCGCCGTGACCTCGCCAGGGTCACCGGCGAGTTCGTCGCCGCCGGAGCATGGTCCGCGGCCGACGCCGAGCGGGTGGCGCAGCTCGTCGGCTCGGCCAACGCCCGCCGCGTCTACCGGCTGGACCAGGCGTGACCGAGGCAAGTCTGGCGGCGGTGCTCCGGGCCGGCCTGGCCCGCGAGCTCGACGACGCGGTCCTGCTCCGGCACGAGCTGCACGCCGGCGCCGAGCCGTCCGGATCGGAGCACCGCACGGCGGCCAGGGTCGCCGCGGCGCTGGGCGCGAGCGACGCGGCCCCGGTGGCCGGCACCGGGCGGATCGTCCGCATCGGCCCGCGCGGCGGCCCGGCCATCGCGATCAGGGCCGAGCTTGACGCGCTGCCGATCCTGGAGCAGACCGGCGCGCCGTGGGCCTCGCGCACCGGCGCCATGCATGCCTGCGGTCACGACGTGCACCTGGCCGCGCTGGTCGCGCTCGGACGGGCCGCGCGTGCCGCCCACCTTCAGGCAGCGCTGCCTGCCGCGCTGCTCGCCGTGCTGCAGCCGCGCGAGGAGACCACTCCGTCCGGGGCGCGCGACATCGTGGCATCCGGCATGCTGGAGGCCCAGCAGTCAACCGCCGTCATCGCGGTGCACCTGCAGCACCAGCTGCCGGCCGGCACGGTCGCGGCTCCGGCCGGAACCGTGAACGCGGCTTCGGACGATTTCGAGATCAGCGTGCAGGGCACCGGCGGGCACGCCGGATATCCCCAGCTGGCCGCCGATCCCGTGCCGGCCCTGTGCCAGGTCGTGCTCGCGCTGCAGCAGATCGTCAGCCGCCGTACCGACCCCACGCACGCCGTCGTGGTCTCGGTCGGGACGCTCGAGGCAGGCCAGGCTCCGAACGTCATCCCGCCTGCCGCCGTCGCCCGCGGCACGCTGCGGGCGCTTGACTCCTCCGACCGGGCGGGCATGCACAAGGCGCTGCACGAGATCGTGCAGCACACCTGCCTGGCCCATGGCTGCGTCGGCACCGTGACGATCGACGAGGGCGAGCCCGCGCTGGTGAACGACGAGGCGCTGGCGACCGCCAGCTGGCCCCGCCTGCGCGAGGCCGGATTCGCCGTCGACACCTCGTTCCGGTCCTGCGGCGCCGACGACTTCTCCTACTACGCGCGCAGCGCACCGACGCTGATGATCTTCCTTGGCACCGGCGGGCCGGTCACCCTGCACCACCCGGAGTTCCTGCCGCACGACGACACGGTCGGGCAGGTGGCCCGCGCCATGCTGGCCGGCTACCTGGGTGCCCAGGGCCTGCGCTGATCCTGGCGTATCTGCGCTGATCCTGGCGCAAGGGACTTCTACCCGTTTCCTGGCGCAAGGGACTTCTAGCCGTTTCCTGGCGCAAGGGACTCCTCGCCGTTCTCGCCGCTGAACTGGGTGAAGTACCACTCGTGGCCTTCCGGGTCGTGCACCGAGTAGGACCGCCAGCCGGGCGGCCCGTCGCGCAGCTCAGACGCCACGTCGGATGCCACGTCGGACGCCACGTCGGACGCCACGGCGGACGCCACGGCCAAGGCGGCCTTCGTCCGGTCCCGGTGGGCTGTCACGTCGGGGACCGTGATGCGCACCAGCTGGGTGACTCCGCCGAGCTGCCGAGGTCCCTTGAAGTCAGGCCCGGCAGAGCCCAGCATGATGACTCCGCCACCGTCGAGTCGCAGCTCCCCGTGCCTGACGGTGCCGTCGGTCCTGGTGTCCCGCGCTGCCACGGTGAAGCCAAAGGTCTTGACCAGCCAGTCCATCGCCGCGCCCCGCGTCCGCGTAAAGCAGGTAGGGGACCACCACTGGCGAATCCGTGCCAGGGCGCACCAGCGGAGCGTGCGTGCCATCGTCCGTCGCCGCGTAGGCTTCCGGCACTTGTGCCCGGACCTGCGAGGGCGCGCCCGCGGCGGCTGGCGCCTTGCCCTGGTATCCGTGCAGCAGCTGGATGACCTGCTGGCGGACCCTGTTCAGGTCGGCACCCAGCTTGACGAGCACCTGGGCGGCGACGCCCTCGCCCTCGCGGATGAGGCCGAGCAGGATGTG
>Ga0302326_10033681_pt1 | contig 10174 bp, 9 predicted proteins | sample Palsa_T0_3_FD_202264 | JGI IMG/M metagenome (GOLD analysis project Ga0302326, IMG submission 202264) | Peat permafrost microbial communities from Stordalen Mire near Abisko, Sweden - Palsa_T0_3 | ecosystem: Environmental > Terrestrial > Soil > Palsa > Peat permafrost | place: Sweden: Abisko...
ACGTAAATAAAATCGCCCGGCCGAGCTTCGTCGCTAAATTCCAGTTGGTCGCCCCAGCGCATTCGAACTCGGCCCTTAACGGCGTAGAGAATCCGCATTTTTATTGGGCCGCTCAGCGATACCCGCCCAGGGTCGCTCATCGATCCCGCTATCTCTGAATGGCACCGGAGGCGGTTCACGGTCCGGAGTTCCCTGCCGAATCGGTTTTGTAATCGTCCTGTTTAGCGTGAGCCGAAGCGACGATCGGATCTATGGTCACGCCCACCCACTCACTTGCACGCCATAGCTATAAGCGGTCCCGAAAAATGAGATCGACTGCGGCGCAAGCCAATCGCTCGAGCTCGGCATCGTTTTCATGTTTACCGACTCCTGCCAACCGACGGTAGAGGACGTCTCCCGTCAATGAGTCGTGTAGGATCACCGCCATCCGGTCAATTGGAACTTTCGTCTTTTGCAGCTCTTCGCGACGGCTTTCCAACAGGGAGCGGATGAACGAAGCTGTTTTGGCGGGACCATGCGTGTACCATACCTCACCTACTTCAGGACAGTTCAGGGCCTCTCCGATAGCGAGACGATGAAGCTCCACGGAGCGTTTTGCGGTGATGAGCTTCAGGATCTCAAAAGAGAGTTTCTTCAGGCTCGCTTCAAGGTTCAATCCTGTGTAGTCAATCTTCGTGAGCGGTTTATTCGCCTCGCGGCACAGAGTTTCGATACTGCTGATGAACAGCCCACATTTCCCACCGAATTCGCTGTAAACCGTGCTTTTCGAACCGCCAGCGAGCTCGACAATCTTGTCGATAGTGACACCCTCATAGCCGCGCTTCAGAAACAAGTCCGCTGCGACTTTTTGAAGCTTGCTGTTTCGAGCCTCTCCTCGCGACCGCTTGTTAGGCATTCATCTCTCCATCTCTCGGTCCCGAATGCAGGCAAAAATATTTGATGCAATTCGCCCCTGTACCAGCAACATTCTGTGCGACCTATTCCTTCACACCACACTGAATTGTGGGCTCTATAGTTGTCATCAGGCGTCTCACTGATGTACTGTACAGTACAGTACAGTGTACTCGCTGGATTGAATAGCGAAGCAATACAGAGAATGCATTACCGCCATCGTCGCCTCAGCCTCTGCCGACCATCCTTGCCCACAGCCGGGCCAGGAACGTTGTACGTGGTCACCACGAAATTGTTCGGACTAAAATTCCAAGGGGACTTCATGGATCGTCGCGATTTTCTTTCTGGCTCTCTCGCTGCTACTGCCCTCTCGCTTGCTATTGCCGGTGATTTACCTGCCCAGATAGGCTCTACTGCGGATAAATCTGCGCCGGAGTACATGGACCTGCGCCGGTATCATCTGGCGAGCGGGCCGGGCGTAAAGCTCACCACTGCTTTTTTTGCCGATGCTTTCATTCCCGCACTGAATCGGCTCGGCATTGGGCCGGTCGGTGCGTTCTCTGTATATCTTGGCCCAGATACTCCGTCTTATTACCTGCTGATGCCGAGTTCGAAGCTGGAGACATTAGTTACAGCTGACCTTGAGTTGGCGAAGGACGATGTCTTCATGAAGGCGGCTGCGCCGTTCTGGGATGCCCCCGCCGCCACGCCGCCCTACATTCGCATAGAGAGTTCCCTATTGCGGGCATTCCCGGGATATCCCAAGGTCACTCCGCCAGCCTCCGCCGCAACCAAAGGAAAACGCATCTATCACCTTCGTCAGTATCAGTCGCCGACAAACATGGATCACGTCCGAAAGGTAGAGATGTTTCATAACGGTGAATTCACCATATTCGCTAGGGCCGGCGCTACAGGAGTTTTCTACGCCGATACACTCATCGGACCGAATCTACCGAATCTTACCTATATGCTCAGCTTCCCTGATATGCCATCGCTGGAGGCAGATTGGGAAAAGTTTCTCGCCGATCCCGATTGGAAGAAACTCGCTGCCGATTCGAGGTTCAACTTAGACCCACCGACGGTATCAAGTATCACAAGCCTGGTGCTGCGTCCCCTGGCCTGTTCACAGGTTTAGAGAACGAAGCGATCGTGAACTGTGACGCGAGAATGGTGAGTTTGTAGCATCTCCTTCAATGAGAAGGCGTTTCCTTTCAAGGATGTTGTGAAAAAGTTTTCTAACGCCAGACCAAACAATACAGATAGAGGGAAAACGAGATGAAACAGTTAGTGATCGCGGGACTATGTCTGGCTCTGGCGGCGACCCATGCAGATGCGCAGATCAATGCAGGCGAGCAGAAGCCCGAGCCTGACCTGCCTTTCAACATGGTCCAGGTAGCGACCCTCAATCTGCCCTGGCGGATTGCCTTCCTGCCCGACGGGCGCATGCTGATCACCGAGAAGGTCGGCGGTATGGAGTTGGTGACTCAGCAGGGAGCCAAGACGCCCGTCGCGAATGTGCCTGCCGTTCTTTCCAAGGGACAAGGCGGCATGCTGGGTGTCTTTCTCTCGCCGCACTACGCCAAGGATCATAGTGTCTACCTCACCTATTCGGAGCCGGGCGAGGGCGGTTCGAGCCTGGCGCTTGCACGGGCCCGGCTGGCGCTGGGACAGGATTCGGCGAGCCTCGAAGGGCTGAAAGTGATCTGGCGCGATGGCGAGAGGGGCAATGGTGGACAGTTCGGTGCACAGATAGCCTTTTCCCCGGATGGTCATTATCTATTCCTTACCGTTGGCGATCGGCAGCGCATGACGCCGGCTCAGGATCCTAACCAGCCACTGGGAAAGATTCTGCGCCTGACGTTGGATGGCAAGCCTGCTAAAGGTAATCCGATGGCGGGGAAGAAGGGCGCGGCCAGCGTCCCCGTGATTGACCCGCCTGCGGATACTGAAGCCGCGAAGACTGCTCCAGTCCTGAGAACATATACCTTCCCCGGACCTAACCTGACGCCGGCGGAAACCTGGAGCAGTGGACACCGTACGCCCTATGGTCTGGCCTTCGCGCCTGACGGCCGGTTGTGGGAAATTGAGCATGGCCCGAAGGGCGGCGATGAACTGAACCTGATTGAGCCGGGCAAGAATTATGGCTGGCCGCTCGCCTCCTACGCGACCAACTACAACGGAGTGCCAATCCCCAGCCCGGACACGCGACCTGATTTGACCAAGCCGGTCATCTACTGGACGCCGGTCATCGCGCCGGGCAATCTCATCTTCTATAACGGTGCGATGTTCCCGCAGTGGAAGGGGTCCGCCCTGGTGAGCGGCCTGGCGAGCAAGACGCTCAACCGCATTACCTTCGACGATAAGGGCGACGCCACGCCCGCCGAACGCTGGGACGTTGGCCATCGAATCCGCGACGTAGAGGTCGCTCCCGATGGCGCGCTGTGGATGCTCGAGGATTCCAGGACAGGCGGCCTGTTCCGCGTGACGCCGAAGGACTAAGTCATCTCCACCCGCTGATTGTCGAAACTCTCCTGAACTGGAGGAAACAACAGCCTTACCGAAAATCCGAGGATTGCGGCGGCATTCCTCACCACGATCGACCCTTGTGGCTTGACTGTCCTTCAACTGCTCGTCTCCATTGCTTAGTCTGCGGTATCGATCCAATCGAGCGTCTATCGGCCGCCGCCCACCGATCGAAGACAGGCTTCCTACTGTGGAGATCGATCTTCGATATCGCCTGAGTGCGCTCCGAGAGCGTCAGAAAGACTACGCGTAACCTCAATCATCAGGTCTGGAGTATTTCTCTTGAAGCCGTATACCCATTCAGGAAAATGCAGCGGCTAAAATTCTTGATACTCATCGATTGCCCCCTTTGTCCCGAACTCCGGAGAGCGACCTCTTGTAAAATCGCTTCCAAATAATAAATGAACGGTCAATAATGTTGAACGTGGGATCGAACAGGTTAGTCAGCTTGGACTGTTCCCCTTTCCCGCGCGCGTATTGGGAACATGCCTCGACCTCGTGAAACCTCCGATGAAGAAATACTTGCGGCAGCCGCGCGGGCAATGAAACGCGGCGGGCCCTCTCGCATCACCCTCGCGGACCATCTCGTCATGTAATCAACACCCTGACGCACCACTACAATTTGCGTGCCAACTTAAAATGGGCAAACCTGAAGAACGACGTGCTGGTGATCGTGAGTGATTTTAGAATCAAGTGATGAGACGGTATCGGCGATCGAATACCACCCTTAGGAGGGATCCCGTTATGACCACTACACCGAACGAAGATCGTCAGCCTGCACACACGCGGGCGGTGTCTGTACAGACCTATGCAAGGATGGCCGGAGTCCTATTGCTGCTCTCGCTCATTGCAGGTGGCTTCGGTGAGGCCTACGTTCCGTCCAAGCTCATGGTGTCATCCGACGCGACCGCCACAGCACAAAACATCAAGGCTTTCGAATCGCTGTTCCGCATGGGCTTCGCCGGCTACCTCATAGAAGCCGTGTGCGATATTGGGCTGTCGCTGATCTTCTACGTGTTGCTAAGGCCCGTCGGCAAGGACATAGCTCTCCTCGCCGCGTTCTTCGGACTGGCGGGCACCGCGGTCTTTGCTACCTCCGAGCTCTTCTATCTTGCGCCGTTGCTCATCCTGGGAGGAGCTGGTTATTTGACGACCTTCGCGCCCGATCAACTTAATACTCTCGCGCTGCTATCGCTCAAGCTATTTACGTACGGTGGCGTGATGTTCACGGTGTTCTACGGAGTAGCCTGGGTGCTCCGTGGGTACTTAATCTTTCGGTCAAAGTACCTTCCGAAGTTTCTCGGCGTCCTTATGACGCTCGGTGGTCTCGCGTTTATCGCAAGGAACTTCCTGCTGGCCCTCGCGCCGGCGTATGCACCCAGCACCCTGCTTCTGTTGATGTTGCCCGGGGGGCTGTCGCTGCCCGTATGGTTACTTGTGAGGGGTGTTGACGTTCGGAAATGGGAAATCTCGAATCCTGCCTTTTTCGCGATCAACTCCTGACCGTCCGATAGCTTGCCCTATTCGTGACCCAGATCACGGCAAGGTGATCGAATTCCCGACTTCAGTGGTGCATTATCGCTCGCCAAGTCACTCATCGACAGAAATGAAGCGATGGAATCAAAGAGAGTTTTGTCGGCGCAATGCGAAAACGTTCGGATAGACTGGAAGCGCGCTATGGTCACGCGCATTCTACCCGCCGCTATTCTCTGCCTCATGCCCGCGTACGCCGCCGGCCAGACCGACACCGGCCCTGGGCGTGACATCGCAGCAATCCACTACCTCATTGAGCAGTACGCCAAAGTTGTGGATACTGTTGATTTGAACCTACTCTCGCAAATCTGGTCTCACTCGCCCGAGGTCTCGTTCATCTATCCGCTGGGCGAGGAGCACGGCTTCGATGCCATCGAGCAGCATGTCTTTCAGAACATAATGGGCGGCATGTTCTCGGCACGCGATCTTGAGATGCACGGTGTAGCGATCCACGTGAGCGGCAACACGGGGTGGTCGGAATTCCACTGGATTTTTCATGCGACGATGCGGAAAGACGGATCGGCCGTGACCACGCATGGCGTCGAAACACAAGTCTACCGCAGAGAATCTGGGAAGTGGCGGCTGGTCCACGTCCACTATTCCGAAGACCGCCAGTCCGTTCCCTGAGCACTTGCATAGTAGTCAACGCTCCCCATGGACGAGCTGGCGTGTAGCGAACCGCTGATGCGAATGTGCAACCACATCGATCCAGCGTGCGCCGGACACCTCTTGGATGTAAGAGATAGGATTACGACTTTAGATCATCCACCCCGAACGCCGGCCGATGGTGGACCGATGCTCGCGCTCTCCTGCAACCTCGCTTGAACCCTTGGAGGCGTTCGACCGCGCAACAGAGCCGCTCCGGCGGCAACAACTGCGAAGGCGCCAAGAACCCAGAGCACGTCATTGACCGCGGCGAATAGGATTTGAGGCGGCACCCCGACCGTCCGCCTGCCACTACCGGTGAGGGCTTGCAGCCTCCACGACAGTGCTGTTGAGGCGACCGCGACCCCAATGGTCCCGCCGAGTACCCGCGCCAGGTTCAACAGACCGCCCGCCTCACCGCTGAGATGATCCGGCGCCGAAGCCATGGTCGCGCTATTGTTCGGTGCGATGAACACGCCCAGGCCGATGCCGAACAACGCCAGCGCAACCATCAACGCGGGACTGTGCCCGGTACCGCCGGCCAAGCCGAGGGGCAACAGCACGATGCCGGCGATGCAGAATGCCATTCCGGCAGCGGTTAACTTCCGGACGCCCAACCGGTCACAAAGGCCGCCGCTGATGGGCGCTACCAAACCAAGGGCGATGGGAATGATCGCCAGGCGGCCGCCGGATGCAATCGGCGACTCATGAAAACCGCGGACAAACGCAAAAGACATCAGGAAAAACATGGAGTACAGGAGCGCATAGGAAAGATTGACTGCGATCACTCCCCCTGAAAATGCGGGGATGCGAAACAGACCAAGGTCGAGCAACGGCGCCTTCGTCCGGCGTTCTCGCCCGGCGAAGAATGACAGAAGGATCATAGCTGCCAGGAAAGCACAGATCAGCCTGGGTGAGCTTACGCCCCAGGCCTGCACTTCGCTGAGTACGAGGACAATCAACGTCAGAGCGGGGGTGAGCAGAAGCGCACCCGGCCAATCAAGGCGCTTGTCACCAGCGAGTTCCGCTGTTTTAGGAAATACAAACCAGCTCAACACGGCAGCCAACAATCCGAAGGGAACAGTGACCCAGAAAATCCATCGCCATCCGAACAGGGCGAGCAGCAAGCCGCCGATGATGGGGCCGGTGCTGACGCCCACTGCCTGGGCGGTGGCCAAAATTCCCATGGCACGGCCTCGCCTGCCCGGCCCCGCCGCCTTAACTAGGATTGTGATGCTGTTGGCCCCAACCAATGCGCCGCCGATTCCTTGAAGGACGCGAAGGGCGATCAGTGCTCTCAGACTCGGCGCCATTCCGCATAGAGCAGACGCGATGGCGAATAGAGCGTAGCCGCCCACACAAGGCAGCTTGCGCCCGAATATCTCAGAGAACCGCGCAAACAGGGGCAGGATCGATGCGAAGGCAAGCGAATAGGCGATTGCAACCCAACTCACCGCGTTGAGGCTAACATCAAAGTTACGCTCGAGGGTGGGGAGCGCGAGCTGGACGATACTTGCATCGAGTTGGCCGATGAAAGCCCCGATGCACGTGGTGCCCACGATCAGCCAAGGGTACCAGGATAGGCGTGTAGCCAATTCCAGGGGCGCCGGTTCAAAGTCGCTCATGCGTACCCTATCAGCAAATCTAACCTCCAGGGGCCTTCGGGTAACAAAGTTATACGCCATGGCGGCCTATCAGCGACAGACGAAAAGTACCTCGACAAAATGCCGGACGGAAGCGGAACTTGCGGGTAACCTGTCCACGCAGAACTTGCAGAACAGTTGATGAGCCATATCAAGTCCTTCGCGACAGGGACATCCAAGGAACGTCGTTTCGTAGATTAAGGGGAGAATGATGAAGCTATCGATGTACCAGGTGGATGCGTTCACTGAACACGTCTTCGGCGGCAACCCAGCGGCTGTATGTCCTCTCGACAAGTGGCTCTCAGACGATGTGATGCTGTCCATTGCTGCTGAGAACAATCTGGCGGAAACGGCATTCTTTGTTCAAGAGGAGGATGGATTCCGTCTTCGCTGGTTCACGCCCGTTGCGGAAGTCGATCTCTGCGGTCACGCTACGCTCGCATCCGCAGACGTGCTCTTTCGGCAGTTGGGTTTCATTGGAGAATCAATCCGCTTTGAAACGCGTTCTGGCCTGCTCATTGTGCGGTGTCACGATGACCTTTACAGCATGGACTTTCCTGCGACTGTTCCTGCTGAGTGTCCAATTCCCGACGCCCTGGTAGAAGGCCTGGGGAAAAAACCGCAACGAGTTTTCAAAGCATTTGACTACATTGCGGAATTTGGTTCTGAAGAGGAAATCTGCTCCCTTAAGCCGGATTTCGCGAAGCTTTCTCAAATCGATCTGAGGGGCGTATGCGTTACCGCGCCAGGAGAGAATTGTGACTTCGTAAGCCGCTTCTTCGCCCCAAAGCTTGGAATCAATGAAGATCCGGTTACGGGCTCAGCACATTGCGAGTTGACGCCGCTTTGGAGTCAACTCCTGGGGAAAACAAAGCTGACTGCGATCCAGATATCTCCAAGACGCGGCAACGTTCTCTGCGAACTACGCAGAGAACGCGTCGTTTTGAGTGGGAGAGCCGCTCACTATATGACGGCCGAGATCAACGTACCCCTTCACAGACCCGGAGAAGATTCGCGAGCTGGCCAGGCGGGGTGAGGCTTGGGGCGATTCAGAGAGCTGGCAGATGCTCGAACATGCCATTGAGACGGGCAGAGGCGGGGTTTACCTTAGTTCGCTCTCGTACGGCATCGCGCGCACCAAAAGCGGTGAAGATCAAGCAGCCTAACGGCGACCCTCATAGCAAAGTCTGCTTCTCCTCTGAGTGCCGAGCGTGCCCACACCCTGGTCGTTCTCTTGTAGTACTCTCTTAGCGCTGAGAGTTCGGTGCATGCCACGAAATTCAACATAACCTAAATCAGACGTAGTTTGGTCCTAATGGGTTGACTTTGACCATTGGAAATCCAGCCGGCGCACCTGGCCGAGCGGCGAGCTTACCAGGTGAGACCCAGATCACGGGCTGGAGATATATCAAGGCCTCACATATCGAGTAGGGCTGACCCTACCTTCGGGCTCGGGCCGAGGAGTACGACAAATCCCGGTGACAGACCCAGAGAAGATCCGGGAGTTGGCCAGGCGCGGGGAGGCCTCGGGGACATCAGAGAGCCGGCAGATGCTCGAGCACGCGATTGAGACGGGCAGAGGTGGGGTCTATCTGAGGCTCACACCCGGGCAGTATCGGGCGCTGAGGGGCGGTAGATAACACCAAGCAGGGTTTTCACAAAGAGGATAATCTCGATGGAGCATCTTGCAGATGAGGTACGGAAAGACCTCGCTGGATAGATGGCGAGAAGGTTCCCGCTGTCAGAATCTCAACCGGGGGACCCCTCGCAAGTTTCCAAGTCTACCTTGGCGTGTCATATTGTGTGGAATGCGCACCTCACGCTTGGTTCTACTCATCATCGGAGTGGTCCGCTTCGGCTGGGGAGGACATTCACCTGACGCCAACTTGCACTCTGCCGACAACTTCGCGTCGATTACGAGGAATGCATCTTTCGAATCGAAGGCCCGTTGTCGCGGCAACATCAACAACGTGTCAGTGGATACTTTGAACTCTGTGATCAATCGATCATCTTGAAGCAGAACGAAAAATGGCTCTTCATCTTGCTCAGGCTGCCCACCGAGTCCGCTTGCAGTATCCGGCACCTTTAGCGAATCGAAGAGAGTCTTGAGACGATTATCTAGATCGCCGCCCTGCTGAATGAGTGGATGATCGTCTGGGCGTAAAAAGAGAATGTCCAAACTGACGTTTAGTTGAAGGCTCTCCTCTAGACAATCAGAGAACGCACCGCGAAAGGAATGGCATTTGAATAGAAGACAACCCGGTGACGACAACCCGGTGTCTGTCACCGGGATTTTTGTCACCGGGACTTTGTCAAACAAAAACAGCGCTCTAGTACAAGGGGAACAAAACGAAACCTGCCGCGCTCATATGCGCTGCCCAGTTTACAGAAGTAGGCACTGGTCGCTTCATCGTCAGTAAATTCCAGCCTGCCGGTGGCATTCGCAAGGTGAGCTCCCCCATAAACGCGGGCTAGAGCACGGAGTCTAGGCTTAGTCCCCAAAGTCGCTTGAGTTGCCCATGGAATTCTCGACGCACAGCATGTTTGTCAGAGGGGCTCCCATTCGCAGTAAGTTGGTTTCCTGAATACAAAAGACGAAATTGCACGAACTCTCCCTCCATCGATCCCTGTGCTGTAGATGATTGCAGAATCTATGTTGGCGAGGCTTGGGTTTCCTTGAGCTGAAGGCGGGAAACCGGTACGCGTTCAGCACAGCAAAAAGCGCCGTGATGCGGATAAGCGCCGTATAGCCCGTTTTGGGCCTGCTTCCGTACCGATAAAACCTGGCGTAAAGGAAGCAGCTTGAAGTTCAGGGATTTTTTGGGATTTTGTCACTAAGCCAAGATTCTTAGTTAAACCCTTTAGAATCTTGGCGGGGACGACGGGGCTCGAACCCGCGACCTCTGCCGTGACAGCTAACCGGAAACGCGTAACTTGTT
>Ga0302326_10033682_pt1 | contig 10173 bp, 4 predicted proteins | sample Palsa_T0_3_FD_202264 | JGI IMG/M metagenome (GOLD analysis project Ga0302326, IMG submission 202264) | Peat permafrost microbial communities from Stordalen Mire near Abisko, Sweden - Palsa_T0_3 | ecosystem: Environmental > Terrestrial > Soil > Palsa > Peat permafrost | place: Sweden: Abisko...
GGCTCGACATCGACGCCGCGGACAGCTACGCCATCACCGGCGACGGGATCACGCTCACGGGCGGCCTGACGACGCTACGCGGTAGCGACCAAGGGGCCGAGGCTACCCTTGGCGTCCCGATCACACTGGGCGCAGCCAACGCCTGGGTCCTCGACGCCCCGAGCACAGGCTTACCGGACTATCTCGACCTCAGCGCCCCACTCGCGGGGGATTACCCGCTGACCGTCGACATCGCCAATCACAACGCGCTGGCGCTCAACGGTGACAACGAGGTCGGTGCCGTCAACGTCACCGGTACGGGCGCCGGGTCCTGTGCTGCCGATGTTAATAACGGAGGCGTCGACATTCGTGATGGTAACGGTCTCAACTCCACGGACGGCGATCCGATTACCCTGACTGACACGGGCCTGCAAGTCGAAGGGACCTCCGTCGGTCCACTTTCGAGCGTCGCGTCATGCCTGAAGTTGACCATGCCGTCGACGGCGCCGTTCACCGTTCCGAGCGCGACATTCGACTCGGCCAGCGCGATCGACTTTTCGGTCCAAGACACACCCACCACGGTCGGCACAGACTTCACACAGCTCAGCTCGGGCGGTACGGTCGCTCTCGGTGGCGCAAGCCTGAACATCTCCAATGTACCCGGCAGCGCGAGTTGCACCTCGCCGCCGGGCGCGGGGACCATGTACACGTTTGTGTCAGCCGGCACCCTCACCGGCACATTCGGCAATGCCCCCAATGGCGGCACGATCGAGGACGACTGCGCCGGGTCATCGGACGAGTACGTGATCAACTACAACACGGCCACCTCGCCCGAAACGGTCACCGCAACCGTAATCGCCGCTCCCCGGACCACGCTGTCGGCGACGCCGTCCAGTCCGGTGACGAACCAGGCCGTGGGCCTGACGGCGACAATCACTCTGAACGGCGACCCCGTTCAGACCGGCACTGTCGACTTCGAGGCAGGCGGGGTCACGATCCCGGGGTGTGGCGCCGAGCCGGTCAGCACGGCGGGACCCTACGTCGCGACGTGTCAGACCTCGTTCGCCGCCGCTTCCTCGCCGGTGGCGCTGAGTGCGGCTTTCACCCAGACCGGCTCGGATGAGGCGGCACCAGCCGGGACCTACAGCCTGAGAGTCGGCAAGGACTCGACCAGCACCGCCGTCGCGCTGTACACCCCGACGGTCGTGATCGGAAAGAGCGCGACCTACACCGCAACGGTTAAGCCGGCACATTCCGGGCCGACCGAGCCGTCGGGAACGGTGGAGTTCTTCGATGGACGCAAGAAGATCACTTCGTGCCCGACCCGGCCGTTGTATGCGCGCGCATCCGCGTCGACGGCCACCTGCACGCTGAGCTATCCGTTCGTCGGCTCTCATCCGATCACGGCGAAGTACGGCGGCGATGGAAGCTTCACCGGGTCTGCGTCGTCGCCGGCACAGCCCGAGGCAGTCGTGGAATCGATCGGTCGGCCGACGCTGTCGGCGACGTCGATCCGCGGATTGGCCAAGCGCGCTCCGAAGCTCGCCTTCACCGTGTCGGACGGAAAGAACGAGCCGGCGCTGAGCGCGATCGCGATCTCGCCCCCTCGCGGGATCATCTTTGCCGCCCGGAAGCGGATCGTCGTCAAGGGCGCAAACGGCAAGCGGCTCAAGTTCACCGCCAAGGTGAGCAAGGGCAGGCTCACGATCACGCTCGAGAAGGCAGCCTCGAAGGTCTCGGTCACGATCGCGAGCCCGTCGATCTCGGTCAGCAAGCGTCTCGCCGCGAGAGTCAAGGCGAAGAAGGCGAAATCGACGACCTTCACCGTCAGGGTCACCGACATCGGTCACATGCGGACGAAGCTGAGGCTCAAGCTGGCCTCTACTTGAGTCAGCCTCGGCTTACAAGCCGACCGGATGGCGCTCCACGTAACCGGCGAACTCGCCGCCGCCGGACGCCCAACGCGTACCTGTCTCGGCGAGCGCGACCGTGTCGAAGCGCCGGCCGTCGATCGTGATCCAGGCATGCCCATCTGTCGCGTAGATGGTCACATACCGACCGGGACCGGGGGCGCCGTAGCTCTCGAGGCCGGTCGAGTCCTCGGGCGAGCTCAGGAGCCCGGCTGCGTGCAGCACGTAGGAGACCGAGCCCGAGCAGTCATAGCCGTATGACTCAAAGGACGCGTGGCCGCCGCCGAAGACGTACGGCCGGGTGGCGATCTCGTTCGCGGCCGCGATCATGTCCGCGATCTCGGCTGCTGCGCCGCTCGCGGGGCTCGAGCTCCCGATGGAAGATCCGCCGCTGCCGACAGCGGTCTGGCTCCCAGTGGCGATCTGCGTCGGCACCGTCGCGCCTCCGGCCTCCCTGAGCACAGGTCCGGGGCCGAGCCCGAGCGCAGCCCGCGTCGTCGCCCCGACGACCCCATCGGGGGTCAGACCGTGCGCCCGCTGGAACCGCTCGACGGCGGCCTGCGTCTCAGGGCCGAAGTCGCCGTCCACCGCTACCCCAAGCCGTTGCTGCAGGGCCTGGACGCCGGAGAGGGCTGGCGCGGCGGGGTGTGACGTCGCCTTGGCAGGCGGGTGGGCGGTCGTGGCCACCGGCCCAGCTGTCGGCTGGGCGGCGCTCGGGGGCTGGTGGTGCGCTGCAGGGCGGGTAGCGGTCGCCGCCGCATGCTTCGCGGCGATCGGCTTGGCCGCCGGGTCCGCCGGGTCCGCCGGGGTCGGCCGGGCCGCCGTGGCCGCCGGGGTCGCCGGTCCGGCGGTTGGCGCCGCCGCGGCAGAGGCAAGCGGCGACCGCGCCGTCGCAGGGCGCTCGACGGCGGCCTCGCGGACGGAAGTCGCAGGGCGCTTGGTGCCCGCGAGCGCGGTGGTGGCCGTGCGGGCGACTGGACCCGTGCCGACGACTGGACCCGTGCCGACGACTGGACCCGTCCCGGCGACTGAACCCGTGCCGACGACTGGACCCGTGCCGACGCTGACGCCGTGACCGGCCGAAGCAGACGCGGGCCCCGCTGTGGTCGCGGGCCCCGCTGCAGACGCGGGCCCCGCTGTGGTCGCAGGCGCCGAGTCGGTGCTCAGTGCGGCGACCGTCTTGTGGCGCTCCCTGCTTACGGCGACGGCGTCGGCGATCGTCGCACTGAGCCTGTCTGCCGCCGAGGCGGGGTCGACCGCCTGGGCGTGGACCGTGGCTCCGGCGCCGCGGCCGCCGAGCAGGCTCGGGAGCGTCGTGGCCGCGAGCAGGGCGAGCGCGGCGCCGCCACCGGCGGCGGAGAGAGGCATCGCGGCGCGGTCGGCCGCCGTACGGCGAATCTGCCAGTAGGCGAGTGACTCGCGCAGCGGGCGCGGGCTCGAAAGGTCGCGCTCGGGCTTGAGGCGGTACAGCTCGACCGAGGCGCGCCTGGGGCGGCCGCGACGGGCGAGCGACTGCTCCAGGGATCGTGCCCACAGCTCAGCGCAACCGAGATCTCGCGTGCTCTCCACGACGGCTCCCTTCCTACGACTCAAGAGCCTGCGGGGTTAGCTGACGGGCTCGCGCGTTGCGCTAGGCCGCTGTGACGCGGCCATTCGCCCCAGCGATCTCGTCGATCGCATTGGGTCCCCCGCTCGCCGGCCACGGATGGCTCGACGACTCGGCTCATTATTTGGCCGTCGAGAGTAACAGGAAAAATCGTGCAAAGTCGCAATCTGCAACGCGTCTTGCACGCTCGCGTTGGGTCGCCGTCGCTCTCCGCGCTGCGGGCCGCCTTGCTCGCCGTCGCTCTCCGCGCTGCGGGCCGCCGCGGGCTCCCTCGCTATCCTCGCGCGCGGTGAGACCGCCAGAGCTAACTACACCTGAACAGCGGGTGCTTGGCTGCCTGATCGAGAAGCGGCGCACGACGCCGGATGCGTATCCGCTGTCGATCAATGCACTCCGGCTCGCATGCAATCAGTCGACTAACCGCGATCCGGTCCTCGACTACGACGAGCACACGGTGCGTGAGGCGGCGCAGCGACTCAGCCGGCGGGGACTCGCCAGGCTCGCCAGCGGGGCCGGGAGCCGGGCGATCAAGTACCGCCACCTTGCCGAGGAGGGACTCGGTCTCGGAGACGCCGAGCTGGCGATCCTGTGCGTGCTCCTGCTCCGCGGCGCGCAGACGCCGGGCGAGCTGAAGGCGCGCACCGAGCGGCTGGCCCGGATCGCGTCGCTAGAAGACGTCGAACGCCTGCTGCAGCTGCTCACGGACCGCGGCTACGTCTCCCGCCTACCCCGCCGCCCCGGCCTCAAGGAGGACCGCTTCATCCATCTGCTCCGAGCCGACGATGACGGCGAAGCCGAGGCTCCAGCCCAGGCGACAGCACACGTCACCCCGAACTTCTCACCAATCGCCTACTCCCCGGCGCGAGAGCGAGAAGCCACCGCGCCAGAGCGAGAAGCCACCGCGCCGGAGCCCATCGACAACGGCCTGGGCGACCGGGTCTCAAAACTCGAAACCGAACTGGCCACGCTCCGCACCGAGCTACGCGAGCTTCGGGAAGCGCTCGGCGAATAGGGTGGGCGCCCCCACCCGCCCGCGAGACGCTAGGTGGGAAAGGCCTGCCCAATCACATACATAGCCCCACCGACGATCGCCCCCGCGAGCGTCATCTCCAAGCCGGCGGACCACCATGAGCGAAGCGTGACGAGCGACTTTGCGGCGCCGACGAGGAAGTGGGCGAAGAGGGAGACGATCGCCGCGGCCACGATCGCGACGGTGCCGGTGGCGAAGAAGAAAGGGATGACCGGGACGATGGCGCCGAGACCGGTGCTGATCCCGGCGGCGACCGCTGCCTGCTTGGGGTCGCCCGAGCTCTTGACGGTGCCGAACTCCTCGGCGGCGAGCGCCTGGAGCATTGCGTCGGGGTTCTTGGAGAGGCGATCGGCGAGCTCGTCGGCGGTCTTCTCGTCGATTCCCTTGAGCTGGTAGAAGAGCGAGAGCTCCTCCTTCTCCTCCTCGGGGTGCTCGGCGATCTCCTGGCGCTCTCGTTCGACGTTGGCTTCCATCATCTCGACCTCGGAGCGCTCGGCCAGGAACGCGCCGGTGGCCATCGACAGCGCCGAAGCGACGGCACCGGAGAGCCCGGCGGTGAGGACGAAGCTGCTTCCCCCGGTGGCGCCGGAGACGCCGGCGACAATCCCGAACACGGCGGCGAGGCCATCGTTCGCACCGTAGATCGCGCCGGAGATCCAGCTCGTGCCCGACGAGTGCCACTTCTCGCGGCCGAGGATCTTGTCCAGGCGGCGCTGGGCGCCGGGGATCCCGATCGGCGCCGGCTCGGGGTCCGGTGGGGCTCCGCCGCGGATCTCCTGGACCGCGAGCGAGTGGGAGCGCTCCTCCTTGCGGATGTCGCGCAGCAGCCGGTCCGTGGTCTGGTCGCCGGTCGATCGCTTGTAGAAATCGTCGACCTCCTCGTTCTCGGCCGCCTCGCGTGCCGCAAGCAGCCGGTCGATCGGTGCGATCCGCGCCTGCAGCCGCAGCCACGGAGAGAGCTTGACCGAGCTGCGCTCGGGGATCGGGATGCCGAGCTCCCGCATCCGTCCCTCCAGCCGCCCTCGGTGACCGCTCTCGGCCTCGGCCATGCGATGCAGGATGTCCCGCTCGCGGTCGGGCATCCGCCGGCTGATCAGCTCGTAAACGCTGCCGGCGACGATCTCGTTGCGCCACGCCTCCAACAGGCGGTCGCGGACCTCGTCGCTCACCGCCCGGATTCGTCCCCGACGGCTGATCGCTCGGACTCGTCTCCGGCGGTCTGGACCCGCTGGGGGGGAACCACGGTCAAGGTCGGGCGTCCCGGTTGGTACCGGCGGGCGGGACGCTGGGGTCGCGGCAGCCGCGGATTGAATCGCCGATGCCAGAGCCCGACCATTCCGAGACGCCAGAACACGTAGCCGGTCCAGCCGGGGAAAATCGAGAAGTCCATTCGCCGGAAGTGGGCGAGTGCGCGTCTGGCCAGGTACAGAGTTCGCAGCACCAGGCCGAGCCGGGGGTAAACGCGCTGGGGCTCGGTGCTCGCTCGGACGCGACGTAGCAGCCGCTTCCACAACCACGGCGGCGGCTTGACCAGGCAGAGGACGTAAAGCAGCAGGTTGCCGACCCGCGGCGGAATCACGAAGAAGCTCGAGTCGATCTTGTCGACTTCGACTCCCCGCTCCTTGATCAGCCGCTCCAGCTCAGTGTTCGGGATCACCTTGAGCGAGTAGATGAACAGGGTGTAGGGGCGCGGCATGTCGTAGATCACCTGGAGGGTGTCGATCACGTCCTGCCGCGTCTCGATCGGGTTGTCCACGATCAGGTCATAGGCGGGCGGCAGGTGGTACTTGGGGGCGAAGTTCCCGATCACCTTCCCGGCAGCCCGGATCTTCTCTGGTGGGGAGGGCCGCTTGTAGAAGTCGAGGATGTGCTCGCTGCCTGATTGGATCCCCATCCGGATCCTGTTCATCCCGGCCCACGTGAGGAGCTCGAACTTGTCCTGCTTGACGTAGTTGGGGATCACCCCGTAGACGGCGAACGGGATGTCGAGCTCTTCCTTCCAGAGAACGGCGAACTCCTCGAGCTGGTCGTACCCGATGGCCATGAAGCTGTCGTCGTGGAAGCTCACCTGGGACAGGTGTGGGAAGCGCTGCCGCGCGTCCTTGATCTGGTCGACGATGTAGCGCGCGCTCGGGTGGCGGATGCGCTTGTACTTGGCGTCGTTGGCGATGAACTTCGTGTTGCCGCAGTAGGTGCAATGGAACGGGCACCCGATCGACCACAGTGTCGTATAGCTGAGGCCGTCGTTGGCGACGTAGTCACCGAGCCCAATGTCGTCGAACCCCTGTCCCGTCCGGTAGATCTTCTCCTTCTCGCGGTAGAGGGGAAACGGGAGCGACTCCATCTCCTGGGCCGTCATCAGTGGGAGGAAGTGGTTCCGTATCACCTCGTCCCCGCGCTTGAACCAGAAGTTCTTCACGGTGGTGTCGTCGCGTCCCTGCTGCAGCGATTCGAACAGCTCCGCGAATGCAAACTCTCCCTCGCCCGTGCAGATCGCGTCGACGTCGGCGGTGATCGCGTCCTCGGGGTTGATGATCGGGTGGATTCCGCCCCAGATCATGTAGATGGACGGGTTCAGCAGACGGACGCGCTTGATGATCCGGTGCGTGAGGTCGGCGTATCCGGTCATCGAGGAGAACCCGAGCAGATCTGCGCCGGCGAGCTCCTGCGCGACCTCGTCGACCTCGTCATCATCGAGGTCGCCACCGGACCCGAGGCCGCCGAACAGGGCGTTCCGGATCCCGCGATAGCGGTTGGTCGTGACGTAGCAGGCCTGAGTATCCGCGTTCAGGTCAGCGACGAACGCGGCCATCTTGCGAAAGCCGCATGACGTGATGCCGTCCTCGAGCGAGACCATCCGGACTTTCATTTGCTACACCCACTCCCCTAAACTAAGGTTTACGCATCGGTCCGAGGACCGGCGTGAGGGCTCGAAGCTTACATCCCTGTCTGTCGGGTTGGGCGCGGCCGACCCGACGTCACGTCTGGTCGCCGATAATCAAGGGGAATGTCGACGCGCATCTGGCTATGCGGGCGCCTTCGCGTCAGCCTCGATGGCGAACCGCTCGAGCAGCGGCTCGAGCGCCGTCAGGCTCGTGTTCTCGCTGCGCTGCTGGTCCTGCGCCGCGAGCGGCCGATGCGCCGCGAGGAGCTGATCGAGGCGATCTGGCCGCAGGCGAGCTGGGGACAGCACGACGGTGCGCTCCGCGTGCTCCTCAGCGCCGTCCGCCGAGTGTTCGGCCCCGACGCCCTTACCGGGCGGGTCGAGCTGCGCCTTGAGCTGCCGAGCGACGCGTGGATCGATGTCGAGCAGGCCGCCGCCGATGTCGCTGTCGCCGAGCGGGCGCTGCGGGATGGGCGTCTAGCCGACGCGGCTGCTGCAGCCGGGGCCGCAGCGATGCTGGTCGCCGAGCCGTTCCTTGCAGGCGAGACGGGCACGTGGATCGAGGACACCCGTCGCGATCTCGACGATCTCGCGGTCAGCGCGCTCGAGCTCGAAGCCCGTGCCGAGCTCCAGCGTGGGAGCACGAGGGAGGCCGAGCGTGCGGCACGGGAGCTCGTGACGCGCGCGCCCTTCCGTGAGGGTGGTTACGCGCTGCTGATGGAGGCGCTCGCGGCGCAGGGGAACACGGCCGAGGCGCTGATCGCGTACGAGCGCGTGCGTACGCTGCTGCGCGACGAGCTTGGGACGACCCCATCGCACACCGTCAGCGATCTCCATTCCCGCCTGCTGGCCGGTGCGGAGCCCGCCGCTCCGCCGCCTTCCGACGCCGCCGGCCTGGACCCGCCGCGACTGCCGCTCCCGGTCGCGCTCGCGCCTGTCGAAGGGTTGCGCTTCGTCGGTCGCGAGGCCGAACGCAGCGCAATCGAGGGCGCGTGGCTGCGGGCGCGCGCCGGAACCCGTCGTGTGACCCTGATCGCGGGTGAGCCGGGGATCGGTAAGACGAGCCTTGTCGGTGAGCTCGCGAGGCGGGCGGACGCGGACGGCGGCCTCGTGCTCTACGGCCGCTGCGACGAGGATGTCGGCTTCGCCTTCCAGCCATTTGTCGAGGCGCTGCGCGCCTACGTCGCCGTCGCCACGCCGGCGCTTCTGCGCGAGCAGGCGGGGCGCGGCGCGGCTGAGCTCGCGCGCGTGCTGCCTGAGCTCACGGAGCTGCTCGGGGACGTGACGCCGCCGACACGGCCGGACGCGGCGCTCGACCAGTACCTGATGTTCGAGGCCGTCGTCGGATTCCTGGCTGCCGTCGCCGAGCGCGCGCCGGTGCTGCTGGTCCTCGACGACCTTCACTGGGCCGCGCGGCCGACGCTACAGCTGCTCCGCCACCTCGTCCGCTCGCCGCCTGACATGGCCGTGTGCGTCGTCGGCACGTTCCGCGACACCGAGCTGCCGAGCGCCGGCCTGACGCGCGGCACTCCGCACCCGCTGACCGAGATGCTCGCCGATCTCCGCCGCGAGCCGGGGATCGAGCGCCACGCGCTCGAAGGGCTGAGCGAGCACGACGTCGAGACGATGATGTCGGGCGCCACCGACGCCACGCTCGACCCTAAGCGCCGCTCGCTCGCTCGCGCGGTTCACGAGGAGACTCAGGGCAACCCGTTCTTTGTCGGCGAGATCCTCCGGCACGTCGCCGAGGCCGGCAGCGAGCCGGCCGCGGCTGGAGGGCTCGACCTGGCGCAACTGGGCATCCCGGACGGGGTGCGCGAGGTCGTCAGCCGCCGACTGATGCGGCTCTCCGAGGACGCCACTCGGATCCTGACCGTCGCGGCGGTCGCCGGTCCGACGGTCACGCTGCCGCTGCTCGAGCGGATCCCCGACGCGGGCGCGAGTCCCGACACCCTCCTGGACGCGCTCGACGAGTGCGTGCGCGCTCGGGTCCTCGTTGAGTCCGAGCTCCTTCGCGGACGGTACGCGTTTGCCCATGCGCTGGTCCGCCAGGCGGTGTACGCCGATCTCACCGCCGCGCGGCGGGGGCGGCTCCACCGCCAGGTGGGGGAGGCGCTCGAGGAGCTCTACGCGGGGGAGCCCGAGCAGCATCTGCACGAGCTGGCGTATCACTACTCCCAAGCGGCCGGAGGTGAGGAGGACAAGGCGATCGGCTACCTGATCCGCGCGGGCGACCAGGCGCAGGTCAAGCTCGCCTACGACCAGGCGCTCACCCATTACCGCCAGGCGCTCGAGCTGCTCGAGACGTTCCACGACGGCGCCCGCGTCCGCCGGCGCGTGGAGGTGACGATCTCGCTCGGCGAGGCTCAGCTCCGGGCCGGCTACCGCGCCTTCCGCGACACCCTCCTCGAAGGTGCGCGGGGCGCGCTGGAGCTGGGCGATCCCGAGCTGCTCGCGCGCGCCGCGCTCGCCAACAACCGAGGCTTCTTCAGCTCGGCGGGCGAGGTCGACGACGAGCGGGTGCGCTGCCTCCAGGATGCGCTCGAGGTCTACGATCCGGCGCCGAGCGCGGTTCGCGCCCGGCTGCTGGCTCACCTTGCGGTCGAGCTGACCTTCAGCGGCGACTGGGAGCTACGCCTCCGCCATAGCGACGAAGCGGTAGCGATGGCGCGCGAGGTCGGGGATCCGGGAACGCTCGCAGTGGTGCTCTCGCAGCGCGTGACGGCGCTTACGCACGCGAGCACGGTGGAGGACCGGGTCGCGA
>Ga0302326_10033683_pt1 | contig 10173 bp, 3 predicted proteins | sample Palsa_T0_3_FD_202264 | JGI IMG/M metagenome (GOLD analysis project Ga0302326, IMG submission 202264) | Peat permafrost microbial communities from Stordalen Mire near Abisko, Sweden - Palsa_T0_3 | ecosystem: Environmental > Terrestrial > Soil > Palsa > Peat permafrost | place: Sweden: Abisko...
GGGGAACTGCTGCCAGTGATCGGCAAGGTAGGGGTACTGGTTGTGGAAACCGGTAATGTCGCTGCCGCTGATAACCCCGGCGCTGACGATCGCGATGGAGGCCTCCTTCGGCGAGGTGTTGGGATTATTCAAAGGATTGCAGCAGTGTCCCAGGGCATCCAACGCGTTGGTGTCGTAAGCCGCGGAACTGTACAGATCGGTTGGATCGTACGCCCCGTTGGTGAACCCGGGTTTCGCGGCAGGCAGCAGCGTGCGGTCGCCGTCGTGGCTGCCGCTTTCCCCCACGGCGTAGGCCGGACCCGGCGAATACACGGGAAATACGGGTTCCGGGAATCCATGATTGCCGGGCCGCATGACTTGAATGTTGTTCAGCCCTCCGACCGAGTGAACGATTCTGCCTAATGCGGCCGGGACCACCGGATTGCGGTCATTGGAATAGTAGCTGCGGCCGCCGATTGCGTAGCTATTGATCTTGACGCCGAGCGCGGATTCAATGGCCGAGACGGGCGCCTCCACATCCACCAGCAGCCGGTTGGCGAAGCGTTGGGTAACTGTCAAGCCGTTTGCTTGCGCCCAATCGACCACGGACTGCTCGTCCGGCGGGGAGGGCGAAAAGCTCGCGTTCCACTCGTCCGCGGTGAGGAAATGCCTGAACTCCGGCGATCCCTTGGTATGCAGGGCCTCCAGGAATTGCTCCTCTTCGGCCATATGCGGGTGTTGCAGCCCGATGACCAGCCGCAGCATTTGGCTGGAACTGAACGATCCGGCCGCGACGGCCGTGCCATTCGCAACGGCCGGCGGCACCAGACCAAGGAGCGTTACCGCGCCGGTCGGGGCCTGGCCCGCGACGGCGGCGGCAAGGCTCATGAAAGCGGCCGTCAAGATGCGTTGTGCGGCCGCCCTGTTTGCGGACGACGCGGATTGCCCGATCTTCATTTTGTGCTCCTCTTTCCAAACGAACGGCTAGAATCCACTCACTGTTTGCTTCCACACCGGAGATACGGACACATTGAAGTCCGCATTCCCTCCGTAACCCGCCTGAATCAAGTTCGTGCCTTCCGGAAGCGAGGCGATGGTGAAGGTCGCCTTATGGGTGGAGGCGTTCAAGGTCCCGTTGCCCAAAATCTTCGTGCCGTTCTTGAAGGTTACGGTGCCGCTGGGGCTGCTCCCAAATGCCCCAGTCACGGTAGCTGTGAACGTAACTAGTTGGTCGGCCTTGGAAGGGTCCGGGGAAGCGGTCAACGTGGTAGTGGTGGCCGCTTTGCCGACCGTCTGCGTAAGCACGGAGGAAGTACTCGCGGCAAAGTTGGCGCTCCCCGCGTAAGAGGCCGTGATCTCGTGACTCCCCAGGGCCAGGGTGGTCGGACCGAATGCAGCGCTTCCCGCGCTCAGCGTCCCGACGCCCAGTTGGGTCGAGCCGTCGAAGAAAGTCACCGTGCCAGCCGGAGTGCCTTTGGCCGAACTGACAGCGGCGGTAAAGGTTACGCGCTGATCGAACTGCGAGGGGTTGAGGCTCGAGGTCACCGCCGTAGTGGTCTTCCGGCCCACCGAGAAATTCAGCGTTTCGGTGCTCTCCACGTTGCCGGCATTGTCGGTGCTATGAAACGTCAGCGTGTGGCTGCCCAAAGCCGACACCGGGAAAGGAGCGGTGTAGGTGGTCGTGGACCCGCCATCCAACTGATACACGGTGCTGGCCACGCCGCTGGTGGCATCCGTGGCGGTCAGAGTGATCTGGTCCGGATTGTTGTTGCTGGCCTGCGCCGTTGTATGGGGTGGGACCGTGTCGTAGCCTATGGGGCCGTAAGTGTAATACCCAGAGATGCCAGTGTTATCCCAAGCCCGCACGTTCACCGTAAGCCAACCCTGCGCTGCCTGGCCTGCGTTCACGCAGCCCGACGCATATGTGAGAAAGATGCACCCGCTGGTCTGGGGATACCACGGCCCGGTGTAAAAGGAGTTGCTGTTGTCGCCGGGAGTGGCTTCGTAAGACGGGTCTCCGGGGTCCATATCCCAATTTACGCTGAACCCAGCTACGCCGGTCGGTTTGCGGCCAAAAAAACCGGTGTCGTCGATGGTCCAGCTTACAACCCCGTTGTTATACCACTTATTTACTGGAGGTCCGGAGAAGTTAACGACAGGCTCCCCGGAATCGCCCACCAGGTCGAAATTGATGGCCCAGGCCAATTGCAGGAAATTAAACGATCCCCAGCCGGTAACCTGGTCGCGGCCCGGTCCGGCGCAATAATAATTCAGGCCATATTCAAACGTAATGTTGTTGGAGTTACAGCCCGCGGTGATGTCGTAGAAGGGGTAGTGCGGCGCAAACTGCGGCTGCAGTCCGGAAACATAGAGGTACCAGTTTCCGTTGCCGATAGGTGCGCACGGTTCGGCGGAACATCCGCCCGTGAAGGTGCCCACGTAGAGCATATAGGCGTTCGCCTGGGCAAAGAAGCCCGCCACTTCGGCCGCCACGATGCTGGTGCTGCCAGCCCCAGCAAGTTTGCCGTTAAAGTAAGAAACCTGCGGGTGGTATACCCAGTCGGCGTTGAGCGCGATGTCGGGGACCGGCCGTTTGGAGCCGATGGGCAGGGCCATGTATGACGGGGCCGCAAAGTAGGCGCTGGCGCCGCCGCCGCTTCCGCCATCCGAGAAGCAACCCCACGGACCGCCGGTCCAGGCGAGCTCAGACTCAAATTCTCCGTCTAGGGCCAACTCGAGCGAAGATCCGCCGACCGAGACCACGTTGGGGTCCGACCCGGGATAGCCGACCCCGTCTTGAGGCAGGCAATCCGCGGTGGCGCCCCCATCGCCCGAGGCCGCTACCAGGGTCCAGCCCTGACCGATCATTGAGTTGAAGATGCCGTGATCGGTGTCCATTACCGATTGCGGAACGTCGCTGAATTCGGCGGCGCCCCAACCGCTGGTGAAGACCCGCGCGAAGCCGTCGCTCAAGGCCCGGTTGTATGCGTCGGTAAACGTCGATAAACTGGCATTCGCGCCATCGTACATGTAGACTGTGGCGGTATTCGCGGCCGCGCCAAAACTATTGGCCATGGCGGTGGCCCACTCCAAATCCACGGTGCCCTCCAAATCGCAGCACGGCGGCGTTCCGTCGATGTAGAATTCCACATAGTTAACGGCAAGCGGGAGCACAACCGGAAGGCAGCACAGGAACCCGGCAATGTCGTTGCCGCTCTGCGTACCGGCGCTGACGATCGCGATGGATGTCTCCTTCGGCGAAATGCCGGGATTGCCTAAAGGATTGCAGCAGTGACCCAGGTTATCCAACGCGTTGGTGTCGTAAGCCTCGGAACTGTAGATATCTGTCGGATTGTACACCCCGTTGGTGGCGCCGGGCTTCGCGCCAGCCAGTTTGGTGCGGTCGCCGTCGTGGCTGCCGCTTTCCCCCACCGCGTAGGCCGGACCCGCCGAATACACGGGAAATTCGGGTTCCGGGAATCCGTGATCGCCGGGCTTCATGACTTGAATGTTGTTCAGTCCGCCCACCGAGTGAACGATACTGCCTAATGCGGCCGGGACCACCGGATTGCGGTCATTGGAATAGTAGCTGGCGCCGTCGATCGCGTAGCTATTGATTTTGACCGCCAGGGCAGCTTCGATGACGGAGACGGGCGCTTCGACATCCACCAGCAACCGGTTGGCGAAGCGGTTGGTAACCGTAAAGCCCTGTGCTTGCGCCCAGTCGACTACCGCCTGCTCGTCCTGCGGGGAGGGCGAAAAGCGCGCGTTCCACTCATCCGCGGTGAGGAAATGCATGTACTCCGGCGACCCCTTGGTGTGCAGCGCCTCCAGGAATTGCTCCTCGTCGGCCATGTGCGGGTGTTGCAGGCCGAAGACCAGCCGCAGCATTTGGCTGGAGCTGAATGATCCGGCCGCGACGGCCGTGCCGTTCGCCAAGGCCGGCGGCACCAGACCAGGGAGCGTTATCGCGCCGGTCTGCGCCAGGCCCACGACGGTGACGGCAAGACTCATGAGAGCGGCAGCGCAGATGCGGCGCGCAACGGCCACATTCTTCCGTTTACTTTGCGCCACACCGTTTGTGGGGCGCGCAAGTTGACTGGACTTCATATAGTGCTCCTCTTTCTCGACTTTGGACCTATCGGATGGCTAGTGCACTACTTGCTTCAACACCGGCGATGTGGAACCGTTGAAGTCCACATTCCCTCCGTAAACCGCGTGAATCGGCGACGTGCCTTCCGGTAAGAGAGTCGTGCTGAAATCAGCTTGATGCGTTGACGCGTTCAGCGTCCCGGTGCCCAAAACAGTCGTGCCCTTCATGAAGGAGACAGTGCTGAGGGGGCTGCCCCCAAAATCCCCGGTCACCGTAGCCGTAAATGTGACTGGACTGCCGTGGGCGGACGGGTTCGGGGCAGAGGTCAACGTGGTAACGGTGTTCGCCTTGTTGACTGTCTGCGTGAAGATGGGTGACGTACTCGCCGCAAAACTGGCGCTGCCGGAGTAAGTGGCGGTGATCGAGCGACTCCCCAATTGCAGGGTGACTGGCTTGAGCGAAGCTTTTCCCGCGCTCAGCGTAGCGACGCCCAGTTGGGTCGTGCCGTTGAAGAAAGTCACCGTGCCCGTCGGCGTGCCGCTAGCCGCGTGGACGGTAGCCGTAAAGGCTACGCCCTGATCGAACTGCGACGGGTTGACGCTGGATGTCACCGCGGTAGTGGTAGTCGAGCCCACCGTGAATTTCAGCGTTTCGGTGCTCTCCACGTTGCCGGCATTGTCGGTGCTATGAAAAGTCAGAGTGTGGCTGCCCACACTCGATACCGGGAAAGGACCGCCATAGGTGGTCGTGGACCCGCCGTCCAACTGATACACGGTACTGGCCACGCCGCTGGTGGCGTCGGTGGCAGTCAGGGTGATCTGGGCGGGAATACCGGTGGTGGCCTGCCCCGTTGTTTGGGGTGGGACCGTGTCGTAGCCTATGGGGCCATAAGTGTCATACGCGGGGATGCCCGTGTTATCCCAAGCCCGTACATCCACCGTGTGCCAACCCTGGCCTGACCCCTGGCCTGAGCCTCCCAAGCACTCGGTGCCCGCTAAGCTGAGGCAGCCGCTGGTCTGGTTGGGAAACTGCGGCCCGCTGTAAAAGCTGTTGCCCGTGCCGGGAGTGGCTTCGATGGACGGGTCGCCGCCGCCGGGTTGTGTGTCCCAGGCTTCGCTGAAACCCGCTACGCCAGTCGGCGGCTTGGAACTTCCACTAGTGTCGGAGATGGTCCAGCTTACAGTCTGGTTCGTGTTATACCACTTATTCAATGCAGGTCCGGAGAAGGTAATGGCAGGCGCCCCGAAATCGCCCGCCAGATCGAAATTGATGGCCCAGGCCAATTGCAGGAAGTTAAACGATCCCCACCCGGTAACTTGATCGCGGCTCGGGCCGGCGCATTGAAAACCCAGGTGATAGGCCTCCGTAACGTCGTTGTTGTTACAACCTGAAGTGATGTCGTAGAAGGGGTAGTGCGGCGCGAGATTCGGCTGCAATCCGAAGAAATAGAGATACCAGTCTCCATTGCCGAGAGTTACGCACTGTACCCCAAAAAAACCGCATCCGCCCGGAGTGGTAACATAGAGCACATAAGCGTTTGCCTGCGCAAAGAAGCCCGCCACTTCGGACGCCACGACGCCCGTGCCGCCACCGGTCGGAGTAAGGCTGCCGTTAAAATAGAAGTTCTGCGGGTGGTTTAACCAATCGGCGTTGAGCGCGATGTCGGGAACCGGCCGTTTGGAGCCGCTGGGCAGCGCCATGTACGACGGGGCCGCATAATAGGCGCTGGCGCCGCCGCCGCTTCCGCCATCGTTTGCCGCGCAACCATCCGCACCGCCGGTCCAGGCGGTCTCCGTGTCGAATATTGGACCCGCGGACAACTGGAGCGAGGAGCCGCCGGCCGAAACCACGTCGGGGTCCGACCCGGGATAAGTGACGCCGTCTTGGTGCAGGCAATCCGCGGTGGCGCCCGTATCACCCGCGAACGCTACCAGCGTCCAGCCCTGCCCGATCATGGAGTTGAAGATGCCGTGATCGGTGTCCATCACCGACTGCGGAACGGAAACGAATTCGGAGCCGCCCCAACTGGTGCTGAAGACCCGCGCAAAACCGTCGCTCAAGGCGTGGTTGTATGCGTCGGTAAACGTCGACGAGAGGGCATTCGCGCCATCGTACATGAAGATCATGGCAGGATCCCCGAGGTTATTCAGACCGGAGAAGTAGCCAGGAGTCATGGCGGAGGCCCACTCCAAATCCAGGGTGCCTTCCGGATCGCAGCACGGCGGCGTTCCGTCGACGGTGAACAACTGATACGCCCCGAAAATGTACGGGTAGGCGCCTTGGAACCCGGTAATGTCACTCCCGCTCTGACTGCCGGCGGTGACGATCGCGATGGATGTCTCCGGCGGCGAGTTGGGATTGCCTAAAGGATTGCAGCAGTGTCTCAGGGCATACAACGCGTCGACGTCGTATGCTTCGGAACTGTATAGATCGGTTGGATCGTACGCCCCATTGGTGATGCCCGGGTTCGCGCCCGCCAGCTTCGTGCGGTCGCCGTTGTGGCGGCCGCTTTCCCCCAAGGCGTAGGCGGGTCCAGGCGAATATACGGAAAATTCGGGTTCCGCGAATCCGTGATTCCCGGGCTTCATGGCTTGAATGTTATTCAGCCCTCCGACCGAGTGAACGATATTGCCTAAAGCGGCCGGGACCACTGGATTCCGGTCATTGGAATAGTAGCTGGCGCCATCGATCGCGTAGCTGTTGATTTTGACCGCCAGCGCGGCTTCGATGGCGGAGACGGGCGCTTCCACATCCACCAGCAGCCGGTTGGCGAAGCGGTTGGTAACCGTCAAGCCCTGCGCTTGCGCCCAGTCGACCATGGCCTGCTCGTCCTGGGGCGAGGGCGAAAAGCGCGCGTTCCACCCGTCCGCGGTGAGGAAATGCATGTACTCCTGCGATCCCTTGGTATGCAGCGCCTCCAGGAATTGCTCCTCTTCGGCCATGTGCGGATGTCGCAGACCGAAGACCAGCCGCAGCATCTGGTTGGAGCTGAAGGACCCAGCCGCTACGGCCGTGCCGTTGGCCACGGCCGGAGGCACCAGCCCAGGGAGTTCAGTTGCGGCGCCGGTCTGCGACAGGCCCGGGGCGGTGGCGGCAAGGCCCATAAGAGCGGCCGTCAGAATTCGCTTTGCGGCGCCTATGGTGTCCTTTCGTTTGCCGTGCGCCGTGCCGTTTGCGGAGGACGTGGATTGCCCGATCTTCATTTTATGCTCCTCTCCAAGCCAAAGCCGGCCTGAATGTGTCGCTTCAGGACTCGCATCCGGCATTCAGGATGGCGGACTCGGGCCTCATTCACAATAGTGCCTGCCTGTCGCGTGTCTTACTTTTTCATGTCCCCTGAAGTTAAACAAAACAGGGAAGATGCAGTGAAGGCGGGAAATTGGCGTAAAATGGAATCTCTCTCCCCCAGGGGGGAGTGTTGGCATTGGAGCCGGTCAGAATCTCAGAAGCCATCCGGTTTGGAGAGGATTTCGAACTCGACGCAGAGTCCTACACGCTGCGCCGGGGCGGTCGTGTGCTCAAACTGGAGCGCATCCCGATGGAAATTCTGCTGTTCCTGGTCGAGCAGAGGGGGCAGCTTGTCAGCCGCCAGCAGATTGCGGAGAGGATCTGGGGGGAAAAGGTCTTCCTCGATACCGACAACAGCATTAACGGTGCGATCCGGAAAATCCGATCCGTTCTGAAAGACGATGCCGAGGAGCCGCGTTTCGTCCAAACGGTTACCGGGAAGGGATACCGTTTCATGGCGTCCGTGGATTCCCTGGAGCAGCCATCTACGGAGGCCGCAGCTACGGAGGCTGCGGCTGTGGAAATCCCCGATCGCATTTTGGCCGATAAGCCGTCCCGTCCGAAGTGGCTGCTGGTTCTGGGAATTGCGATCGGGCTGGCTGCTTTACTCGCCGTTGCCCTGGATCTATATCTAAAGCGGCCGAAGTTGCCTGCGCGTGGCGCAGCGCCCGCCGGCAGGGTGATGTTGGCGGTTCTGCCCTTCGAAAACCTCACCGGCGATGCGGCACAGGATTACTTCAGCGATGGGTTTACGGAGGAGATGATCACCCAACTCGGGCGGACGGATCCGGCGAAGATGGGAGTGATCGCGCGTACTTCGGTCATGGTCTATAAGCGCAACCCGAGGCCTCTCGATGAGATCGGGCGCAAGCTCGGAGTGCAGTATGTAATTGAGGGCAGCGTACGGCGCGATGCGGGACGCGTGCGCATCACGGCTCAGTTGATCCAGATGAAGGACCAAACGCATGTCTGGGCGAAAGAGTACGACCGGGACATGCGCAATGTGCTGGTGCTGCAAAGCGAAATTGCGCAGGAAATTGCGGCCGAGACTGAACTCGCTCTCGGCGGCCAGCCTAATGCCAACGCCGGGCATCGTGCGGCAGCCTCGGGCGGCACCACATCGTATGAAGCCTACGACCTTTACTTGAAGGGGCGCTATTTCTGGAACAAAAGAGGCGGGGAGGATTTTGAGCGGGCGGCCCAGTATTTCCAACAAGCGATTGGGAAGGACCCGCACTACGCCCGCGCTTATGCAGGGTTGGCGGACACGTACGGCTTGATGAGCACCTGGACGACGGCCCCGCAAAACGAATACATGCCGAAGGCGCGTGCGGCCGCTCTGCAGGCGCTAAAGATCGACGAGACTCTTGCGGAAGCTCACGCGTCTTTGGCGCTCGTGGCGGAGAACTTCGATTACGATTGGAAAACCGCCGGGAAAGAATTCCAGCGGGCCATAGAACTCGATCCCGACTACGCCACTGGACGCCAATGGTACGCCGAATACCTTTCCTGGCAGGGGCGCTTCGACGACGCCCTTGCGGAGAGCGAACGTGCCCAGCGGCTCGATCCGCTATCGCTGATCATTGCTACGGATCGCGGCACTATCCTGTATTACTCGCGACAGTACGATCGAGCCATCGCGGAGTGCCGCGCCGTGCTCGGCATGGACCCCCGGTTTTTCCTGGCGCAAGCATTCGTGTTCTACGCATTGGTGAAAGAGGGCAAGTTCCCGGAAGCTCTGGAAGAAATCGAGGGCAGACACGGTACCGGCGATTCGCCGGACGTCTGGGCGCACAAGACGTATCTTTACGGCCAGTGGGGCCGAGCGGCAGAAGCCCAACGTGCTTCGGCGAAATTTGAACAGCTCGCCTCCCAACTGCGCGATCGGACAAAAGCGTCGATTTTGGCCTACATTGGCACCGGGCGGAAACATGAGGCCATCGCTCTCCTGCAACAAGCTTACTCAAAGCATTCCAACATTGTGACCAGCCTCAAGGTTGATCCCGTGTACGATTCACTGCGCGACGACCCGACGTTTCAGGAGCTACTGCGAAACCTACGGTTGACACAATAGATCGCGCATCGGTTCCAAGCAGCGGCGCTGAAGCGTTTTCCCTTGCCTTTGGCGGGCGTCTCTGAAAGAGGCAGGTCTGCGGTGCGCCGTCCCATGGCGCGTTCGGCGATTTTACGCATCGATGCCTTTCTTCTGCGCCTCGAAACTGCGGAAAGAGTGACGCCTGCCGACTAGTTAGCTAGCTCCTCAGAATCAGGCAGGGAAAGCTCCGGGAGAGCCAACCCTCCTGGCCAGTCAATTGCGCGTTAGACGTTATTTTCAATAAAATGGCGGAGAGACAGGGATTCGAACCCTGGATAGAGTTTCCCCTATACACGCTTTCCAAGCGTGCGCCTTCAACCACTCGGCCATCTCTCCGTAGTGCGGTTCGGTCTCCATTTAGGATAGCATGCGGGTGCGCCGGGAAAGCCGCTCCCCCGTGTCGAATCGTGCCGCCCCCCCGAGCACCCCGCCATTCCTGCTAACCTAAGCACATAAGGCCGCGCAATCATAGCATCCGCACACTCCTGCCTCGTACCGGCGGACCGGCCCAAGCGGCTTGCCACGGCCGACTGCGCATGAGAACGCTGTTGGTCCTGGCGTTGGTGTGTCTGACCCTCTGCGGGCAGTCCCTGGCCTTGGCCTCCCAGGAAGAATCGCACCACGCGTCGGACCATTGCTGCCTGCTGTGCCATGTAGGGCCGCTGCCCTTCCTGCAGACTACCGTAGCCACCACGGTCACGCCCATCTTCCAGGTAGC
>Ga0302326_10033684_pt1 | contig 10173 bp, 10 predicted proteins | sample Palsa_T0_3_FD_202264 | JGI IMG/M metagenome (GOLD analysis project Ga0302326, IMG submission 202264) | Peat permafrost microbial communities from Stordalen Mire near Abisko, Sweden - Palsa_T0_3 | ecosystem: Environmental > Terrestrial > Soil > Palsa > Peat permafrost | place: Sweden: Abisko...
TCCTTACTCCAACGCCTCTTGGGCGCTTTGATCACCAGACCCGCCTTGATCGCCTTCGCGGAGACGCGGATATAACGAACTTCGCCATTGATAACCGCCTTGACGCGTTGAAGATTGGGGAAAAAGCGCCGCTTGGTAATGGCAGTCACGTGGGTGCCGATACCGCCCTTTTTCTTGGCCTTACCACTGCGCCAAATGTGGCTTCCCTTGATGGAGGTCACGCCGGTCAATTCGCATTTTCGAGACATAATTATAAAATATAAGGGCGGGAATGTAACCCATCCGCCTTGGGTTTCAAGCACTATTTGCGTCCCTAATCCAGAAAAGCCGAATGGCCGCAAAAGAAAGGACATCCCGGACAAGGTTAAAACTCCGGGTTTATCCTGCTTGTGACAATGGGGAAAATTCATCCCCAAGCCCTTGCGCGGATATGAAAGCTGTGGCAAAGTCCTGACCATCAGCGTATATATAATTAAGCGCTTAAAGAAAAGATGAAAAATGTCGAAGAAAAGGTTGACACAAGGGTGGGGATTTGATTGGATTGCCATCCTTTTTTGAAAGTGGTCTTATGTATGCTGTAATTGAAACTGGTGGTAAACAGTACCGCGTCAGCGCAGGCGACACGGTGCAAGTGGAACGTCTGCCCGTGGAAGCGGGCAAATCATTTACGTTTGAACGCGTGCTGCTCGTCAGTCGCGAAGAAGGCAAGTTCACGCACGGCTCGCCTACGGTTGCCATGGTAACTGTGGAAGGTGATGTGGTTGAACATATTCGCGGCGAGAAGAAGGTTACTTTTAAGATGAAGCGCCGCAAAGGTTATCACAAGAAAACCGGACACCGCCAGGAATTGTCGGTCGTGCGGATTAAAGAAATCAAAGGTTAGGAATTAGATTTTATGGCACATAAGAAAGGCCAAGGCAGTGTTCGTAACGGGCGCGACAGCGTCAGCAAACGCCTCGGCGTCAAAGAATTTGGCGGTCAATTTGTGACGGCCGGCAGCATTCTGGTCCGCCAACGCGGCTCCAAATTTATCGCCGGCCAAAACGTCGGCACCGGGCGCGATTGGACGCTTTTTGCGTTGATTGATGGCAAAGTGCTCTTCGACAAGCAGAGCCGCCGCATCAACGTGCAACCCTCACCTGAGGCGAAGGTCGCAAGCAATTAAATTTGCTCTCTTAAGAGAGAACGACATGTGGGCGAGGTTTTAACGGCCTCGCCTTTTGTGTTTATAATATAGTCCAGGACGATCCAATGTTTGTTGATGAAGTAAAAGTCTATGCGCGCGCCGGTCATGGCGGCAAGGGATGCGTCGCATTCCTGCGCGAAACTTACCGACCCAAGGGCGGCCCCAGCGGTGGTAATGGCGGACGAGGCGGCAGCGTTATCCTTCAAGCCGACCATGACCTCAACAATCTCGTGGCCCAATTTTACAACTCTCGCTTGCTGGCTGAGGACGGCGAGCAGGGGCTGGGCAAAGGTATGGACGGGGTGTCGGGCAAGGATCTGATTATCAAAGTGCCATGCGGAACGTTGGTCTGGAGCATGGAAGGGAATGCGGCACCGGCGGAAAAGGCTCAGGATAAGACGAATCCCAAGCCGGGCACGATTTCGACCAGCACGGCGGGCCGGCCCATCATTCGCCACGCCGGGATGGAGCGTGCCATGGAAATTGATTTGGAACAGGAAAGCGAGGAACCCCAAACGTCGCGCAAAGGCGAGTTGGTCGCTGACCTGACGGAGGATGGACAGCAGTTCGTTTTATGCAAAGGCGGTCGCGGCGGATTGGGCAATCGGAATTTTGCCACCGCACGCCGGCAAACGCCGCGCTTCGCCCAACCGGGAGAGGCCGGAGGCGAAGGCGATTTCATGCTCGAACTGCGCATCATCGCCGAGGTGGGCCTGGTGGGGTTTCCAAACGCGGGCAAATCCACTTTGCTGGGCGCCATTTCCAAGGCGCGGCCCAAGGTGGCCGCCTATCCTTTCACGACCCTGCATCCGCAAATCGGCATTCTGGAATATTCCGACTTTTTTCGCCTGACGATCTGTGACGTGCCGGGGTTGATCGCCGGGGCGCATCTCAATGCCGGCCTCGGTCATGCCTTCCTGCGTCATGTGGAGCGCTGCAAGCTGCTCGTCATTTTAATTGACATGGCCGGAACGGACGGGCGCGATCCGGTGGACGATTACCGGCAATTGCTGGAGGAACTGGGACTGCATAGCCCGGCCATGCTGGAAAAGCCCCGCCTCGTCGTCGCCAATAAAATGGACGAAACCGTGGCCGAGGATAACCTGAAAAAATTCAAGCGTCGCCAGCGCGGCTTGAAGGTCATGCCGATCTCAGCCGCTTTCGACCAGGGCTTGGAACAATTCAAGAAAATTATACGCGATATGGCCGCAGCCTCGGCTGAAGAATAGTCTCCCTTGCGGCTTATTTCTTTTTGCGAAACCCCGGCGGTAAACTTGGTTTGGGCGTTTCGGGAACATCCGCCGGGGCAGGCTCCGCCGGCGATCGAAAGGCGGAGGGCGTGCGTGGTTCCAGTTCAGGCGGACGTTCTTCCATGGTTATGACCTGGCTTCCCTCGGATGATTCTGAATCCGCAGCCACGACTTCTTCCTCAATCATGCCAGGCTCCGGCTCAGCGAGGCCGAGGCGGACGCGAGCTTTCTTGGCGGCGGCGGTCTTGGGATATTCATCGGCAATGCGTTGGAGCAGGGCCAGGGCTTGGTCGGTCTTGTTAAGCTTGGAATAAAGGTTGCACAGATGAATGGCCGCCCAGCCCCAACGCTCCGGTGGCAACTTCTGTTTGAGCACCTCCTCATATTCCAACGCGGAAGCCAGCGGATTTTTTAAATCCTTTTCATAAATCTCCGCGATGCGCAAGGCGGCGTAGATCTCACGGGGATTCTTCTTCAAGAAGTCCCGCATCAATTGGATAGCTTCGAGATGTTTGCCGTTGGCCCAGGCCTGCTCGGCGCGCTCGTATTCCGGATCGCGCTGACCTTCACCGGCGTCATTAAAAAGAAAATCGACGGCCTGCGTGCCGGCGAACTGCGTCACGTCGTAAGCGACAAGCAATCCGAGGCCAATCATAGACCCGACAAATGCGGCCAGGTAAGTTATCAAGGAACCGCGCGCCGCTGCCGCGTCTGGCGGGGGTGCGGCTGCTTTGGCTGCTTTGCGCTTATGTTTGCGGGCATTGGCAATTCCGCTCGATTTGTTGGTGTCGCCCACGGCCGTAACACTTGTCCCTGGCGTCGATTCGGCATTAGTGCTGGCTTCAACGTTAGCGTCCGTTGCCGCAATTGTGTTGGGATCCATCGTCGAAGACGCATTAGTATCCGTCGCGGAGGCCGTATTGGCGACAGTGTTGGGATTGGTCGCACCATCGGAATTTGCTTTCGCGCCGTCGTCCGCCATCGCGGCCGGTCCGGTAGAACCAATGTCGGCCTCGGGCTTGGTGACGAGGATGTAATTGGAATAGAAGCCGTGAGCAAACAGCGCGCTCATAATAATGAGCACGGCGTAAGCAGTGAGTTTCAATTTCGGATTCATGTCCCCTATAATTCTGCCCGATGCCCAGCCATAATTCAATCCACTTGCATGAAATGATTCTTGCCAGATATTGAACGTCTGATCGAGTCATGCACGGACCAACACAACTCAACGGGGACGAAGACCCAACTTTCAAAGCCAAGTCCCGCTCTACTTGGGAAGTCGTGCGCCGCGTGGCTGTTTATTTGCGCCCCTATAAAGCGATGGCCGCAGCCAATATCCTCTGCGCGCTGGCTTCTTTGGCTTGCTCGCTGGTCTTTCCCCGATTGGTCATGTTTATCATTGACGACTCGGTGCGGGGCCGGCGCACGGGTTATCTAGGGCCCGCGCTGGGCTTGGCGGGAGCTTTTCTGCTACGGGACCTTTTCAACAGTCTCCGCATCCTGGTCAATAATTATTTCGAGCAAAACGTTATTTATGACATGCGCCGTGATGTCTTTGGCCGATTGCAAAGACTGCCGGTCGGTTACTTCGACCAAAGAGCTTCGGGCGATCTGATGACGCGCGTCATTGAAGACGTCAACGCGGTGGAACGCATTCTGATCGACGGCACCGAGCAAGGTACGACCGCCATTCTGACCTTGATCGGAGTCCTTTATTTTTTGTTTCGCATGAATCCCGCTCTGGCCGCCATCGCCTTGATGCCGGTGCCACTGTTGGCCGGCGGGGCGCTTTGGTACACCTTGACGGCGCACCGGCGTTACCGCGCACAACGTCGGGCTTCCAGCGCCATGAATGCGTTCCTGATGGACAGCTTGCAAGGCGTGAGGCAAATCAAAGCCTTCGCCCGGCAGAAGCACGAGGATGATCGTTTTGCCAGCCGCGCCAACGATGTGCGCCAAAGCACGCTGGGCGTGATGAAAGTTTGGGCGATCTATAACCCCACGATGACCTTTGTCGCTTCTCTTGGCTTTGCTTTGGTCTTGTGGTACGGCGGCGCGCTGGTGGTCGCGCACAAATTGACCATTGGCGAACTGGTCGGGTTCCTTATTTATTTGCTGCTGTTTTACGAACCGGTGGCGAAATTGCACGGCTTGAACCAGATGCTGCAATCCGCCCGCGCGGCGGGAGAGCGGGTTTTCGATATTCTTGACGCCACGGAGGAGCGGCCCGATGCCAACGCCCGACGTCAGGGCAAGCTGGCGGAACCGGTTCGTGGCGAGGTGCGTTACGAGAAAGTCAGCTTCAGCTACTCACCGGAGCGGCCGGTGCTCAAAGGCATCTCCCTCCAGGCCCGTCCCGGGCAAATGATCGCTTTGGTGGGGCCGACGGGCTCCGGGAAATCGACCCTGGTCAATTTGCTCCCAGCCTTTTACGAGCTGACTTCAGGCCGCATTACCATTGACGGCCAGGATATCGCCGGGCTTTCGCTCAACTCATTACGAGCGCATTTGAGCGTCGTCAGCCAGGAAGCTTTTTTGTTCAACGGCACGGTGCGCGAAAATATTCTTTACGGGAAACTCGATGCGAGCGCGGAGGAGTTGATGGCGGCCGCCCGCGCCGCCAACTGCCACGAATTCATTTCGCGACTGCCCGAAGGTTATGATTCTCGTGTAGGCGAGCGCGGCGTCAAACTCAGCGTCGGGGAAAAGCAACGGGTGAGCATCGCGCGCGCGCTTTTGAAAAACGCCCCCATTCTTATTCTTGACGAGGCCACGGCCAGCGTGGACACGGCGACGGAAAAGTTAATCCAGGAGGCTTTGGAACGGCTGATGGCCAATCGCACCAGCTTCGTCATCGCCCACCGTTTGAGCACGATTCGCAATGCGGACCAGATTCTGGTGATGCTGCACGGCGAAATCACCGAGCGCGGCACACATGAGGAATTGACCCGGCAAGACGGCCTCTACGCAAAATTGTCGCGCATTCAAAACACGACCTTTATCGAAGAGGGCTTTGAAAGGATCGAAGCCGTGCCGGAGGCGGTCCATGAATGATCTGGGAAAAGTTCTGGTGGTAGCTGGTTTGGTCATGGCGGGTGTGGGCGCGCTGCTCTGGAGCGGCTTTGGGCGTGGCTGGCTGGGCAGATTGCCGGGAGACATTCACTACACCAGGGGCAACGCCAGCTTCCATTTCCCGATCGTCACCTGCCTGCTTTTGAGCCTTTTATTGAGCGCGCTCATGTGGTTGTTGCGGAAGTTTTGAAATAAACCACGGCGACAACCAGAATAAGCACACGCCCGCTTCGACAAAGCGAACGCTTGATTGATTGACAGCCGCATTCCAACCTGCAGCCAGGAACGCGAACGTGAATTGTAATAGCGCAACGCCTGCGCTGGCCAAAACGATGAGCCAAATTCCGTAATTCCAATTCTGGCGGTTACGGCGCAGAAACCAACGACTCACGATTCGCGCCCAAATGATGATCGCTGGCCAGAATAGCAATTGGCCCAAGCCTGATTTGCCCCATATAACTTGAAGGACAAATTCCGCAGCAACCAGACTACACGCGATGAAGGCGATGTTCTGCGCGGGCAAAGCACGGCCCAATACCTGCATCGCGCCCGCAAGGAAAAGGAGAGACAGAATGGGAATCAGCCAATTCATTCTTTCCATCATTGGAAAAAGTTTCACTCCGCAACCAGCACGTCAATGTGTGTGCCATTTGCGCCGCCACGATAAATCCGCTCGACAGCCTTTTTGAAATCGGCGGCCTTGGCCTTGGGAATATCCTCGAATTGTTGCGGATTGCGGTCTGTCAATGGAAACCAACTGCTTTGGATTTGCACCATCATGCGATGGCCAGCGACGAAAGTATGCAGCACATCGGGCATGGCAAACTCGATCTTGTCCGCTTGTCCGGGAACGAAGGCCACGGGTCGGGACATGTTCTGGCGGAACTTGCCCCGGAAGGGTTCGCCGCGCACTAACTGCTGATAGCCTCCGTAATGAATGCCTTTGGGATTCTGTTCGGGATCTGGGAAATCGTTTGGATAGACGTCAATAAGTTTCACCACGAAATCGGAATCTGTGCCGGAGGTGGAGACGCGCAACGCGGGTGAAATTGGACCGGCGATGGTCAGGTCTTGCTTGAGAGGCTCGGTCTCGTAGGTAAGGACGTCCGGGCGCTGGGAGGCAAAGCGCTGGTCGTAGGTCATGTAATCGCCCGGCATACCGTCGCCGATTTCTCCGATCACCGGAACCGGTTTGGCCGGGTCGCTCGTGTATTCGTCGAACTCTTCCACGGCCTGGGCGGGAGGTGTGAAGGAAAGCTTTCCCCCGGAATCAAGATACAGGGAGCGGCGCTTCGCGTTGGCTGGAGGCCAAACGTCGAATTTACGCCATTCGTTCTTGCCCGTCTCGAACAGCCACGCCTTGGGAAGTTTTCCCTCTCCTTCATCCTTGAGTGCGTGCATGAAAAATGGGACCTCGATTTGCTCACGGAAATATTCTCCCGTCTTGGAGCCAAAATTCAAATTGCCCAAGTGTTCGGCGCCGCCGCGCGACCATTGGCCATGCGACCATGGCCCCATAACGAGCGTGCAAGAAGGCGCGCTGCCGTCAGCTTCAATCGCGCGGAATAATTTGAGCGTCCCGCCAAGGTCTTCAGCGTCGTACCAACCACCGACCAGGAGAATCGGGGCGGTGAGGTGGTGCATGTTCGGCCCCAAGGCGCGCGAGGACCAGAAGTCGTCGTAATTGGGATGCTCAAGACTGTCGCTCCAGTAATGGTTCTTGTGTTTGAAGCAGAGATTTTCCGCGTTGGAAAGAGGCCCCATGCGCAAATAGAAATCGTAATTATCCTCCGTTCCAAACTCAAAATTATGGCCCGAACTTGATTGCTCAGGCTTCGGCCCGCGCGGCCAAAAGCCGGTGAAGAAGCCGAAGTTCGCGGAAAGAAAAAAGGCTCCATTATGATAAACGTCGTCCCCATCCCCCACGTCCCCCATTGGCGCTTGCGGCGAAACGGCTTTAAGGGCCGGATGCGAATGGATCAATCCGTAGGCAGAGTAAAACCCCGGATAGGACACGCCATAAGTTCCGACGCGCCCGTTGTTGTTAGGGATGTTTTTAATCAGCCAATCGATCGTATCATAAGTATCGGTGCTGGGATCGGTGTCGTTGGGCCCGTTCAAATGGGCCTTATGCGGTTGCTCATCGATAAATTCGCCCTCCGATTCAAAGCGCCCGCGCACGTCCTGATAAACGAAAATAAATCCTGACCGCGCCAAAGAGTCCGAAGGGCCAACGTTCCCGCGATAACTGTTGCTGCCGTAAGGCCCCACGGAATAAGGCGTGCGCACCATCAGGATGGGGTATTTCTTGCTGTCATCCTTGGGCGCATAAACTGAGGTATATAATTTGATGCCGTCGCGCATGGGCACGTGGTATTCGGACTTGGTGTAATTCGAGCGCACGTTAAAAATCTTAACCACGTTCGTGGAAGTATTCTGCGCATTCGAAGGAGCCAGGGAAAAAAGGCCAAATAAGGCGATGAGAGCGGTTGATTTCATGTCGCGCCGAATTTTACCTAAGACCGCCAAGAAAACGAAGATATTTGTTGGGGCTTACGCGCCTCGCGTGGTAATTAAATCCCATGGAACAATCGTTTCCTTACCGGCGCTACCGCCCGCCGCAACCTGCCCTCTCGGCGCGCCAGAAAGTTCTCGCGCAATGGCGCGGCTGGGATTACACGGGCGACGAAAAAGTGCGCCGCCCCCCAGCGCAGTCGGCCGGGCAAATCATGCCCAAAGTCCTTAAAGGATTGGGACTCGACCGGCGGCAGGCTGAAACCGAGATTCTCAAGGTCTGGAACCATCAACTTGATCCCAACATCACTTCGCACGCCCAGCCAACGGGTCTGCGTAATGGCACGCTTTTTGTCACGGTGGATAGCAACGCTTGGCTCAATGAGATCGTGCGCTATCGCCGGCGCGAGATTCTGGAACGATTGCAAAACAGTTTCGGGCGCGACCTGGTGGTCAAAATTTCCTTTCGCTCCTGCTAAACGCGACCTTGCTACGGTCAAGGCGAATTGGTGGGAGGCGAAGAGGTCGCCTCAACTTCGGGCGGAACAGGCGTAGTCGTGGCAGGATTTTTTAGACCCAGCTTGGTGCGGAGATAATTCTGGGCGGCGGGATCCATCATCTGCGTTTTGGGATCAAGCAATTGATCCAGAACGCGCTGTTTTATCTCCTTCAGCGGCTTCAAGGCCAGGCGCACATCGGAAATCTTGCCCAATTTGTAGTAATAATGGTCATAGATTTTTTTGGCCAGGAGGTCGCAATTTTCCGCTTCTTCGTCGTTGTCCCGGATCAAGCACTGAAACTCCTGTAGGAAAATGCCGGTGATATTGTCCATGACCTGGTTCTGGTCGGTCTCATTGTTGTTTTCCGCGACGATGCCGAGGACATAATCGTCCAGCGAAATACCGGCCTGTCTCATCACGAAAGCGTTGGTGTAGGTTGTTTTCAGGTAATTAAACCAATAGGCGGCCTCCTTCACGCGGCCATTCACATAGAGCAAGGGGATGGCTTCCTTGAGAAAATTCTTGTGCGCGTTTTGGAAATTCAAGTTGGGCTGTTCCTCGATCATTTTCACGAAAGAGGCATTCATCTTCGGCATCAAATCCAAATTCGGCCAGAGCATAAAGTTCTGGGCCGTCACGTTGGTGACGGAAGGCGAGAGCGCGCCTCCTCTAAATAAGGCCATGCGCTGGCTTTGAAAAACGCAACGCCGCAAAGTGTCGTTATCGACCGCGCTGGATTTCGATTTCCTGCGCCCCACCTCCGCCCAATAAATGGCATGCGCGTCCGGCAATCGCCAATCAAAGGGGCCATACTCATTATCCACCGATTGGATGATCTCCGGGTCCATCTTGTAAACCTCGCGCAACTTTCGCGCCCGCTCTTTTTCTTCCGGCGTCTTGGGATGTTCCAAAGCCTCGATATTCGGCCGGCCGCCCAGCACGTCCTGCATCTCCTGAGCCCAGTGCAACTTATAAGTGAGATGGGCGTCATCCAGGTTCTGTCCCATCTTATGCTGGAAGAGCCAGGAAAGCTCCCGGTAGAGAAGGGCTTCGTTCGGATTCAGCGGGATGCCTTGATCGCGCAGCAAGGTGATGCCGCGCCTGACCCAGTGCCAACGATCCTCGGGTTCCTTGAACTTGACGGAGATGTTGTAGGCCATGTTCCAAGACTGCACGAGCCAGACCTGCGTAAAATGGGGTTCCAACGCGACGATCCAATCGGCCAATTGCGCCATTTCAAAATATTTGTCGTCATTTTGGAGATCATTGGCGCGCATCCAGAGCGCGTTGGCGATCAGGCCGCGAAAGCCGCCCAGCGCCACCGTCGTAAAGGCCAGGAGCGGCGGGGCGTTCTCCAAAGGAGTCAATCGCGTCAGCCCAAGCTGGCCGCGCTCCTGGTTAAGGAAGTTCTGCATTTGCGCCGAGACGCAAAACAGAACGATGGCGATTCCCACCAAGGCTATTTTATAAATACGACTTTTCGTCATTAACTTCGATCATCCCGTGCTGTTTGGACATGCTGATGGAGGCCTTTGCTCGATTTCAAACCTGTCCAATGTAAGCTTTGGGCCTTAGGTTAAGATTCGGGCATACTTCGCCTTATTACAATCCGTTTTTCCTGGGCCTTTGGATGCACAGGAGGCTAAGCGAG
>Ga0302326_10033686_pt1 | contig 10173 bp, 10 predicted proteins | sample Palsa_T0_3_FD_202264 | JGI IMG/M metagenome (GOLD analysis project Ga0302326, IMG submission 202264) | Peat permafrost microbial communities from Stordalen Mire near Abisko, Sweden - Palsa_T0_3 | ecosystem: Environmental > Terrestrial > Soil > Palsa > Peat permafrost | place: Sweden: Abisko...
ACGCCCGGTCCGCACCTCACTCAACACTTCGATCCGCTTCAGATCGCGTTCGCTCATAGAAATCCAGCCCATCCTTAGAACCTGACATTTCTAATGGAGGTAGTGTCAGAATTCGGACTACAGAGTACGGTAAGCAGTTCAAAACGGTGAAAACAAACTGCTTACTGCGACGCTCCGCCTGCACCGCTTTGGTACGAAGCCCTGTCTTCGAAGTTACTCATTTTATTCACACTCCGTCCCACTAACGTGCTTTATTGTCCGAATCCTGAGGGAACCCCAAATATGCTGAAATCCTCGAACAGACGCAGTCGCAAATCGAAGGACAAATGAACGAGTTTCTTCAAAAGCTTTCTCCCGCTTCTACTGGCTCAGCGACGGAAGTGAGCAACTGAATAGACCTTCGCCCGCGCCAGGTCGCTACTCCATCGGCACAGCCGCGCTTTCGATTTTCTTGCGAAGCCAGAATGCGAGCCGTTGAGTGCGCCCTGTCCTCAGCTGGCCTGGCCCCTGCCCCTTCAACCAAAACTCCCGACCGTTTTGCAAGCGGACATGGACGCCACTTTTTAGGCAAGCATCCAGTGATGCAAAGGCAACGACGGGCGCACCTTCAACATACGTAATTGTCCCGGGTTTTAGCTCTGTTCCCCATATCGCTTTATTGTCGAATTTTGCGACCGGCTTGTGGTCTACGAGGTAAGCAATGTTGGCAAGGTAGTAGGTTTTCGAGCGGGAGCGATTGCGGATATCAAAGCTCGGACGGAGGTTGTGCGGATTTCTAAAATCGCCGTCAAAGCGCCAGCTATAACCGATGACGATATCCGTCGCGGCTAAAAACCACTGGGTCGCAAACCAGAAGATGACGAGCACCACACCGGCAGCTACGTTGCCGACGAAGCCGGTTGCCACTTCGCGCCAGAATTCCATTGACCGATCACCCCCGCATTCACGATACAGGGGTAATCGGTGTCAGAATTCTGCACTCTTCGGAAAACAAGTCGTAGTCAGCTTGTTTGCGCTCTAAATCTCGTTCGGAAATCGCAATCGCATTTGGATCTGGATTTGGCAGCCGTTTTTGATAGGCAAGCTCGCGCCGCGCTCCATCTAACAGCCAACCGAGTTTTTCCTTATAGGTCATCGTCGGGCCTTCCTTTCAAAGGCCGGACGAAGAGTAGCATAGTCGCGTTTTTCGTCGTGGACGTGCGGGTCTATCATTCCAGCATGACCGATGCCGAGGGCCGGGCTACTTCTTTGCAGCATCGAGCCGATTGGCAATATCGGCCAAGAAATCGAGCGCCTCGTCTGAAACAGAATCGTCCTTTGGGAACATCCACGTGGCCTCGTTCAGCCACTTGAAATAACCGCGCTCGGTCGGGCTGGGTGTGCTGGCGATGACGCTCATAGCGGAGCCGAGTATATCGCCAGCCTTGTTGTCGATCCTGATTGAGTGAATTTCGATGCGGATGCCGTTCTTGGGAAGATCAAAGGGCGCCCCGGCGAACAGCGTAAAGCGGCTTGTCAGGGCGATATTGTTTTCTAACGCCCGTTCAAAACGATGCGCCATATCGTCGTCAGCCTTCGCAACAAGAACGATTTTGATTGGCACCGCCTGTGCGGCCAGCCGGTGTGAAGCAACGACGAGCGCCAGGAGGACCAGCAGAAAAGCTAATTTTCTCGGCATGGTTCCACTATATGCCGATCAGACAGGGCGAAGACTGGGCGTGTCCTTGCGGGCCAGGCTCTAGCCGACGACCCACTTTTCGCGGCGGATGAGATCGAGGACGTTGATAGCGGTCATGTTCAACTCTGTGCATACATCCGGAATATTGGGCCGCGACAAGTTGCCGGTCGGTTTTTCATCCGTTACCAGCTGAAGGCCCTCGACCCGTGCGAGGGCAATGACGAACGGATCGGCCGAGGTTCGCAGTTTCCGTTCTCCAACCAGCCGGGGAAACTGCGCGAGGACTCGCGCCGCCTCGATTTGCACGGCGTCTTCGAGTTCACGGAACATCGAGCGCTGTGCTTTCAGCCAAACGTGCAGCTCATCGGAACGCTTCTTGATTTCATGCAGCACATCGACCGGCGCGACCAGTCGACCGGCCACGATCAAGGCTTCCATCTTCACCCAAAACGCAGGGAAGTTTTCGATTGGATAGCGTTCCTGCCATGCAGAAATCAGCGAGCTTGTATCGATGCAGTAAGTCATCTGGCGCTATGCGTCCACCCGCTGAAAGGCGGCCCGTTCTAGCGCAGGGATGTGTTTCACCTTTGCGCCGAGATAGCTCGATACATCGTTGAGCGTGATGCGCTGATCGTAATAACTGCGAAGGACCAGCCGCGTATAACCCCGCCCGTTCCAGCTCATCAGCATGATCGAACGCTTGATCTTTACGTCCTTCTTCGCGCCGAGCGCCTTTTCGGCCGCCGCTTGGTCGTATTCGTCTTGAAACTTCGACCGCTGCGCGTTGTAGAAATCCCATGTCGCCCGCTTCAGAGTGACGAAGCGTAGCAACAGCGCTTCCCTGCTCACGCCAATGCTTTGCGCTATGGTCCGCAGATCGTCACTGCTCCATCTGCGTTCACCGGTAGGGGCGATTTTCGGGAACGATAAAAGTAGCTCGCGCGGCATAAGCGCAGCCGCAGCGACGGCGTCGCAAAAGCGCTCAATGCGTTGCTCTTCGGCTGTTGTGCCGACGTTGCCGCTGTTGCCGTTCGAGATCGCACTTTCGCCGAGGATGATATGCGTCAGTTCATGCAGAAGCGTGAAGCACTTTCCGCCCTGGCTGTAATCCTTGCCGTTGACGACGACGACCGGCAACGTATCTTTGGCGATGGCAAAGCCGCGCATTTCTTGCAGCTCGACGCTGTAGTGCGGCCCGCTGATAACGAAGACCAGCACATCGTTTTCTTCCAGCTTGCGCCGCCAAAAATCGAACGCCCGACCGGCACTAGCCGCCTTCTTCTGCGCGGCATCATTGATGCCGAGGAAGCTGCGGATTGCCTTGCCGAGGGCTTCGGGATCATCACCCAGTTTCGCTTTCAGCGGAAAGATGCGCGGCGTTTCGCGCAAATCGTCTTGCAGCTCCAAGGCCAGCTCCCGCCGTTCGTAGGCCGTGCGGATATGAAAGGCCAGATTGGCGCTGATGCTCGGCTCGCCAGCGGCAGGCAAGCGGCGGAAATCCCGCAGCGGCGAAAAGTCGGTCGGCGGTTCAGGCAAGTAAAAAACGGCCAGTGGGAAATGATATTTCGTTGCAAGATTTCGCAGTTGGTTGAGCGAGGGCGCACCGTCGCCTGCTTCCCATGCCGCGATAACTTCGGCCTCGACGCCCGCCGCCTTTGCCGCATCGTCAACTGTCACCTTGGCGCGGTTCCGCGTCCAGCTCAGCAGCTCGGGTTTTATCAGGGCCTTGGTCGTCACAGTTTTTATCCTTCAAACAGTGTCGGAAGCATGACAGAAGACGGTTATTAAGCGTAACCGCCGCTGCCCAGCTCCGCAATCTTTCCGGGTGTCAGCGCGTACTCGAATCAGCACTTCCCTGCCCTATTGCCCGGTCACTCGCTTGAGAATGTACCGCGCCAATGCCACGCTATCACCGACGGCTTTGTGATGTCTGGCTCCCGCGCCGGGCGCACGGCGCGATGATGGCGGCGGCTATTACCAGCGTGGATGCAAAGCGATCCTGATGCCGCCGCTCCACTTCCTCCCGGCTGATGGCCCGCCGCATCTCTCCCATGCCCATTGTAGCGAAGAAAACGCGAAATCTATTCGATTGCGAATAAAACAGAAAAGCCCCGTTCTGAGAACGGAGCTTCTGTGGAGGGCAGGCTTTAATCCTTGGAGCGGGCTACGGGACTTGAACCCGTGCTTTCGGTTTTCTCTGGCCTGCCCTCTGATGCACCTAGGGGTCCCTTCAGAAAACGGACCATATCGTACGTTAGGGCTGTCGCAGAGGCCTGAACTTGCTCTTTCCAAGCTTTGCGGTGTTTCGCCATTGGTAGTCCCCGGTCAGATTGATGTGCTCCCAACCGAGCGGAGACAAGTGTTTCCGAAGCGCAGGTTCTACGGGATGCCCGTTTTCGCGTAGAGCGTTGGTGGCTCGTTCGAGGTAAACGGTGTTCCACAGCGCGATGGCGGCGGTGGCCAAGGTGAGCCCACTGGCGCGATATTGCTGCTGCTCAAAGCTGCGGTCGCGGATCTCGCCCAGCCGGTAGAAGAACACGGCTCGGGCAAGCGCATTGCGGGCTTCGCCCTTGTTCAGGCCGGTGTGCACTCGCCTACGCAGTTCAACGCTTTGCAGCCAGTCCAAGATGAACAGTGTGCGTTCGATACGACCGAGCTCGCGCAAGGCGACGGCGAGCCCGTTCTGACGCGGATAGCTGCCGAGTTTGCGCAGCATCAGCGAAGCGGTGACCGTCCCCTGCTTGATAGAAGTTGCCAGACGCAGAATTTCATCCCACTGAGCACGGATGCTCTTGATCTGTAGAGTGCCTCCGATCATGGGCTTGAGGGCGGTGTACGCCGGACTTTGTTTTGGAACGTAGAGTCTTGTTTCTCCCAGATCGCGCAGCCGAGGCGCGAAGCGAAAACCTAGAAGATGCATAAGAGCGAAAACGTGGTCGGTGAAGCCAGCTGTGTCGGTGTAATGCTCCTTGATGTGCAGATCCGACTCGTGATAGAGCAGACCGTCGAGTACATAGGTGGCATCCCGGACGCCGACGTTGACCACCTTTGCGTGGTAAGGCGCGAACTGATCGGAGAGGTGAGTATAGAACGTCCGTCCCGGCTCAGCGCCATACTTTGGATTGATGTGCCCGGTGCTTTCGGCCTTGCCGCCCACTTTGAAGCGTTGCCCGTCGGAGGACGAGGTTGTGCCGTCGCCCCAGTGTTCGGCGAACGGATGACGGGACTGGGCGTTGACCAGCTCGGCCAGAGCTTTTGAATAAGTCTCATCGCGGATGTGCCAGGCCTGTAGCCAGGATAGTCGCGCGTAGGTCGTACCTGGGCACGACTCGGCCATTTTACTCAGGCCGAGGTTGATCGCATCAGCCAGGATCGCGGTCAACAGCAAAGATTTGTTCTTGGCCATCTCGCCAGATTTGAGGTGGGTGAAGTGACGCGTGAAGCCGGTCCACGCGTCCACCTCCAAGAGCAATTCCGTGATCTTGACGTGCGGCAGCATCATGGCCGTTCGATCGATCAACTGCTGCGCTGCTTCTGGAACTGCCGCTTCGAGTGGCGTTATCTTCAGGCCTGCATCGGTGATGCTGGCATCGGGCAACTCATTCGCCGAGGCAAGCATGTCTACCTTCGCAAGCTGCTGCTCAAGCAAAGACAGCCGTTCGTGCAGGTACTCCTCGCAGCCAGTCGCGACCGAAAGGGGTAGCTTGGCAGCCGCCTTGAGCGCGGTGAACTTTTCCGTCGTGATGAGATATTCGTCGAAGTCTTTGTGTTGGCGAGAGCCCTCAACCCACACATCGCCTGAGCGCAACGCGTTCTTGAGTTCCGACATCGCACACAGCTCGTAATAACGGCGGTCCACGCCGTCTTCCGTGAAGACCAACTTCTCCCAGCGTTTCTTGACAAAATCGATAGGCGCATCTGCGGGTAACCGATCCGCATGCGGTATTCTCACACGATTGTGAGTTGTAGATATATAGACGGGTTTATACGCAATTTCGGACCCAAATTCAGCCCCTGGGAGTTGGCAAAACCTTCTTCTTATAAACGAAGGTTTTGTGGAAGGCATGGATCGGCCCCACGACACACTCATTGTCTGGAGGCTGGACCGGCTCGGACGAAATCTGGCCGATCTCGTAAGGCTCATCGCGGAACTCGAACAACGCAAAGTCAACTTTGAATCGCGGACGGAGAAGATCGAAACAAATTCTCCAACAGGCCGCCTCGTCTTTCAGGTTTTCGCCGCCCTGGCCGAATTCGAACGCAACCTAATCCGCGAAAGAACCGTTGCCGGGCTGACGGCAGCTCGTGCCCGCGGACGCAAGGGTGGCCCCCCTCCCAAACTCTCTGCCAATGAGGTCGTAACTGTCCCAAAGCCGAAGCCCGCCATAGGGTTCTGTTCCCTCTGGGGCACTTGGTTCTCCGGTTCCATTTGGGACGCTACTGCAAAGCAAGTTCGGGTGCGCCGGCAGTCCACTCTGTGGAACTGAACTGAATCGTAGGCTGTATGTTTCCAGAGGCAACCGAGTTGAAGCCAAGCACGGAGAAGCTGATGGACTTGGAGGTTACAAGTTCATTGGTTACGAACAGGTTCCCGGCATTGTCACTGCGCAGACCGCCTGGAATGCCGATGTCTGTGGCTGGGCCGGAAATACTCCGGATGGGCGTAGCGGCTCCGCTTGCCCCTGCGGCAAACTCCACAATCGCCGCATTTGTGCCGGTCGCGAATTCCTCAACCGCATAGACGTTCAGGCCGGAATCCACAGCGACCCCGTTGAAGATCCCTGAGGCATTGGTAAGGACGCGTGCCGGAGCAACATTGCCATTTGCGGAAGACGGAAACACCAGAAGGAGGCCTGGAGGCGTGTTTGCGTTGGTCTGCGCCGTGGCATAGATGTTGCCGGTTGCGTCAATCGTGAGACTTTCAAGATTGTTGATCTGCGTGAGAGCCCCCTGGATCAGCCGAATTGGCATCGCTTGCCCATTGGCGGTGGAGGAATACACTGCAATATTATTGTTAGTACTCATAGTGTTCGCCACGTAAAGCTGGCCAGAGCTATCGACAGCCAACGACACAGGCAGGCCATTGCTTCCCGGTTCTATGGTGCGCAAGGGTTCTGGTGTACCGCTTGAGTCCGCCGCATAAACCAGGATCTCCGGCTTCTGCAGCATCGTATCCAGCGATTCCTGAGATCCGCCGACGTAGATCTGGCCAGTACTGTCAACCGCGACGGAATAGGCCACGAATGCCGTCGGCAGAGACAGCATGGATACCGGGGTCGCAGCGCCTTCTGCCGTTGCGCTGAACTGCAGGACGTAGCTCAATGTGGGATTGATCAGATACGGGTTACCCTGCTGGAGGATGTAGACCGAGGATGCTCCCTTGGGAGCTTTAGGAGGAGGCGTGCCTACGGACGAACGAGAGCTGCCACAACCGGAAAACAAGGTCAGAAGCAAAACTACCGGCACATAGCAAACAAGTGTAGCTGGCGCAGCTTGCATCAACATTACTCCGGAAGATCTTGAACATTGTATCCGCGCTCTGAGCGGTCCGGCATCCTTTATCGCATCAGCTCTTATTTTTGTTGCCCTGAAACATCTATGGGTTCGATACCACCTAATGATCAACATGAGCTCACCATCGCGAGATGGCAGTTACACCTTTGCCCGTTTGGAGCCGGGCGGATACACGATCACAGCCTTTCGCAGCGGACGGGGAACAAAATCCAAAGCTGCTCGGCGGGATTATCTTGTTGACACGACGGCCACGGTTGGTGGAGTTCGGCCCTCTGCATCAGGCAGTGCGTGAACCTGATAGAGCGCTTTGTCGCTGAAGGTAGGGTCTGCACCTGCCCCAGATACTCAGCCAGGAAAAGATCGTTATTTGCTGAGCTACGTAGATTCTTTGCGCCTCAGACGTCAATGCCGGCAAACTGCGGGTCAGGACCGACCTTGAACAGCAGCTCTGGAGTGAGTGCTCGCGGCTGCTGGCCAACTGCGTCATCGAGTATGCGGAGCGCGAGAAGAAATATCGAGCTGGCCGACCGCATCAACCAGATCAGTCCGGTCAGCTGGAAACATGTGAACTTCTATGGAAAGTAATCTTCCGAGACGACGGCGAGGTCGTCGATCTCGACCAGATGGTCAGCCAATTGGTGGCAATTGAATGGGAAGGTGCAGATCCCAAACAGCCGAACTGACTGACCGCACTGCGGCAAAATTGACTTTTCGCGGTTTTAGTCAAAAACACCCATTCTCCCGCTCTGTGGCGGTCAGGATCGAACGACGAGGCATCCATACTCCTCTCGCAAACGAGGGATTTCAATAACCTTCCACCTGTGTCGGTCAACACTGGAGAAAAGCCCACTTCTTCGCTCTCAAAAACAGTTCTCAAATGCTATTCTCAATCAGACCCCGCATCAATGAGTTTCGATAACGACGCGGAGCGGGAGAGGGGCAATCCCATGTTGATCGGTTATGCGCGTGTTTCTACCCAGGATCAAAACCTGGAATTGCAAACCGAAGCCCTGACAAAAGCCGGCTGTAAGAAGATTTTCGAAGACAAAATAACAGGCAGCCGCGCTGAACGCCCCGGTCTCACCAAGGCGCACGAAGCCCTTCGCGAAGGCGATACCCTCGTCGTCTGGAAGTTGGATCGGCTCGGCCGAAGCGTGAAGAACTTAGTTGATCTTGTCGGAGAGCTTCACAAAGAAGGCGTTCAGTTCAAAAGCCTCACGGACGCGATCGATACTGGCACGCCGTCCGGACGGTTCTTCTTTCACGTGATGGCCAGCCTGGCCCAGATGGAACGCGAACTCACCATCGAACGAACCCGCGCCGGACTCGAAGTTGCCCGGAAGCTCGGCCGCAAAGGTGGCCGGAAGCGGCAGATGACAGACAGCAAGATCAAATCAGCCAAAAAGCTACTTGCGAGCGGGGTACCGCCCCGCGATGTTGCCACCAACCTCGGCGTCTCCGTGCCGACCTTGTACCGGTGGATTCCTGCCTCTTCTTCTTTGCTCGGTTGTGTCTTTGCTTGCTTGATGTGTATTCAATGCGGGCACAGCGAAGCTCAGCAAAATGCCTCTCCTATCCCCACGTGCGCTTCGCGAGATTTGTTCGCGACACCCGAGTTCTCGACAGGACCGGATGGTCTTTTCACCGTCAATTATGACTTTCGCAACATTTCCGATCATGACTGCAGTCTTACCCAGCCACAGTATCCTCCAAGCTTCGTTCCTGATCGCGTTGAAGGCCACTCGCCTATCGGTTACAAGTGGACTTCCTCTCCGAAGATCCCGCTTCTGCTAAAGCCCGGACAGACGGATCACCTTACGTATCGGTGGAGAACTGCGCCTACTGATGCCGATCACCCTTGCGTTGAACTCAAGTGGATGGCGGGTTCTGTTCTGATTAATGCTCCAACACTCCTCAAACAGGTATGTTCGGAGGTTGAAGGTGGCGTTTACGAACCAGGCCCTTTCCTAGCCAAAGCGGATGATTCCCCTCTACTGGTTCTCAGCGCAACAAAGCCTTCGTATTTCCTAGATGAACAGTTTTTCCTGACAGTCGTCGGGCCTCGACTCGCCAAGGATGAGGCTGGTCCTTGCCCAAAACTTTTTCGCCTGGAGCGCTCACCTGACGGCTTTACCCGGTTGGACGACCTGACAGGCGCTGGCTTTGTCGGTTGCCATCCATATTGGCCCGGACGCCAGAAGGGAAACTGGAACACTGGCTTTCCCATCGAAGCAGGCGCAACCTCGCATTGGGCAGGTGTAGGCGAGCACCAATTTCAAGTGTTCGAGCAGATCGAAGCGATGGGCAGTCCCGACGCAACGTTTCGCCACTCTCAGATCCTCGCGTTGCAGATCGCTGATCCGGCCACAATTATCCGGACCTGGGGACCTCGAGAAAATGGTGCTGCCGCAGACGTGACACTCGATAAATCCTCCTACCAGGTCAATGAGGAGGTTCCTCTTCACCTTGCTGTCGAGAATTTCAGTGCGACAGGTTCCGTCCACGCGTGGGATCCACTTTGGGATCCCTGCTCCGCCATCTCGATCCGTGTGGTGGATTCGCACGGCAACGCTCTGCCCCAAGACTCGCGCCAAGGGATGAACCTCTGCAGTGGGCATGGCTTCGGACCGAATAAGGAGTTTACAGAGGGGAAGGTTTATCCGATCGAACGATCGTTGACCAACGAGGGTTGGCTACCGAAGCACCCTGGGACCTACACGATCGTTGTTACATGGAGTCCGCTGGTCGGCTCAAGCCATGAAAGTACGTCCGTGGAAGCCCGCGCCACTTTAAATATTGTTTCCGGACGTTAGCGTACGATCTGGTCCGTTTTCTGAAGTGACCCCTACTTCACCAGGAGCGGTTGCTTCAGGCGTCCAGCCCAGGGACTGAGTACATTATCCCAATAGCGGATGTTGTACAAGCGAATGCCGTCTCTGCGCCAGGGCAATCGCATTTGGAATTGTGGTGAACCTGCGGTG
>Ga0302326_10033687_pt1 | contig 10173 bp, 7 predicted proteins | sample Palsa_T0_3_FD_202264 | JGI IMG/M metagenome (GOLD analysis project Ga0302326, IMG submission 202264) | Peat permafrost microbial communities from Stordalen Mire near Abisko, Sweden - Palsa_T0_3 | ecosystem: Environmental > Terrestrial > Soil > Palsa > Peat permafrost | place: Sweden: Abisko...
GCGCTCGGGCTCGCTCCCGATGACGGCAAGGAAAATGACTGCCTCAACAACGAGCACGTGGTTTCCGGTCAGGGCGGAATCCAGACGCAACCCAGCTTTCCGTACCTCGCAAATCCCCACTAATCGCTCGCGTCCGCGCGCATTACGGGCCGGAGCCGCGTCACCGCGTGGTTCCGGGCGCGCGACGCGCGCGGCAACGAGAGGCGTGATGCCAATGCGTTTTCGTGAGACGATCGTTCTTATCGCCGTGGCGGCGTTCGCCATCGCTGCCTGGCCGGCATTCATCGAAACGCGGATCGCCGACGAGCGTGCCGCTTCGCTCGCGACGCCAGCGCCCGCACCACACGACTACGAGCAGCGCGAAGCGCTCGTCGCGTTCTGGGAAGGTGCGGTGCGCGAACGGCATCACAACGACATGCTCAGTCCGCGTCAGCTCGCCGCGCAGTACCTGCAGCGCTATCGCGAAAAGGGTGACATCGACGACGTCATCCGCGCGCGAAACATGGCCCAACAGTCGCTCTCGATCATGCCGCGCAATGTCGCCGCACTCGCCGAGATGGCGTCCGTGATGCTCACACTGCACCGCTTTCGCGCCGCGCTGCATTTCGTGGACGAATGCGTTCCTTACGATCCCACGGGCGCCGAATTTCTGGCGCAGCAAGCGAGCCTCGAGATGGAGCTCGGCGAATACGCGCGGGCCGACGCGTCGCTGCGGCGCATCGCGAGCGCCGAGCAGAGCAGCGTTCCGGCCGAGACGATTCGTTCCCGCTACGACGAACTCACCGGGAATCTGGGCCGTGCGCGCGAGTTGCTCGACGATGCGATGATGCAGGTCGACGCGCATATCGACGAGCCGGCGCAGGCCCGCGCGTGGTATCACGTTCGAGCCGGCGAGCTTGCGTTCAATGCCGGCGATACGCCGGCGGCCGTGCGCGACGAGCAGGCTGCGCTCAGTCTGTTTCCCACCGATAACCTCGCGCTCAAAGATCTCGCAAAATTCGAGCTGGCCAGTCATCACGAGCAAGCAGCGCTCGCGGCCGCGATCGCCGGCGCGCGGGTCACGCCCTTCGCCGAAACGCTCGGCTACGAATCCGACGCGCAGGCGGCGCTGGGCGACCGACGCGGCGCAGCAGCGACGCGCGATGTGATCTTCGCGATCGAGCGCATCGGTAACGCCTATCACGTGAACGACCGGCTGCTCGCGGTCTATTATGCCGACCATCATCTGCGTGCCGCCGAGGCGTTCGCCATCGCGCGCCGCGAGGCGGCCGTGCGCGGCGACGAAATCTACGCCCAGGATACGCTGGCCTGGGCATCAGCAATGGACGGCCGTTGGGCGCAGGCGCGCGCGGCGGCGGCGAAAGCGACCCGCTTCGATACGCAAGATCCGATGGTGCAGTATCATGCGGGGATCGTCGCGCTGCATTTTGGCGATCGCGGCAGCGCGACTCGGCGGCTGCGGCGCGCACTCGAACTCAACGCGCAGTTCCATCCGGTCTTCGCCGAGGATGCGCGACACAAGCTGGCCGCGCTTTAGCGGCCTTGTCCGGCACGGCAGCGGCGTGACTTGAGCGGCACAAAGGAGCTGCCGCATGTCAGCGTCATCGATCCGCCCGCTCGCGGTTCCCGCCCGCGCTGCTGCGCCACCGGCGCGGCCGCGCGCTCCGTTCGCCGAGCCGTCGCCCGGTATGACGCCGGGCGACGGCATCGCCGCGCCGCTGTCGAAGCGCGTCACGCTGCGCGAAGCCGCCCTCATCACGGAACTGCTCGCGCACGTGCCGCCGGCGGATCGCGCAGCCGCGCAGCAGGCCATTCCCGCGATCCTCGACGCTGCGGGCAAAGCCTACGGCGGCGATCCCAATCGAATCGGCTATCTGCTCGCGACCGCGCAAACCGAATCCGACTTCGGTTCGCACATGACCGAGATGGGGCACAGCGAGGCGTGGTACAACCAGGCCTACGGCGGCGAAGACGGCAACCGTCCGGGGACGGGCGACGGCTTCGCCTATCGCGGCCGGGGTTACGTGCAAACGACGCACGCCGGCCGCTACGCGGAGTTGTCGCGCCGCTTGGGCTTGGCCGACGTGCCGGCGCTCGAGCGCGGCCAACCGGTCCTCGACGCGCGCGGCCGGCCCAAGCTGGAACCTGCGCTCGTCGCGCACCCCGAAAAGTTGACCGAACCGGGGCTTGCAGCGCGTGCTCTCGCGCTGGGGGTTGCGAACAATCTCTTCACCCATAACCCCAGGGCGGCGCTCGATGCTACGATCCCGGCCGGCCGGAAGCCCGGCGCCGTCGATTTCTATCATGCGCGCGGCATCGTCAGCGGCATCGTCAAGGCGCAAGCCCAAGCCGTCGCACGGCACGCGACGATGTACGCGCAGATTCTCGCCGGTTATCGTCATTCGGTGCTCGACGTTGTGCGAACCAAATGAGCCGCGCCGGGTGCTGCCTCGCTGCGCTCCTCTCCATCGCCGTTGGGCCGCCGGGCGCGGCCGCGAGCCCGGTTGTGGCAGCGCGGCCGACGGGCGCGGCGCCGCTGTACAGCGCGATCCGAACGGAGCTGCGCAGAAGCGCCGTTACCGTTCTGCTTCCGCTGCGCGTGCCGCGCTCGATCGGTCCGATTCGATCCGTCGCGCTCATCGACGCCGGAGCGTCCGGCTATTACGTCGGCTTCTCGCCACTGCCGCAATGTGCCGGCGCGCTCTCGTGCGCGTTTCTCCACGTTTACGGCTATCCCGCAACGGCCGGTATGGATCGTTCATACCGGCGCGACCGCGCGGTGCGGCTGCCTGGCGGCGCGCGCGGATTTTATCACCCCCAGGACTGTTCGAGCGCCGGCTGCACTGAAGCATCGCTGACGTTCGAGCGCGGCGGCGCAGTCTACGAGCTCGATGCGAAGGTCGGCCCGAACAATTTGGCGCCGCTGCTCGATACCTATCGCGGCCTTCACGTTATCCGCTAGGACTCGCTTCTTCGCGAGCTAGGGCGGAGCACGGACGATGACCACCGGGACGTCGCTGGCGTAGATAACCGCCTCGGTAACGCTGCCCTCGATCAGCAGCGGCAGACCCCGGCGCCCGTGAGTGGCCATGACGATCCAGTCGCAGGCGTGCACGTCGGCATTGCGCACGATCGCATCGGAGATGCCGTCATCTTTGGGCAAGATCAGCACTTCGGCCGCAACCCCGCCGGCCGCGGCAGCTTCCTTCGCCCGGCTCAACGCCTGCGCCGCCGGACGTTCGCCGGCGGCGTCCTCGAAGCTGCAGAACAGCAGCATCGAGCGAAAGTATTGCGCCATTCTTACGGCGTACGAAACGCCCAGGCGGGCGAGGTCGTCGTCAACGATGGGGACGAGGATACGCCGACGCAATGTGGTCTGTGCCGGCCGGCGAACCACGCACAGCGGGATGGTCGTTTCGTGCACTATTTCTTCAGCCAAGCTGCTGATAAAGGGGCGCAAGACTCCCGCCAGCGGTGCCAAGCCCAACACGATCAAGCCCGCGCGCTGCGCGCGGGCGAACGCGACGACACCGCGCGCCGGCTCGGCCTGCACAATCTGACCCGTCGCGTGCGGGACGCCCGACGCGCGCGCGCGCGCCAGTGCTGCATGAAGCATCTGGCGGCTGAGCTGCATCGCCAACTCGGTGAGCGGCGTGGGGCCGACGCCGCTCGCGCTCAGCTCCGGATCGACCGTGACGCAGAACGTCAGCTCGCCGGCGTCCTCACGCGCGACCGTGATGCTCGCGCCGACCGCATAGTCCGATGCCGGTGAGCCATCGACGATCGCAACGATCCGTTCAAACATTCGCCGACGGAACTTCCGCCGTGTAGCGTTTGAATCTTTTGGCCGACCGAGAAAAAGTACTGCTCGCGGTACGAACGCGAAGACGATAGCAGCTGCGCGCTCTGAGGCGCCGCCCTAGCTCTCGGCCAGCGCGAGGGCGAGTGCCGCGTCGGGCGTGAGCGCTGCGCCTTCTGCCGCCCAGCGCCGGCGGTCATCCGGGGTAAGCCCCGCGCGGAGCGCTGCGGTGAGCCGTTCGTAGGTCGTTCGATCGGTGAAATCGCGCTCATACCCCCGTCGTTGCAGTGCGGCATCGGCGTACCGCTCGAGCGTTGCCGCTCGCGAACAATCGCCCCGCAGCGCGTGGACGCAGGCTAAGTTCCCAATTGCAATCTCGACGTCCGCGTGATATGCGTCGGCGGCAACATAGAGTGCGATCGCCTCGCGCGACGCCGCTTGCGCGCCGGAAAGATCGTCCATTGCGATGAGAAAGCCCGCCAAGTCGATAAGCGTTCGGCCGAGAAGCTGCCGATCGCGGCCGGCCCGGATGGCGGGCAGAATTTCGCGGGTCAGGACGATTGCGCGCTGTGTCCGACCGCGCTTGTGTTCGAGTAACGCAAGATTGCACGCGAAGGTCTGCTCGCCGCGAACAAAGCCCAGCGCGCGGTACTCGTTGCGAATCTGCTCGTACATACGGGCTGCCAGCTCGTAATCGCCACGGCTTTCGCTCAGTAACGATCGCGATCCGAGCAAACTGAGACGGAGTGCAGCCGAAGGCTGCGGGATCGCCTCCGCTTCCGTAAGCGCCAGCTCAGCTTCATCCCGCCGGTCGGCATACATAGCGCAAATCGAATAATAATACAGCGCGTAGGCCTGGGTCGCGCCGTCACCAGTCGCCCGCGCACGCGCGACGGCTTGCGTGGCAAGCTCGAATGCGCGCTTTGACTGGCCGAGGGTGGACAGCAGAAAGGACAACGCCGACGATAGACGGGCGACCGGCAGCGTCGCACCGGCCGCAAGCGCGGCAAGATATGTTTCGATCCATGCTATGCCCTCATGCGTGAAGCCGATCGCCCTCCAACAGGTGGAAATCGCGGCGAGAAGTTCGGCGCCCGCGAGCACTTGCGGCCCTGCCAGCGCTCCGTCGAGCGCGGCACGGACGTCGTCCAGTTCCGTCGCAAGTCGATCTTCGAGTTCGGTGTGCCGCGCGGTCCGTTCGCAGTACCTTCTCAACTCGGCGAAATCGTCGCACAAGTAACGCAAACGGCGACCTGCAAGCAGCTCTCGTTCGCCCGCGGCTGCAAGCTTCTCCGCGGCATACGCGCGCGTCGATTCGAGCAGCCGATAGCGCAGCGTGTCGGCGTCGGGCTCGGCCAGCACGAGCGATTTGTCTACCAATGACGCGAGCACATCGAATATGTCAAGCTCGTCGCTGCCGTCGGCGCTGCCGGCCGCGACGGCGGCCTCGAGCGTGAACCCATTGACAAAAATCGCCAGCCGACGAAACAGCGAGCGCTCCCGCTCGTCGAGCAGATCGTGACTCCAGTCGATTAATGCACGGATCGTCTGTTGACGCGGCAGTACGTCGCGACTCCCGCTCGTAAGCACCCGGAAGCGTTCGTCAAGCCGTTCGCGCAGTTGCCGCGGGCTGAGGATCTTCACCCGCGATGCGGCGAGTTCAATCGCCAACGGAAGTCCGTCCAGCCGGTGACAGATATCGCTGATGATCGGCGCATTCTCGTCCGTGAGCGCAAACCTATTGTTGACCGCGCAGGCCCGCTCGACGAACAGCACGATCGCGGCGTACCGCGCGGCGCCCAACGCGGTCAGCACTGTGCCGCCCGCGGCGCTCGGAAGCTCCAACGACGGCAGCCGGTACGTCACCTCCGCGGCGATGCCCAGCCCCTGACGGCTGGTGGCAAGAATGCGGAGCCGCGGACAGCCGCGCAGCAGCGCCGCGATCACCTGCGCCGTCGAGTCGACCAAATGTTCGCAGTTGTCGAAAACGACCAGCGCGCGCTTCGAGGCCAGCAAGCGCACCAGATGTTCGACCGGATCGCCGTCGGCCGGAAGCGGGATACCAAACACGTGCGCAATCGTGGCTGGGATATACTCCCCGCTCGCAAGCGGAGCCAGTTCGATGAACCACACGCCGCCGCCGGAACCGTCGAGCAGATTCGCGGCGACTTGTAACGCCACGCGAGTTTTGCCGACGCCGCCCGAACCAACGAGCGTGACGAGTTGGTACTGCGCGGTCAGCGCGGCGATCTCACCGATTTCGGTCTCCCGGCCGATGAAGATATTCGGCGTCCGCGGCAAGTTGTTGGGCAATGCGTTGATCGACCGCAGCGTTGGGAAGTCCGGCGCCAGATCGGGCGCCGCAAGCTGGAACACACGCTCGGCGGCCGTCAGATCGCGTAAGCGATGCTCGCCAAGGTCGCGTAACGTCACCTGCGGCGGGAGTGTTCCCGCGAGCAGCCCGGCCGACAAACCGGAGATGAGGACTTGCCCGCCATGACCGATGGCCAGCAGCCGCGCGACGCGATTGACGGCCGGCCCGAAATAGTCGCCGTCCCGCTCGTCGGCCGTTCCCGTATGGATCGCGACGCGCACCCGCACGCCCTTGACGGCGGAAAAGTCCTCAGCCGCCAAATCGCGCTGCACGGCAAGCATCGCCGAGACTGCATCTTCGGGTCGTGCGAACGCCGCGCAGAAAGCGTCGCCGACAGTTTTGAAGACGTAGCCGCTGTGCTCGGATATCGCCGCGCGCATGAGCGCATCGTGACGGCGCACCGCCGCCTGCATCGCGGCACGGTCGCGATCCCAGCGTACCGTGCTGCCTTCGATGTCCGTGAACGCAAACGTGATCGTGCCGCTCGGGAGCGAGCTAGGCGCAGCGACGGGCGACCGTCCGGGAATCGCGCTCACCGGATGGCCATTCGCCGCCCGGCGGCACGGAACCGGCCGGGCTCCGCGGTTGGGCGGCCGCTATCGGATCAGCTGCGGTTCCACTTTTTGGGTTCGGCACCCCAGATGCGGTCGAAGAACGACGTCGGCTGCGTGTCCTCACCGGCCGGCGACGCCGGAACCGTTTCGTAGGCGCGATACAGACGAAGCCGGTCGCCCGCGAACGCGGTGTTCGCGTCGACGGCCAGCATTTTGCGCCAGCGCATCTGCTGGTCGATCCGCGCGACGAGTTCGCGCGGATCGAACGGCTTGGTCACGAAATCTTGGACGCCCGCTTCGAGCGCGATGACGCGTTCGGCGATCTCCGATTGTGTCGTCAGCATGACGATTGGAATTCCGCGCGTTTCGACATCTGCTTTGAGGTGCTCGACGGCCGCGCGTCCATCCATAATCGGCATCATCCAGTCCAAGAGGATCACGTCGGGACGTTCACGCACGACGGCGTCGCAGGCAAGCCGGCCATTCTCACAGGCGTGCACGGTAAAGTTTGCCTGATCCAGGATGCGGCAGAGGAGCATGCGGGTCGCGGCGTCGTCGTCGGCGACAACGATCGTACCGCGCCGCGGTCTCGCTTCCGATAGCAAATGCATCAGGCGCGCACGCGGGGTGATACTTCGGCTGTGCCCAGCGTGGTGCGGTGCGTCATTTCGTTGCGGTTCCTTCCAGTTCAGAGATGGCGCCACACGATGTGGCCGCTCGGCTCACAATCGAAGCACCGTCAGCTTACCATGTGAGATGCCTCACTTAAAGGCTTAGGTAGGCAAGCGTACCAAATCTTGACGACGCCTCCCGCATAAACCGGACGTTCGGGCCATTGCCGGAAGCACGCGCGTCCGCGTGAAGCAGCGGCCAAGCCGCCCGTCGAAGCCGCCGGAGTGGATCCCGATGCCGACAGCGTGCTGACGCGGGCGCTCGACCAGCTGCGCCGCCGTCAACTCGAGCGGCCATGGCTTATGGGCGTCACGTCCCTCGCGCTCGCGCAAGCGCTGGCAATCGCCGAACCGACGCTCATTTCCGCGCTAGCCGCGTCCGTCGCAGCGGGCGCGCTGGTATATCGCGGCGGCTACTATTCGACCCCGGACTTCTCGCCCCGGCTCAACGCCGAGCAGCGCGGCTTCTTCGACCGCGCGTTCGCGGCGCCCCTGGGCACGCTGCCGGCGCCCTTGCCCTTCGCGGCGCTGCAAACGCAGATCAGGAGCAGCGCGATTCCGGAGTTGAGTGGGGCCTTCGAGACGCTCGTCGCGAGCGGAGCGCTCTCGAAAGTCGGCGACTTCGTGTATCGCGGTTCGGAAATCGCGGCGATTCGCGCGCAGCTCGAAACGGCGCTGCGCCGCCAAGGAAAACTGACCGTGGCCGAATTCCGGACGCTGACCGGGACATCGCGCAAGTATGCCGTGCCGCTGCTCGAGTTCTTCGATGCCGCCGGCGTCACGTCGCGCAGCGGCGATTACCGGACGCTGCGCGGCGCGGCGCCGGTCGGCTCGCCCAATGCTTGAGCGGACTCCGGCGTGCGCAGCCGGCCGGACGTGCCGAAAATGTCGAACAGCGCGGACAGGCGGGGGTCGACCGCCAGCTCTTCGAGCGTGAGCGAAAAACGCCGGCGCCAATTCGGCCGTTCGTGGCTGGTCGTCGGCACGTTGACCGGCTCGGTTTCACCGGTCACATCGTCGAGCTGCGCGATCGCGAGTGCCGCCGCGCTTTGAGCGAGAAACGCATGCACGGCAGCGAACGGCGCGCTGGCGCCGAGCGCGTCGACCCCGAGCACGGCCGCCGCGCGTAAAGCGTCACTCAATGCGGTTCGGTCGGCCGCACGCTTGCGACGTTCGTCAGCAGCGGCGGCAGGATCGGCGAGCAGTCCGAGCTCCTCGCGTAAACGCAGGTCGGCGCCGCTCCACCACGCGGCCAGCGGCGGCAGATCGTGGCTGCCCAAGACGCCCAGCGCGGCTCGCGGGTACGTCGCCGGCGGGTTGAACGTTCCGTGTTCATCCCGCTCGAAGAACAGCACGCGATACGATAGAATGTTCGCGCGCCGCATCCGCTCGCGAAAACCGGCGGGGACCGTCCCCAGATCCTCGCCCACGACCAGGCACTGGGCGCGCTGACTCTCGAGCGCCAAGATGCCGATGAGATCGTTGAGCCCGTAGCGCACGTAAGCGCCGTCGCGCGGTGCGGCGCCTTGCGGAATCCAGTAGAGGTGCTGCAGGGCCATGACGTGATCGATCCGTAGGGCTCCGGCGTGGCGCATGTTCGCGCGGACGAGCTCGATGAAGCTGGCGTAGCCCTCGGCGCGCAGCGCGTGCGGATCGAACGGCGGCAGATCCCAGTTCTGCCCGAGCGGATTATAAATGTCGGGCGGCGCGCCGATGCGCGCACCTGCGGCTACGGCGCGGCGGTTACACCACGTCTCGGCGCCCGCCGGATCACCGCCGACGGCGAGGTCGCGATAGAGTCCGACGCGCATCGGCCGCGCGGCGGCGGCGGCCTCCGCGAGCTGCGCCTCGGCGACCCACTGGAGCCAGCCGGCGAAGGTGACCGCGGCGGCGTGCTCGTGCGCGAAGCGCGCGACGGCAGCTGAACCGGGATCGCGATATTCGGGCGGCCAGTCTTGCCACGCTGCACGGCGCGAGTCTCGCGCAGCGAAGAATTCGCGCAGCGCCGTAAACACGAACGTCTGCTCGACCGTCGGGCTCACCGCGGAGCGATAGCGAGCGAAGTCGGCTTGGCGGTCAGGCGTCGCCGCAGCGCGAAATGTCGCGTAGACCAAACGCAGCGCAGCGAGTTTGAGCCCGGCAACCGCCGAGTACGCGACGAACGGCGCGGCGCGGCAGGCCGCGAGCGCCGCAGCGACCTCCGCTTGCCGCAGCAGGTCGCCGGCGGCCGGCGACTGCGCGAACTCCGGGATCGTGCTCACGTCGATGTTGAGGACGTTGAGCAGCAGCCGGCTGGCGGGTGAATAGGGGCTCGCTTTTTCCGGATCGTCGACGAACATCTGATGCAGCGGATTGAGGCCGACGAGGTCGCCGCCGCGCGCTGCGACGAGTTCGACGAACGTTCGCAGGTCGGTGAAGTCGCCGATTCCCCAATTCTCGGCCGAGCGCAGCAGGTAGAGGGCAATGGCGATCCCGCTCAATTGCCCCCCGTCAATGATCGACGGCGGCAGCCAGCACTCGTGCGGCGTTATGATGAGCGGCATATCGGTCGGGCTCGAGTCGATACTGAGCCGATGATAGCCCAGCGGCACATCGGCGCTGACGTGCAGGCTGCGGCGCTCGAGCCCCCCGTCGCGGTCGCGCGCTTCGACGAGCGGGAGTTCGCCGAACTCGAACTTCCCGCTCAACGCTCCGCCGGCTTCGAGCGCAACGCGCCAGGCGACCTCGCGCGTGCCGCGCGGCAACACCAGCGGCACGTCGACGGATCCGGCCGGC
>Ga0302326_10033688_pt1 | contig 10173 bp, 6 predicted proteins | sample Palsa_T0_3_FD_202264 | JGI IMG/M metagenome (GOLD analysis project Ga0302326, IMG submission 202264) | Peat permafrost microbial communities from Stordalen Mire near Abisko, Sweden - Palsa_T0_3 | ecosystem: Environmental > Terrestrial > Soil > Palsa > Peat permafrost | place: Sweden: Abisko...
GCATTCTGTGTTTTCCCGCATTGGAATGTTGGAAGGCCGGCTACACCGAGATTTGGGTGCCGGAGCACGTCGCGCCGCTGATCCGTTTCGCTGACAGAGTGCGCTCTATCGGGTCGACAGGAATCGATCTGATGGGGCTGGAAGGAATCGAACCGCCGCGGGCGTTGCTCGATCACTTACGATCGTTCGACTCTGTCATTTCCTGGTACGGATCCAATCGAGAGGAATTTCGGGCGGCGGTGAAAAGGTTGATGCTGCCGTTCCAGTTTTTCCCCGCGCTTCCCGATGGCGGCGGGCACGTGCATGCGGCAGATTTTTTTCTGGGCCAAGCAGGCTGCCAAGGCCCAGCAATTCCCAGAATCGTTTGTGCTCCGGCGCCGGCCGGGGATTTCGCGGTGATTCAGCCGTTCTCCGGAAGTCCACGCAAGAATTGGCCGCTGGAACGATTTCGGGAAATAGCTGCTGGGTTGTCCGGGACGCTCGGGATGCCGGTGCGCTGGTGCGCGGGGCCGGAGGAGGATCTGGAAGGCGCGCTGCGAATTCATAACTTGTACGAACTGGCTGGCATGCTACGCAGCGCCCGCATCTACATCGGCAACGATTCGGGCATAACGCACCTGGCGGCTGCCTCGGGCGCTCCAGTGGTGGCGATCTTCGGGCCCACCGACCCGGCGGTGTGGGCTCCGCGCGGCGATCGAGTACAGGTGATCCAGGGCCAGCTGGACGAAATCAAGGTAGAGCAAGTGTTGTATGCAGTTCGCCAGTTGCTGTTATAAGTGCTTCTTGCAGGCCAGGGTTAAGCCGTCCCTCACCGGAAGCATGCTGAGCCACACCCGCTGGTCGGTGTGGAGTTTCTCATTGAATGCCCGGATAGCGCGCGTATCCGCGTCCTCTACCGCCGGATCCACGACGCGTCCATACCACAGGACATTGTCGATGGCGATCAACCCGCCGGACCGAACCAGGACCAGAGCCCGCTCGAAATAATTGGCATAGTTTCCTTTATCGGCATCAATGAATGCGAAGTCGAAGCGGCCACCCTGCCCGGAGGCAATCAGGTCGTCCAGAGTTTCGAGCGCTGGCCGCAGCCGGAGGTCGATCTTTCTTTCTACGCCCGCCTCGCGCCAGTAGCGGCGCGCGATGGCGGTCCATTCCTCATTGACGTCGCAGGCGATGATTCGGCCATCCTCGGGAAGTGCCAGCGCCACCGAGAGAGCGCTATAGCCGGTGAACACGCCGATCTCGAGTGTCTTGCGCGCTTCCAGCATATGGATGAGCAGCGCCATGAACTGGCCTTGCTCCGGGGAGATCTGCATGTTGGCTTGCGGCAGGCTGCCGGTCTCCTCGCGCAACGCCTGCAAAATGGCCGGCTCTCGCAGAGTGACCCGGCGCATGTAATCCCACAGCGAGTCAGTGATGGTCAGGTCTTGCATGAGTGGCATCAGATTCTATTGAACACTAACGGGTGGTGGGTGGTGGGGGTAGGTTGTAGGGGGCCCACAGTGAAGGACGCCGCGGAAAACAAAAAGACCTATTGCTTTACGCGAGTGAACTGATCCGAGGCTCGTTTCAGGAAGAGCAGGACCACAGTTGCGGTTACGCACCCGATGAACGGCGGGGCGTAATCGGAGGCCAACAACGACACGATGGTGAGTGCTAGCGACGCAAAGAACGCGACACTAATGAAGGTGGCCCAGCGCGCACGGAGCGATGGGCCGCTCTCCTTTTTGGGACCCCGCTCCCCGCACACGTAGCAAGATTTCTCGCCGGCCTTCATGATCCCATTGCAGTTTGGGCAGCGAGTCATGCTTTATTAGAACGCGGCAGCCAGCGGCGGTCTATCGCCCATGCGTACCAATTCTCCTGAGGTTTTTTGGAGCGAATGCTCAGGTGTCTCCCCTAGCGGGGGTACAATAACAAAATGTTTCGTCTCCCCTGTTGCCTGGTGGCGATGGCGGCCGCTGCCGCTTTCGCCCAACCACCCGCCACGCTGAAGAAGCCGGTCACCGATGCATACCACGGCGTCCAGGTAATCGACGATTACCGGTGGCTGGAGAATTACTCGGATCCGGCGGTGCGAGCCTGGAGCGATGGGCAGAATAAGTATGCCCGCAAATATTTAGATTCGCTCCCGCTGCGAGCCAAATTCGCCGAGGAACTAAAACGGCTGGCTTTGCATCGAACGCTTCGATATTCCGGCTTGAGCATGCGCCAGGATGTGCTCTTCGCGGTGAAGGTCCAGCCGCCCGCGGAGCAGCCCCTGCTGGTAGCGCTGAAATCCCCAGACCAACCCGACTCCGAGCGGGTGCTGGTGGATCCCAACAAGCTGGACCCGACGGGTGGGACGTCGATGGACTTCTACGTTCCTTCCACGGATGCGAAATATGTAGCGGTGTCGCTGGCCAAAGGCGGAAGTGAAAGTGGGGATGTGCACGTTTACGAGGTTGCCACCGGGCAGGAAATCGGAGCGCCAATTCCGCGTGTGAACGGCGGTACGGCCGGCGGCAGCGTGGCGTGGAATGCCGACTCCACGGGCTTTTATTACACCAGGTATCCGCGATCCGGCGAGCGGCCGGCGGCGGATCTGAATTTCTACCAGCAAGTTTATTTTCACCGGCTCGGCTCCGATCCGAAACAGGACCAGTATTCCATCGGCAAGGAGTTTCCCAGGATAGCGGAAATCCAGCTGCACGCCTCCGGCGATGGGCGCTACATCCTGTGCTCCATGGCGAACGGCGATGGCGGCGAATTCGCACATTATCTGCTGGGGCCTTCCGGACAATGGCATCAGATTGCACGGCTATCCGATGAAATCAGCTCCGCAAAGTTCTCGCCCGATGGAAGCCTATACTTCCTGTCGCACCTCAATGCGCCGAAAGGCAGCATTTTGAGAACCTCACTCGCGAAGCCCATGGTGGCCGATGCGCAAGTCGTGATTGCGCAGACCAAGACCACCATTGCGAGTTTCGAGCCAACGGCGAAATTCATCTATGTGGAAGACCAAATAGGCGGGCCATCTCAGATTCGCGTTTTCGATTACGCCGGAAAGCCGCAGGGTCTGGTGCCGATCCTGCCGGTCTCGGCCATCTACCAAATGGTCCAAGGCATTGGAGACGAATTGTTATTCCAGAACGCAAGTTACCTGCAACCGCCGGCTTGGTTTCGCTATTCTCCGTCCACCAGGCAAGCAACGCGCACGGCGTTGTTCCAGACCGCGGCGGCGGACTTTAGCGATGCGGAGGTGGTGCGCGACTTCGCCGTTTCCAAAGACGGCACGCGCGTGCCGATCAATATCATCCGAAAAAAAGGCATCAAACTGGATGCCGGCAATCCGGTTTTGCTGACCGGCTACGGCGGTTATGGCGTCAACTTGCAGCCGTTCTTTTCTGTTCAGAACAGGCCGCTGCTGGACCACGGCGTGGTGATCGCGATTGCCAATTTACGGGGTGGCGGCGAATATGGCGAAGCCTGGCACAAGGCCGGGATGCTGACCAGGAAGCAGAACGTGTTTGATGACTTCGCGGCCTGCGCGCACTATTTGATCGATCACAAGTACACCATGCCGGCCAAACTGGCCATCGAAGGCGGCAGCAACGGAGGTTTGCTGATGGGCGCCGAGCTGACCCAACATCCGGATCTGTTCGGCGCAGTGGTTTCGCACGTCGGAATTTACGACATGCTGCGCGTGGAGCTGCAGCCCAACGGCGCATTCAACGTCACCGAATTCGGGACCGTGAAGGAGGAAGATCAGTTTCGCGCGCTGTACGCTTACTCGCCTTACCATCATGTAGTGGATGGAACCAACTATCCGCCGGTGCTGTTCCTGACCGGCGATAACGATCCGCGCGTGGATCCGCTGAACTCGCGCAAGATGGTCGCGCGGCTGCAGGCCAGCGGCTCCAAGCATCTTGTCCTGCTCCGGACCAGCGGGAATTCGGGCCACGGGATCGGGACTGCGCTGAGTGAGCGTATCGCCGAGCAGGCGGATGTGCTGGCATTTTTGTTCTCGATCTGGGAGCCGTTGCAGAAATGATCGATTCCCTAAATGTGGTGACAGGATACTTATTCCCCGATTTAAGTGCAACTAATCGGGCTTAGAGCTTTCCCACTGCGGCTTCCACCCGCCGGGCTTGGGCCAGGTAATCGGTGCCCGATAAATGAAGAGGGGGGCCGAAGGCGATTCGGACGTCCGCCCTCTTGGCCACCTTCCAGCCCGGTTTCAGAACCCGATTCATGCCGTCGATTCGGATGGGGACCACCGGGAGCTCGAGTCTCGATGCGATCATTCCTACGCCGGGCTGGAAGGGAGCCATTCCGTTGCCGCTGGACATAATGCCCTCGGGAAAGATCAGGACACACCAGTTGTCGTCGGCCAGATCGCCCATGTACCGCAGCGTTTCGAGCGCGCCTGGCTCGCGCTGCGGGATCGGAAAGCAGTTGAACAACCAAGCTGACAAATAATAATTCAGGCTGTTCGTGAAGCTGCGGCCATGGAAATGTTCTTCGAAGAATTCTTTGCGCATCGCCGGAGCCACCCGGTTTCGCCAACTGGGCGGAAGCGCTGCCAGGATGGCCGGCACGTCCATGTAGCTTTGATGATTGGCCGCAAAAATCACGGGCGGCCGCAGGCCTGCCAGATTTTCCAGACCCTCCCGACGGATGTGGGCGAAGATGCGGGTGAGTGGCAGCAGGAAGCCGGAGAGCAGCAGCCGGCGGCTGGCGCCGGCCAGAGCGCTTCTGTTCCAGGTTGGAAATTCGCCGGGTGCAGCGGCGGCGTCGGTTGAGTGGCCGGTGAGCTCCGATTCGTCCAGACCCAGCGCCACCATGCGCTCCACGCGCTCCAGCGACGTGAGCGAATCAATGGGGATCGAGGGATCGAACTTGGTTGGCTTTTTCTGCGGCGGCGTCCCGCTTGCGATCTCGTGGCGCTTGAGCTTGCCGGTACCTTCGGTGCGCGGGAATTCCGGGTATGGCCAAACCGAGACGCTGCGGATGCGTTGGTAATCCGCCAGCTCCTCGTTGGCGCGGCGCACGGCTTCGTCCGCGTTCGCTCCAGGTTCAAGAATCAGAACCGCCTGCACGCGATCCGTCCCGATCACCGCCGAATCCCGCACTCCCGGCTGGCGGTTCAGCGCCCCTTCCACATCCTCGGGAAACACATTGAGACCCTCCGGCGTTACTATCATTTCCTTTTTGCGGCCCAGGATCTCCAGCTCGCCGTTCTCTCTGAGCTTCCCGATGTCCCCGGTGTGGAACCAACCGTCCGCAAAAGCTTGCGCGGTTTCTTCGGCGCGGCGAAAATAGCCGGAGGTCACGTTTTCTCCTCGCACCAGAATCTCGCCGTCCGCGGCAATTTTTACTTCAACGCCGCCGATGGGCTTGCCGGCCGTACCCTGGCGCGCATGAAACGGATGGTTCAAAGTCACGATCGGCGCTGTTTCCGTCAGCCCGTAGCCTTGAATTACCAGGAATCCGAGTTCGGAAAAAAACGCCTCCAGATCGGTCGGAAGCGGGGCCGCGCCTACGATGAAACTCCAGAATTTCCAGCCGAACAAACGGTGCACTTTGCGATAGCGCCACCATTTGCGCGTCCAGTGCAGTTTCGCCGGCCGAAGATTTCGCAGCTCTGGAAAGGCCTGCTGCAAATACTCGCGCAGGATTTCCAGAATCTGCGGCACCGAGACCAGCACGGAGATTTTACGCGTGCGAACCTGCCGGATGATTGCCTTCGGATCAAAACCGCGCATGAACACCACCACCCCCGGCAACATCGGCGGGATGAACGTTGCCATGGCCTGGCCAAACATGTGGCTGAGCGGCAGAAGATTCAGAAAGCGAATGGGCGCGAACGGCCGCGAATATTTGCGATACTTGCGCACCTCCCCCTCCACCGGAACGATGTTCGCAAGAATGTTGCGGTGCGTAATGATGACGCCTTTTGGTTCGGCGGTGGCGCCGGATGTAAAGATGATCTCGGCCGTCTGATCCTTCTGAATGGCTGCCGGAACAAGGATGGCGGGGCCGTCTTCATGCAAGCTGCCCAGCTTCCAAAGCTTCCTGGATTCGGGGAACGGGGTTTCATCTCCGATCAGAATCGCGCGCGCCTCCACCAGCTGATCGATGCGCTGGACGAATTCCGGCGAGGAACGGTAATCGATGGGCACCACGATGACGCCTTCCAAAAGGCATCCCCACAGCGCGATAATCCACTCGGGCCGGTTCTCGCCATATAGGATGAGCTTGTCATCTTTGACGAATCCCGCATCGCGCAGCCGGCCGGCGAAGGCTTGTGCTTTCCAGGCTACCTGGTTGTAGCGATGGTGGTGGCTGCGAAAGCCGTCGTCATAGATTAGAAATTCTTCGGACAGGCCCGCGAAGTCCTGGAAGAAATCAAGCAGTGTGTCGCGGGCCATCCTTTCCATTTGGAGTTGCAGGTTGAAGCTTGGCTACTCCAGGTCGGCGCGGTAAATATCGTGGACGCGGAGTAAGCCCAGGCACTGTCCGCCGGCTGGATCGAGAACGGGCAAAACCGAAATCTGCGATGGACGGTCTTCCATCAGCCGCAGTGCATCCAACAAACGAGCTTCAGGGCCCACGGTAATCGGGTGCGCGGTCATCACGTCGGCAGCGGTCAGTCCGCGGATGTCGTCGTGCGCCTCCAGCGCGCGGCGTAGATCTCCATCGGTAATCAATCCGATCAGCTTCCCGGCGCTATCCACCACGCAGGCCGCGCCGAGCGGGTAGCGGCTCATCGCGATCACAACGTTCTTGAGCGAATCGTCCGGCCCGGCCCAGGCAACTTCTGCGCGGCCGTGCAGCGCATCGTTTACGGTCAAGCGCAGGCTGCGCCCCAATTGGCCACCGGGATGGTACCGCCCAAAATCGTCGACGCTGAAGTTGCGCGCGCGCATCAGCGCCACGGTAAGCGCATGACCCAGCACCAATGCCACCGTGGCGCTGGCGGTCGGCGCCAAGTTCTCCGGGTCGGCTTCGCGCTCCACGGAGGCATCCAACACCACATCCATATCTGCTGCCAGCGCCGAGCGCGGATTGCCCAGAATGCCGATCCGCTGGGATGGCAGCTCGCGCAAAAAAGGAATTAAATTCAGTAATTCCGCGGTATTGCCGCTTTTGGAAACCATTAGGGTCGGATCGCCGGGCGAATAGATTCCCAGGTCGCCATGCACTGCTTCCGATGGGTGCAAAAACACCGCCGGAGTGCCGGTGCTGCACAAAGTAGCAACGATCTTACGCGCTACATGGCCGGACTTCCCGAGCCCGGTAACCACCACTTTTCCGGGATGGGCCACAATCAGATCCACCGCACGCGCGAGATTGCCGTTCAAACGCCGGCCAGCCGCCCGAATGGCCTCGGCCTCGATCTCCATAGCCTCCCGGGCGGCCTCGATCCATCCGGACGACTGTGATTTGGCTTGCATAGTGCCTACCTTGATCATCGCATGCCCTAAAGAAGCCGGGCCCTCAAACCGATACAACAAAAGGAGTCGAAAATGTTGCCCCTTATGACCACCGTGTCGCTGCCGCAAGTGTATTGCCGATGTTGCCATTTGTCCACGCGATCGGACGTGGCGCGTTGTTTGCACTGCAACAAATTACTGCAGGCGCCGCCCGTCCTGCAGGGCCGGACCGGGCGCCGGGCTAAGCATTTGTCCGCGCAAAGTACTGGTAAGCGCGTTGCAAGCCGGTAAGGCGCTTTCGCTCCAAAAGGAAGCCCGGGCGCAGTACGCAGCTACTCTTCCGTCCGAAATTCAACTTTCTTCCTATGTTTGTCGTAGAAGCTTGCGCTGCAGACTGCAGCCTTCGGCAGTAGCTTGTTTCCAGCGTATTCATAGTGAATACTGCCGGTCCCTTTTGGATCAGTGATTTTTTCCTCCACCAAGCGGTTCTTTCCGTCGTATTTCAGGACCCTCTTGTAACCTCTGTCACCCGTGATACTCATTAACCGATTGGAATCGCCCTCCCAGGTGAACACCAGAGTCTGGCTGAACACTTTGTCAATTTGCTGATTGTCGTCACTAGTGGCGGGCTTGGCCTTGATCAGGCGATCCTTATCGTCGTACGTGAGATCGAATAGAAAAATCTTCTTCCAATAAAAAGGATGGAAAAATGGATTCGCCGCCCAACCCCTGGCGGCAGACCCTTGCTTTTCCTTGGCAAGCAACTTTACGTTCCGTTCCGGACTGTTCAAATAAGTCAGTGAGTACGGCGTTCGGCTTCCGCGCTCTCCGATGGCGATCATCCTGACGCTGCCCGGCGCATATTGCGGCTCTGCCGAGAATGTAGTGTGCTCTCCCTGGCCCAGGGGCTTGGTTTCGACCGAGGCAAGCTGAAATTCTCGCCATTGGAAAAATGTCTCTTCCACCTTCTCGGCAACCACCTTTTGCACTCGCGGAAGAAAACCCAAACTCAGCGGGTCATAGTAGACGCTCCCCTCCGCGTATTCTTCGCCGGTAATCCAGTGCTTTACGCCGCCGGCCGTGTGGTGGCGTACCTGGTCTTCGCTGGAAGTTCTCGACTTTGCCAACAGCTCTTCCATCGCCGGACCAGCCGCGCACGCCGCATTTCCGTGTTCCATGCGCCATATGGTTTGATCTCTGGCAAGTGTAGCCTTGTTCGAGAGCGCTGCAGCCCGCACCTGTTTATCGAGAAAGTCGAAGTCCTCAGGATCCATAGTTAGAGAACGTTCGCATAACCTCAAAACATCATCGTACTTTCCGTCGCGCATAAGATCTTTGACACTGTTACGAGCTTTGTTCAGTTCATCTTCGAGAGATGCATGTATAGCGCCATCTAATCTCGTCCACTCCTTCTTCTCGGCCGTCTCCAAAGGGATGTTCCTCGCGATCTGTTGCATCACTCCTTCCGCTTCGGTCAGTCGATACAGCTTCATGAGGCACTTGGCTCTCAACATTTGCAGCGGCGCATAGAATTGAGCCTGATCGGGTCCTTGCTGGATTTGTTGCAAAACGTACTCGGCCCTATCTTGTGCCGATCCGTCGAGCTCATTCACGAAACGTTCGAGCTCCTTGCGCGTCGCCGGAGTAATGGCTCCGTTTTCGAGGCCCTTGTTCCTTTCCAAAAACTCCTGTTGCGCGTGTTTCAGATATCTCTTGGATTCGGCATTGCAAGGCATTTGGCGAAATGCCAGGAGTGCTTCGTCCAGGGATTTGTCCAGCATGCCTTCCTGTTCTAGTGATCGCGCCTTCTTCAGATGGGCGTCAGAGGCCTGGGTTAGCGCAGACGGCTCAAGTTTGACGAGCTCCGGAAAGGACCATTTCGGTAGACCCAATTCATTGACCTTCGCAGCGAACTCGTCCCAGAAGCGTCCTGCGCCCAGGGCCTTCGCGATGGCCGCCTTTTGTTGCAACGAGCCGTATGTCTTGCGGAGCTGCTCCTGTACTTTCTGCTCATTGGCATCGGGGTGTGAAATTTGGTCGAGAATCTCGGACGCCTTCAGGCCTTGCTCCAATGTGGCAACCAAGTTCGAGGGCTCACCCGATTTCTTCAGAAAATTGCTCAAGGCGGTGGTCATTTGTCCGGCGGTATCCGCGCGCCAGGCTTGAAACTCCGGCGAGTCCTTGGCGAACTCAGTGGCGCCCCGAATCAGATCGGCGCGACGGGGGAACTGTTGGTCCGGTAAGAGTCCTTTCGCCATGGCCACTGCTGCTCTGGCAGGATCAGCATCCAGAAGCAAACCCGCAAAAGTGCCTTCCTGAATACTGTGACGCTGTTTTGCGGCCGGCGATTCTTTGTAATCTATGTTCACGCCCTTCCAGATTGCAGCGGCGTCGGCCGATTCTCCCTTCCCAACGTTGGGCGGCAGTACGACTTGCATTGCACGGCCAGTCCAGGGTGCTGTGCTGATTATTCCGGTCTTCGCGTTCCGAATAATAGCGCCCGGTAGCTCGGTCATTTTGATCTGGCGGGATGCCTTGGTCGCCACTGGACTTGAGATCGGGCCAGGGGGGACGTTCAGCATGCGAAGCTTATTCTTACCGTCGACGTTCAATGCCGCGACACTTTGCAGCGTGCAGGTACCCTCAGGCGGGCAAAGGATCAACACCACCTGACCCGCCGCGGCGCCCGCGAGTGAAGCCAATAGGGCTGCTGGTGCACAGAAACGAGCGACTGTAGGAATCACTTTCTGGTGGA
>Ga0302326_10033689_pt1 | contig 10173 bp, 11 predicted proteins | sample Palsa_T0_3_FD_202264 | JGI IMG/M metagenome (GOLD analysis project Ga0302326, IMG submission 202264) | Peat permafrost microbial communities from Stordalen Mire near Abisko, Sweden - Palsa_T0_3 | ecosystem: Environmental > Terrestrial > Soil > Palsa > Peat permafrost | place: Sweden: Abisko...
CACTCTTCCGCAATTATTCTCCTCATCATAACTTATGCCCCTTCCCCGCCCATGGCTGCGACGCCATCTCTCCCAACCTATCCTCGTCCCTCAAAAACCTCTCAAATGGCGTCTCGTAACTCGGAGCCTGTACGTATTCCGAGAGATCGATACCAAATACCTCAACTCTCTTCCCTCCAGCAACCTTGCCGACTGGGGGCTTTGGTACATATTCGATTCCTTCGAGGATACAATCTTCATCGTTGGATATGTCATAGGCATGTGATGAAGCAGCGGGGACTTCGAGAGGTGTTTTGATGCTTCTATTGAACAGGTTAGGAACCAATTCGCAGTGAAATGCAGGTCACTTACTCGAGAGACTTCGCCATATTGAATGCAACAGCTTTCAAGCCTTCTTTTTCATGCAAATCTCATACGCAAAGCGCCTCACTTGAGGAATCCCCCCCTCTTTAACATTGTCATCCATCTCTAAGGAAGCTGATTGTGTCATAGAGGTGAGCTTCTCACCGAACGGGAGGCAAATCTCCTGAGGTTTAAAGAAGCTAGCCTAGTCACAATGCTGTCGCGTGATTTTGAAAGTAGCCTAGGAGATGGGCCAGGGGTTCGACCTACCGAGCGGAGAGAAGTTCAACGAACTTGGTGGGGGTTGTGCTCAGGGGGCGAAAAAAATCAAGCTAGGGACCGGCCTTCAGGCAGCTTCGGTGAAGGCTGCGAATGAAGCATCGCAGAGATATAGAGAAAAATTCTTTTAACGCAAAAAAAAAAAGGCATTATATATTATCCCCAACCAAGTAAGTTCTACTAATTTTCATTTACTTTTGCTTTTTAGCTACTATCTTCTTGTTGACGGTTGTTGCATGCAACGCGACGCTGCGAGTGCAGGTACCAGCGCTCGCTTCAAGGCCCGTGTCGGTGAGAACGCACCCGACAATTGGGGAAGCTGAAACAATGCCGGCATGTGAAGGGTAAAAAGGCGTTCCATGGCTCCAGCCCACCCATCCACATCGTCATCATGCATCGCTTGGAACTTCAGTCCCCAGCCTCGAGTTACCATTTCATAGACCACGGCACGCTTTGGGCTGAATAGACGTATCTGGGGGCTCATCAGGCAGACTTGGGGAACGCCTCTGATCGAGAGGCTGAAAAATAGGATTCGGGGCAACGATAATTGAGGTATGTCAGAGTATTTAAGTATTACATGCGTTTAAATGGACTATTGTACGGAAAAATTCAAATTATGACTCCGTGCACATTACACCCCTCATGCAACCAGACTCCCGAGGTTAAGAATTGAGAACTACAGGTCTCCAATTGGGTGTGTGCAATTGAGATGTCCAAAACAGCTCTTTGGCGGGGTCATCCACATGATCTCCCCGAATCTGCTGAAGCATACGACGAGCATCTCGAAGGTATTGTTTCTGCTCCTCCGTCCAGTTTTTTGTGTTCACCAACTCGGGGTTTGAAAATGGGGCGTAGCCTTGATGAGCATAGTGGAAGCAAGTGAGGAGTGTGGTCGCGCCTTGCATGATCGTATCCACCAGGTTCTTGTTTGAGTACTTTCTCTAAAGTTTCGAATTCGTGTTAGTTTTATGAATCATGCTTGTAAGGAGACTTTGGACTAACCTTCAAGTTGTTGCGTTTGACAAACCACGCATCGTGGGCCATAGCCAACTCCACATTGTGCAGCAGAATGAAATTTGCGAAGTAAATTTCGAACCATTTATTCCACGGATCTTTCGACTCCAACATCGTCTTCAGCGTGTTCAAGATTTTCTTGAATTCTAACTGCAATATATCGTTGATGACAATGAGGTCAATTTGCTGGTCCACAATTGACGGTATGGGAATTCTGTCGTGATATGGGCAGTTGGGGTGCGGGTGTGGAGACATGCCCAATGTCTCCTCACCAACAATGCTCCATGGTTCTTCGATAAAACGGCAGCCGACCCAAAGCTTCAAAGCGCGTTCGACGAGAGGTAAGTGCTGTTGGTACATATTAGCGACACTCTTGACACCTTCGTATAATAGAAGCAGAAAACCAACCTTGTGTTCTTGAGCAATTCGAAACGTCTTCCGCGTAATCTCAGTTGCATTTTTCAAGTGCGCCCTGAGATAATCTTCAGCGTTCTCCCGTAGAAAGTTCTCGAGCGCGTGGGTCGTGGAAGTCTCGTTCTCTTTCTCAATGCCGTATGGAGGAGTGCGGTACAGCTGCTCAACGCCACCATCAAACCAAGAGTAATGCTGCCTATCTCTCTCCTTTGGCCGATATTGATCAAGACAGATCCTCAACAGATTGGGCGTGGGCGTCCAGTTTTTGCCCTTCTGTGACAACTCAACCACTTTTGATGGCTCATTCCCGGTTCGGCGTACGAAAAAGTTGTTCCATATTGCTTGTTTGCAATGCCCTTCGTTCTTTTTGTGCCCCCTCAGCGAGGCTGCAAAATCGATTGTTGGACCTGGGAGAGACAATCAGTTGTGTTACTTATTAACGAGAAACAGGCAAGAGTACCTCGACGAAACACCTCAATGCATCCAATAGGTGGTCGCCAACAGAGTTGACGAAGCAGACCAGGGATGACTTCTTGTGCGCTCTCCAAACACGGCCGACATGGGCCATCGGGATGATCGCCCTCTTGGCACTTTTTCAAAGTCAGTTTGAATGGCGGGACAGTACTAGGACTTTGCAGACGGGACTTACCCCTTTTTTAGCCCTCTTGCAGGAAAGGCAAGCACCCTTTTCTCGAACTTTGGCTGTTTTAAGAGGATCTTTTATTATTCGGGTTTTGGGTGGCCGAATAAGCGCATCGGACTGGGAGTCTTCCGAGGTCTGTCGTCTCTTCTTAGACTTCGGATTCTGTGTCTCTGAAGTCGAATCTGGGGAGGCTGAGGAGGGTGCAGGAGTATTGCTACTCGTCGTATCATTTGGTGGGGCTGACCAAAAGTCGTTGCACGGCGGCCAGACTTCTGTAGATTCGAGAATTCGTGGACCAAACAACTGATTGTCCCAGTCTAAGTCGGTGAAGTACGCCATATCGTTATGATCTGGGAATCGTTGCATCGTAGATGTACGAGTAACGGGTGCACATCACAAAACAAATAAATGATCTAGAAGGGGGAGAGGTTGAAGGACACTCGACTTGGACGCGGCTTCGCTTGGCGGGGAACAAGGGGGGGGAGGGGGGGGGGGGCGAGATGACGTAGCTGGTTTCAGCCGCCAAGACACCTTTTGCTTTTCTCATTGTGTACTCCGTAACTGAGCCTGAGCCACGAAAGCCATCAGCGGTTCGGAAAGGCTGCGTAAATTGCAGACTGGACTGGAGCATTTGAAACAATTTGAGGCGTCAAAGCTGAATTAGCTAGCACACGAACTGCCTTGCAAGAATAAACGCGCTGCCGCTGGATAGAGCCCTTGAGCGACCCTGACGTCCAAGTCGTACGATAAGTGAAGAAATCCAGAAATCCATGGACGCCTTGCGCCGATCACATCCCCAAGATTGGACGGTCGATTCTTCACCGAATAGGTCGTCCAACAAACCCCTGCCCTGACTATGTTTGACAGCTCAAGCATGGCCCGAAGACCGTTGTTGATTGGCAATATAGTCTCGCTCCCTGATCGGCTCAATTGGCCAGAGCTGAGGCCTTCCCGCATGATCAAAGGCATTGTTCCACGATGCCTGCAGCTCGTCGGGAATTGGCCAATTTTTTTCAGTTGCGTCATTGCGCAGCCATAGACGTAGCAAATGTCTTCTATGATCTGGTGAGTCTGTGAAGCCCGTCCTAGCATGTAATATTGCCATGTTATTCCAGAACAACAGATCACCAGGCTTCAACTTCATTGACAAAGCGTGTCGTTCTGCCGCAAAATGAACTGCGTTGATTGCTTCAACGTGAGAAGCGCTCAGGTCTGGAATACCGGGACTCCGGGGGGAGGAAGCGTTTCCAACGAGCGGTCGTCTTGAGAAAGACAGGAACACCCTGTTATCCCCTGATGGGTATAGAATCGGACGAATGGTATAAGGCGGCCACTGGCCGAAACTAAAGTTCTCATTAGATGTGTTGCATGTGCAGAACCGACCAGCGGCTGCCTACCGGTCGAAGACCCAAGACGGCGACGACAATAGGCCAACGATATCAGGCCTCGCCTGGATGATCTCATTGTACACTGTCGCTATTGACGCCAGCTGGCTCTCACCGCCGCACTCTGCCTCTCCTAATGAATACAAGCCAATTATGTCACCAGTATCCGTGTGGAATGGCTTGATGTTCAATCAGAACGTTGACGTCACCCACCATCGGAGCTCTGCTGAAGTTGTGCTTACCTGTCCGACATTAGAGTAAGGTGCTTGCCGCTCATTGTCAGGACCTGCTTCAGATCCCAAGTCTGCCAGGTGTACTGTATTCCGTGTGTTAGCTCTACAATCCCTCCCACTTTGCTAACAAAGCTGTTCCAGGACGACACATCTCCATGAGTAACGCACGCAGCATATTTCCACGTTCATCCTGTCGACCGAGCTTCCCACCAATATACACCGAGATACCGAGATATAAGACGATATTGGTTTCGTTCGAGTACCGCTTCGGATCAAGTCCGCGTATGAGGAAGAAGCCGACTCCGCTGGTGAGCTCTGTGGCCAAGGCTTTCAACTTGCTGCCCAACGTCGGAAGTGAGAACAATTCTTGCGAAACACATTCGAAGGGAAGGTGGAGCTCTGTTCATGATCAATCAGCGTGCGCTCATACCAGAACATCTTCATCAAAACATCCAAGGGATCACGCCATATAGCAAGGCCTTAACCTAACCCCGAACCAACATACCTTCGAAGTCATGGCACGCCTGCTCCAGCTCCGTGATATATGCCTCATTGAGTAGCAGAGAGTAGCGCTCCTGGCTCTGATCATTCTCAAAGTCCGCACCAGTCCAAGCTGTTGGAGAGGCGATTGACTTTGGGAATCCTGCAGGCAAGCTACAGTTCTCTCGGCCGGTCTCGCCGATTGCAGTCGCTGGCGTCTTTCGGCATCGCAGTCTTAGTCGCAATAGTCCAAGAGGATATTGGCTCGACTCACATGAGAGAAGTAGTCGGCTTCGTGAGAATAGGTTGGGATCCATGCTCGATCAGGGCCGCGGACGACTGTAGAAGCCATTGTGTCCTTGCGCAAGGTGTCTTTCAATTGAACGTCGCTCAACCCTCTTCTCTTCCTGGTATATTCGATGGAAATAGAGTTGCTAGTTCTCGGGGGATGGCCTGAGAAGGAAGAAGAGTGCCTTCACTCTGGTGGGGCAAGAGCTGAGCTACCCGCGCCAGCGACGTGAATCTCAGACTAGAACATTTTCTTCAGCCTCAGCATCTTTCATCAGCCACAATGTATCTTCTCATTCTTTTCAACACCGAACCTGATTATCCTCCCTAATGATATCTAATTTTTGGATTGTGCTAAGCAGGGCACTTCCTATCGACACCCATCAATGGGAATTAGGAGAGTGTCCGAGCCTTTGTAACTTGCAGCGAGGACGAGAACGCGAACGCCAAGTTTCTTGTGTCCTACTTCAACACCTTGTCGCCTTCGTTTTGTCCACGCACAAATTCAGGATCCGGCACAGCTTTCAAACAGCAGCATGTGATGGGAGCACATGAGAAAGATGCGGAATGAAAAGATCGGCCAGAAGCGGAACTAAAGCCAACGGGCCTAGTCTTCCCAAGACCTGCCCAACACGCTACGTACGATTACAAGTACCGGCAGATCAACCCCCACGAACAGGTGCCCATGCACTCTTAGTATTAAGGTTTTAGCGCAGATCCACAGCTCTCATTCATTCCATGGTCTCATTTCGTGTTCTCAACGCTCTTGGAAGATTGTTGGTGTGGGTAAAGACCGCCTAGCCTCAAGGGAATCCTCGCGGCTCACGCCCAGCCTTGTGCACGAGTTGGCTAAGGCTTGGAAGTGGGTATTCTCCTATTTTGAGCGCGAGGCAGAAATTGTGAGAAACATGCCATGTCATTCTTGACTTTTCTTTGTACTAATAGGAACTGTCCCGCGTTCTTCGGGTTCCTCTTTTCGGATTCTTAACACTTGGCTGTCCTGTTTGGACATGATATTACGCTCTTAAACGTCGACGTCCTAACTTGGCTGTTATAAAATCATATTGGAGATCCACATTGTATTGTCACTAGCGAGATTCCTCTATTCGGGAGGCTTGGATGGTGACCATGTGATTGACGAACTACCTGCTGTCGAGCACTGATCAACAGCTCATAGATATACAGATATCTCCTTTATATTTATTGCCACCTTATCTTTAATTTCAGTGTCTTATCAGGCCGGTCCCATTGAAGAGCTAGTCCAATACAAAAAAATTGTGCTCTACGAAGAAGAGAATTCTGCATTCGCGGGCATGGTGTATACTCTCTACTTCCGACGTCTCCTCATTCCCGGCCTACCAGCAGATATCTCTCGCCCAGCAATATTCATCGCGGTCGGTCAACCGTCATTCACTGCGCTCGCATTCATAGGAATGGCGAAAGACGTAACAGCTACCAAGATCTTCTCAACATACATCACCCTCACCGGCGTTGAAGACCAAACTATCATCCCCGACGGCCTGCAACTTCTCGCACTTATTGCTGCGGTCTTCCTCTGGGCTCTCGCATTCTGGTTCCTTTCCATTGCACTAGTGGCGACTATTGAAGCTGTCGGGAGGAACAGTTTCCATCTCAACTGGTACGCGTATATTTTCCCTAATGTGGGGTTCACAATCACGACGATCAAGATCTGGGAGAGGTTGGATAGTCCTGCGATCACGCTGGTAGGGACGGCCGTGGCGGCTGTGTTATTCTTTTTGTGGATTTTGATTGTGGTGTGTCATGTCAGAGCTACTGCGCTGAGAGATATCTGCTGGCCGGGGAAGGATGAGGATGCGCATTGAGGTGAGGAAGTTGGAATGAGCGAGGAGTCCAAGTCAGTCGTTACTGTGAGGGTATTTGCATAGCGCGAGTGTCGCAAAAGTGGAACCACAATTGCATATTGCTAATTGTATAATATATACCGTACTCGCCTTGCTCATTCTTCGATAGCTGGTGTAGTGCTGGGATAGAAAACGGGGGGTGCTAGATGAGAATAGATACAGACTTGGACTTAGATATGATTCACATATAGTCATAGAATTAGACAGATCTAGAAGATCTAGAAGCACATAACAGACAAATTACGAGAAAAAGAATAAGCAAAACATTAAAATTCCTCAAGTGAACCTCCTAGTCACAACTTCTTCGAGCTCTGTCTACCTCCAATCCGCAGATTCGATCTCTGACGAGGCTCAACGAAACGCCATCATAAACAAAAGATCCACTCGAGAAACAACATCACATGACCTCCAGACATCTTCAGTTTGAAACCTCGACAAGTAGCCGGCAGCCTTAGCTTGCGTTTCGGGCCGTGACAAATTACGGATTTAGCTCGCAGTAGCCTTCTTGAACATGGTCACTCCCTGAAACACAGCATCCCAATATAACAATGCCAAGAGCAGCGTTTAAAACTTCACCCGCTCTCAGTCATTTAAAACATTGAGAAGAATCAGGCCAAAAAACGAAGATGATGAAGGTCACCTTATATCAGTTATAAGCCACGTGTTTCTCCGCTGTAGTTTTGATCAGGCACTCGCTTCTTAGACTCGGGCTTCACTACTCCCAGGTCACTATGAAGAGAGGGTTTTTATGTACTTTAGAACTACGCCACTCTTTGTAAGTTCAGCTCTGAAACCGAGCACTGTTTTAAGACTACAGTAGTTTGCAATGGACACTTTACAAAGGCTTGAGTGCAGTGAATATTTTGTTGAAACTTCTCCTAGGGGAAAAAGTTCGAGTTTACTCGATTAGTAAGTCCCCAAACAATTAACCATTCAGCCAAATTAATTATTCACTGGGATGTAAATGGTGAACGTGATTGAAGTATTGGTCAAATTTAGATGGTCACACGGCATTGAGCCAGGAGGGATTGAGACGGTGACACTTGTCAAAAGAGAATCGAGCGAGTAAGAGTCTAGTAGAACTTAAGCCGTCGTCAAACAAACGGCCATTCACCTATCAAATTATAAGGCGAAGAGGGGCATAAGATTTATCGCACAAAAGTCGGGCGTATTTCACGCATCCACGCCCGACGACGCCCTACTTCGCTTAGCTGATCGACACCCCTTTGCGTTAGCGAGGTTTTCAGGCAAGGATAGTGCAGATGATCGTCTTATCGCTCTTCCCATTCCCAAATTTGGTATGAGCGCTTCAGTTCCAATTATTCGTTTATTGAACTTCTTTCCTGCAAGAGAAAGGAATTTTCAAAAACGATTGAAATTTCTCACCAGGAGAAAGTTATAGATAACGGCCGTTTATCACACGTCTTTTTCCAACCGCACCCGTGCAATTAACGGTGGGACAATGGAAAGGGGAAGCAGCCGTTCGCCCATGTCGCTTGACGGAACAGTCAAGGACTATTTCGATAAATATCACTATCAGTATGTGACACCCTACAATAGGTATGGATAAGCGTCTCACATTATTTGAAAGGCCAACATTGGATCCCCAAAGCGATGCTCGATTTCAGAATGCAGTCCTCGATCGACAAAATGACAAAAAAGGCGAGCCAGAAAGCCCAGAATTTGACCCTGGAAGCCCATATAGTCCTTGCACACTATGGGACGACATTGATCTCCTAGACCCACAAAGGTCGTCTCCCACTCTACTTGAGAATGAGGATCCATGGGTTCTTCCTCCCTCGCAAAGGGCTTCATCGACTGATGATGACGCTATGTTCTATTCTCCGAGCATTGAAGGGCTTTCTCCGAAGTATATTGACCTGTACGGTCAGGACCATTCAGATTATTTCGACTTCCCCAGCTGTACGGCAATTGGTGACAGAGTATCGCGGAAGCCTATTGGACCAAGGCAATCTAAAATTACTAGCGACTTGGTCACCTCTCTCAGGCGATCATCCCGCACTAAGACTTCGGAGAGTAATGATTCTTTCAAACTAGTTGGCCGCTCTTCACTTGACCTCGATAACACCGCCCGGGAACATCCACTTTACCATAATGTGACCCCTAAGGCAGACGGACTATATCATTGCCCATTCGAAGATGACCCAGGGTCAAATTGCACACATAAACCTGAGAAACTGAAGTGCAATTACGAGTATGGCCCATATCTCCTCCAACCCTAGTACAACAACACTAACTCCCTGTTGCAAGCCGCTTCATAGACCATCATCTGAAGCCATATCGCTGCAAAGTCTCAAGGTGTAAAGACCTATGTTTCTCATCCACAGCCTGTCTCCTTCGGCACGAACGCGAAGCCCACGCCATGCATGGACATGGTGATAAGCCATTTCTCTGCACATATGAAGATTGTGAGAGAGGCGTTCCTGGAAACGGTTTCCCGCGCCACTGGAACTTGAGAGATCATATGAAGAGATTTCACAACGATCCTGGTCAACCCAAAAGCCTTTCTGGATCACCCCCATCAGAATTTCCTAAAGGCAAGAAGCGCAAAGCGGGTTACAATTCTGAATTTGCTGAGAAATCTGAGAGGAGGATTGCTACTTCACCAAGCTTAAGTCATCAGCCAGAGGAGTCTACTCTGGTCAAGCGATTTAAGGAGCAACAGCAGATGCTATTGGAGACTGTGGCTAAGCTTGAGGATCCGAGGAACCCCGAGATTATGGTATTGCTGCGCAAGGCTAATGATTGCATTAAAGTGATGATTCAGATAAGTCAGCATATCAACTCCGCTCCTTGAAATACGGCTATGATAAGGTTTATAAAGGGAGAAATGGCTGAGTGGGGTTCCGGGTAGACAGGACTAAGACGCAGGGGTCCACAATCCTCCGTCTCTCTTTATAGAGTTAAAATATCCTAGAATAAGAGTTAAATCCTTGAATAAACTCTTCCTATGACGGCGAATTCTGTCTAATGATCCTCCAAATACCTAAAGAAAGGAATAACTTCTAAACACAGTTCTTTTAAAAGGTTCTACTACGAAAAGCGCTAAAGTATAACCCGAACTCGAGCATTGCTGAATATTTAAGTAAGGTTTAGGACTATGACATCTTACTTAACTTAACGTTTAAGCAGGCCTGGTACTCTTATATTAGATGTTCTTAAATGTCTAGGTATAGACTGGGACTTTGACG
>Ga0302326_10033691_pt1 | contig 10172 bp, 11 predicted proteins | sample Palsa_T0_3_FD_202264 | JGI IMG/M metagenome (GOLD analysis project Ga0302326, IMG submission 202264) | Peat permafrost microbial communities from Stordalen Mire near Abisko, Sweden - Palsa_T0_3 | ecosystem: Environmental > Terrestrial > Soil > Palsa > Peat permafrost | place: Sweden: Abisko...
AAGCGACGCTGAGCTACTCTTATCATCCTTAAGTGATCGGCATCCGTCAACCCTTTTGTTGATTCTGCGGCTGAGCGGGGGAGAGGGGTGCGGGGTGAGGGGGCGGCGTTTGAGCCCCCTTACCCCGCCCAGCACGTAGAGACCTTGCGGGCAATACCCGTTCAGGAGTTCTCTCCCCCGGCTTTGCCATTCCGCTTTTTGCGCATCGATTCGCCTTTCAGTTCGATGCGATGCGCATTATGCACCAGCCGGTCCAGGATGCTATCGGCGGTGGTGGGGTCGCCGATTTGAGCGTGCCAGGAGGCCACTGGCAACTGACTGGTCAGCAGGGTCGAATGGACCTGATACCGCCCATCGCAGATCTCCAGAAAATCGCGACGCTCGGCCTCGGTCAGCGGAGCCATCGCCCAATCGTCGACGATGAGCAGATCGACTCGGCTGAGCCGGTCGAGCAGTTTGCCATGGCTGCCATCGGCCCGCGCTTGAGCGAGGTCGCGAAACAGTTCCGTGGCTTTGAGGAAGAGCGCGGCGTAGCCGTCGCGGCAGGCCTTCTGCGCCAACGCGCGCGCCAACCAAGTTTTGCCCACGCCGGTCGGTCCAATCAGGAACAGGTGCTGGTGTTCGCGAACCCATGCCGACTCGGCGGTCAAGGAACGCACCAGCTGGCGGTCCAGCCCGCGCGGGGCGCGGTAGTCGATGTCCTCGATGCAAGCCGGGCCTTGCAAGCGGCCATTGCGTAAGCGCCGGTCCAGCGCCCGGTTCTGGCGCCAGTTCCACTGGCGGTCGATGAGTAAGCCGAGTCTCTCTTCGAAACTCAGGCTGTGAATGTTAGCGTCTTGTTGTTGCTGCGCGAAAGCTTCGGCCATGCCGCGCAAACGCATCGCGCACAGTTTCTCGATGGTAGGTTGTGTCAACATAGTTCCTCACTGTTCTTAGCGGTGGGATCGCCACCGTTGTCGAAATATTCCGAGCCGCGAATGTTGGGGTGATCGAGGAGTGGCTTGGGTTCCGCCGCCGGCTCGATCGGCTGGCTGTCCAGATTACGTTGCAGGATCGATTTGATGCTCGGATAGGAACAGGCACGCAGCGCCAGGGCGCGGCGCGCGGCTGCTTCTACCCGTTGGCTGGAGTACTGCTTGGCGAGCCGCAGGATACCGAGGCAGGAGCGATAACCCTGTTCCGGGTGGGGCTTGCTGGCCATAATGCGATCGAACAGTTCGGCGGTTGCCGGACCGATAGTCCGGGCCCAGTCCACCAGCCGGGAGGGTGTCCACTCCAGGTGCCGCTGGTGCGCCTTGGGCCGGTGCTCGCTCACGGTAGTGGCCTGGTGGCGCACCTGGCTGCGCGCGTGACTGGCCACCCGTAGGCCGCGATGGAAGATCTCCACTATGGTGCCGGTGGCCCGCACCTCCACCTCCTGCTGGGTGAGTTGATAGGGTACGCTGTACCAGTGGTTATCGAACTGGACGTGGTAGTCGATGTTGACGCGGTGGGTTTCCCAATCGCCATACTCGTAACGTGCGGCGGGCAAGGGGCGCAACGCCGGCTTGTCGAGTGACTCAAACAAGGTACGGCGCGAACCATCGCGCTTGCGGAAGGACCGGTCGTTGAGGCGAATCAGCAGCTCCCCAATGGCCTGGTTGACCTCACCCAAACTGAAGAACTTTCTCTTCCGCAGGGCCGCCAGGATCCACCGCTCGACTAACAGCACACCCGCCTCGACCTTGGCCTTGTCGCGGGGTTTGGCCTGCCGCGCCGGCACCACCGCCACGCCATAGTGCGCGGCCATCTCCTCGTAGGTCCGATTGACACTCGGCTCATAGCGGCACGCTTTGGTGACGCCCGACTTCAGGTTGTCAGGGACGACGATCTCTGGCACCCCGCCCAGGAATTCGAAGGTCCGCATGTGCGCCCCGATCCAGTCGGCCAAGCCCTGCGTCGCGGTGGCCTCGGCATAGGTATAGTTGCTGGCGCCTAACACCGCCACGAAAATCTGCGCCGGTGTCATCTCGCCGGCGGCGGCTGGGTGTACGGGAATGGTGTCGCCGGCGAAGTCGACAAACAACTTCTCGCCCGCCCGATGCTCCTGGCGCAGAACCACTTCTTGTCTGCGCAGCCAGCTTCGGTATAAGTCGCAGAAGCGGCTATAGTGGTAACCGTCGGGATGTGTCTCGCGATACTCCTCCCACAAGAGTTGTAAGGTGACGTGTTTGTTGGTTTGTAATTGGCGACGGATGTCCGCATAGTCTGGCTCGGGGGATAGCTTTCGAGGGACAGGTTTTCCCCGCGGCGGAGCCACTGTCTCTGTGAGGCGCTCTTCGCCCCATTCGGCGACTTCCGGCCATTTCAGTCCGGCGACCTCGGCGGCCTTCAGGTATTCGGAAACCGTCGCCTGACCGACGGCACAACTCATGGCTATCTGGCGCTGAGACAGCCCCAGGGAATGTAGCCTAAGAATCTCTTTGATCTTGCGCATGGACAACCTCTCTTGCGGCAAATTGGTTCCTCCACCTTCCAGTGGAGGCCAACCCGCCGCCGGCTTGCCCAGCGCGCTTCGATCATGAAGACGGCTTAAGAAAATGATTCCGACGATGGCGATCACTGTTCCGAGGTCCGCCGAAAAGTGATCGGCTTTCCGTCGGAATGGTGATCGCCATCAGCTCGGAATCGTGATCGGCATCAGTTCGGAATCGCGATCGCCATCACCTCGGAACGGTGATCGCCATGCCCCGGAATACGCAGCTCGGCCCCCGGATTGCTGTTGGTACGGCTACACTGTATGTGGCTACGTGGTCGCCAGGAAGGCTCCCGAACGACGGACTGAATCTACTTCCGCACGTCTCGAAATACCTCTGGAAATCTGTGAATAAACTCCTGGGTGGCCACTTACTACCTGGAGGCCTCCGGCGATTCGTCGTTGGCCGAAAAGGTGGCCACGGTGTAGGCTTTGGTGGGGAACGGCTTAGAGATCCCCTTGTCGATTTTGAACCGACGAATCCCCAACACCTTGATGGCCCGTTCCACGGCGGCGTAATCGTCGGCCAACTGTCCACAGAATTCACATTCGGCCATCTGGGTGACCCGGACGAGTGCGGGGCCTAATTTCTGGATGGCATAGGTTTTCTGCATCTTGGTCAACGGGCGTTTGGGGCCACGGCCCGCACAACCAGCCGGGTCGTCGGTGTAGGCGATCATCAATTTCGAGTCGTCCATCCAGAGGTGGCCCCTCCGGCCTGCAACGATCAATTCGTCGTCGCCGGTAAGGCCGGTGCGGCGGCACGGAACACGGTGTTGTTCAGCTATAGCTGTGAGCGTCATAAACAAGTCCTCCATGAGTTACCACCCACGCTCCCAATGTGGCTACCATCACTCCCACGGCAGGTCGAGGGCCTCTTGGGGCCAGCGGGCCAGGATCTCGGCCTCGCTCCGGATACTCACATTGGCTGGCCGGGCCGGAGGTGGGTTGCTTTGTTTCCCAATGTCCTGCCAGTTCGGCGGGCGTTGTTCGAAAGGAACCATCCACTGGCCGTTCTGGAACAAAACCCGTACCGGCGAGTAGTTCTCTTCATCAGTTTGTCTGGCCATAAAACAGTTCCCTACCATTTACCGATCACCACTGTAACCAACTCCCCTAAGCCGTCTAGGTGACACATTTGGCCGTATAACACAATTAAAAAAAGGGGGGGTAGAGGGGGGAACCGAACACCTAGAGGTGTTGGAGTTGGAGTAGTAGTACATAAGTTATTGATATATAAGGATTTTATATAGAGTAATGAATAATTACAGTATGTGAGAATAAGAGACATTATGAATTTTTCCGGGCGAAGTGACGGGATCTGGTTTTTACCACTGTGTTCAACGGGATGCCGAGAATACGGGAGATGGTGGCTGGCGTCAAACCCAGTCCCAGATGATGGAGCACCTTCTGGGTGGTATCCGATAATGCCATGCCTCGGGGCTGGCGTTCCCACTCTGCCGGATTCTGGAATGCCCTCAAGAGAGTCCAGGTCGCGTAGTTGACGCCGTGGATGTAATGGTCGGTGTATTTCCGGCGGCGGAGCGGCGACGACAGGAAGATTTCCAGCGATTGGGCCAGATTGTGGCGAGTGTAGAACGCCAACTTACAGGCCAGGGCGAAGTCGTCCCGGCTGGGATCTGTGGCTCCATGGTATTGGTTTCGGATACCGTGCATGAGCGGTTTAGCTACTTTGTCGCGGTACAAGTTAGACAACACTTCGTTGCGGCCCCTGGGCTTGCCCGTGGTGAATCCTGCCAGCAGTTCCTTGGGGGTCTGGGTGTCTTTGGCTTTTGTTTCAGTGTTCTTCGGGGCTGTTATAGCCGCTAGCAGATAGGCCGGACATTCCTGTAGCTGTGTGGTTAGCGGCGACCGCAGGAACTTGTAGTACCCACCAGATACATGGCGGCTGGGAGGAATGACGGCGACACCACCAACGCCACGGATATCCAGGCCGGAGAGGAGCTTGACGCGGTTACGAATTATCTCACAGGAGGGCATCCCGTAATATTGATGCATGGAGCCATTACCGCGACCGGAGGCCACAGAGATGGTTTCCAACTCGGGTAGGCGATACTCGCGGGCCAACTCCTCTAGGGTGGCGAAGCCGTTCATCGATTCTCCCCAGCCAGTACCATTGCCCCGAGGTCGCCAGCGTACATCGATATCCAGCATGAATGACCAGCGGCCAGTAGCCACCCCCCAATTGGCTTTAGGATACTTGGCCACCAGCAGATCGATTCGCACTGGGTCGGCGGTGGCTTCATATTGCCAGCCCCGGTGAACAGGATGTTTTCCTGGCGACGGACAGGCTTTTCCATCGCGGCAATCACAGACCAGCGATCCGTCTGGGAGTTCCCGAATTCCATGCAGCGGGAATACCGGCCCCAGGCAAGTCGATAGTAGTAGTTGGACCGTTGCGTCCACGGGTAACCCCCTGTTGTGCTGGGATTGAACCGACAGACGCTCCAGATATAACTACTGTCGCTCGGCTAGGGGAACAAACGCTCGTACTGCGATTGATAGGGGCTACAGACGCTCGATGGATGCTACGTGTTGGAAGCCGCCCCGAACTACCTGGCTGGCGGGATCTACTACGGATGATACTACACCTGGCCGGCTCCGTCAACATCAATAACTCTCATTGGTTTAGGCAGATACGATCCAAAAAAGCGAAGCGTGAAAATCTTAATGGTGACTCGGAGGCTTTGATTGACCGGCATCCGGCGTCGGGCGAAAACCTGCCTTGAGAGCGCGGGGATTCCAGGGGACCTCTCTTCGGGCAAATCGTGCAATAGTGCCACCCATCGGTGTTGACACGTCGGCCAAAAGCTAGGCCGGGAAAGTTGTACTTATGGCCGGTACCGCCTCAGCCCGGTGTAGTGCCTCGAACACCACATCGATAGCCTGGGTGTCCAGCCGGGACTCTACAAGCTACTTCCGCTAAGCCTCAGACCCGTACTCAGTATCATACGAATGGAGGTAGAACTGAAAATGGAGACGGTGATCAAGAAGCCGGTAATGAAGCCGGTCAAGTGCCTAAGGTGCGGACACGGATGGACTCCAATGGTGACAGCGCCGCGAACCTGCCCGAGGTGCAAACGTTATGAGTGGGCTGAGCCATTTTCACCAGGGTGCCGGGACCGTGCAAGGGAAGCCCACAAACGCAACGCCACGGCGATAGGCCTCAGGAGGTCGTGTCGAACAACTGATATTGTTCTGGCTTCCCCTCCGTGGCCGGCGGCTTCTTCTTGATGTAGCGCAAGGCGATGAATCGATGTGCCTTACTCCAGCCCTCCGGCTGATAACGGAACTCGCACTGGGCATCCGGCTTTCTCATACGCCTCTACGGCTTCGTTGCAGTAGAAACCGGAATCGGCGCGCGCATAGATGGTCTGCACGCCTTTGGGCAACGCGACGAATACACTCTCCAGGTGGCGGGCGATCTGTTTGCCAGTGGGCCGATCCCCATTGCGCAACTCGCCCCCCACGTATTCGCGCGTCTCGGCCAGGAACGTCAGGATGGGCTGAAAACTCTTCTTGCCCCGGTTCTTCGGGTTGTAACTCTTGCGCCCGCCCATTTGGTGGCCGAACAGGGTGTGCACCGTCGTGTCGGTGTCCAGGGTGATCGTTTTCAGTTCCACATGCGCGGCCTCCCACACCCGCTGCCGCATAATCTGCTGGATGCGCAGGATCTGTCCGGCCACGCTCAGATGCAGCGAGGCCAGAAACCGCCAAAAAGTGCACTGCGGTGGCAGACGCAACACTTTCAGAATCCCGGTCAGCATCGGCTCGCGCTCCAGAAAACGCAGGTGATTCAGTCGCGAGAACCCCACATACAGCGCCAGCACCATGGCCAGCACAAACTGGTACGCCGGCATCACGCGGGTCAGCCGTTTTATGCTGAGCGTCTCCTCCACCAGTTGCTGGAACCCGAGTTTCTCCAGCATGGTCGCCACCGGCAACAAACCGCCATAGGCCGTCAGATTCCGGGCGGTGAAATCAAAAGGCGTGGAAGCCCCGATTTTCAAGGGCTCCGCGCTAACCGCATCCGCCCCTTGCCTGGCAGTCGTTTGATTGGTATGCTTTCGATTGTTATCCACCTTTTGGGTGACTCCTGAGAATGAGTTTTGCGAAGCCTCACCTTCGCTACTCCACCTGTTTTAACGCAGGATTCTCAGGGTCCCCAAACGGTCGGCCCGCTCACGCCACAGTCGGGGGATCAAATCTGGTGCATAAGGCAGGTATCAGCAATGGCAGGAATGTGGAGGGCAAGTCCGCAAGGGTGAAAAATCCGCATCCGTCGCGTTCTGGAAATTCGCCAAGGAATCGGCGGAGAATCAGGACGGTAACGAACTGGAACAGGTTGGCTCCCGATCCCGCTTGCTTTTCTGCCGGGAGTACCACGTTTTCAACACCAGCCAGGTGGAGGGCTACACTTCCAAACCGGCCCTGGACGCACCCATTGAGGAACGGATCGAATCCGCCGAGGCATTCTTCGGGCGGGTTCCGGCTCGTGTGGTGCATCAGGGCAATCGGGCGTTCTATTTGCCGGTAGAGGATACGATCACGCTGCCGCCGTTCGCCGCGTTCATCACGCCGATGGATTACTACTCGACGCGGGCACACGAAGTTGGGCATTGGACGGGCAAAGCGGACCGCTGCAACCGGGAGTTTGGGAAGCGGTTCGGCGATAACGCCTATTCCGTGGAAGAACTGGTGGCCGAATTGACGGCGGCGTTCACCATGGCACACCTGGGGCTTTCCAGTGAACCACGGCCCGACCACGCCCAGTACATCGCTCACTGGCTGAAGGTTCTGAAGGCCGACAAACGGGCCATCTTCACGGCGGCGAGCAAGGGCCAACAGGCGGCGGATTACATCATCCGGGAGTCTGGGAGCACGGCGGAGGTGGCTGCATGACCGGGCGATATTTGATCTACACTCCCGTGGAAAGCTCGGCGAACGAAAAGTACTTCGACACGAACTGGAGCAAGTTTGTAGCAGTCTGCCGATCACTCCATCGGGACGGCCTCAACTATGACGTGGTATGGAACCTGGCGGACTATAGGCCCCACGTGGTGATTACGGCGGGCGGGACGGCCAAACGGCACAAGAGACGGGCCACACGTCGGCTGTCGGTGCTGCCACCAGTTCCGGTTCAACGCTGCCGGGAACGGGCACTAGAGGCTTCATGGTTCCTACCGGAGAATTCGACACGGCGAAAGACCAACACGACCTATTGGGGCAGGCACCAGGCCAGGTATCGGGAGCTTTCCGGCATGGCCGAAGATCGCCTCCGGGCCGATCTGGAATACTGGCAGGAGCTTGAAACGCTGAGCGGGCAGCGGGAGCACTTCATGCCAGGCCGGACGGATGAAACCACTAACGCCGATGACGAGGTGGCTGCATGATACCCGCCACCGCATGGGGAGTGAATCGAGCCACGGGGGCCAGTGCCAGGACCGTTCAGCCGATACGGAAGAGCCACCCTACGCCTGAGCGGATTGAAAGGGAATCATCTTTGCCGCAACCTCAATCTGGCGAAATGGAACCTGTGCCCGGATTGCTTGTAGTCGTTTCTTGCGTGAAAAATAAGGTCTGGGATGTTGATCCTTCGGCGGCGACACGATCACAAGCTGGAAATGCTTATGTCGGTGCGTATTTTGTAACGGGCCGCAATTTTCCCCCGCTTAGCAAGCAGTTTTTGTCAGATTAGTTTCCGCAATCCCGGAGGAGATCGAGAAGCGGTGGCGGAGCCGAGCGCGGCAATCTCAGCGGGATCGCGCGCCGCCGCGGTATCCCATCCCTGTCCCAGAGCTGTGTAGGATATCGAAGTGAGCGGAAGAACTCCCCCGGACACCCATCCAAAAGAGCTCTCCCGCCGCAGAACGAACCTTGGGAGTTCGTAGCTCCCAGAGGCAGATCCTATGCAGATCCTACACCCATTCGCCGGGTCTCTGCAGCAGTATACCGAGCGCCTGGCCGACCCCGATTGCTACCGCCCCGGCCACTGTCCGCAGTGCCATGCCAAACAGCCCCTCACCGCACACGGCTTCTACACGCGCACACTCGTCGACACAGCCTTCGACGGCGTCATTCGCGTGCGCCGCTACTTGTGCCGCGCCTGCCGGCGCACCGTCTCTCTACTGCCCGAGTTCATCTTGCCCTACCTGCGGTCGAGCCTGATGGTGATTGCGCTGTTCCTGGTGGCCCGTCTGCTGCGTGGGCAAACCATCGAGGCCGCCGCCCGCGCCGCACCACCCCCCATGCCCTACCAGCGCGGCCAGTTCTGGATTCGCCGCTTTCGCGCACAAGCCGAATCGCTGTGCGCCGCAATGGCCGCGCTAACTCAGCCCACTCCCGCGCCCGACTTCGTCCACCGCGCTCTCACCATGCTCCAATCCGCCGGCTGGATCGCCGCGCATCGCTTCCTGTTTGCGGGCGTGCGCTGCCACCTGCTGGGCTGGCCGCGCGGTCTGGCTCCCGACGGCCGCCGCGCCGGATTCTGTTCCGCCGCAGCGCCCGTCTAAGCCTCCCCACACACCATTTGCATGGAACCGCGAAGCCTGCCGCCGTAAGATGCCTTCCAGGAGAAAAAAACAACGTCATGGACGACAAGGCCGAAAAAGTCGCGCTGTTTCGCTACGGGCTGATTGCGCCCCTGGTGCTGGAGACGCTGCCCCGCGGCGAACTCACGCGCCGCGCCCAACAGATCGCCGCCCGCCTCTACGACTTCCCGCATTCCACCCGCCGCCAGGTCTCGGTGGACACGCTGCTGGATTGGACCCTGCGCTATCGCCGCAACGGCCTCCCGGCTCTATCGCCCAAACCGCGCCAGGACCGCGGGCAGGCCCGCGCCGTCGCAACGGATACCGCCGCTCTCATCGAACGGCTCAAACGCGAGAACCCGCATCGTACCGGCGCCGCTCTGCTGCGCGAACTGGCCACCGCCAGCGAGACGCATCAGGCCGGCCTACCGCGCCGAGATAAGTCCTGTTAAACAGGGGCGGAACAGGAGATCTGAGTCTACTCTATACGAGCTAAGCCACACACAGAACAATGTAATCGGAGGCCCTTTCACCAACGACTCACGCACCAAATCGTCCGGCCCGCCGAATAAATCGGTCGCATACCGTTCTGCAAGAGTGGTCATTCAAGCCATCCATCCCAGGTCACCCCGAAAATTACTCGGTGGAGAGTCGAACTCATCGCTTTCGCGCGGCCGCCGCACCGGTTGCGTCCGCATGAAGGTACGACTGCGAACGAGCGCTTGGCAGCACAGCAGCAGTAAGGCCTCCTCATCGCCCGTGCGGTAAGCGGCCAGAAAACCCGCCAGCGACGCGAATACTCTGATCTGGTTCTTCGCCAGCATTTGCCAAAGTTTGTACACGTCAGCGTCTTCACCGTCGTGCGCCGCGTAGATGTTTAACCCGGTTTCCCGGTAGATTTGCGCGATACTGTTGCGCGCGCTCTTTGATCCCTTCAGCGAGGCCGCGCTGAGCACTCCCGGTATCCAGCTACCCTCCTGCTGGATCGCCCGCGCGTTCTCCGACGGCTCGCGATGGGGGAGTTGGTGTTCCGCATACAGATAGATCCGGCCGGCGTCATCTCGGGCACCCCATAACGCGGCCACCCCGTGTGGTTGAATGGCCAT
>Ga0302326_10033692_pt1 | contig 10172 bp, 9 predicted proteins | sample Palsa_T0_3_FD_202264 | JGI IMG/M metagenome (GOLD analysis project Ga0302326, IMG submission 202264) | Peat permafrost microbial communities from Stordalen Mire near Abisko, Sweden - Palsa_T0_3 | ecosystem: Environmental > Terrestrial > Soil > Palsa > Peat permafrost | place: Sweden: Abisko...
CCACGGCGCCCGACAACGCCTCGGCGGCTTCGATGACTTCCGCGCGCCGCTCGCGAAACGCTTCCGCCATCGTCGCAAGCACGCGGCGGAATCCCGGCCGTCCGAACATGTCGTCCGGCGGAAAATATGTGCCGCCGAAGAATGGACGCCCATCGGGCAAAAGAAATCCGGTGAGCGGCCAGCCACCCTGTCCGGAAACCGCGCTGATCGCGGTTTGATAGCGCGCATCCACATCGGGCCGTTCGTCGCGATCCACTTTTACGGCGACGAAAAGTTTATTGATGATCGCGGCGATTTCGGGATTTTCGTAGCTCTCGCGATCGATCACGTGGCACCAGTGGCACCACACCGCGCCGATATCCAGCAAAATCGGCCGGTCTTCGGCGCGCGCAAGCGCGAAGGCTTCTTCGCCCCATTCGTACCAAGCCACCGGCTGATGCGCCGCCGAGCGCAGATAAGGGCTCGCCGACTGAGCGAGGCGTTGTGCGGCAGCGGCGGATTCAGACACGAAGGTTCCTACTTTCTTAGATTGCGGCGCGGCGCGAGTGGAGGGCGCGCTACTGAATCAGGTCTTTTGGCCCCGTGTCGTTCGGGTCGATCGGCTTGCGACCTGCGAAACCTTCTTCAGGACGATGCCAGAAGCGGATGCGATCTTCGCCAAGGCGCCAGCACAAATAAATTTCTTCGTCGTTAAGGCGGGCGGGAAAATCCACCAGGCCAATATCCAAATCCTTAATCAGGCAGCCCGCGGCTTGAATGCGTTCCACCGCAGCGCGCAAAACCGTTTCCAATTGATCGCGCTCCACGCGTACGCGGCCCAGACTTTCGTGCGGCACCGTGATGCCGCCCATCATTATGATGCGTTGGGAGACGCGGCCCAACGTGTCGTCAAGTTCAGACATCTTCTGCCGGCATTCGACGGCTTCGGCCAGCGCCGGTTCGAGTTCGCGGCGCGCGCGCTCAGCCGATTTCAACGTGAAGATCTTCGGTTCGGGCGTTTCATCGGCCATGATGCATTTTCGCTCAACCAGGCGGGGTTTGCCAGCGCGCTGGCGGCGGCCTCAGACGTTCAGCAGCATCGGCGAGCCGAGCTTTCCGCGATAGTGCGGGCGAAAGCGAGCGACGTTGTACAACTTTTCGATATCCAGTTTGCGCGGACCGAGTTTCGGATCCGGCAAATCCACGTGCGCGTATTTGCCGTCCACCAGCGCCACCAGGCGGCCGAAGGTTCCCTGGCGAATCAAGTCCGCCGCGATGTTGCCAAACGTGATGGCCACGATCTGATCCGTGGAATCGGGTTCGCCGCTGCGAAGTTCGTAGGTGAGATCGGCCAGCATGATTTCGTTGCCGGTGCGTTTGCGAATTTCGTCGCCCAGCTGCTGTCCGATGTCGGCTTTTTTCTTGTGGCCGAAAGCATCGGCTTCGCCGTACTCGCTCACGGAGTGGCCCTTCCACACCGCGCCTTCGGAAGCGATCACGAAAGAATAGCGGCTGGAATTCAATCGCTTATCTTCGTCGACGATCGCCACTAGGCCTTCGAGATCGAATTCCACTTCTGGAATCACGCAGCGTCCCGCAGTGACGTAAGCGCTGAAAAGCGCCGTGAAGCCGGCGTCGCGGCCGAACATGCGAAACACTCCGATGCGTTCGTGCGAACCGAGCGTGCTGCGTTGGCGCGTGATGATTTCTTTGGCGCGCGAAATCGCCGTCGAAAAGCCGATGCAATATTCGGTGCCGCGCACATCGTTATCCATGGTCTTCGGAATGCCAAGTACGTTCACGCCTTTACCCTGCAGGGTTTTCGTGAAGCTCAGCGTATCGTCTCCGCCGATGGCCACCAGGCAGCCCAGGCCGAGCCGCTCGATATTTTCGATCACGATCGGCGTGAAATCGAAGGTGTCCGGTCCAGTCGCTAAAGTTTTTAAGCGCTCAGGCGAAATGTGCGCGGGCAAACCGAAGCGTTTCATCTTCAGCGCGTTGGTGCGCGAAGTGTGCAGAAATGTTCCGCCATAGCGATCGACGGTGCGCGTGTTGTCCCAAGTGAGCGGCAGAATGTAATCGGTGTCCAGTTCCGGGCCGGGCTTGAGGTGCGTCAATCCTTCCCAGCCGCGGCGAATGCCGATGACTTCGTAGCCCCAGCTCGTGGTTTGATACACGACGCTTTTGATCGCGGCGTTGAGGCCGGGAACGTCGCCGCCGCCGGTGAGTATTCCAATGCGTTTGGATTGAGCCATAGGAAAAGGATTTTAACATTGAGGGCGAGACTGAGCGCAAGCGCGAACGGCCCTCGGAACAAGCGAGTTCGGCGTGGCCTATTTTTCCGCGAGGGTGGCGAAGCGGTACAGAGGAAATACGTCGCGAAAGATTTTGCCGATCTCGTCAGCAAATCCGGGACGCGTTGCGGCCGAGGCGGCCATTTTTCGGCGCACGACCCAGGCTTGAAGCTTTTTCCATTCGTCGGCGTTCACCGGCCAGCCATTCTTTTTGGTCCATTGGCGTTTTTCCATCGCGTACCAGTAGCTTTCGTAGCGGCGGCCCAGGCGCCGTTTTTGTTGCGCGAGCCATTGCGGACGCGCGACGGCTCGCGGACGGGCGAGCGATGCGATGGCGGAGGATTTATCGTCGGACATGGCGTAGATGCGGAAGCCGGCCGTCGCAAAATCGGGCGAAAGGCCGAGATACAGCTCGCCGCCGTGCGAATTCCGCGCGGAAATGCGCAGATACATGCGCGTGTGATACGGAGTTTTGTCCCGCGCGAAACGGATATCGCGATTGATGCGCGAAAAATTCGTACCCGTGCGGCCATCGATCTCGAAATCGGCATCCAGACGCGAGATGGCCGGCAGCAAAGCCCTGAGCATGGCGCGGAAAGGCTCGACCAGAGATGAGCGATACCAATCGCGATTTTCATGCATCCAGGCTGTGGAATTATGGCGCGCCAGCGCGTGCAGAAATCGCAGCGTGCCTTCGGAGAAAATCGCGTTCCCTGACTTCATGGCGGCGGACCTCGAATCTTACGCCGGCAGACGAATCAAACGAGCCTCGGTGATGGCCTCGAGCTCGCGCAGCGGAGCGAGCACCGCATCGGACGGCTCGCCATCCAAGCGCACCACGGAAATCGCTTCCGCGCCCAGGACAGCGTCGCGGCGCCCCAGCGCGTACGTGGCGATGTTCAGATTCTGCGCGCCGAGCAGCGTGCCAATTTTGCCGATCGCGCCCGGAACGTCTCGATTGCGAAGCAGCAGAAGAGTGCCTTCAAGCGGCGCTTCCAGCGCCATGCCGTCCACGCGAAGCAGGCGCGGCGGCGTATCGGCCAGCGCCGTGCCTTCGATGGAAAACGCGCCGCTCGCCGCCTCGCCGGTAGCCGCGGCTTCGCCGGAGACTTCGACCGTGTCCGGGAAGCCGTGTTCCCGCCGGCCGCCACGCTCTTCCACGGCCAAGCCGCGCGCCGATGCGATGGATTCCGCGTTCACCAGGTTCACTTTTTCGGCCAGCGCGGAATTCAGCACGCCAGCCAGCACCGCACTGCGCAAAACGCGCGTGCCGATTTCCGCCGGTTCGCCGGCAAATGCGATGCGCACGCGCGCGAGGCGCGCGCCGCGAGCGGCAACCACTTGCGCGACCATTGAGCCGAGACGCTCGGCCAATACCAGATACGGCCGCACGCGGCGATATTGCTCGGCCGAGAGCGACGGCAAATTGACCGCGTTGCGCACCACTCCGTCGGAGAGAAAATCGCGCACCTGCTGCGCGATCAGCGTGCCGACTTCCTCCTGCGCTTCGGCGGTGGAACCGGCGACGTGCGGCGTAGCGATCAGATTGGGCAGCGCGACCAACGGCGAATCTTTCGGCGGCTCGACGGCGAAAACATCCAGCCCCGCGCCGGCCAATTGGCCCGAGCGCAACGCTTCGGCCAGCGCGACTTCATCCACCAATTCACCGCGCGCGGTATTCACAAGATAGGCGCCGCGCTTGGTCTTCGCCAAATTCGCGGCGTTGATGATGCGCTCGGTTTCGGGCACGAGCGCGGTGTGCAGCGAAAGAAAATCGGATTCGGCAAGCAGTTGATCGAGCGAAACCAGGCCAACGCCGGCTTGGCGCGCGGCGTCTTCCGTGAGAAACGGATCGCAGGCCAGCACGCGCATTTCGAGCGCGCGCGCCCGGCGCGCCACCTCTGCGCCCACCCGGCCGAGGCCCACCAGGCCGAGCGTTTTGCCGCGCAGCTCCGTGCCCTGGCCCTTGGATTTCTCCCAGCGGCCGGCGTGCATCGCGGAATCGAGCGCGGGAATTTTTCGCGCCATCGCCAGCATGAGGGCCAGCGTGTGCTCGGCCACGCTCGGCGCGTTGCCGCCGGGCGTGTTCATCACCAGCACGCCGCGACGCGTCGCGGCGTCCAGATCGACGTTGTCCACGCCGACGCCGGCGCGTCCTACCACGCGCAATTTCGTCGCGCGCTCCAGTACGGCGCTGGTGACGCGCGTGGCGCTGCGCACGATGAGCGCGTCGGCCGCGGGCAATTCGGCGTCAAGCGTTTCTTTCGTCGGGCGCACGACTTCCCAGCCGGCCGCCGTCAATAGGTCGATGCCGCGTTCACTGATTGGGTCGGCAACAATGATTCGCATAGGACAAACAGCGTATTCGGACCGAACCGGCCTGTCAAATCACGGCGCCTACGCGTCACCCTTTCGGTGCGCGTTTTATTTGCGGCTCTCTACGAAAACCGAATACTGCGCGACACCGGCCTCTTCGAGCTTGAGCACGGAGAACGTCTCGGGGGAATAAAAGCGCGTCTCGTCCCGCGAAAGATTTGAGGCTTCGGAAAAGCCGGCGTCGAGCAGCAGCTCTTCGAGGTAGGAAAAATCGAGACCCTGGCGATGGCCGCCTTCGCAAAAAAGGAGATTGGAGAATTTTCCGCCGAGGGAGCGGTGCGCGCGCGGGAAATCGCAAAAAAACGAGGCGTCACCCGCGATGTAGGCGCGCGCCGCGGCGCGCAGGTCCGGCACCACGGTACGCATGAACCCCTCCGGCGAGAGCACGCGGTGGCATTCGCGCAGCAGGGCGCTCAATTCTTCGGCGTAGAAATGCTCGAAGACGTGCGAAGAATAAATTGACGCGATCGAATCCGAAGCGAATGGCAGGCCGTTGCGCAGATCGAGCCAGACATCGCGCTTGCGAAGGAGATTGCCATCGACATTTATAAAGCCCGAAAGATATTTCGGGCCGCAGCCCAGATGCAGGTGCGGCGCTCCGGAACCGTTCGCGTGCGCGCCGCGAATTTTCCAGCGCCAATAATTCAATTTGTTCAGCCGCCGCAGGGCGGTGAAATAAACGTCACGCGTTCGCTGATGCAGCATTTTCGTAAGATCGTGTGCAGCGCGCCCAACGCGCCAGGCAATCGCTTGAAATCGCGAGCAGCTTGCAGTCCGACGCGTCACTTCCGAGCGTGCGGCCATCGAACAAAGTGAATTGCAGTGCGCGCAAAAGATCGGGGATGCGCGCGTCGGCGTAGCCATCGATGTATACGGCTTTCACACGGCCCGAGGCCAGCAGGCGCTGTGCCCCGCTCAGGACTTCCGCTTCGCGATTTTCAACGTCGATCTTCATCACGATCGAATCGCCTTCGATCGGCACATCGTCAAGGCGCATGGCGCGCACGCGCACCGCGCGGCTTCCAATTTGAAATGGGCTTTTGGGATCGTACGCGCCAAACGTCCACGATCCGGCTCCTTCGCGAAATTCGAGTTCTCCCGCGCGGTCGGAAAGCGCGCATTCGTGGATTTCTACGCCGCTGCGTTGGAGCGTGCTGCGCAGCCGCTTCACAGTTTCGGGATGCGGCTCGAACGCGTAAAACTTCATGCGCGGGAAAATTGCGCCGGCGCGCGCCATCATCGCCGAATACAATCCGACGTTCGCTCCGACGTCAAGAAACGTATCGCTCGGCTCGATCAACATCGCAAGCGTGGCCAGAATCCCCGAGTCGCCTCCGAGCGGAATGCTCAGCGCGGCCATTTTCTGCGCGGCGAGGTAGCCGACTTCCTGGCGCGCGCTGACCAATAGACGTGCGCCGAACAATTCGACTTCCACGTCCCGATTCGGGAAAAATAGGCGCAAAAGGAAAAGACGAAATCGCGGATGAACGTTTACGAAGCGATGCAGAACGCCTTTTAGCAGGCTTGATTTCGCGTTTTTTGCCACCGATTGCGTGCCTCCGCTGACAGTTGGAACGCTTGCCTAGGAGCAATTGCCAGGCCAATCGCGGGCGTCGCGGCGCGCGGGGCGCATTGCGCGCCTGTGCTATAGTTTTGCAATTCACATGGCCCTTATCGAACGCATCCAGAATGACCTGACGCAGGCGATGAAAGCCAAGGACGAATTGCGTCTGAGCGTTCTGCGCATGGTAAAGAGCGCACTGAAGAACAAAGAAATTGAAAAAATCCGGCCGCTAGACGATGCGGAATCGCTGCAGATTTTGAATACGCTGGTGAAGCAGCGGCGCGAATCCGTGGAAATGTTTGCGAAGGGCGGCCGTCATGATTTGGCCGAAAAGGAAACCAAAGAGATCGCCATCATCGAAAGCTATTTGCCCGCGGGCGCGAGCGACGCCGATATGGACGCGGCCATCGCCGCGGCCATCGTGGAAACCGGCGCGAATTCTCCGAAGCAGATGGGCGCGGTGATCAAGGCGGCGCGCGCGCATCTTGAAGGCAAGACGGTGGATGGCAAAGTGTTGTCAGACCGCGTGCGCGATCGTTTGTCTAAACCCGCTTGAATTTCCGCAGCTCTCGCAGATCTTCCACTTTATTTTTTCGGTAGCCGCTCAGTGACTCGCCGGCGTGCGCCCGTCCATCGCGCGCAGCGGGGCAAGCGCGGTATTCTGAATTCGTGGCGCTGCCCAGCACAGTCCCCGTTCGCTATTCGGAAGAAGAGGCCGGATACGTCAGCTTTCGCCCCGTAGTCCGGCAAACATTCGGATTCCGCGAATTGCTGGACATGATTTTGTCGGTCACTGGCAAGGACGCCGCGCGCGTGGGCCAAATTCTGCGCGCGGGCACGATCGCATTTCGTTCGTATCGTTACTGGTGGACCGGCTTCGAGCCTGCCGAAGCCGAGCTGCGTGCGGCGCTGGCTGAATTTCCGGACGCCGATCCTGCGCGCGCATTTTCCGCGGGCGAATGCACGCTGGTGGTGCTGGAATCGGGCGGAGTAGCGGCGCGCGAAATCGCCGAGCTCGCGCGCGATGCGGGATCGGCGCGGCGATGGTTTACGCGCGGGAATTTGTGGCAGATCTTGCTCGCCGAAGCCGAGCGCGTCGCGCCCACGTACCACGGCTATTCCTACGCGCGCCGCGCCGACGTTTATCGCCGCGATCTTGCGCCCGAAGAAGCCGCGGCTCTCGCCGCCGAAGCCGGGCGCGTCGCGCCGCGCGCGCTCCAGCACTTCGCGCGCGCAATCGCGGATACGCGGCGCCTGCTGCTGGTTTGCCCGCGCGTGACGGGAACTACTGCTTGACGAGCGCCAGGATGTCTTCGTTTGCGTTGATCGCGAGCTTTTCGGGCGCAGTGGGGAGTTCGAGGTTCACAGTCGAGTGGGGTGTCCGGCCCGATAGCCAACCGAGGAGCAGCGGCTGTCCGTTGCGGTAGAAATAAAGTGGAAGCGTGTCCTTCCAGCTGTCAGGCACGCCCGTGCGATCGAACGTAACGGAAATCTTAACCTTGCCGTCGCTCGCCGGCGCAGTTGTGTAGCTGAAGTGGTATTCGGGCACTCCGGTTCCGTAGACGTATTGATCGAAAAACCAGTCCATACTGTGGTTGCCGTCGAGATCCATATGGTCGTTCATGTGTTTTTCGACGATGGCTTTGAAATCTGCAGTGGATGCGGCGTTATTTTTGTAGGTCGCCGTGTAATCGTGCATCATGGCCTTGAACGCGGAATCGGGATCCTTCTGAGTCGGATCGAAAAGCATCATGCGCAGCATGTGCAGAACGTAGCCGCCCTTGTTGTATACGACGTTCTGATACGCTTGAGGTTCGTCGGCCGGCGACATGCGCGCGCCCATCCAGATCGGCCCTAGCGATTCGTACGTATGGCCGTGCTCGTCCTTGGTGAGCAATTCTTCGCGATCTTCGCGAAGGCGCTCAAGGTATTGCTTCTGGTTGTCGCGAAATTCGACGTAGAGATTGCCCGAGAATTGCGCGAATCCCTCGGAGAGCCACTGATCGTGGTAACTCTTCCAACCCACCTCCTGGCCCCACCATTGATGCGAGGTTTCGTGACCGCGCCAATAATCGCTGAGCCAGACCAGATCCTTCATGTCCATTCCCAGGGCGACCTGTTGGGTCTGATCCATGAACGAAATTGCGGATAGATAAATTAATCCGGGCCAGCCTTGGCCATAGTCGCCTGGAATGTTCGTGATCGCCAGGGAGCGATACGGGTAAGGTCCGTAATACGATTCAAAGACGCGAATCATATTGCCCAGTTCAATGCTCATTGATTTTGCCATTGGCGCCGGGCTGAGGCTGCCGACTGGCAAGTCCGGATTATCGACCCTGATTCCGGCCATCAGATCGTCGGGATCGTTGTTCGCATAGACGTCGATGCTGGTATCGCCAGTTTTCTGCTCAACGATTTTGTAGTCGCCAAACGCGAAACCGGCAACCGAGGTTGCGGGATCGCTCTTCCATTTCGTGATCAGCCAATCGCCGTCGCTGCTTTCGCTCACTTTGTCGCCCGTTGCGACCAGCGCGTATTTTTTGGGAGACCGGAAGGTCAAATCAAAATCGCTGCGCGTCGCGAACATGTTCTCGACCGCCGGATACCATCCGAAACTTTCGCAGAAGAAATTGCCGGCTCCCTGCTTGCTCACTACATGCTTGCCGGCGTAATGAAATTGGAGCGTCACGGGATCGAACGAAGTCGCCTCCGGTAGGACAATTCCCAAGTAATCGTCGACGAAAGTGGCCTTCATACCGGGGTCGGGAGCTTGGAAGTATGCGAGTACGTGGCCCGAGCCATCCGTGACGCTATCGACGCGCAGATGTGGGTCCAACTCGAATGTGAGCACTTGCTCGCCGGCAGCCTCGATTTCAAGGTGTGCGCGCGTGGTGGCCTCGAGCTCGGCTGAGCCTGTTACCGTGGAGCTGATCTCGTAATTCGCCACGTGGAAGTCCGCCTTACTCAGCGGATACTTGAATGCCGCTTCGGCCAAGCGATTATTCGCTGGGAAGCTTAGCCACGTTTCAAACTCCCACTCGCCGTAGGGGCGCACCCAGCGCCCGGCCGAGATCTCCTCTGGTGCGAGCGCGTCGTCCTCCACCTGAATCCAGCCTTTTGCGTTGGTGTTGAGATCGGCTTCAAAAAACGCAGTGCGGTCGCGGTCCAGAGAAAAAATGCCCTTAAGCAAGCGGGCACGCGGCGAGCCGTCGCGCTTCGAGCGTTCGGCGAACAGCGTATCGCTCTCAACCCCCTGGGAGATCCAGCGCCCCTGCGCTGCTATCTCGTCGTACGTCTTATCCGTGAACCAAAAGACGCCGTCGGTGAATTGCATGCTGAGCGTGTCTTGGCCCGTATACATGTGCAGTTGTTGCTGCTCCATCGGATTTGGCGGCGCAATTTCAACCTGCCCCTCGCCATGAAACGCGGCACCGAACGGCTTGCCGTCGATGGGCGCCGTGAATTGCAACGTTCCTTTCGCGAATGTGATCCGAATTCGGTCGCGCGTCAGGACCAGATTCTCGACCGAGGTTATTTTCCCGGTGTCCATCGCGGGCTCGTTGATCGCGCGCCAGACCTCGGCTGCGTGCGTAGCCGCCGCCGACGGGATCGGAGCAGTTGGCGCCGCCGGCGCCACGGTTGGAGACTGTGCCGGTGCGTAAGCTTGAGCCCGAGGCGGAGCTTGGGTCTGCCCGCGCCACTCGGCGTGTCCTTGAATCGCGTAGCCCATAAAAAGAAGGAGGAGGGCTGCCGCGGGAGCGCTTGCGAATCGTCGTTTTCGCACTAGATCATCCTTGCCGCACCGTGGCACATCCCGGCACATCGCCCCGCGGCGCAATCCGATTGCGGTAAAGCCGATTTTCATGTTCCAGCCCGATAAGTCCCTCAAGAAGTGGGGGGAACCATAATCGCTCGTACCCGTTATGTCGACACCCGCATAAGTACGTATGCAACAGGCG
>Ga0302326_10033694_pt1 | contig 10172 bp, 5 predicted proteins | sample Palsa_T0_3_FD_202264 | JGI IMG/M metagenome (GOLD analysis project Ga0302326, IMG submission 202264) | Peat permafrost microbial communities from Stordalen Mire near Abisko, Sweden - Palsa_T0_3 | ecosystem: Environmental > Terrestrial > Soil > Palsa > Peat permafrost | place: Sweden: Abisko...
CTCACCCGCGCCGCTGCCTGCGCAGGCTGAAAGAATTGGCCTTTGATCGCAACGGCAGAAAAGCGCTCTCGACGCGAGCTGCTTAAATTCAACTGTTAACCGAAGGGTTGTAGGTTCGAGTCCTACCTGAGGAGCCAATCGTTATTGATTACAGATGAGTTAGCTAATACCGGATTACAAGTTACCCACAAAGCTGCCCACTTTTTAGCGTGTAAGTATTACACGGCTCTGTGTTTCAGAGGGAGATACCACGACTGGATGTCCAGTCCGTTCGCAATTTCAGGCTACGTCGCCGGCGTGCCCTGGGTCTGGTCAATTGGGCGCTCGCCAATATCGGTTTCCGCGTCCTTCACCTTCTGCGATGTGAGCACGTGGGCGGTGGCGCGGAAACAGGGCAGACCGCTCTCCGAACGGTTCAGACCTGCGGGGAGATGGTCATCGGGTCGGGTGGGTCTGGGTTTCCGTTCAACTTGCCCATGGGTACAGCGTAGCGCACAAAAGGCTCGGAAACAAGACTCTAGGTCTGCGACCGCTTGAATTTGTGCGTTGCTAATGGGCTTTGTGGTATCCCAGGGTCCCAAAATCGGATGGGCGCCCTCTGGGCAGGGCACCCAGCATTGGTGCAACATCATGCATTCAGAGACCCAGGGTGGTTTTGTATGACCAAATGAATGGTGTATGACCATGGCTTCGGCCTCCCCCGAGAAGAAGACTGCCCAAGGGACATCCGCGATCAAGTTGCGAACGTTCCTTAACCCTTTGCCTCCCCGTTCGCCCACCCACCTGCACACCTTCCAGTCGATCTTCCCGGTGCTGCGGCGGCTGGGCATTCTGGGGCTCACGGCGACGCTGTTCCTGATCGGCCCCGGGGCTCTTGTGTCAGCCGCTGAGAGCAGTCGGCGCGCGGCCGCTGCTGCAGGGCATTCTGCTCTGAATCGTTGTGGCGCTGATCTTGATCGGATGGATTCGCAGAAGCGCCCCGGCTGTCGTCATCAGCCCAGCGGTCGCAGAAAACTTACGAATGGCATTGAGATCTCTGCGCAACAAGGCGCAATCCGCTACCTCAGCAGCAGCGCGTCGACACCAGCCCGCGCATTGCGCTGTCCCGGAATACTCGCGGAGATCGGCCATAAAAGAATTGCAAGCGGCAACGCTGCCTGCAATTCTCGCTTCACGCTTAGTTGTAAAATGGGCCTGTCGTCCATTCGCGCCACACGCAGCAGCTGAGTGCCGTTGGGCGCCGAACTGAGTGGCGGCCAAGGATCCCCAAAGGGGGGAACATTGAAACCCGTCTCGCAAGGTTCATCCATCTCGAATCGATGGCTCGCGGGAACCGGCAGGCGGAGCCATGCCGCACTCTGTCTGACGGTGGCGGCGATTGGTGTGGCGATGGCGCAGGCAGGCGCGCAAGCCCCGTCTCAGCGGCCATCCGGCGAGGCAGTCATCCAAGGCACCGTGCAGGATTCAACCGGCAAGCGCATCGACGGCGCCGCGGTGCACCTTGAGAAGCCAGGCGAAGGCGCGAGGGATGCAACGACGGATGCCGCGGGAGTCTTCACGCTCCACTCGCTCGCCCTCGGCACCTATACGCTGCGCGCAGAGAAATCGGGACTCAGGAGCAAGCCAAGCCTCGTGATAATCGTCATGCCGGCCGAACAAGAACGAGTCGATCTGGTCATCGAGGATGGAGCGAAAACTCAAGCCGGCTCAAGCCCAGCCAAACCGCCCTCGGCTCTCGCGATGGAGTTTGCCGACAAACCCGATTTCACGGTGGCGGGCGTGACCGATTGGTCCGCAGCGGGCGGACATGGCTCTGACACAAGCCTGCGCACGAGTGAAGCTCTGGCTCGCGAGACCCTGACACTGAGACCGGACAGCACGGAACAGGGAGTCAGTGACTCGCCACGCCCTCACAGCGCCGATGCGGGATCGGAAAGCGAACTGCAAAAAGCGCTTGCCGCTGCGCCGGGCAGCTTCGCGGCAAACCGCGCGCTCGGTATGTTCTATCTCAATCAGGGTAACTATCGAGCAGCCATCCCGCCGCTCGATGCTTCGTGGCAGATCGACCCGGCCAACGACGATAATGAGTACGAGCTTGCGCTGGCATTAAAGCGTGCCGGTGACGTCGCCATCTCCAGGCAGCACGTGGAGAAACTGCTCACACATCATGACACTGCGGACTTGCATCGCCTGGCAGGCGAACTCGACGAGGCGGCTGGCGATCCACTGGCCGCTGTGCATGAGTTTGAACGAGCTGCCCGTCTCGATCCCAACGAATTGAATTATTTCGAATGGGGCTCGGAGTTGCTGCTCCATCGCGCCGTTTTGCAAGCAGAGGATGTCTTTCGAACTGGCACGCAATCGTTCCCGAATTCGGTGCGCTTGCTCACTGCCCTGGGTTCCGCGTTATTTGCCGCAGCAAAGTACGATGAGGCGGCGGAGAGCCTCTGCCACGCGTCCGATCTGGATCCCGCGAGCTCCGATCCCTACCTATTCATGGGCAAAATCCAGACCGCAGCGCCAAGTCCGTTGCCTTGCATCGAAGTGAGACTCGAGCGCTTTGCCGCGGCCGAGCCTGACAACTCTCTGGCCAACTATTTCTATGCAATGGCAGTGTGGAAAGAGCGCGGGCAGCCGGCGGATCCTGCCGCCTGGCAACAGGCCGCAGCGCTGCTTAAGAAGGCTGTAGCGATCGACGTCAAATGTGCCGATGCTTATCTCCAACTTGGGATACTCTACTCCTTGCAAAACAGCTATGAAAACGCGATCGACAATTATTCGAAAGCGATCGGAGCTAACCCCGGGTTGGCCGAGGCGCATTACCGGCTGGGCGTGGCTTACGACCGCATCGGTGAGTTGGCAAAGGCCAAGCGAGAGTTCCAGCTTCACGACGAACTCAAGCAGCAGCAGGCCGCAGAGGTGGAACGCGAGCGCCGCGCAGTAAAGCAGTTTCTGGTCGCCGGGCAGCCCACTTATCCTGTTGCGCACTGAGAGTATCCGGAGAATTCGCCGCCATATGATGTCTACTTCCCCGGTTTGTATGTCGCAACAATCCCCTCGCCTTCGCGGATAGTCAGGATCTGATTTGCCTTGACCTGCGCGAACCGTTCTATCTTCTGCGTTGTCGGCCACTTGATCTCGATCGCATCGATCGTTTCGACCTTCCCCACCCCGAAGTGCAGCCGCAGATCGCTTTGCGACATCACGCTGGTGCCGCTGTGCACCTCATCCATCTGCGTGTGCTTGCCAGTGGTAACGCGAACCCGCGCACCGATGGCTGTACGATTGCACTTAGTGCCGAGAAGCTTGATCTTGATCCAGTTCTGCTTGTTGCCGCCGACATTATGAAGAAGCGAAGGCAGATCGTTCATATTCAGGATCAATGCATCCATCCCGCCATCGTTGTCATAGTCTCCAAAGGCCGCTCCCCGGCTGGAGAAGCGCTCGGTAATTCCGGGTCCCATGGTGGCCGAGACATCCTGAAATCTTCCGTTGCCGAGATTCCTGTAGACCAACCGCGGGTTCTTAAAGGTTTCACCGAAGTTGTACTTGTCGATCTCCGGATAGACATGGCCATTGATTTGCATGATGTCAGGCCAGCCATCGTTGTCGTAGTCGATAAATCCACAGCCCCATGCTACGAAGCTGTTGTTGATACCTACACCCGAGTTGAACGACAGATCGCTGAATGTTCCATCGCCGTTGTTGTGATAGAGATTGCACGTATCGTCGGCGAAGTTGGTTTTGAATATATCGAACCATCCGTCACAGTCGTAGTCGCCCACCGCCAGGCCCATTCCGGCCTGCTCGTGGCCATCGTCGTTGTAGGCACAGCCGGCCATGACTGCAATATCGGTGAAGGTACCGTCGTGATTGTTCTTGAACAGAATGCTTGGCTCCGAATCCACTGCGACATAGATATCCGGCCAGCCGTCGTTGTCAAAATCGTAGGAAACCGCGGTGATTGAATAGCGCGGTCCCGGTTTGAGAATGCCAGCCTTCTCCGACATGTCTGTAAACGTGCCGTCTCCGTTGTTGCGATAGAGAATGTCGGTGTCGCCGGGAAGTCCGCGCGGGCCGCACATAGTAGGCACGCCCTTCCACTGGCAGAAATTCGTCTTATCCGCGGCAGGAATCTTATCCGGTTCCAGTTTGATGAAATTGCACACGAACAGATCGAGATGTCCGTCCCTGTCGTAGTCGAGAAATGTGCACCCTGTGCCCCAACGGTCTTTCTCCTGAGACAGGCCAGCCTTTTGAGTTACATCTGTAAACGTACCATTTCCGTTGTTACGGAAGAGAATGTTCTGTCCCCAAAAGCAGCAGAATAGGTCATCCCATCCGTCGTTGTCGTAATCCCCCACACAGACGCCGGTTTGCCACCCCGTTCGCGCCAAGCCCGATTTTGCCGTCACGTCGGTAAACGTGCCATCGCGGTTGTTCTTGTACAGGTGCGACGTGGGTTCCTGCCCGCGCGGCCAATGCGCATCGAGACGATTTCCGTTGGTGAGATAAATGTCAAGCCATCCATCCTGATCGTAGTCAAAGAAGGCAATGCCGCTCCCTTTGGTCTCGATAATGACTCTCTTGTGGTCAATGCCGCCCCATACGTTGGGAATGGTGAGACCGGCCTGCTGGGCCACATCCACAAATTGCACAGGAGACGTGGCATGATCCTGCTCCGCTGCCTTCACGACGAGCGGCGACTTCCACTTCCAGAGGGGAGCGGCAAGCGCTTCGGTCAGAGTGCTGCCGAGTACCACAAGAGAGGAGCCGAGGAATCGTCGCCGAGGTTGATTCATAAAGTGGGGTGATTATATCGAGTACAGAGAGCTTTTGAAAAGGCGGCAATTCGTAGGAGGTCATAGGCGCCGTCGAACTACCGTGCCGCCACTTTCGGAAACGCGCGAGCCACAATTCCGGTACCTTCCTTGACGGCGATGATTCTGTCCACCGCCAGGTTCGTGAGTTTGTCCACTTGTCCGCTCGGCCAGGTGATCGCCAGAGAATCGACCTTCGTGCGCCTGCCGAGGCCGAAGTGAATGCGAGGATCGCTCGCCGACATATAGCTGGTGCCGCCCTTTGCCTGATCCACGCGCACCATCCCATCGGCAGTAAGCTTCAGCGTCGCTCCGATTCCGTCGCGATTCGATTTTGTACCAATCAACAGCACCTCAAGCCAGTGATTCGCGTTGCCGCCGTCGTTTCGCAGCAATTCTGGGTAATCCCCGCGCACATTCACGGCAATGCCTTCACCCCCATCGTTGTTGAAGTCGGCGGTGGCCAGGCCGCGCCCAGCGATCGGCCGAGTGAAATCTGGCCCTAGAGAATCGGAGGACTTCTCGAAATGGCCATTACCCAGGTTATGAAACATCAGCAGCGGCTCTTTGTAGGAAATGAGGCTGTGGTAAAGATTGACGTTATCCACCATCGCTCCATTGGCCTGCACAATGTCAGGCCAGCCGTCGTTATCGTAATCGATAAACTTAACGGCGACACCGCTGAGTAACATGGCTTTGTTGCCGATGCCCGAACCGTAAGTGTCGTCAGTGAATGTTCCGTCGCCCTCGTTACGATAGAGACGATTCAGTTCCATATCGAGGTGCGTGATATAAAGATCCAAACACCCATCGCCATCCACGTCGGCGGCGTCGATTCCCATGCCGGCTTCATAGCGTCCATCTTCGCTCGCGGCCATGCCCGAGGCCAGCGACACATCCTTGAAGGTGCCATCGTGGTTGTTAAGGAACAGGAAGTTCGGCCAGGTATCGTTGGCGATGGCGATGTCTGGCCATCCGTCATTATTCAAATCAGCCAGCACAACCCCCATGCCTTTAGATTCAGGCAGTCCGACACCTGACTTGTCGCTCACGTCGGTAAAGGTCCCATCGTGGTTGTTGTGATAGAGCTTTGTCTTCTGCCCCGAATAGTTGCCGGGATTGCAATACGACCGGTAACCTGGCGCTCGATCGCCGCACCACAGATTTGTCTTTGGAGTCCAGTTGAGATAATTGGTTACAACAAGATCAAGCCACCCGTCTTTGTCATAATCGAACCAGCCTGCGCTGGTGGACCACTGGCCTTCGTCGGCTACTCCCGCCTTGGCTGTAACATCGGTAAATGTGCCATCTCCATTATTATGGTAGAGAATCGCTCGACCATAGCCGGTAACATAGAGATCAGGATAGCCGTCGTTATCGAAGTCGCCAACAGCTACGCCTTGGCCATAGTGGCCCTCGCCACCCAGGCCGGCCTTTCCAGTGACATCGGTAAAAGTCCCGTCTCCGTTGTTTCGATAAAGAGCAGAACGTAACGGATTGGCGGGCTTGTAAGCATCGGTGGCGCCGGACTGAACAAAATAGAGATCCATCAGCCCATCCTGGTTGTAATCGAGCCATGCAACGCCGGTTCCCATCGTTTCGAGGTAGTACTTCTCTTCGGTCTCCGTGGAGTCCTGTACAAAAGTGATGCCGGCACTTTTGCGGATATCTGTGAAGTGGACAGCAATTGGAGCGTCTTGAGCTTTCGCGGGGTGTTGTGCATCGGGGCTGGGGTCGTGACTGGCGCTGCCTGAAGCAATAACCACCAGGACCGCTGACCAGAAAGCTACAATGCTCTTCATAGAGTCCTGTCCGCGAGAGATAACGCCAGTTGAAGCAATTGCTCCCTGTTGGCAGCCGTCATCGACTCCTCGCCATCAGGCGACGATTCTGGAGCCTGTGCAAGCACTTGCTCGATTCGATTGACGTCAAGGCTGCTGCTTGAACTGCTGTTCTTGAATCTTCCCAGCACTTCTCTTGCCTTGGCAACCTGCCCGGTTTGGAAGTAAAAGACGCCCAAGGTCGAGTAGCTTCCCGGCCATTCCGGAAGGAGATCGACGGCGCGCTCAAGTTGTCCGGCTGCCTGCGCGGTATTTCCATCAAGTGCCGAAGCCAGTCCCAGCCCCCAAAGGATTTTCCCCGATGCGGGAATGCGCGCCTGACCCCTCAACAGGGTCTGCTTCGCACCCGCCACATCTTTTTCGCGAAACTGAAGCAAAGCCAACGCGAGATAGTTTCGGTCATCGTCCGGATTACGGCCGATGGCGTCGCGAAAAATCTCCGCGGCATGGACGCTGTCGCCCAGATGGGCATAGATATCCCCGAGCAAGGCAAGATATGCATCGTCTTTGCGACCAGACACCGACACCTGCTGTGCCGCATCGAGAGCCTCTGGATAGAGATGCTTACGAAAGTAAGCATCCGCAAGATCGAACTTCACTTCGTCCAGGTCGGGATTGGATTTGAGAGCTTGCTGAAAGTGTTGGATTGCATCGTCGTAGTAGCGATAACGGGCAAGCAGGACACCAAGTCCAGTCAGTGTGCGATAGTCGCCCGCGCTAATCCTGTCAAGCTTTTCAACTATCGCGCGGGCGTCATCGGGCTTTCGTGCCTTTAAGAAGGCTTCAGCCAGCATGTAAAGATCCTCCGGCTGATCAGGATGCCGCTCGATCTCCCCCGTGAGTTCATTCAGGTCCAGTTGATCGCGTGCGCCGGGTGCGAGTTTCGATCGATTGTCGAGATAGTCGAACAGGTGCTCGTAAGGATAGGGACCGGTAGAAGCATTCTTAGATAGAGTCTGAAATACGCTCAAGTCACGGTCGGCCGCAGCCGATTCATGCAGGCTTCGCTCGACCTTGGCGAGCTTATAGTATCCGGTGGCCCGATCGTGGCCGATGCGGACATACCTTCTCAACAGTTCCTCGGCTTCAACGAGCTTGCCTGATGCCATTCTAAGATTGGCTAGTTCGAGCAGCGCATCGGCAAAGTCAGGATTCAAACGAAGTACCTGCTGAAACATCGATTCTGCGGCAGCAGAGTCCCCCTGGCGTTCGGCAATGAATCCGAGGTTGAACAGGCAGGACGTATTATGAGGGTCGAGTGTGAGCCCTTTCTCAAAGTACTGCCGGGCCTCGTCGAAGCGGCCGAGATTGCGATAACCAAGGCCCAGGAAAGCATAAGATCGCGCGGAGCCTTCGATTTCGAGAAGCTTATTAAACTCTTCGATTGCCTTGTCAACTTTGCCTGCCATGAAGTAGCTTTCGCCAAGCGCGGCGCGCAAATCAGGCCGCATCGGCGCAATCAGAACACCCGACTCCAACAGCGGAATTGAATCCTCGAAGTAATTCTGAGACATGCTGACCTGGGCCATCAGATAGATGATGTCCGTATTGTCCGGCGCCAGCTTATGCGCACGCAGCAGCAGATCGAGAGCATCCAGCGGCCGCGACTGGTTGGCCGCAACCTGTCCGAGGAGATAGATTGTCTCTGCGGATTCCGGCTTCAGCTTAAGCGCCCGGTTCAATGCCAGGCCGGCGTTGGCATTGTCGCCGCCGCGCAGCGATGCCAGTCCAAGGTTATAGAGAATTTCGAACGTCCCGGGTTGAAGGGCCGCTGCCTTTTCCAGCTCGCTTTCAGCAGCCTTGTACTGTTTCTGCGACGCCAGCAGGATGCCAAGCGAGAAATGCAGTTGGACATTGCTTTGGTTCTCGGCCGACAGTTTCAATGTCTCAACCAATGCTTCGGAGGTTCGCCGGGCGAGCAGGTAAGCACGGACCAGGTTCAGTCCGGTTTCAGGGTTCTCAGGGTGAACACGCTGAAAGTAAGGAATGGCCAGAGCGGGCGATCGTTTGTCCAGCAGAAGCACGCCAAGATCGTAATTTCCATCGCGGTTCGCTGGCTCAATTCGAAGAGCCGAACGAAACTCTTTCTCCGCAAGTTCGGGCTGCCTCTGCGTCACATAAACATTTCCCAGGTTGATGTGAGTGCGCGCCGAGTTTGGCTTGAGTTCAAGGGCCTTTTGAAACGCCGCAATGGAGTTACTGTAGTCTTGTAAATCGCCTTCAACGATACCCAGCAGGTTATAACCTTCCACGCTCGCCGGATTGATTGTGATTGCTTCGAGTACCGCGGTCCGTGCCTCCTGAAGCCGATGCTGCTCGATCAGCGCCTCAACTTGCTCAAATTTTGTGGGAGCTCTTAATGGTTGCGGGGCAGCGCATCCGGGCCGAGCGCCGAATATTCCAAGCAGAGTAACTACGATAGCCGTGCTGGCCCGAGCCTTCGTAATTGCGAACCTCTGTGGGACTGGGTTGCGACGACTCATGCTTTTATCCTCCCGATGGCCGGCCTGGCTCTGCAAAAGGCCGGTCATTGCAGCAGCTCCAGGGCCTGGCGCGCGCCCTGATTCTGGGGTTGCACGCGCAGTAACTCAAGCAATATATCTCTTGCCTTGTCCTTCGAACTCCGCAACACGTAAAGGCGCGCCAGGTTGAGATACGACTGGTCGAATTCCGGCGCCAGACGGATGCCGGACTTGAACTGTTCCTCGGCTTTCAAGTAATCCTGACCGCGAACGAACAGGATGCCGAGATTGTTCAGCGCTTCAGGGTAGTCGGGACGCAATTCAATGGCCCTGCGCAGATACTGCTGCGCGAGTTGAGGCCGGTCCTGCTGTGCGTAGAGCATGCCAAGACTGTAATTCATTTCAGGATCGTCCGGCTGAATGCGGAGCGCATGGATCAAACATTCCTGCGCTTTGTCAAAGGCTCCCTGGCGGCGGTAGACATTGCCCAGGTTGAGCAGGGCGATGGCGAAGTCCGGCTTCAATTCAAGCGATTTTTGAAAGTCGCGGACGGCTTCGTCGGAATTCCCCTGCTGTGCGGCCATCATGCCGAGATTATTCCAGGCTTCAGGATAGTTGGGGCGCAGCTTCAGTGTTTGCTCGAGGTAGCCCCGCGCCTTTTCGCGATCGCCCCTTCGCAGGGACAGCGTACCCAGGTTGTAATAAGCCTCCGGGTCATTGGGCCGGGATGCCACGGCCTGCTCGAAGAACTCCGCAGACTGCGCGAGGTAGCCGTGCTGAAACATCGCGACACCGTAGGTAAAGTCATTGCGGAGAAATGGATTGTTGTAGGCTGTCCCCTTGAATGGAAGCGCCTTTCCAAGGCGATCGGCATCTTTGGCAGGAATCGACCAGACATCCTGCGCCAGGCGCGCAGGGTCGATGGGTCCCTGATATACCTTGACGATCATTCCGGCGCGATCCAAAAGGAACGAAGTAGGAATTCCAAGGTCTCTGCGCCGATCGAAGAGATGACGGTACACGATGTTATAGATTCCGGCTAAATCATC
>Ga0302326_10033695_pt1 | contig 10172 bp, 9 predicted proteins | sample Palsa_T0_3_FD_202264 | JGI IMG/M metagenome (GOLD analysis project Ga0302326, IMG submission 202264) | Peat permafrost microbial communities from Stordalen Mire near Abisko, Sweden - Palsa_T0_3 | ecosystem: Environmental > Terrestrial > Soil > Palsa > Peat permafrost | place: Sweden: Abisko...
CTGTAGTGGTGTAGGCGCCGACGGATCGCGTTGCCCTCGGCATAGTGGCAGAAGGACTCCTCGTATGCAGCCTGATCCTCGAGCGCCTTGCCGAGCGAGAATTCGAAGTGCACACGATCGTCGTCGTTCAGGTCGTCACGCGCCAGCGCCGTGCGCAGTGCGAGCACGTCCGCGGCCGAAAAGTGAAATGTCTTGAGATTGGCCAGGCTCCAGTACGCCTCGCCCAGTACCGGCTCCATTGCGATGGCTCGGCGGTAGGCCGCGATGCTCTCGGGCTGGCGGCCGGCCGTCTTCAACGAGTGGCCGTAGCTGACCCAAACCTTCGGCTGCCGCGGATACTCGTTCAGTACCGCCTCGTAGACCTTGATCGACTCGGCGTAATCGCCGAGATTCGCGAGGATCGCGGCCTGCAGGTTGCGATAGCCGGGGTTGCGCGGTTCCCGCGCCAGCAGCCGCTCTGCTTGCGGCAGTGCCGCGGCCGCTTTTCCCTGGCGGTTGAGCACCATGGCGTAGTTATGGCGAGCCGCATCGAAGCTGGGGGCGAGTTCGAGACAGCGCTCAAGCAGTCGCTGCGCGTCCAGGTAGCGGCGCAGGCGTGCTGCGACCTCGGCCAGCATGCGCAGCGCCGCCACGTCGGTCGGGTACGCCTGCAAATGGGTGTGCAGACGCGCCTCGGCGATCGGCAGCTCATTCTCGAGCAGCGCTGCGGCAGCCTGCATCAGTCGCGGGTCCTGCGTGGAGGCCTTCAGATAACGTGCGCGCGCCTGGTCGGCTCCGGCGGCATCGCCCGCCGCGTCCCGCTGGTCGGCGAGCAGACGCCAGGCGTCCGGCGAATCGGGCTGCAATCGCAGCGCCTGGTTCAACGCCGCGACCGCCGCGCTCGCTTGGCCGGCCTCACCGTACGCGATCCCCAGCTCCAGATGCACCGGCGCCGAGCGCGGCTGTTCGCGCGCGAGCGGCTCGAGCACCTCGAGTGCCGCCTGCGTCCGACCGGCGATACGATGCGCTGCGCCGAGGATCAGGCGCGCGCGCGGATGGCCGGGTATGACCTTCAGGATCTCGCCGGCCTGCTCTGCGGCCAGGCGCGGATCGCGTTCGAGCAGACGTGCCGCGTGGGCGAGCGCGACGTCGAGCGTTCCAACCGGCTCCGAAGGATGACTCAAATACAAATCCTGGGCTTGCCCGCGGGCTGCGATTGCAAGATAAGGGCTTCTACCGGCGCCTTGTCAAATGTGCCGCGCCGCCGCGGGCGGGCGCGAGCGCTCGGGCGCGATCGGCAGCGTCACTCCTTGCGCATCGGCACGAATTCAATCGTAACGCCGGGAGCGACCGGGTAGTGTATGAGCTCGCCCGCGACGTAGCCCAGGGCCTGATACAGGCGCACGCCAGGCAGCGTTCCCATCAGCTCGAAGCGCGTGAAGCCACGCGCGCGAGCCTCGCTCTCGCAGCGCTCGAGCAGGGCCCGGCCGACCCCCCGGCGCGCGTAGCCGGGATCGACGAAGAAGGCGCGGATCTTGGCGGCGTCGGTCTTAGGGTCCAGCGTCCGCTGATTGCGCTCGGCGTGGCTGTCGCCGCCGAAGAGCGTGCGCCGCCAACTCCAGCCGCCGCAGCCGATGAGGCTGGCCGCCATCTCGGCCACGAAATAGGTGCCATCGTCGATCAGCTGACTGTCGACGCCAAAGGCGCCCTGCAGGGCGCCTTCGATCTGCTCCGGGCGGTAGTCGCCGGCGCCGAGCTCGCGCGCGGAGCGCGCGATCAGCAGCTGCAGTGCCGCTCGATCGGCGCGGGTGGCTGGGCGCAGCTGGAAGGGCATCAAGCGGTGACTGCTCTAATTCGAAGCACGGGCTGCGGGCGTGTGCAATCGCGGGGCATGATTACCATCGTTAAGGCTGAGTTTAGCGGGCAAAATGTTGACTTGCGATGGGACTGGTATGTTTCCGCTATCGGTGCACGCATGCGGTTGCATCGCGACCGGCGATTGCCGTGGATCCAGTCTTAATATCCCGGTCACAGGCGCCGCGGTATACAGGCAGGCAATACATGAGCTTCGCGAATGTCATGGCGTAGTTGGATCTGGATGGTGCTGGTGGGCCTGTCGATCGCCATGGTCGGCGGCAGCACCGAGCCGGTTGCCGTCGAGGCCTCGACGAATCCCTGGCCGCCGCCACAGGCGAGCGTGAGCTGGTCGGAGCCGGCCGCCGCCGCAAGACGCACGGTGCACCTGCAGCTGCTCGGGTTCAACGATTTTCACGGCAACCTGCAAAGCCCCACGGTGTCCTCCGAGCGGCCGGTCGGTGGCGCGGCGGCCCTCGCCGGCTATATAGCGGCGCTGGAGCGCGCGGCTCCCGGCCACACGTTGATCGTGCATGCCGGCGACCAGCTCGGCGCCAGCCCTCCCATCACCAGCCAGTTGCACAACGAGCCGGGTATCGAATTTCTGAATCTGCTGGCCAACACCCACTGTCACTACGGCGCGGCGATGCAATTCTTCGACGCGGCACACTGGCGGCGCGATCCCAATCGCTGCAACGTGGTCGGAACGCTCGGCAACCATGAGTTCGACGCCGGCCCCGCCGAGATTCGCCGGCTGCTCGGTGGCGGCAATGCCGCCGGGGGCCCATTCCTGGAGGATCCTTATCGGGGCAGTCGAGTGCCTTACGTGTGCGCCAATGTGATCGATCGGCGCACCGGCAAGCTGTTGTTGCCCGCCTATGCCGTCGTGGTGCTCGGCGGCATTCCGGTCGGGGTCATCGGCGCGGTACTGCGCGATACGCCGAGCATCGTTCCGGCCTGGGCAGTCGCGGATCTCGAGTTTCTCGACGAAGCGCAGTCGATCAATCGCGCCGCCGCGGAGCTGGAACGCCACGGCATCCATACCCTCATCGTTCTCATCCACCAGGGTCTGACGCCGGTGTCGAGCGCCGGCGGTTATGACTGGCAGGGCCCGCTGCGCGACATCGTCGCGCGGCTCGATCCGGATATCGACGTCGTGGTCTCAGGACATACGCACAATTACACCAACGCGCTGCTGCCGGCACGCGGCGGAGCGCCGGTGCTGGTCACGCAGGCCTATGCCTACGGCGTGGCAATGGCGCAGATCGATCTGCGCATCGATCCGGTGACTCGCGATGTGGTGGCAAAATCCGCGCGCATCGTGCCGGTCTGGGCCGACGCGCCGCCCGGCCGGCCCGGTGACCCCGGCGCGCAGCGGCTGACGGACGCGGCGCAGAGACTCGTGGCCGCGAGTGTCGAACGCGTCGTGGCTACGCTGCAGCGGCCACTGACGCGCGCCGTGACGGCCGCCGGCGAATCCGCGCTCGGGGATCTCGTGGCCGATGCGCAGCGCGCGGCGACCCATGCCGACATGGCGCTGATGAATCCCGGCGGGCTGCGATCGGATCTGCGCGCCGGTCCGGTCACCTGGGGTGATGTACTGACACTGCATCCGTTTGCCAATCATCTGGTCACACTTGATATGACCGGGGCGCAGCTGCTGGCGGTGCTTGAGCAGCAATGGCCCAGCGAGGCCGATGCTCTACCGCGGATCCTCAAGACCTCCGGCCTGTATTACAGCTGGAATCCTGCCAGGCCCGCCGGCGCGCGCGTCGTCGAGGCCTGCGATGAGGCCCGCGAGGCGCTGGATCCCGCGCGCCATTACCGCGTCACGGTGAATGATTTCCTGGCCAACGGCGGTGACGGCTTCGCCACGCTCAAGGGGCTTGGTCCCGGGGACTCCGGCCCGCTCGATCGCGATGCGCTGGAGCAGTATCTGCAGGCTCAGGGGCGGGAGCTGCCCGCGACGCAGCCGCGCATAGCGCGTGTAGACCTGTCCGAAGCGCCGCTCTGCAGGGCGCGTTGAGGGGCCTCCGCGGGCCTGTTCGCCGGCGCTGCAATTTGACAACGTATGGGGATAAGTGCAGTCTAATTAAGGGCGAACGCTGTTGTAAGAAATCGACGCCCGGTGTGCTGGGGCGACCCGCGCGGCAGCACACTGCGCGCGTGCCGGGCGAGCCGGTGTGATCAGCCGGTCGGCCGATTGCGGGATGCGGGGGGAAGCGGGGCGGCATCGTCGTTCGGGGTGCCTCGGCGACGATGCCGCCCGGGTTTCAGCCACAGCGCACCGCGCTGCCAATGCATTCAGAACCGCCGGCCCGGGTGCCGGGCGCAGGCGCTGCAGTTCGCGCCCAGATCCCGGAATATAAATCCCGCTGCAAATATATAGAGACGGCGTGGCCGCGAAGCCCGCAGCGAGCTCGTCGTCGCGGTGTCGGTGCGCCCATGTGCGCGACAGCTGCCCGCCCGTTCGGGTAGTACCCCCAGGCAGGATCCGCGTGCACTCTTAAATCTGCAGTGTACGGTCATCCTGTGAATGGTCATGTCGTGAGGTAAGCCATGAACGCAACGAGTGTCTTGCAACAATGGTCGCGGGAGCGCTCGGATCTCGCGGCCGCACTGGCACGGCACACGCTCGCCATTGCCCTTGGTGCGCGTCGATCGGTGTCCGGTATACGGTGGCGCGGGGCGCTGGTCGTGACCGCCGCCGAGGCGCTCGCCGGTCGCGATGAGGTGGTGCTCGTGTCCGAGCACGGCGAAACGCAGGGGTCGGTCATCGCCTGCGATCTGGCCACTGACGTGGCGGTGCTGCGCATCGGCGCCCAGGCGCTGCCCGACGCCGCCGGCGCCGGCGCGACTGCGGCCGCCGCTCCGATGCTCGAAGGCGGCGCCGGCGTGGTCATAGTGGGCCGCGCAGCGGCCGGCCCGGTGATGGGTTTTGGCACCGTCCGACTGGCCGGCCCGGCGTGGCGATCGCGTCGCGGGGGTGCCATCGCCCAGCGCCTGGAATTCGAAGCGGCTCTCGATGGCCGCTTCGAGGGTGCGCTGGTTGCCGATTTTGCCGGCACTGCACAAGCGATGCTGGTTTCGGGACCGCGCGGCCGGCTGCTCGGCATTCCCGGCCAGACCATTCATCGGATCGTGGCCGCGGTCGAACAGCATGGCTATCTGCCGCGGCCGTATCTGGGACTGCGACTGCAGGGGCTGTGGCTCGATGAGGCCACCCGCAATCGGTGGGGGCGAAGCTCGCGCAGCCTGGCCGCGGTGGCGGGCGTGGAGTCTGAGTCGCCGGCAGAGGCGGCCGGCATTGCACCCGGTGATCTGCTCGAAGCGATCGACGGGGTGATGATCGATGACGCGGAGGGCCTGGCCGCGCAGCTGGCGCAATCGCGCCCGGGCGGCTCGGTCGAGCTGCGGCTGCGCCGCGGCGGCCAGTCCCAGACGCTGCAGGTCAGGGTGGGTGAACGGCGCCGGCCGCAGCGCTGAGGGGCTTGCAGTCGGCGCCGCCGCCACCATTACCAGACGGTGAACCTGATCCTGCAACGCGGTTCGGCGCGCCTGACGGCGCGTGAGCGCGAGGTGCTGAGCCTGGTGGCCACCGGAACCTCGAACAAGGGCATCGCGCGCGAGCTGCAGGTGTCGCCGAACACGGTGAAATTTCATATCGCGGCGATACTCGAGAAACTCGATGCAGCCACGCGGGCCGAGGCGGTGGTCGCGGCGCTGCGACGCGGAGAACTCACGCTATGAACACGCTCGCTCAACCGGTATACGACGCCGACGTTCAGGGCCAGGATGAGGCGCTACTCGATGCTTACTCGCGCACCGTCACCGGTGTCGCCGAGGCTGCCACGCCCGCCGTGGTCGCGATTCACACCCGACGCGCAGGCGCGGCGGGCGCGCAGGGCGGCAGTGCCTCGGGTTTTGTGTTCACGCCTGACGGGCTGATCCTGACCAACAGCCACGTGGTGCACGGTGCGAGCGCATTGCGCGTCGCAACCGTACGCGGCGAGGAATTCGAGGCCGATCTGCTCGGCGAGGACCCGCATACCGACACGGCGCTGATCCGGGTGAGCGCCGCGATGCCGGCAGTCACCCTGGGGCGCTCGCATACATTGCGGGTCGGACAGCTCGCGATCGCGATCGGCAATCCGCTCGGCTTCGATTGCACCGTGACCGCCGGCGTGGTGAGCGCCCTGGGCCGCTCGTTGCGCGCCAGCTCAGGTCGCCTGATCGAAGACGTCGTCCAGACCGATGCCGCGCTCAATCCGGGCAATTCGGGCGGACCCCTGATGGACTCGGGCGGCCGCGTCATCGGCATGAATACCGCCATCATTGCCGGCGCGCAGGGGATCTGCTTCGCCATCGCCATCGACACGGTGCAGCGCGTGGCGCTCGAACTGCTGCGCCACGGCCGCGTGCGACGCGCCAGCATCGGCATCGGCGGCCAGACCGTCGCCGTGCCGCAGCGCCTGCGGCGTCATTTCGAATTGCCGCAGGTCTCGGCGGTGCGAGTCATCAACGTGCTCGAAGGCGGCGCCGCGGCCCAGGCCGAAGTCGAATCGGGCGACCTGCTGGTGCGCTTCGACGGACACTGGATCGGCGGCGTCGACGACCTGCACCGGCTGCTGATCGACTCGCGCATCGGCGCGTCCGCACCGCTCGAGTTGGTACGGCGCGGGCGACTCCTGAGGCTCAACGTCGTCGCGCGCGAGAGCGATGCTGGCTAGGCAGGCGCCGGGTAGACAGGCGCAGCGCGCTCAACCCAGCGGTTCGATGTCATTGAACCTGGTGTAGTCGAAGTGATCGACGCCGTCGGCGTCAGTGCTGAGGATGTCGACGTAGCTGTGATTCCAGCGCACGGCTGACGCCCTATACTCCTGCCGCGCCATCAGGCTCTGGCCGGTGGTCTCATCGGTGCCGATCACTGTCAGCAACAGAAAGGCACGCGCTGCGTCGAGCGACTCCGCCGTCTGGCCGGCGAGCGGGCTGGCGGCATCGATTACGTGCAGCAAGGTCCAGCCGAACAGGAATACCGGGTGGCGGTTGCGGATCAACGGCAGATCCTGGATGCGGCGAAAGCGAACGCCCTCGGGCGTGACCTCATCGCGCAGCAGACGCAGGCGCGCCGAGGCTTCCATGACGATATTCTGGCGCGCGTTGGCCGTGCGGATCATCAGGGTCAGTTTGCCATTCAGCGGCCGGACGACCGCGTTGCGGGCGAACACGAAGCGCGCGGTCGGCTTGGAGAAGCGCGCGAACATCATGCCTGTGATCAGCGCCAGGCTCATGAGGCCGATGAAAATCTCGATCGCGGCGACGATGTGCGCGAACGGTGTTTGCGGGTGCATATCGCCGTAGCCGACCGTCGCAAAGGTCTCGACGCTGAAGAAGAATCGACCCCAATAGCCGGCTGGATTGAGGTTGGCGATGTCGTCCGCCTGCAGCGAATACACGGCCGCAAACAGCAGATTGAAGGCGAAGAAGAATGCCGCAAAACTGGCGAAAATGATCGGCCAGCTGACGGTCATGAACAGGTGGTACAGGTCCAACAGGATGCGGCGCCGCATGCCATGGGTGATGACCCGTCGGCCGCTCGTGCTGCCGATGAGTCTGCCGTGGCGGTATTGTGCGGACACGCGCGAAGTCTAGCGCGGATGCCGCGCGCTCGCCCTGCCTGCCCAGCGCATGCGTGCGCCGCTCATCCCAGGATCATTCGCCAGGCACTCGCCCAGGCCGCCGGGTCGGTCACCGCGACGAAGGCGAGGCCGGCCAGCGCGCCGTCGAAATGCGCGTCATGATTGATCCGTCCGCGCGGGCGGCGCGCGGCAAGGAAGGTATAGACGAGGTAGCCGATCGCGAACAGCGGCGCCGGAATCGGCAACGGGATCGGCATGATCATGATCGACTGGCGCGGAAAGTACAGGATCGAGGCGAACAGCACTGCCAGTATCGCGCCCGAAGCGCCCAGGCAGGCGTAGTCCGGATCGTGCCGGTGCTTGAAATAAGTGCCGGTGTTGCTGGCCACCAGGCCGGTGAAATACAGTGCGGTGAAGCGCGGCGTGCCGATGACGCGCTCGAGAGGAAACGCGAAGAACCAATAGCTCACGCTGTTGAACAGCAGGTGAGCAAGGTCCGCGTGGACGAAGCCGCTGCTGATCGCGGTCCAGTACTGCCGGCGCGGCACAAACCAGAACGGCCGGAACAGGTTGCGCTCGATGATCCAAGGCGCGCCCAGCAAGCCCAGCAGACTGACCGCCACCGTGACGCCGAGAATGATCGTGGCCGCCATGCTCTGCCCCGTTCGCGGCGCGCCGGCTAGGCCGGACGGCGCCGCAGCATCAGCACGTTGCCGGCCAGGCAGAGCGCGACGCCGAGCGAGGTCTCGAGTCGCCATTGCAGGTGCTCGAACGCACTCGACAGCAGCAGCGCGACCACCGGAATGGCCACGGCCGTGTAGGCCGCACGGTCGGCGCCAATGCGTCGCATCAACGTCAGATAGGCGCCGAACGCCAACGCCGAGCCGAACAGCGAAAGATAGATAAGTGAGGCGACATAGGGCCAGGAGGCGTCGAAAGCCAGGGGCTGCCCGCTGGCGCAGGCAGCGACGGCCACAGCCACGGCGCCGTAGAGCATCGACCAGGCATTGACCTGCATCACCGGCAATTGCCGCCGATGAATGCGCGTGGCCACCATGTTACCCAGCGATGCCACGGCCGTGGCCCCGATTGCCAGCGCGAGGCCCTGGAGCTGCTCACCCTGACTGGAGAAGCCCCGCATCTGCGGCCAGAACACCAGCGTCACGCCGGCGACACCGACGATGGCCGCGACCACGGTGCGCGCCCGGATGGCGACCTCGAAGAACAGCCGCATGCCCACGGCATTCATGAACACCACGATCGAGAACACCACCGCGACCAGGCCGGAGGTCAGATACTGCTCGGCGAGGTAGATGCCTGCGTAGTTCAGGCCGAACAGCAGCACGCCCTGCAAGGCAATCCACAAGTGATCGCGCGCGCTGAAGCCGAGCGGCCGGCGCCGGAATGCGGCGTAGGCGAGCAGCATCAATGCCGCGAGCGCGAAGCGCCACGCCACCGAGACCATCGGTGGCACGACGCCGAGTTGGAACTTGATGACGAGCCAGGTCGAGCCCCAGATCAGCACCGCGACGGTGTATAGGCCGAGGTTACTCATCGGGGCAGCCCGTCAGCCCACGCTCTCGGCGCTGTAGCGGGCCAGCAGCCCGCTGCGTACCGCGTAGCGATAAATGTGCGTGAACAACCAGGCCGCCAGCAGGATATCGAGCAGTGCCAGGGCGGTGCCGATCAGCAGGCCGCTGCCCGAGTAGCCATGGCCGCCGACCACCGAGCGCATATTTTCAAAGATGTAGGAAGGCGGCAACACGTGGCCGACGACGCGCATCCAGGCCGGCAGAACCGCCAGCGGATAAAACACGCCCACGAACGGCGACAGCAGCGCCGGAATCGGCCACACCAGCCACTCCGAGGCCGGTCCCAGGCGCAGTACCATGGCGCTGGCCAATACGCCGAGCGCGATGCCGAACAGGAACAGTACCAGCAGGAACGGCAGCAGCGGCAGTCCCAACGAGAAGAACGACAGGCCGAACAGCCAGGTCGCCAGCACCAGCATCACGATCAGCCCGACCAAGCTCGTGGTCACTCCGGTCAGTACCAACCCGGTGAGATATTCGGAGATCAGCAGCGGCGTGGCAAAGACGTTGATGAAATTGCGCGACCAGACGTCCTCGAAGAATGCCATCGTCACGCCCTGCATCACCCGGGTGAAGAAATCCCAGAACAGCACCGCGCCGAGCAGGCTTGATATGAAATTGACGCCGGTGGAAGCCACAGTGTTCAGGTAGCGCGAAATGAAACCCCACAGGATGATGTCGATCGCCACCCAGGCGATCATCGGCAGCACCCGCGTCGGGCTGCTGCGCAGCAGATAGAACTGGCGCAGCGCAATAGCGGCGATCGGGCGCAGCTTCATGGTGTCGCCCTGGGGGCGTCACGCTTCGGCGGCGCCGCCGTGGCCGCCGGCGGCGCGCTCGCCAGCGGTTCACGCGCCAGCCGGATGAACAGTTCCTCGAGCGAGGACGCTCCGTGTGCATGCGGCAGGCGCCTGGGGTCGCCTTCCAGCAATATCCGCCCGCGCGACAGGAACAGCACCCGGTCGCAGGTCTCCTCGACTTCATACATGTTGTGCGAGGTCCAGAGAATGCCGCAGCCGGTGCGCGCGGCCATGGCGCGAATGCGGGAGCGAATCAGGTCGGCAGCCGAAGGATCGAGCGAGGCTGTGGGCTCATCGAGCAGCAGCAG
>Ga0302326_10033696_pt1 | contig 10172 bp, 8 predicted proteins | sample Palsa_T0_3_FD_202264 | JGI IMG/M metagenome (GOLD analysis project Ga0302326, IMG submission 202264) | Peat permafrost microbial communities from Stordalen Mire near Abisko, Sweden - Palsa_T0_3 | ecosystem: Environmental > Terrestrial > Soil > Palsa > Peat permafrost | place: Sweden: Abisko...
GCTCTGCAGAGCCCCGCGGTCCTGCGCATCTCTGGCGTGAATCAACGCAGGATCCGTACTGCGCGCCGAACATACCACCGCCCCAACCATCGCGAGGCTCGCGCACGCCAACGCCATCCCAAAAAATCGCTTCATAAAGCTGCCACCCTGCGCTGCATCAGTAAGAAATAAAGTCCCACGCCCATCAATAAGAAACCGTTCACCATGATCACCGTCGGGGCCGGATAAAACTTCACCAGGTAACCCGTGGCCAGGCTTCCCACTGGCATTCCGCCGCGGAAAGCCACGTTGTAAACGCTCATCACGCGTCCCCGCATATCGTTCGACGTAATCAGCTGCACCAGCGAACTGATCATCGAGAATGCCACCATCAGCACAGAGCCATTCACAAAGACGATGATGGCGCTCAGCACCAGGTTACGCGAAGCTCCAAATCCACCAATACATCCCCCCAGCGCCACCAGGCTCAACACTGCCACCATTCCCTTGTGCTTGATGTTTCCGAGCGCCGCCACGCACAGCGAGCCCACCACCGAGCCCACACCCGACATGGAAAGCAGCAGCGTGAACACCTTCGGCCCCCCAAAGAAAACGTCGCGGGCAAATACCGGGAAGAAAGTCAGCATCGGGAAAGCAAACAGCGTCATGCAGAATGCCGCCGCGATCAGCCCCTGCATCGCGCCCTGCTTGCGTATGAACCCGAATCCTTCTTTCATGCTGTTCAGGATTGACGCCGGCGCTGTCCCCGCTTTGAAATCGATCTTCAGCCGCAGCAGCGAAAAAACGACGAAGATGAACGACACGCCGTTCAGGCCGAAACACCAGGACGCGCCCAAGTTGGTCAGAGCCAAGCCGCCCAGCACCGGCCCAATCACGCGGGCCAGGTTGAATTGAATGGAATTCAGCGCAATCGCATTGGGGATATCTTCTTTGCTTACCAGGCTGGGCACCAGCGCCGAATACGCCGGGCCGCCAAAAGCCTGCGCCGTACCCACCACGAACGAGAGCACCAGGATATGCCACACGTGCACCACTCCCGTCGCGATCAAAATCGTGAGCAGAAACGCCGACGCCATCTGCACATATTGCGAAGCCAGCAGCAGCCTGCGCCGGTCCATCCGGTCCGCGATTACTCCGCCCACCAGAGAGAAAAGAATGATGGGTAACTGGCCCAGGAACGCATCCAGCCCCAGATAGAACGGTGACTTCGAGATCTCCAGAACCAGCCAGCTTTGCGCCAGTTGCTGCATCCACGTACCGACGCTGGACGTGAAAGCGCCGAACCAGAGGAGCCGGAAGTTAGGATACGAGAAGGCCTTGAAAACTCTGCTGAGCAAGGAAGCTTTCTTCTAAGGAAGCGGTTTCTCGCGCTGGATCAGATGCAGAAAATTTCCGTCGCCGTCTTCGAAGAATACAAGCCGGTTGCCTTGCGTCTCGTACGGTTCAGTCAGGAACTTTACGCCTTTCTCGCGGATGTGGGAGTGCGCCGCATCAAAGTCGTCAACAGCAATCGCGATGTGGCGAATTCCCGGGGTCTTGAGTGCCGGTGCAAGCGGTTCGCCTTCGCTGGGGACGATCTCCAGCATCGTTCCATCCGCCGCCTTGACGAAATAATTCCCGGCATACTCGAAGTTAATGTAAAACTTTAAGTTCTCTACGTACCACTCCGCCAGCCTTCGGGGATTGGGTGACGCCAGCGCTGTGTGTTCCACACCTTTAAACATAAAGAAATCAGTTTACAGTACGGGGTTAGACGGTTTCGGTTCCAGAAATCTTCACATCTGCGGAACGCACCCGCCCCGAAACCGAGCGCCGTCGTCAGGCATCAAAACCTTATAATCAAAGGGCTTGGAATAATCGGAATAACAGGGGAATGAAGCTCTTCTTGCTAGTCTGGACGTCTGCCGCGGGTCTTTCCACCGCGCTTTTCGCCGAAAACGTGAAAGGCATGGAGGATGTCCAGCGCCTCTACGCCGACACCAACTACTCGGCCGTCGTCAACCGGCTTCAGGGAGCCACTGACGCTCCGTCGCTCCGCTTGCTGGGCCGCGGCTACCTGATGATGAACGATCTGAAACGCGCTTCCGACACCCTTGAGAAAGCCGTTGATGCCGACCCGAAGAATTCCGAAGGCTACCTGTGGTTGGGACGAGCTTATGGCATGCGCGCCCAGAATGCCATGGCCATCTCAGCCGCTTCTCTCGCCATCAAAACACGCGAAAACTTTGAACGCGCCTATGCGCTGGATGCCCGAAACTGGGACGCCGCGGGCGATCTCTTTGAGTTCTATCTTCAGGCCCCCGTATTCATGGGTGGCGGCCTGGACAAAGCCTCCCGCATGGCCGATGCGCTGGTGGTCCACGATGCCGCCGAGGGAGCCGTCGCCCATGCCCGCGTCGCCGAACGCCGGAAAGATTTCCAGACCGCCGAAAAGCAGTTCCGCACCGCCATCCAGATCGCCCCGGACCAGGCCGCCCGCCATGTCGATCTAGCCCAGTTCTTTGCCCACCGCGGCCGCTTTGCGGAGAGCGACGCCGAGTTTGCCCAAGCCTTCCAGTCGTCCCCGAACTCCGCGAAAATCATGTATGCCCGGGCCGATACGCTGATCCAGACGAATCGCAACCTGCCCGAAGCGAAGCAGCTTCTCACCCGCTATCTCGCTTTGAAACTGACACCCGACGATCCGCCGCGCCAGGATGCCGAGAAGCTCCTGCGCAAGGTTTCGGGTTCCTGACCCCATGATCTGGCGCGAGGCCCTCGGCTTTAGCTATCAAGCGCTGCGGGCAAACCCGATCCGCACCATGCTCACCGCTTTAGGCATGGTCATCGGCAACGCCTCGGTCATCATCGTCGTAACCATCTCGCTCACCGGGCAGGAATACATCATCAATCAGATCGAGGCCACTGGGTCCAACATGATCAGCGCCTCGGCGGATGTGGGCGGCAATCAGGCCAATAGTGAAGTGGTCGCGGACCTCATCAAATTTGCCGATGTCCAGGCCGTCCGCGATCTCCTCAAGAACCGGATCGTGGCCGCCACCGGCGTCGAAATTAATTACGATCACGTCGTGATTAACGGAAAAGTGAAGCGTCTGCTGATCATCGGGTCCGACGAATACTATCAACCCGTTCGTAATCTCGCGGTTCTGGCCGGCCGCTTCCTTGATGCCAGCGATATTTCGCAGCGCCAGCATGTGGCCGTTTTAACCCAGAAACTCGCCAAGCGTCTTTACGGTGCGCAGTCCGCCGCGGTCGGTCAAACCATCAAAATCTACGGATTGCAGTTCGGCGTGGTGGGCACTTTCAAGGAGAAAGTGGACAGCTTTGGTCAATCCGAGATCAACGATGAATCCGTCGTGATCCCGATTACCGTGCAGCGCTTCTTTGCTCCCGTGGAAAGAATTGATCCGCTTTACGTGCAAGCCCTGACCCCGCAGGACGTCGTGCCCCTGACCACCACCGTGCAAACCATCCTTCAAAGCCGCCACCGGGCCGGCGCAGCCTACAAAGTAGAAAATCTGGTGGGCATCCTCGACGCCGCCAGGAACATCGGAATCGCGCTGCGCATCGTTCTCGTTCTGGTTTCGGCCATCGCGCTGATCATCTCCGGAATCGGCATCATGAATATCATGCTGGTGACGGTCACGGAGCGCACCCGGGAGATCGGTCTACGCATGGCGGTGGGCGCGTCCCGGAAAGAAATTCTCGATCAGTTTCTGACCGAGGCGCTGCTGATTAGTGTCGGCGGCGGCCTGGCCGGCATCGCGGCCGGACTCTCGATACCCGTTATGGTCGACCTCCTGGTGGAGAACGTCTACATCCCCATCTCCATCTGGTCGATTGTCATTGCCTTTGTCGTTTCCTGCGCGGTGGGCCTTCTGTTCGGGATGCTCCCTGCCAATCGTGCATCCCGGTTAAATCCCACCGAAGCCTTGCGCTACGAGTAAAGTTATCCTGCGATAGCGACGAAGGGATCGCTAGAGTGCCTAACAATTCGAAGTTCGCCATTTTGGCCGTCCTGCTTTTGGCCGCAACGCAGGTGATCGCGCAGCAAAGCCCCGCCCTTCCTATACATACCCCTGCCCCTGTTCGTCCCACGGTGAAGCGCACCGTACACGTGGTCTCACCCGCTAACCTCCAGGAAGTATTGAGTGCGGTCAAGCCCGGCGATGACGTCATCTGCGAGGGTTCGTGGACCGGCAATTTCACCTTGCCCCCTGGCGGTCCTGCAATTTTGGAAGCGGGCCCAGCCGGGTGCACCTTGATCAGCGCGAATACGAGTCCCGCGCTCTGCAATATTTCGGAAACGTGCGGCGTAGGTTGGCGCGGAATGAAAGCCGACCGGGCCATTCATGACTGGTGGCTACAAGGGCTTCAGATTACGACTTCGGGCCCGCAGGGGATCTACGATGCGCTCATGATCTCGGATGATTGCGACCCGGATCCCGCCGGTATGCCGGACCGGATTACTATCGACGACGCCAACATTCACGGGCAGTTCAACATCGACAGCCAACAAAACGGCATTTACGTCGACGGTGAGTGGATCTCAGTCCTGAACTCGAGGATCACCGACTGGCAGTCCAGCGGCTCGCTGCTCTCTGAAGCCAACGGCATCAAATCGGTGTGCGGCGTTGGCCCCTATCTTCTGCAAGGCAATTACATCGAGGCCAGTTCACAGGGAATATTCTTCGCCGCTCCTGGCGTATCCCCCAACGGCCAGTCTTGGACGCTGACGGCGTCAGACATCACCGTGAACACCAACCAGATTACCCGCAACCCGGCGTGGATCGGCAAGAACTGGGTTTTCAAAAACGGATTTGAATGCAAGAACTGCGAGCGCGTTTTATTCGAAAACAATCTCGTTACGCATATCTGGCCGGGGGCGCAGAACGGCGCCGGCGTTTTACTTACCCCCCGGGTCGGGCTCGGAACTCCGCCGCAAACGTTCTCGGTGGTTCAGGACGTTACCGCGATCAACAATGTCTTGAGTGACGTTGGGATTGGCTTCGGCGTAGCCACCTACGACAGCCTGAATTGCACGTCCGCGGCCATGGGCTGCGCGCACAGCGCCCGCTTTCGAATCGCCAACAACATGGTCACCGCCAGCACCCATCCCTCGGGAGTCTCGCAGGGGACCTACGGGTGGTGCGTGCAACTCGACTTCGCCCTGGACGTGACCATCGATCGGCTCCAATGCTCGACCAACGGATTCTTTTCGATCTTCGTCGATACCGCTCCCACCGAGAACCTCATCCTGAAAAATTCCTCGCTGTCGGCCGATGTGGGTGGCCAGGGAATAGCGGGCCTCGCCGCCTTCTTCTCTGCGCCGGGACAGCCCGCAAACGACGGCAACTCCGTCTCAGCGGTCACCGTCTCTCGCATTTCCGAGTCGCAGTTCCTTTCTGAGTGGGACCCGTTCTGTTCCAATTGCGTACTGGGTCACGGCCTTCCCGCAGCTCCCCAGTAAGTCCGCCCGCGCGAGCGTGATAGGATTCATTTCATTGGAGGAAAACGAAATGACTCCTTGCTCCAGACGTAATTTCCTGAAGACCGGACTTGCCGCGGGTGCGCTCGCCGCTGCCGCAAGACTGCCCCTGCGAGCGGCCGCCCGTGGGACCGCCACCGATTGGGTAACCCTCGGTAGATCGGGTGTCAAGGTGACGCGCCTCGCGTTCGGCACCGGAACCATGAGCGGTAAAACACAGCGCGACCTGGGACAGGAGCAGTTCACCCGCTTGGTGCGCTACGCCTATGACAACGGGATCCGCTTCTTCGAGACGGCCGAATCCTACGGCGACATGCATCGTATGCTCGGCGTCGCCTTGAAGGGAGTTCCGCGCGACAGCTACCGTCTGATGTCCAAGGTAACCACCCATGAAGGTGTGGACCCGCAGCAGAAGATCGACGAGCTGCGCAAGCTCGCTAACACCGAATACTTCGACGTGATGCTCCTCCACTGGCAGCACACCGCATCCTGGCCGGCCGATTCCGCTAAGTGGCAGGATGGCATTCTGGAAGCGCAGTCGAAGAAGGTGGTTGTCGGACGAGGCGCATCCGTGCACGGCCTTCCCGCGTTGCGCCAGTTCCCTGGGAATAAGTTCCTGGACGTGGCCATGATCCGCATGAATCATAACGGCACCAGGATGGACGCCGAAGACTACAACACCAACGGATTAGGCAATGTCAGCGAAGTCGTCACCCACGTCAAGCAGGTAAAAACCGATGGCATGGGCGTCATCAGCATGAAGCTCGTTGGCGAGGGCATGTTCACCAATCGCGACGACCGTAAAGCGGCCATGCGATACGCATTTAACAACGCAGGCGTCGATGCCGTCACGGTGGGCTACAAGAATACGGCGGAAATCGACGAGGCTATCGAGAATCTGAATCTGGCCTTGGCCTAGACTGGGACGATTCGTCCCGAATCCCCAGTAGCAGCAGGCAGCTTGCCAGCGGCGGGATCGCTACCAGGTACACCACTTGCCTGTATAAATGCAAGTCGGCCAAATGCCCGATGATCGGCGAGATCACCGTTTGCAGCAGCCCGTAAGAGAGCACCAGCGCCGAGATCGCCAGTCCCGCGCGCGCTGGGCCGTAGATGTCGATGGGAAGCGCATAAATATTGACGCTGCCCGCCAGCACGAAGAAGAAACTCGCGGAGATCAGCGCGGTCGCTTGGCGCGGATTCGCGGCCAGCGGCAATAGCAGCGTCGACAGAGTTCCGATGGCGCTGACGATGATGGCGTTTCTACGGGCCGCGATCGAAGACGCACCCCGGTTCATCCAGGCCAGCGAGAGCCAGCCTCCGAAGAATCCTCCCACGCTCGCGACCAGAGGCGGAATCCACACGTAACTCTTGGTCTCGCTCAGAGTCAAATTGTGAACGCCCATCAGGTAGAGCGTGGTCCAGCTACTCCAAAGCGAGTAAGTCCCCATCCAAAGAACATTGACTCCCACTAACAGCAGTAAGTCGCGGTGCAGCAGAAGTCGTAAGTCAGGCGGCTTGCGCTCGGCGCCCCCGTCCGGGTTATCGGGAGGTATCCGGCGGCTTACCGCCAGCCATAACGGAATCCATAGAATTCCGGCGCATCCCGAAACAATAAACGGAACTCGCCACCCGTAGGCGATGGCCAGTCCGATGAAAGCGGGCGCGAGTGCCAGGCCCAGGCTGATCCCCACCTGGTTCAAGGCGGCTCCCAGCGCGCGTTCTTTCGGCTTGAGGTAGATCCCGTTGAGCTTCCCCACTGCGGGAACGCTGGCCGATTCGCCCACACCCAGCAGCGCGCGGCAGATCGCGAGACCCAGGAAACTTCGTGTAAGTCCGATCGAAGCTGCGGCGGCCGACCACCATGCCACGGCCACGCTAACGCCGCGATCGACGCCCGCGCGATCCAGCAAATACCCCATGAACAAAGCCGCCGCCGCGTAAGCGATCGAGAATGCGGAGACCAGCCACCCGTACTGCGTCTGGTTGAGATGAAATTCCCGCAAAATAAGCGGAGCCAGCGCCGAAAGCAGTTGCCGGTCCAGATAGTTCAGGGTCACGGAGAGAATAAAAACGCTTACGGCAAGCCAGCGCATTTTGTCAGTTTGGCATTTCAGCCCGAGCTCACCCGCTCACGTATCAAGCGCTACCATCGGAACTTGGGACAGACTGGTTTCGATTTCGCGCCGCGCCGCCGCGTTTTCAGCGTCTCCGAGTTGAATGGCGCAATCGCTGGGCTACTCGCGGAGGAATTCGACGATATCTGGGTTTCGGGCGAAATCTCCGGATGCCGCGTGCTGGGCAGCGGTCATTGCTACTTCACCATGAAGGAGCGCGACTCGCAGATTCGCTGCGCGCTCTTCAAGGGCACCGCGCGCTTCCTCAAGTTCCAGCCCAAAGACGGAATCGCCATCCTGGCCCGCGGCCGCGTCGATGTGTTCGCCGTGCGCGGCGAATATCAGTTGATCGTCGAGCAGATCGAGCCGCAGGGGCATGGCGCGCTACAGCTCGCTTTCGAACAGCTCAAGAAGAAGTTGGACGCGGAAGGATTGTTTGCGCGCGAGCGTAAGCGCTCCATGCCCGTTTATCCGTCTCGCATCGGGATTGTCACATCTCCCCGCGGGGCCGTCATCTCGGACATGCTGCATGTGATGGAGCGCCGCTTCCCAGGGCTGCACATCCGGATTTTTCCCGCTCTCGTGCAAGGTGAAGGCGCGGTCGAAGAAGTAGTCCGCGCCATCGAATTTTTCTCGCGCGGCGCATGGGCGGACGTGGTAATCGTGGCGCGCGGCGGTGGATCGCTCGAAGACCTTTGGACCTTTAACGACGAGCGCGTGGCGCGGGCCATCGCCGCTTGCGCCATCCCTGTAATCTCAGCCATCGGTCATGAGACGGACTTCACCATTGCAGATTTCGTGGCGGACCTGCGCGCACCCACCCCATCGGCCGCCGCGGAGTTGGTGATCGCCACCAAGCTGGAATTGCTGAACCGCATCGTGGAACGAACCCGCGGGCTCACCCAATTGCTGCGCCTGAAACTGGCCCTGCTCGAAAAGCGAGTGCAGAAGCAGGGCGCGGAACGGTCCGAGGCGATGCTGCACCGAGCCATCAACCGCCGGTTCCAGGTGCTCGATGATAAGGACTCCCGCCTTCGTGGGGCTCTCCGGCGTGTCGTGGTCGCGCTGGCTTTGAAACGCGTGACTCTCGAAGAGAGGTTGCGCTATTTCGACGTGCGCCCCAAACTGGAAAGGGATCGCAATCGATTGAACTCCTCGCACGCGGGCGCGTGGCGCGCGATCGAGCGGTCGATCGAGAGCCGTCGTCGCCGGTGGGAAAACGCCATGGCGCGGCTCGAGCAGTTAAGTCCCCTGCGTGTGCTCGATCGCGGCTACGCCATCGTGCAAAACAAAGGCGGCGGGATTTTGAAAGATCCCGCCGCCATAGAACCGGGTACGGCGCTCGAAATCCGCCTGGCCGGCGGAACTCTCGAGGCCCAATCGAAATAACTACTGCTTTTCTTCCTTGGTCTTCTCTTCCTTCGGCTTCGGCGCCGGCTTGGGAGCAGGCGCAGCAGCCTTCGGAGCAGCCGCGGGCGGACGCTGCTGAGGCGAAGGCGGTGCAGGCCTGTTAACAGCCGGCGGCGGCGCAGCCTGCTGACGCAGTGCGGGCGCCGGCTCCGCGGGTCGGCTCACAGCAGGCGGAGGAGCGGCCTGCGGCCGCGGTGCGGGCTCCGTATTCTGCGGGCGCGGCGTATTCGCCGGAGTAGGCGCGGGTCTGTTCACAGCAGCCGGCGGTGGTGCGTTCTGCGGCCGCGGAGTATACGTAGACGGAGGAGCGGCCTGTGGCCGCGGCGCAGGCGTAACGGGAGCCGTATTCTGGGGATGCGTAGCGGAACCGGGCGGCGGCGTCGTGGGCCGATTTACATTCTGAGGCGGAGGCGCATTCTGCGGCCGCGGAACCGTGCTTACAGGCGCCGGCGCGTTCGCCGGACGGCCATTCGAAACCGGCGCAGCCGCTGCCGGGGCAGGACCCGCATGCGGCACCGGCGTGAAGGCATGTACCTGCGCCGGATTGATGGTCTTCACCGGCATCCGCGTCGGCGCCGAGGCAGGCGTTGCCTGGCGGATCGACTGCAGTTGCTGCGGAGCCACCGCGTGTCCTGGATTTTGCTGAAGAGCCTGCTGCTGGGCTTCGAAGCGCACGGGCGCTGGAGGCGGAGCGATCTTGGCGATCACCGGCCTCGCCGTAACATTCGCAGGCGGACGAGCTACTGGGCCACCCGCACGGGCTCCAGCGGCCATAACACTCGCGCGCTGTGGCACCACTGGCGCCGCCGCCACCACCTGCACCGAACGCATCTGGTCGGGGGTGATCCGAACGGCCGCGCGCTGTACCGAGGCGCCCGACGCGAATGAATTCTGAGGCACCGCCATCACCGCCCCGGTCACCCGCTGGTTCGCATACGTCACGTTGTGGAAATTGTTCACGTTGTTGATCACCGTGATGTTCGTGATGGTCGTGTTCGAGATGTTCACGCTCCGCATGTAGTTATTCGACACGCTGTAAGAGGGAAAGTAAGGCTCACGAGGGCCGAGCGCAAACCAACCCACCGCGCCAATCCCCCCACCGATTCCGACGCCGATTCCAAATCCACTGCCGCCCACGAATGCCACTAATGCGGGCG
>Ga0302326_10033700_pt1 | contig 10171 bp, 7 predicted proteins | sample Palsa_T0_3_FD_202264 | JGI IMG/M metagenome (GOLD analysis project Ga0302326, IMG submission 202264) | Peat permafrost microbial communities from Stordalen Mire near Abisko, Sweden - Palsa_T0_3 | ecosystem: Environmental > Terrestrial > Soil > Palsa > Peat permafrost | place: Sweden: Abisko...
GGATTCGGGGGGGATAATAGTAACGAGGATAGTGAACCTCGATACCATCGACCATTTCGCAGCGACGCGCGTTCAGACGACTTGCCCCACCAGCCCGAGCCGACCACTCGTCCGTCCATGAGATCGGAGACACGACCCTCACCTCGTGCTGCCGGGCCAGCGTCCGAGCCATGGCGAGGTTAAAGACCGCCTTGTCCGGCTCATACGGGTTCGGGAATTCGTTGGTGATGAGCAGAACATTCATGGCAATACCGACTTCATCAGCATTCGCTCCGGGCGGCCAATGGCCAACATCGCTCAACAGGCCGGCTCCACGACCCTGTCGCGCCAAGCTCCCGCGCGTCGGGCGCGGCTCAACTCCTGATAGAGCGATTCGTAGTTCGCCGTGGTGATCGCGACGTTGAAGTCCTGCTCGACGCGCTGACGAGCCGCGGCTCCCATTCTCCGCGACAACTCCGGATCGGACCAGATCCTGAGCATCGCCGCCGCCAACGCCGCGGGATCGACGGGCGGCACCAGCAATCCGCTCTGACCGTCAACCACGACTTCCGGCGTTCCTCCGACAGCGGTGGCGACGACGGGAAGTCCCTGCGCCATGGCTTCCAACAGGCTCAGGGAGATTCCCTCGGTCAAGGACGGAAGGACGAACATGCGGGCGCGTCCGAGCAGGTCACCGATCTCCGCTACTTCGCCGAGAAAGCAGACCTGGCGGGAGATACCCAGATCGCGGGCCAATTGGTTCAACGCGGCGAACCGCGGCCCGTTGCCGGCGATTTCCAGACGAAAGGACGATTCCGCTCGGAGCGTCAGCGCGGCGGCCCGCAGCAGCGTTTCAACACTCTTCTCCGGCACCAATCGGGCGACAAGGACGGCTGGCCCATCGGGGTGTGGCCCGCGGCACGAGAACCGCGAAACGTTGATGCCGTTCCAGATTGTGCAGGTCTTGTCCGACGGAACGCCTTCGCGCAGGCGAAGCCGCGCGCTGTCGTGCGAAACGCAGACCACCCGGTTGGCAGTCCGGCACGCCAGGGCAAACATCCAGGTGTGCGGACGGCTCGAGCCATAGCGCTGCCCGTGGGCAGTGTGCACCACGACAGGCACCCCCGCCAGACGCGCCGCCGGGCCAGCATAGAGCAGGGGTTTGGTGTTGTGCGTGTGCACAAGGTCGATCTTCAACTTGCGGAAGAGACGCCGAAGCCGTTCGATCATGCCGGGGCGCAGGCCCGGCGGCTCTTCCAGCGCCGTCACCGGCCAGCCGCACGCCTCGATCTCTCTGGCCAGGGCCCCCCGCCCCGAGAGCGAGACGAAGCGCAGGTCGAATTGCTGCCGGTTGGCATGTTGTGCAAACTCCACCAGGAGTTTTTCCATTCCCCCCCGATCGAGTTGGAGGGCCACGTGGGCCACGCGCAGCACCGGTTGATTCGCGCCTGAAGGCATCAGCGTTCCTCCTGGGCTACCGATGGGACATTGGAAATGAAGTGCCGCAATTTCCCGGCACTCGTCAGCGGAATGGTGTCGACGAAACTGATTTCCAGCTCGATCCCGTGGTCGCCAAGCTCCGCCAGACGCTGGCGCGTCTGTGCGGCGGTCTGCTCACGACTGACGTTCGGTTCCAGTTCCAAGTTGACCTGAACGAGATCGAGCGACTTCTGGACCACCTGAAACTTTGCGACTCCAGGAATCTTCGCCAGGGTGTGGATGAAGAAGATGTCGTGGATCTCCCGCCTGCTGCGCGTGACCAGCCGTTGCGAAACGCGCCCGTTGATCGACTTGAGGATCGGAAACGGCAGGGAACACCCGCAGCGCTCCGACGAAAGAACGCCCCGGTCGCCGATGCGGTAGCGGATCAGCGGCATGTCGTAATTGTCCAGGTCGGTCACCACGATCTCGCCAACCTGGTCGACGACCGGCCGATCGTCGGCGTCAACAACCTCAACGAGAAGGTGGTCGGCGTTGATGTGCAGGCCCTCGCGGAGGGCGCATTCGCTGGCAATGTTGGTGAACTCACTGCTCCCGTATCGGTTATAGACGGGGCACCGGAAGCTGGCCTCAATCTCGGCTCTTTGCTCATCGACGAGCTCTTCGGCGCCGACCACAATGCCCCGCAACTTCGGCGGCAGGTTGAGCTTTCTCGCCGCGATCACTTTCGCCATCTGGTGGACGGCGGTGACGTAGGACTCGATGAACTCGGCCCCGAATCGCGTGATGCGGGCCACGTAGTCGGCGAGCCGCTCCGGCCCGATGTCGAAGGCGGAGAGGAACTGGTAGTTCTGATACCACCAGTAGACAAATCGTCCGGCCCGGATGTACAGGCGCTTCGGCGGAAGCCGGCCCCAGATCAGGCTCGTGCGCGTGCCGATCGGCTTTCCGATCCACTCCTCGGCGCGAAACTTCAGGGCCTGCCGCCGACAGACGGTGTCCATGCTCCTGTAGAAACAGAGCGGAACGCCGGTGGATCCACCGGTGGTCACGTTATAGAGGTGGCGTTTATTCGCTCCATCGGCCTGGAGGTCGGCTCCCCTGATGCGCACGGCCTCCTTGTCGAGTCGAACGCCGGCCTGCCGAAGGATCGAGAGGTCTTCGACGCAGTGGGAGTCTACTCCGCGCCGGCCAAGCAGGTCGCGATAATAGGGAACGTTCTGCGCGCAGTGGCGCACCAGGGCCGCGAGCTTGAGGCGCTGGAGCGCGGCCAACTGGTCCGCCGAGAACCGCTGCTGGCGCGTGACGGTGTCGTACCATCGAAGCGTGCTTCTACGACGAAGCAGGCAATGCATCGGGAGCACGACGTGGCGATAGACGGGTCGGTACGACAGCGCCATGACAGCTCATCCAAAGGCGTGGCTCTCGCCAACGCCGACGCGCGGCGCGGGCTGAGCTCGCAAACGGGATAGGAGGTTCTTCCTCTGATCGGGGCCGACTACGATGACACTGCAGCAAATCGCCCAGGCAAGACTGAACACCAGGGCGTACAGGATCAGATCAAACCACCCGGCGGGCGGCCGCCGACGGATCAGCGCCAGCATGGCGACGGCAGGGATTCCCACGGCAAGGATCGGCGGCGCCAGTGCCCCGCGGACGTAACGTCGGAACGAGATCCCCAGCACCCGGCAGAATGTGCCCGGCACCGCGATTGCCAGGCAAAGTCCCGCGAAACCCAGGGGCCTGGCCAACGCCAATCCCAATCCGATGACCAGGACCGTCTCGACAAAGCTCGCGCACGCCAGGAGACGGTGGCGTTCCTGTCCAAGCAGAATGCCCGAACTCACCCATTGCGACATCGGAAGGACCTCGCCCAGCGCCAGAAAGGTTGCCGCCCCGGCGTACAGTGCCATGGACGGCCCGATCCACAAGGTAATGAAACACTTTCCCAGCAGCGCGATGCCGGCCGCGAAGAACAGGGAGAGGGCCAGGCAATAGCTGCCCCCTTCGACGAACAGCGTGCGCTGGTGCGCATGCTGTTCGCGGGCATACAGGGTGGTGGCGGTTGGCGTGACGACGCCCATGCCCACTGTCGCAAATCCCTTGGCGGTGCCGACCATCCGCGACACCACGCTGTAAGGAGTGGCCACGGCCGCGCTGAGTCGGGCCCAGATGATCAGCGCGCCGCCCTGGTTCGAGGTTCGGGTGCCGATGCTCCAGAGAAACTTCCAGAGGCCAAAGCCGAACAAGCAGCGCGCGGCCCATCGGCTGACACGCGACGGGGCGATGCGGAGGCCCCGATCCATTCGGAAACAGGTGACGCCTTTGCAGCCTTCGGCGCAAACAGTTTTCACCAGGGCAATCCACGCGATGGTGATCAGGGGACCGCCGTGCCAGAGGAAATAGAAAAGGCAGGCGGTCTCCGCGAGGTCGTAGAAGATTTCGATGCCGTTGAGCAGGTCCAGGCGTTCGTAGGCCCAGAGGGCGGCGTCGAAGATGCTCATCGCCAGGGTCACGGCGATGGTGAAGCCCGCAAGCAGTATGGCCATGCGAACGTCGCGCAGCTGACTGGCGGGAACGTTGCCAAAGCGGGGGAAAAGCGCCGCCAAGCCCAGGGTCGCGACGAGGGTGATCGCCGCCTCGAACAGCAGGATCAGTTGCGCCGTGCTGAAGATGGCGTTGGCCGACTCCTGGTCTCCCCTAGCCCGGAAGAAGGCGACGTGCCGGGTGATCGACGCGCGCACGCCCAGGTCCGCGAGGTTGAAATAGCTCGTGAGCGACGCGATGAGGATCCACAAGCCATACGTCGTTGCTCCGAGGCGGTGCACGAGAAACGGGACGGTGATGAAGCCGGTCAGGGCGCCGCAGGCCATTCCGGCGCCGCTCCAGAGGACGTTCCGCGCCATTCTTCGCCGAATGCTCATGCCCCACCAACCTGGGAATCGCGCGAGACGGCCACGACGTTAAAGTTGCGGGCATGCCCCAACTGCTCGAAGGCTCCACGCTCGGGAGCCCCCTTGAGCGCCGCCAACTCGGCCCCTTCGACGTCCAGCTTCAGCAGCAGATTTGCAGCCGGGTCCGGCGCGTGGACGTCGTCAATCCGCACGATGCGGACGTCGCCCCGGTTGGAGGGCGAAATGTATTTGGCGTGCTCGGAGGGATCGTCGATTGGGTTGCACAGGTAGCCGCTGCCTTCGGTCTCGCCAACGGCGGAACATCGCTCACGCGGCGCGGCGGTGCGTCCAAAGGTCATCTCCCACGCTCCGTGAAAGCGATGGACGAAGACGTAAATGCCGCAGAGGTAAACCACGCTCATGCCGGCCATCCCCAGGGCGAGGGGCACGGTGAGGCGCAAGCGAGGCCGGCCGGGATCGCGCGCCGCCAGATTCAGGTAAGCCGTCGCCAGCCCGAGGATCACGTACGTCGGGACAACGTACGGGCGCGAGAGGGTCAGCATGCCGGCCACCCACGCGGCGATCATCGCCAGCACGCAGGCGCGAAGCCGGAACAGTTCGGGCGCGTCAGGCGTGCGCGCGAAAATGGCCCACAGGGCAAGCACAAACGCTCCGAGAAAGAACGTCCCGCCGAAGAACCCCGTTTCCGTGAAGCCATGGAGGAAGGTGTTGTGCGCGACCTGGCCGATCACGGCAGCAAGCCTGCCCTGCCCGATGCCCAGCAACGGGGAGTGAAAGAACAGCGTCAAGCATTTGCTCCACAACCCCAGGCGCAATTGCGCGGTCGTCCGATGCACGTTGATGTTGGCCTGGCGTCCAGTGAACGCAAAGTGGAGCAGCGGGAGGACGAAGATCGCCACCAGCACGCTCTTCTTCCAGCCGATGCGTGCGACCGAGAACATCCCCATTCCCGCCAGCAGTGCGATGAACGCCCCGCGCGACTGGGTCAGCATCAGGGCTCGCCCGCACAGGCCCAGCGCCGCCAGGCAAATCAGCCCCTGGATCCATCGCGATCCGCCGCGCCGGGAGACGCCCTCGCTCAGCAGGTACAGGCACATCGCGATCGCGGTCACGGCCAAAACGCCCAGGTCGTTGGGATCGTGGAAGATTCCCGCTCCGCAGAGCCTGTATCGCGTGATCACCTCGCCATGTGCAAGGGCGTCGTGCTGCTCTTCAACAGGCCGCAGAGCGGCCAGGTCCACCACGTGATAACTCTGCAGCAAGGCCAGGACGATCTGCACGCATGCGAACGCCGCCAGACAGCAGAGAAACGTTCGCAGGCGCCCCGTCGTGTTCACCAGCGCGACCAGCAGCAGGTAAAAGATGAGTAACCGGGAGACCTCGATTCCGGTGCCAACGGCTTGGCGCAGGCGGAGATGACCCAGGTGCGACAGGACCGCGGCAGCAAGAAATCCGATGACGCATGCGGTGATCGGATTCTCCACGAGCGATCGCCAGCTCAGCTGTCGGGCCACGGGGCCCAGCGAAACCGCCAGGGCGAGAAGAAGCAGCGCGCTGTAGATCGGCCAGTTTTGCAACGGCGGAATCAGCTCCGTGGGCCGGATGAACACCGCTGCATTGACAAGGACAAAAAGAAAGAAACCGGCCTGCGAGGCGAGGCCCTTGGGCTCGCCAACAAACGTGCCGAAAGGCGGAAGCGGCGAACTGCCACGAGGTTCCGTCGCGCTGGTCAGTGGATTTGTGGTGATGGCGGGGGTCATTGGTGCAGAGGAGCCTGATTAGCGCAAGCCGCCGGCGCTTCAAGCTCCTCCTGCGGCTGCCCTTCGGCGATCAACTTGCCGGTCTCGGTATCGTAGTCCGCCGCCGTGCCGTATCGGTTCACCAGGCGTCGTCCGACGATGTGCAGCGCTACACCCATGAGCAGGAGCACCGTCGAAAGCGCGATCCGCAGGTCCAACCAGGGGCCGACCTCACGGATGTAATAAAGGTCGTGTGTCAGCTTCCGGTGCACGGTGTGAAGCGCGACGTCGGCTGGGAGCCGCGATTGAGCGAGCCCGGTCAGCCCCGGCCGCAATTGTAGACGCTGGCGGAATTGCGGGATCTGCTGCTCGATCAGCGCGCACAACTCCGGCCGTTCCGGGCGCGGCCCGATCAGGCTCATCTGTCCCCGCAGCACGTGTATGAGTTGCGGCAACTCGTCGAGATGCGTCTGGCGCAGCACCCGTCCGATCGGCGTGATGCGCGAATCATTTCGAGGAGCCCACATCGGACCGGTTTGGGCCTCGCACTGATGTCGCATGCTGCGCAGCTTGTACATCTGAAAGATTCGACCATTGCGCCCGACGCGGGCCTGCGCATAGAAGGCCGGCCCCGGTGACGTCAGCCGCACCAACCCCGCCAACACGCCCAGAATTGGCGCCGCGACGATCAGCATCGCCAGCGCGATGATCCACTCGACAACGGCCTTGATCGGGAGATACCAGTTGTGCCGCGGACGAACCGATGGAAACTCGCCTTCCGGCAGTCCAGTCCCCGGGGATCGCGATTGGTATCCGTTGCGCCGCATCGCAGCTCAATTCCATCAGAACACCGTCTTTGCGTCATCCGACGGCGGTTTATGTGCGCGAAGGCAAAAGCACCCTGGCGGAACCAAGGGACCCATTATCACATTCGATGCTTATCGGTTACGCAATCAACCAGATCGTGCAGCCCAAAGCGACCGTCGACACCCACTGACCCCTACCCTACCCCCCGTCCGAAGGGCAGTCAAGAAAAACCGCTATGGATTGACCATTTAACGCTGCAGTTGCGATTCACCAGGGTCCCTTCCCAATGCCCGGACAGTGGCTTGCCTGAGGGTCGTGGAATCCGACTCAATTCGATTGTATCGGACCCATGCGCACGACTTCAAAGGCCGATCCCTTCACTTTCTTCATCGCGTTGGTTTCGTCGGCGTTCCAGCGCGAATCTGGTGCGCCACTAATGTACCAGTCACCTCCGTTGTCGGCGAGAATCATGCCGTAGGTCTTCAGCGCCTGCAGGATTACCTGCGCCGCCGGCGGGAAACTGGAAATGTCGAAGTTGCGCTTGAGCCGCAAGCGCATACCCATCGGCGGTAGATCGTTATCTGTCTTTTGGCTGGCGAAGTGGGTGGCGGGATAGACATATGCACGCCGTGTCGACTGTGCGGTAAACCGCAATGCGTGAGTGATCTTCCCCTGTTCAACCACTTCATCGTATCGGACCAGCCCGGCAAAGATCGGCAACCCTGCCGCGTCGGCGCTGGTTCGGCCGAGCGGGCGCTGCACACTGTTTCTGGACAAGTCGAAGATGGCGCCGCTTTCCGCACGCCATTTCGTCCCGTTCTCTTCCGGAAAGGCCAAATACAGCTCGTAAAGAACCCAGTTCGCCTTATCTATCACGATGACGTGACGATCGCCGCCCTGCTCGATCGCCGCGTTGGGCGGAATCGGATAGGGGCCCGGATCGGACTCTTCTTCGTTCTGAAATGCGACCGGCACCCTGGGCTGATCGCTGGAGACAATCACGTATGGAATTCCCGCCGATATACCACGAGAAACAGGGCCGAAGTCTGGGTGCAAACTGGTATCAGCGCCGATGCTGGCGATCAGGTCGTCAGACCGCGGGTCCACGGGTTCACCCGATATGTCGGTATTCCAGGGATCGTCGTGGGGAAATACCTGTCGGCCGATCAGGCTCATCGGCACGCTCGTTTGAGGGTCGGAAAGGCCGCTCTCACGACCGAAGATGAACATGCGGTGACGGGCGAACAAGATGATCGTGGCGGCCCCAACAACCAACATCGCCGTCCCGACGCAGCCGATCACGCTTTTGTTTGACATCGCTTTGCCTTTGCTCGAGTGACATACAGTCATGCCTTGGCAGAAGCGCGTTCGGCGGTGGCGTGTAACACAACGGATTTGAGCGGTAAAGCTGGCGCAACAACAGGACGCACCCGCACCACACACGCCGCGGATCCAAGGGCAAACGCCAGCCCACTGTAAAGATAGTATAGCCAATGAATCGGAACCGTGCGCGCCGCAAACCACAAACCGCGGGCGCGGGCGAAGAGTCGATACACCGGCCAGTTCAGTACGCAAAGAATCAGGGCGGCGGCCGGAATCAGCAGAAGGCAGCTTCGCATGAAGAATCCGGCGAAGCATGCGCCAATCATCAAGTACACCATGACCCCACTCAGGCGGCTGGCGATGTCGAGATTCAAATCATTCGCTGATCGTTTCTCCCGACGAATCAGTTCCGTCCAGGGAAGCGCGCGCTGGAAGAAATCGGTCTTGAACAGCGAGATCGGTCCCCACCGCTTGAGATGCTTGACCTGGATGTCCTTGCACAACCGGATCGGAAGCCGCGCGCTCCGCAGCCGGTAGCCCAGCTCGATATCCTCGATGCTCGGCCGCCGATACGCCACCGCGTCAAATCCACCCACCGCCAGGAAAATCTCCCGCCGAATGGCACCACAGCCGGCCCAGAAGGTAGACGCTTCTTCGCAACCCGTCTGGTGGGTGAAATGGTGGAGCAAATTCTTGTATTCCGAGAAGAAGTTTGATTCGGCGGGCGCATCGTCATACGAGCCGAAAAGGGCTGCCAGGTCGGGTTGTCTGTCAAACGCTGCGGCGACCTTGGTGAAAACGTCAGGCGCGGGAACGACATCCGCATCGAGAAAGATCAGGATATCACCTGTGGCGTGGATGGCGCCCAAATTCCGCGCTGCGGCCGGTCCGTTGGTCGTGGATGTTTGCAGGACATGCGCGCCAAAATTCCGTGCAGTGGTGATGTCTTCCGAGCCGGCGCCGTCTACAACAACGATTAACTCGCTCGCCGCAATCTGGCACGCCGCAACGCCCGTGAGGCACCTGCGGAACTTCGCGCCGCCATTGTGGACCGGAATGATGACGGAAATTGTGCTCACGCAACCCTGGCTCTGTGGACAGTCGCCCCGCCTGCCGATGTGTCCAAAAGGCCAAGGATTATGGGAACGGAGCTTCACCTGCAACAGGAGCGTGCGCTGAGGATATTGGCATGACTTGACTGCGCCGGCCACTTGCGCCAACTTTTCGCCAAAAAATGGAACGGGGATTCCCGCCGGGGAAGCGAAGTTATCCTGGGGATTTCAAATGGTTTGGGAGAAATGCACCAGCAAGGAGTTGGAGCTGTAACCCGCGGCTCCGAAGCGCACCCTGGCGACCGTAATTCCGGTTGTTCTGTTTAATCGGGCTGCCGCGCACGTTTTCTTCATGCCGCGCCGTTCGACAATATGCGTTTGTCCAACAAGGAGATGGAACCCGTTGTAGATTTTGAGTCCCCATGTGCGTAAACGACGTTGTCATTCTGGGAGCCGGGCCCGCGGGTCTCACTGCTGCTTACGAGGCGCTTCGACACGGCGCGCGCCCGATCGTGCTTGAGAAATCCGCGAGCGTGGGGGGAATCGCACGCACCGAACAATACAAGGGTTACTACTTTGACATGGGTGGGCACCGCTTCTTTACCAAGAACGCGGAGGTCAACGGGATCTGGCGCGAGGTGCTGGCCGACGACTTTCTGCGCCGCAACCGGCTCTCGCGAATATTCTACAACAAACGATTCTTCCATTATCCGCTTCAGCCGCTCAACGCCCTGCGCGGCCTGGGCATCATGGAGAGCGCGCTGATTTTCTTCAGCTACGCCCGGTGGAAGCTGTTTCCCTACAAGCAGGAGGAAACATTCGAGCAGTGGGTGACCAACCGTTTCGGCAAGCGACTTTTCCTCACATTCTTCAAGACCTACACGGAAAAAGTCTGGGGCATCCCGTGCTCCGAGCT
>Ga0302326_10033701_pt1 | contig 10171 bp, 5 predicted proteins | sample Palsa_T0_3_FD_202264 | JGI IMG/M metagenome (GOLD analysis project Ga0302326, IMG submission 202264) | Peat permafrost microbial communities from Stordalen Mire near Abisko, Sweden - Palsa_T0_3 | ecosystem: Environmental > Terrestrial > Soil > Palsa > Peat permafrost | place: Sweden: Abisko...
CGGGCATCATCTCTTCACTGGCGGCGGTGAACCCCAGCTATGGCATCGGCTACGCTGACGCGGCCGACCTTGGCAATCCCGCCGGCCTCGCCTCTGGTCAGATCGAGATCGCCTACACGCTGTTGGGTGACGCGAACCTGGACGATAAAGTCAACGGAGCCGACTTCACATTGATGGCGGCGAATTTCAACGACTCGGTCACCAATGGGTGGGACAAGGGCGATTTCAATTACAGCAACACCGTCAATGGCGACGATTTCGTGCTGCTGGCCGAGAACTTCAACCAGTTCGCGAGCCAATCGGCCCTGTCGGCAGCCGATCTTCAGGCGCTGGATTCCTTCGCCGCCGCCAACGGCATCAGCCTGGCGAGCGTGCCGGAACCTGCCTCGGCAATGGTAATTACGCTCGGCGCGATGGGAATGCTGGCGCGACGGCGAAGAAAACGGTAAGAAATGCCGATTGCATTCCGTATTTGGCAACCGGCATTTGGAATTCATTTTCATTGTCCCCACATCTTCCGGCAATTATAATCCCGCCCACGGTTCTGCCTTTCTGGGAAAGCGCTGTCCATTTGAGCTGAGTTTGGAATGAAGCGGCGAATCCTTCGTATCGCGGTGCTGGCTCTCGGGGGCCTGGTCGGACTGGCAATCACACTGCTGCTTGTCGCCCGGCACATGGGCGCGGGCACCATCCAAGAGTGGATCGGCACGCAGATCCAGGACATTGCCAACGGTTATCTCAATCCAAAACTGAGCTTCACCGACCTCGATTACCAGTATCCGCTGACGGTTTCGCTGAAAAACCTGCACCTGACGGCCGATGACCCGGCCAACCCCGGCCATACTATCGACATCATCGCCTGCGACCGCGCCGAAGTTTCGCTGGCGGAGATTCCAGCGATCGGCAAGCCGATCGTCATCGAAAAGATCGCGCTGGAGGAACCGCTCATTTCTGCCATCGCCGTCGAGCCAAGGTCCAAAAAATTCGTCGGTTTCACTAACCTGATCCGCGGCGCTTCCGATACGAGCGAGACGTCCACCTCTTCCTCGGCCCCCAAAAAACTCAGCGATGTTTTCCGGATGCGGCTCGTGCAGATCGACAACGGGAAGATCGTCTATGACCCCCGCATCCCCGGCACGGTGCCGATGACGCTGGACAAGATCAACACCCTGCTGAATATCGAGCCCACCGACGCCGGTTGGTACAAGCTCGACACGGACATCGCGCGCGTGCCGGTGTTCGACTTCGCGGTCAAGGGCCAGCTTAACCTCGACACTTTCAGCGTGAAGGACGTCGATGTGAAAATCATGGCCGATCTTGGCCAGGACAAGCTCTATTACCTTCCCCCGGAAATTCAGGCGCTGCTCAAACAGTACGAGGCCAAGGGCAAGCTCGCCGTGGAGGTGAAGGGGGACATGCCGGTCATGGACCCCATGAGCGGAAAGATTCAGGCGACGGTTGACCTGGATCGTGCCAACCTTGCGATGAGCGGGCTGCGCATTCCGGTGGACAAGCTGCACCTGGAATCGAATTTCAACCAAGGAAAAGTCGATCTCCCAATGCTGAGCATCGCCGCGCTGGGCGGCACGGCCGTTCTCTCCGGATCGGTGGCGCTGAACGATCGCCTCGACAGCGAGCTGTCGGTCATGATCTCATCGCTGGCGCCGGGCCGAGTGCTGGCCGATCCCAACATGTCGCCCGCGTGGGAAGACACGCTGGACCTGAAGCTGCATCTGAAGGCGGCGCTGCTGAGCCTCGTCGGCAAAGCCCCCCCGCCGCAAAATTCACCGCTGGCGGAGATCGACCTGCGCGATTTCCATTTCTCGGCGCGCGACCCGGTCAATCCGGGTCAGCGGCTCGATCTCCTTGCCTGCAAAAAGCTCGACGTGGACATGACCCAGCCCTTCATCTCCGGCCAGCCGCTGAAAATCGACGCAATCAACCTGGAGTCCCCGGTCATCTCGGCCGTTTCTGTCTCACCCGGCGCGATGCAATTCGTCGGCATCCCCGCGTATTCGCCTCAATCCGCGCCGGCGCCAGCGGTCCCAGCGCCGGTGGTAACCACCGATGCCCAGCCGCTCGCTCCCGCCGCCAAAATCACGAACACCATTCAGGTGAAATCGTTCCAGTTCACCAATGCCAAGCTGATTTACGATCCGCGACTGCCAGGCACGCAGCGTATGTGCCTCGATCAGTTCAGCACGTTTATCAACGTCGATCCGAAGGACCCCGGCAGCTATCGGCTTCGCGCCGACATCGACCACTCGCCGATCTTCAAGCTCGGCGTCGATGGTCTGGTTGATATCGACAACCCGGGTATCCAGAACCTCGTGTTCGACCTTCAGGCCGACCTCTCCCAGGGCAAGCTCGATTTCCTTCCGCCACAGTTGCAGTTGATTCTCAGGCACGTCAACGCGCGCGAAAAACTCTCCATCCACGCCGCGGCCGCGGTGGCGATGTCCAATCCATCCAATGCCATCGCCCATCTCGACATGCACGTGCAGAATATCGATCTGAGCCAAAGCGGCATCAATATCCCCGTGCAGGATTTCAAGCTGTCAGCCAATCTCCAGCACAAAAAGGCAGTGGAAGACATCAATATTTCGACGCTGAACAACAATTTTGATATTCACGCCGCGACCGATCTCGATAGCCGCATGGACACGGATGTCACGCTCGGACTGAACAACATCGTGCTCGAACAGCTTCTCGCGGCCCTCAAGCCCGATCAACCGAAACTCAGTAGCACCACGACGCTTAATGCCCAGATCGAACTGCAATCGCCGCTGATGGTCGCGCTGGGAGCCATCCCCGGCACCCCCGCCGAGCCGCTGGCCACCGCCACGTTGCGCAAGGTCAGCCTCACCTCCAGCGATAACCCGCTGGGCGACCGCCCACTGGATTTCTTTTCGTGCGACAGCGTGAAGCTCGTCATGCCGCAGCTTCCCGCGCCGGGGAAACCGCTCGATATCGGCGACATCCTCATCGAGCGTCCCGTTGTCAAGGCGATTGCCATCGCCCCGCAGTCCAGCCAGTTTGCCGGTCTGTACGAATTGCAGGCTCTCGCCGCCGCGCAGGCCCCGCCCCCCGCCGCTTCCTCGCCCGCAACCATGCCGTCCGCGCCGGTCGCCCAGGCAAAGTTGAGCCAGCTTTTCCGCCTTCACAGCCTTCTGCTGGACAATGCCTACATCTATTACGAACCGCGAATTCCCGACACGACGGCGATGGCGTACGACAATATCTCGGCCAAGGTGACTCTCGATTCACCCGCCGGAGACTGGTATTACTTCAACGCGCTGGTTCCGTCGCGGCCGGATTTGAAACTGTCGGTCTGGGGCCGGGCGGACATAGACACTCTGGTGCTGAATCCCGTCAATCTCGACCTCAGCACGCATATCGGCCAGAAATGGCCCGATTACAAATATCTTCCGCCGCAGGTTCAGGTGCTGATGCGGCCGTTCGATCCGGTGGCCACGATCGAGGTGAAATCCACCGGTACGGTTCCGCTGACGAGTCCGATGAATTCCGATCTGATGCCGCAGATCGCGCTGGACAATGTGAAAGTCACGGCGGGCGGTTATCGAATTCCCATCGAGCAGGTGAGTTTGCCGCTGCACTATTCGCCGGGACAGGTTGAGTTTCTCCCAAGCCAGAGCATGGGCGCGCCCACCGTTTCTGCGCTGGACGGCATTGCCGACATCACCGGCACGGTGATGCTCGACGATCGCCTCGATACCACCCTTTCCGTCAAAGTCTACGACATGCTGATCCAGTCGCTCATGGCCGACAAAATTGATGGCCCCGCGAAAGACCTGGTCGGCGATGTCACCATGGATCTCGAGCTGCTGGACGCACCAGTGCTGCAAATCCTCGTCGATGCAACGCCGCCCGCCACGCAGCCTTCCACTCAGCCGTCCACCGAGCCGAGTATGCAAGCCAATAATTCCGCCAGCCCGCCGAAATACATGGTCGTGGGCGGGCTTCCTCCCAATTGGGGAACGTGCAATCTTCAAGTGGTTCGCGCCCGGCTCGCCGGCCTTGAAGTTCTTCAGGGCGTCACAAACCTCGCCAAATCAGCCTTCACCGATCTGTTCGACAAGAAAGATAAAGACGAAAAGCGCACCGTCATCCCCAAGGAAAACGCGAAAATCGTCTGCGATTTCGCAAGCGACCGGATCAACCTCACGCAGATCCATTACGAAGGAGAATTGCTGGCCGCCGATGGTAAGGGATACGTCACACTCGAGCAGGCGCTGGACCTCTATCTCACTGGCGGCATCTTTCAGAAATTTGGTGGATTCATCAAGCAGATCAGCGATTCTCTTCTTTACTATCATGTCTATGGCACGTTTCAGAACATCCAGTACGAAGTCCACCGCGGCGACGGTAAGCCGATCGTGCAGGGCGTCAAAACCGGCGTTACAAAAGCCGAATCAGGCATTAAGGTCGGCTTCCATGCGATGGGCACCGGAATAAACAAGGCGGGCGGCTTCCTCCACGGATTATTCAACCATAAAAAACAGGACCAGAACCCGCCGCAGGACCAGAGTTCCAACCCGCCCACCACGCAGAATTGATATCGATGATGCTTGCCATCGCCAACCGAACGGACGCTGATTCGCGAATCGACCTGCAAATTTCCGGCGTTCCTGTGGCCAGCTATCAATTCGGACCCAATCTTCCCAAGCCGTGTTTCTATCCGCTGTATACCGCCGCCGGGCGGCAGATCGCCGCGTTCGAGCCGGCCGATCATCTCTGGCACCGCGGGCTCTGGTTCACCATCAAATTTATCAACAAGACGAATTTCTGGGAGGAAAATCCGCCGTTTGGCGTGCAGATTACCCGCGAGCCGCCGATGTGCGAGAATATTTCTTCCCAGTCGATCCGGATCTTGCACACACTGCGCTGGAAGTCGCAAGCGACTGATGCTGTCTTCGATGAAGATCGCGCGATTACCTTCACCCTGCTTCCCGATGTGTCCCGGCAGATCGACTGGCACACCTCGCTGGTGGCGCTGAGCGATCTTCTTCTGGATCGCACACCTTACACCACATGGGGCGGCTACAGCGGTTTGGCCTTCCGCGCGCCCGTCGATCTCAAGACCAGCGAATATCTTTTGCCAGATGGCACAACCACCGCCAACATCATCGGCCAGCCGCATCCCTGGATTTGCTGGCGCGCGGTTCTCCCCGGCGATTCCGGCGCGAAAGTTTCCCTCGCCCTGATCGACCATCCCGCCAATCCACGCAGCCCCCAGCCGTGGTACGGAAAGTCCGGCCAGAAATACGATTTCATGAACGCCGCATTTCTATTTCACGAGCCGATGCCCGTCGCGAAAAACCAGCGGCTGGATTTTCGATACCGGGTTCTTTACCGCGACGGATGGTGGAGTGCCGCCGAGCTGGCGAAATTCGCCCGCGAATTTTCAGGCTTGTCTGAATGATGCCCACTGACAACGCCCTGTTTCTCGGCCTAGACATTGGGGGCACCAAGTGCGCCGCAGTCGTCGGCAGCGCCGATGGCAAGATCATCGCGCGGAATTCATGGCCTTCCAATGCCAATCGCGGCCCAGGTCCCATGATCGAAGAGCTTTGCGCCGCCAGCGCCGAGCTGATCTCCAAGCACTCAAAAATCATTTCCATCGGCGTCAGCATAGGCGGCCCGCTCGATGCTGAAAATGGAATCATCCTCTCGCCGCCCAATCTGCAAGGTTGGAACCACATCCCTCTTCGGGACACGCTGCATCAGCGGCTGCATCTGCCCGTGCGCGTCGAGCACGACGCCGCCGCTTGCTGTCTGGCGGAGGTGCGCTGGGGCGCGGGAGCGGGGAAATCGCGAGTCATCTACCTCACCTGCGGCACGGGCTTCGGTGCCGGCATCGTGCTGAATGGCGAAATATACCGAGGCGCCGGCGGAAAAAGCCTGGAAATCGGTCACGCCCGCTTCCGCGAAGAGGGTCCTGAGGCCTTCGGAAAGATCGGCAGCGTCGAAGCGTTCTGCGCCGGCGCATCACTCGGCAAACTGGCGGCCTGGAAATTCCCGGCCCGCTGGAAATCTCCGCCAACATCCGAAGAGCTGGCCACGCTGTGGCGATCGGGTGATCCTGAGGCCACGGAGATCATCTACATCAACGCACACGCCGTGGGCGAAGTCTGCGCCAATCTCGGCGATCTGCTGCGCCCCGACACGATGATCCTCGGTAGCATGGCCACGCATCTGGGCGAGACATGGGTGGAAATGGTGCGTAGCCGCTTCAAGGCCGAAGCGCTTCCCGACACGGCCGATTGCCCGATTCGGCCAGCCGCCCTGGGATCGCGGCTACAGGACCTCTCTGCCGTGGTGATCGCCGTCGCTACGGCGTGAAGACATTTGCAACGTCGTAGTAGCAGGACAGCTCAAGTGAGCGCATTGAGGCGCTTTGCGGCGCTTTTGGGTCAGTCTCAGCCTGAAGCGGAGCAAATATTCGACAATTTCAGCCGGTCGGGAGCGTCGGCCTGATGATCCGTCGGCGCCGGGTTATGCGACAGAGGGTCCGGAATCTCCAACATCAAGCAATTCCCATCCCCTTCGGTGTCCCCTTTTCCCCGTTTTTAATTTCTCAAATCAGTGATGCCCCCGTCCCATTTCAGCGTCAATGGAGCGCCATGTTGACACTTACCACCCCGGGCGTGAATCTTCTTAGGCAATTAAACAGCATGTTGAAGCGTCGAGCGCAAATTCCCCGCAATCCCGGCAAGCGATGGTTCAACCGCGCGATCCGAGCCAGGGATCATGGTAATCTCGCCGACGCCGAGGCGTGTTTGCGCCGATCACTCGCGTTGCGCAAAAAGATTCTGGGTCCGGAGCATCCCGCCGTTGCCCAGAGCATGAATCACCTCGGCAATGTGTTGGCTGAAATAGAGCGGTATGAGGAAGCCGAGACACTGTATCGTGAGTCGCTGGCGATGCGGAAGAAGACTCTTGGGCCGGAGCACCGCGATGTCGCGTCGAGCTTGAGCAACCTTGCCAACGTGATGCAGGCCACTGGCAGGCTGGTAGGGGCGGAGCGGCTTTATCGGCAATCGTTGAAGTTGCGAAAGAAAGCCTACGGTCCCCGGCATGAGAATGTCGCGATGTGCTTAAGCAACCTTGCAATCCATCTGCAAAACACCGGCCGCAGCGTACAGGCGGAAAGGTATTTCAGAAAAGCATTGGCAATGCTGGAAGAGGTCCTCGGGTCTAAACATCCGTTGACCGCCTACACGCAAGCCAACCTTGCCGATTTTCTGCGGCTCACCGGTCGCCTCACGGAGGCAATTCCTTTCGCCAAACAAGCTCATGGACATTTGCGGCAGGCGTTGCCAAAGGAGCATCGATACGTGCGTTGGGCGCGGAAGGTGCTGGGGGAAGTCCGAAAAGACTGACAGGACGTCATCGATAAACGCGCTTCAGGCAACGAGATTATACCATCTTAAGCGGCGACAGCAGCCCCTCTAACCAAACCGCTGATCGTTGCGCACACGGGGTCTGAACGAGCCCTCGATCCAAACCTACGACCAAATCGTCGGCGTTGCCGCGCCCCGCTGGCAGGGCGGCTAAATAATCGCTTATCCTTTTAGAACCTGGCCCTGCACAAGGTCGCGGAACAGGCCGTCTTGCGCGACCCGCTTATTATACCGTTCGCGAGCTGATCTTTTTCGTGGAAGATCGGCAGGCCAGCGCGCCCAGGCAGGCGAGTGCGACTGCGGTAAATGAGGTTGGCTCGGGCACGCTTGTGAGGCTGATTCCATTGGCGGAGGCGAAGGAATTCAGCACGGAAAAATCAGCGGCCGAGACGGCGGACTGGCTGGCGAACTGGTTGAAGTTGTCGGCCAGTAGGACGAAATCGTCGCCGTTGACCTTTCCGTCGTAATTGAAATCTCCTTCGTCCCAGCCGTTGGTGACTGTCTTGTTGAAATTGGCAGCCATCAGGATGAAATCGGCGCCGTTGACCTTCCCATCCAGATTCGCATCTCCGAGTAGCGTGTACATGATTTCGATCTGACCGGAAGAGAGGCCGGCGGGGTTGCCTGGGTCGGCGGAGTCTGCGTAGCCGATGCCATAGCTTCCGGCGTTGCCCTCCGCGGTCGTGGAAGCGATTCCTGTTCCAGTCCATGAGCCGCCCGCGTATCCACTGTCGATGAGGGCTGCGATGGAGGCAATGGGATCTATGCCCGAGGCATAGCTGATGATCAGTTTGTTATTCGTCAGGTCCAGCGTCCCGTTGCCGCTGATGGCTAACCTGGCAACGGTGTTGGTCACGGCCGTATTGTTGGTTGAAATGGTCAACCTCCCTGTGCTGGCAATCGAAACAACGCCCTGCGTGATGGAGTTGACGGTAACGGAAACGCCCGAGCCAATGGGATAGCCTACGGATAGCGTCCCGACGCCAGTGACCGGGCCAAGCTGCGTCAATCCGGACGTGATCAGTATTTGCCCATAATTTTCCGTCAGCGCGGAAGTGATGCTACCACCGTTGCAATCCAGCAGACCTTCATCGCCGACTTGGAGCGTATCCGTGACGCTGAGAGTCCCGCCGGTTGCAGAATAAGTTCCGGAATTATAGGTGCCAATCGTCAGATGGCCGACTGTGTTGGTCCCGCCATACTGATCCAATGCACCCTCACCGCTGGCGCTGGTGGTTGGCGCTCCAAGCAGCTCATAGCTCGCGGAGAGAGTGCCCGAATTGAGCTGATACACAGCATAGCCGCTGCCGGATGTTTTGTTGGCGACAAGGAGCGAAGACGTGGAGTTGTTGCCATTTTGCGCGATCCCTGTGGCGTTGTCGAGAAGGTTTTCGCCGTCGTCAGCGATCAGTGTCTGAGAGGAGCTGATCTGGAGCGATTGACCGAAGGTTGCATTGCCATCGGTGGCACTGGTGAAATCGAGGATTTGCCCGGTTAGATGAAGCGTTCCGCCTGTCCAGTCGAAGAGCGATGGGTCATCGTCATCCGTGATCCCCAGCACGGTAAGGGATCCCGCGGAGAGAGTTACGTTGGAAGAAGTGTTCTGAATTCTGAGGGTCCCTCCAGCCGAGATGATCGCGCCGGAAAAGGTGGCGGTGCCGGTGCCGGTGTAGGTTGTGGCGGTTTGCGGGTTGGACCCCACGTCAATGTCGCCCCCAACGCTCATCGTGCCGCCGGACAGCGTCACCTCCCCCTGGCCCGGGCCTCCGCTAGCGAGGGTAACTGCACCGGTGATGGTCGTCGATCCGCCGGATTGCTGAAACTTTCCACCCGCATTGTCGCCGATATCCAGCGTGCCGTAGAGGATCAGAGCGCTACGTGCATCTACGTTGCTGATGGAATACAGGTTGTCGAAAAAGACATCGAGAATCCCGCTGGAGGAAGACGATCCGACGGTGATTGTCCCTCCGGTCTGGTCGAATTCCGAGGTTGAGGGTATCGCCGCCAGGAGCAGCGAACTGGTGGAGACGGACCCTGCGGAGAGGTAATAATTGCCGTCGTAGATGCCGATCTGGCCCGCGGTGAACGTTCCGCCGCTCTGGCTGAATTCTGCTTCACTGCTGAGGCTGAACAAGAGTGAACCGACCGAAAGCGAGCCTCTGAGCAAACTATATTCACCGGCCAAAGTTAACGATCCCGTGACCGTGTTCTGCGTTTCACCCGTCCCACCCTGCACCCAGGAACCGTTGTAGGAGATGTTCAAGCTGGCAGTCTCCAGCGTCGCCTCTCCACCGGCCGTGGGCCCCTCAGCGATTTGCATGACGCTGGAATTGGGAGGATCAATGTTGACCAGACTGAATCCGCCGTCGGGGTAGAAAAATGAGCCGGAGCCATAGTTGAAGTTAACGGTCATGCTGTCATCAGCCGGTTCGGCCAGCCCGACATAGACGTTGTCTCCCGAGCTGGGAAAGGAGGCGGGACTCCACGGGGATGTCCCATCGGTGATGAAAGATCCGTTATTGGGGCCGACGTAAGTGTAGTTCGTGGCGTAAGCCCGGGGGTCCAGCGAGACGGCGCAAGCGGCGGCGGCAAGGACATATTTGGTTGTAGTTTTTTTACATTTCATAATAGAGATCCGAGAGAGCACGCCGACCGAGGATGAACCGCTGACTGCCCAAGGAATTTACGACGGCGAAGAAGCAGCGATGCAGCCGGAAGAATAGTCAGAGATATCGTCGCGGGTTCAG
>Ga0302326_10033702_pt1 | contig 10171 bp, 9 predicted proteins | sample Palsa_T0_3_FD_202264 | JGI IMG/M metagenome (GOLD analysis project Ga0302326, IMG submission 202264) | Peat permafrost microbial communities from Stordalen Mire near Abisko, Sweden - Palsa_T0_3 | ecosystem: Environmental > Terrestrial > Soil > Palsa > Peat permafrost | place: Sweden: Abisko...
GCCGACATGGCGCGGATGTTCCGCTGAGACTACTCCGGTATGACAAGCCTGACAATGGTCCCACCCAGTGGATTGTTCTCCAAGCTGATGCGGCCGTTGTGGGCCTCAATAAACGCCTTGCAAATGGCCAGTCCCAAGCCCAGGCCATGGGCTGAGCCGAGTTCCGTTACCCGATAAAATTTATCGAAGACCCGGTCGAGGTCTTCCGGGGGGACGCCAACGCCCCGATCGGCAACCAGGACCTCTAGTTGGTCATCGATGATGCGGCCCCGAATCTCAACAGGCGTATCGGGCGGAGAGTACTTGAAAGCATTGCTAAACAGGTTGATGAACACATGGGTGATCAATCCAAAGTCCATCGGAACGAGAGGCAGGTCTTCGGGAATCTCGAAGGAGACCTGTCGCAGACCCGCTGGCGCCCCCAGTTCTTCCAGCGCGGCGCCCACGACATCCAACAGATCTGACGGTTCGGTCTTCACGGTCGAAACACCCGTTTCCAGACGGGTCATGCTCAAAAGGTTATTCACCAGGCGATGCAGCCGTCGTGCCTCTATGTCAGCAGTTTCCAGGAGTTGGCGCTCGGCTGCTTGATCCAACACGCCGTCGGAAGTCAACAACCCGCTCAACGATGCAGTGATGGCCGCTAGCGGCGCGCGGACGTCATGCGAGATTGCAGTTAGCACGGCGTTCCGCACTTTATCCGACTCTTCGATGAAACGGAGACGCCGCACTTTCTGTTCCAGAACTCCTCGCTCGATCGCGAGTGCGGATTGACTAACAAAAGCGCTGAAAAGCTGACGCTGTACGCCGGAAAACCAAGCTTCCTTTTTGACCTCGAGGCCAAGCACCCCGACGACTTGTCCGCGTGCCTTCAGGGGCACGTAATGGGCTTGCGCGGCGGACAGAATATCGGTCGAGAGACCCGCGTCTTGACCATGTTTCCACGACCATGTCGCCGCGGCTAATTCCGATTCATTAAGGACAACATCTGCGCTGCGATAGCGCGCAGCCAGCCCACCATTCGAGGGCAGGAAGATGACGGAGCGCCGGTTGAAGTTGGCCTCAATGTGATGTCCGATGATTTCAAGGATTTGATCGAAATCGCTCGTGACGGTTAGAGACTGACTGAACGCGGCAAGCGCTGATAGGTTTCGGTACAGGAGGCGATTGTGGATGGCGATCGATGCGATCTGTGCAGCCGCAAGACAATGATCGAGATCGGCATCGGTAAATTCCGCCCCACCAGTCTTGTTGTAGACCTCGAAAAACGCGATCACTCCCTTTTCGCTATCGGCGATCGGGAGCGCAATGCCGGATCTTACGCCCAACCGCTCGCGCACTTCCGGTACAATCACCGGGTCATGCGCCGCATCATTCGTTAGATAGTAAGTCCCATGCTGAATGAGCCAGCCTGCCCAGCCCACCCCAGGCGCGCAATGATACGTCAGCGGTACAATTCTGGGTCCTTGAAGAAAATGACTGCACGACATCCCCTGCGACGTGCGCAGACCGGCACAACCACTCTCGGCGCCCGTCAGATCAAGAAGTTGCTCGACCAGACCATCCAGCAAACTGTCGAGATCCGGCGCGGAGTTCAGCTTCTCGCTCAAACGAAGGAGCGAGCTGAGAGAATGCTCCGTCGCCTTCTGGGCAGAGCTGTCATCCATAAGTATCTTCACGCTCCTGCGATGAATTGATCAAGAATGCCGCCGTGCCTTCCCAGAGTAGCCCGAGCTTTCCATCCTCAGCCGATATCCGACGCCCGGCTCGGTCACAATATACCGAGGTTTCATGGGATCCGGCCGCAATTTGCGGCGTAAATGGCTTAGAGTGACGCGCAATAGGTGCACGGCATCCTGGTATTGCGTTCTGCCCCAGAGCTCATGAATCAGTTGATGGTGTGTCCGAACCTTGCCAGCATGATGGACCAGCACCTTCAGAAGGTCATACTCGGTGGCCGTCAGTTTCACCGAGGTTTCGCCAACAAAAACCTCTCTCCGGCCCAAGTCGACCCTGAGATCGCCCACGGAAAAAACGTTGTCCTGAGTTGCGCTAACGCTGCGTAGGGTCGCGCGCATGCGCGCCAGCAACTCTGGGATGGTAAACGGCTTGGTGAGGTAGTCGTGAGCCCCCGTGTCAAGCGAATCGACTTTCTCGTATTCTTCGTGACGAACCGAGATGACGATAATGGGCGCGATGGACCACTCTCTTAAATCTCGTAGGACTTCCTTGCCATCCATGTCGGGCAAGCCGAGATCGAGCAGAATCAAATCAGGCCGGACCGACTGAACTCTCCGCAGAGCCTCTTCTCCGTTGCGAACTTGATAAACGGTGTAGCCCGCTGTCGGCAGTACGACACCGAGAGTCTGCTGGATGGATTCTTCGTCGTCAACGAGGAGTACCCGTGGCCCTTGCTTTTCCATCAATCACATCCTTCGACGATACATCGCCACTGTGCTCCAGTAAAGACACTCGTGCCCACCTATTCCCTCAAACTTACTGCCAGACACGCAGGAGTTCCATACCGAGGATTTGGTATATTTCGTCGCTTGAACGTGGTAGGGGAATGCTACAACTTTTGATCGATCCGGAAGGCCTCGTATGCGCGCGTCACCATGAAGCAGGCAGTAGTCGAACGAGATCATTGGTGGACTTATCGCATCGCCGAACATCGACAAGTTCGCCGCCTGCATCACACACCATTACCGGGGATTTTAGCATGTCTAGGAGGATCATGCTATCGGTCGGTTGCCCGGGGCAAACGGCACGGGTACGGCAAAGCCACCTAAACGCCTCGACCGTGTGCATGTGCCACTAGCACAATGCGTTACAGATGCATGCCGAGAGAGAATTGGCGCGCCCTGAACTAAACACGCATAGGTTATTTACCGGGGCTCTCGTCAAGCCTGAATCAGACCCTGCCGGACGGCATACCGTATCAGGCTGGCGGTCTCGTGAACGTCAAGCTTCTTCATGATGGCGGCGCGATGTGCGGCCACGGTCTTAAAACTTATTCTGAGAGCTTTTGCAGCCTGTTGGGAACTCTTGCCGTCCGAAATCAGCTGCAGTATCTGTTGTTCACGGCTGGTCAGGAGCGGCCCGCCTTTGCCGGCGAGGGCCAGCAGGTGGCGGATCAACTGTGCGCCTTTCTCGCTGGACTGCAGTGCCTTTCTGAGCCCGGTGAACGCAGGATGAGTCTCTGGCAGATTGTCAAGCGTTGCGTGGAAACTCCCGGTAATTGAGGACAAAATCGCATTAAAGTCCTCGGTCATCAGGGAACTAAACTGGCCAATCGTCTCCAATTTGTACGAGCTGACGTCCCTGATGATGAGCCCGAGGTTCAATGTCTTACTATCGAGACGAATGGTGTAAAGACTCGCCAAACAAACTCGCGCATTGGCGCGTCCCTGCACCGGAACGCCGCTGATCTGAACGTTGAGAATCGGCATTTGGTCCCGAAGGACCTGGCGGCATAATGGTTCCAGCGAGGAAGCGTGCTCGGGAATCACTTGCCGGAGTGTCTGGCCGACGTGCTCGTTTGCCAATTGGCCGTCAATGACCTTCAGCGCGGCGTTGATAAGGACAAATCGCAAATGTTGGTCGAGAAGTGCGAAGCCGACAGGAGCGGCGGCGATCAGCTGCAGCAATTGAAACTTCTCGCGCTTCAGCTGAGCGATTCCACCGCGCAAGCGGTCCACTGTTCTTTTGTCCCGGGCATTCATAAGAGCTTTCGTTCCTTTCGGAACCGGTTTCTCCAGAGCGCCATCCTTGTTCTAGGTGATCCCGAGGCGCTCGAACTCATTCTGCTGCACGATCTGCGCATTGATCCTCTGGAGCAGTTCCGAAGTGAGTGTATTTGTTTTTGTGCTCAGTTCCTTGTCGTTTACCTCGTTGGGCTTCTTGTGGAGCATTCCGCCGTTGGCGTGCGGATTCAGGCCAATGCGATCGATCTTTCCGTAAAGGCCTCGCTTGAGCGGTTCGCCGTCCCGATACAGCGCGAACTTGATACTCGACGAGCCGCCGTTAATTGTCAGGATGCCTGAATTCGGCGGCTTCATGGATGTCCTTCGTTCTCAAATCCAAACGAAGCCAGCTTCGCGCAGGTGGACTTGTAATCTGTGTGAAGAATACTCCGAATCCCCAAACCTTCCGCGATCTGGACGAACATCGGAGTGTTTTCGATGTAGAGTACCTGCCGGGCTGGCGCCTGGGCGATATCCAGCGCAAGCCGAAAGATCTCCGCGTCGGGCTTGCGGAGGTGGACGAAGCAGGAAGAAATAAAGGCATCCACAAATCTGCCCAGCTTGAACTTGCGAATCCGATAGGCGTTCAATTCACGCGCTTCATTGCTGACAACGACGATCTTCAGCCCGTACCTGACCTTGAGCTGAGCGAACACTTCGATCATGTCGGGGTAAGGTTTCGATTGCGCGAACATGAAGCGCCGAAACTGAACGCGGCTGAACGGCCGCTTTTGGTAGAAGACCACCCGGCGCAAGTACTCTTCCAGCGTGAGCTTTCCCTCCTCGTACGTGTCGAAGTTCAGATTGTGCCGATACTCCATCGCGGTCCACTCCAGCTTGAAGTTCCTTGCCGCCCGTCTGCGGGCATGATGGTCCCATCCGTCGGTGAGCAGGACCCCGCCGATGTCCAGAAACACGCATGTTATAGGCGTCGATTTCTTCATCGTCGTTGCTGGTAGAGGGAAACCAAGGATCACAGCAGCGCAATCGCGCTAACCTCCTGGGCAAGAAACGAAACACCGTCGCACTCGAATTAGAGGTCGGGACGCGTTCGTATATAGAACAAACAATCGCAGATTGTTGTGTTGCGCGCGACAATCCATTAAGAGGCAGCGCACCTCTATGCCACCCGCGTGATCGCGCGCTGCCCGGTCGGTTCTGTTTCCCGTTCCTGCGCCGAAGAAATATCCAAAACGCGCACTCTCTGGCCTTCGTTCAATCTCTGCAACAGAATTTCGATACCATTTCGAAAGCGGACGGCATCCCGAAAGGTGTTTACGGCGGCGGTAATCTGAGTAAACACGGCCTCCTCCACGTCCGTCGGAAAACCGCACGCCCGCTGCATATTTGCTGGAATGTCCAATACCATCAAGCGAGCTCCCGGTGGGATACAGACTGCAGGGATCGCTGGAACCTGTGGAGGATTAAATACTTCCTTGATCTTCGGCCAGAACCCGCGGCATTGGACCTTGCGGTACTCTTGTCTTTTTCGAAGATCGCAAGGTGACGCCAGCCCAACCGATCCTTCCTCAAATTTGTGGACAACGAGCTCTTCTCCGGAAACCGCTAAGCGGTTTGGAATCGCCATCAGGGAATAGTCGCACATTGTTTCTTACCTCCTTCCAGAATCTGAATTGTGAATTCGAAACATCTTGCATCAAGTCCCCGCCAGGACTGCTACCTCGGCACTTACCCGGCTGTCTTCTTGTGAACCGACATCTGCCCTTGCTCGCGGCCCGGTTTACCCCGCCACTTTTCCTGGACGCCTCTGCGCTCCAGTACGGAGCGCACACGGTCTGGATCGCCCAGATCACTCCAGCCGAGACCGGTTGCGCGAAGCACGGCGAGGTCATTCGGGCGCACCGACAACACGTCCCGAGAAAAGCTGGTGGCGCTGATACTGGAGTAAAGCTCGTTCAATGCCGTTCTCTCGTACGCCGTAAATAACCATGCCCGAATGGATTCGAAGGCTTCGATCAGACGCGGAAGCGCTTGCCGGATGAGATTTAGGAACGCGCGAACGTGGCCCACCATGACGAAGCTGTTCCACAGACAACCACGCTCCATCAACTCCGCAGCCAGCGTTCCGTGTGGCTTTTCCCAGAAGCGGCTGACGCGGCAAACCGACTCGGGCACAGGGGCGCCTAAAGGGATGCCGGGCTCGATCCAACCGTATTCCACCTCCGGAGTCTCGGGTGGAATCCCCAATAAGACGACCACATCGGGCCGCGAGGCAGCCGCGGCATAGGCCGAATCGATATGGCCGGTGAAAGCCTCATCGTCCGAAAAATGATGATCTGATGGAAAGAAGGCGACGACACCCTCCGGGTCCATTTCGTGGAGGCGCAGCAGACTGTAGAGAATCGCTGGCGCCGTACCCTGGTTGGAAGGTTGGATCAACAATCTCGATGATGGAATGCCCGCAACCTCATCGGCGTAGAAAGGCTCGTGTGTTCTCGTCAACACCAGCAAAGTACGCCACGAATGAAGCATTCGCGAAACCCGCCGTTGCGTCTGGTGCAAGAGTGTTTCGCTACCTAGGACGGGGCAAAACTGCTTGGGCCGATCATCACCAGCAATGCTTCGCGTAAGCGGGAGCAATCGCTTTCCGTCGCCTCCGGCCAGAATCAACCCCCAGCGGTGACGCCGCAAACCGCTTTCGTCCAGTCTCATTATGCGTGGCCCACCGTGATCCATGAGGAAGCGGCGCAAAGACTACTCGGCCAGCGCCATGCTTGAAATCTATCGCGAAGAATGTCAAAACGCCGTCAAAAACAGAATTCGATTGAGAGTTTTCGGTGTGGTTGACCTCGGCCCTGTTTTGACGGCATTTTGACATTTCTCGATTCATACTGGGCATGGCTATAAGCCGGTAAGCGGAACGGAGCGACAGAACAATGATCGAGAAACCTCCACACGTCGAGCCGTCAACACCTGTTAGAGACGGAAAGCCTAATGGCAGCGGAAATCACCACATCATCCGGCAAGCGCCGCCGAGGGTCGGGGGTCCAAGGCGGGTGGAGCGCCCAATACGACTGGTGGTGTTTATTGGAGTGATCTTCGTCATCGCTATCCTGGCGTTCATCCCCAGTTGGGTTCAGAAATGGCTGTGGATGCGGCAACTCGGCTATGGCGGCATTTTCTGGACGCTTTTCTCTGTTCGGTGGGGACTGTTTTGCGCCGCTTTCGTGGGCGCGGTTCTGTACCTCTGGATCAATCTGCGCTTGGCGGCGAAAAACAGCGCCACTTTCAGTTCGGGTGGTTTGACGAGCGAATCTGCCCTGGACGCGAATTTCAGCCACCCGATCTCTCCCACGGTTCTGAAACTGGCCATGGGAGCGGTGGCTGCCGTCGCCTCTCTGTTCTTCGCGCTCATCTTCTATGGACAGTGGGATACGTATCTCCGCTTCCGTTTTGGCGGTTCCTTCGGGTTGTCGGATCCTCTCTTCGGCGCAAATGTCGGGTTCTATGTGTTCCGTCTTCCCTTTTATGAGCTCTTGCAGAGCAGCTTGAGTGCATTGGCGCTGATCACATTCCTGGCCGTTCTGGCCTGCTACGCATACTTCGGGTTACCCCAATTCAGCCGTGGCAGACAACAAGGGCAGAGCTGGATCGCAAAGACCGCTCCACATCTGTCAATCCTGCTCTGCGTCCTGGTCGCTAGTTGGGGATGGGGGTTTTACCTGGATCACTTCGAACTGCTTTACTCCACTCAAGGCGTAGTTTACGGAGCCGGTTACACTGCGGACCATGTGACCAGGGTCGCCTTCTGGATTATGATAGGCGCCACGGCGGCGCTATGCGCGCTATTGGTGCTCAATATCTTCCGGCCACGAATCCGGGCGATCGTGATCGCATCCGGAATCTATGTTGGCTTGTTCATCGTCGCCGTTTGGCTGGTACCGGCCCTCTTTCAGCGGTTCGAGGTGCTGCCGAACGAACTGGCTCGCGAGACTCCGTATCTCAAGAACAACATAGCGTTCACTCGGACGGCCTACAGCCTTGACAAGATTCAGGAAACATCCTATCCGGCACTAGCCGACCTGACGCCTGAGGTGATTGCGAGAAATCAAGACACCATCCAGAACATCCGTCTTTGGGATTATCGTCCTTTGCTTCAGATGTACCAACAAGCCCAGGAGATAAGGCTCTATTATCAGTTTTACGGGGTCGATGTAGACCGATACCACCTGCCCGACGGCTATCACCAGGTGATGCTTTCGGCCCGCGAGCTATCCCCGGAGCTTCCCGCGCAAGCTCAAACCTGGGTTAACCAGAAGTTACAGTTCACTCATGGTTATGGCACTGTCATGAGTTTCGTCTCAAAGACTATGGGGGGAGGGTTTCCGCAGTACGTGCTTGAGAATATCCCACCCGAGTCCGCCTACGGTCTGACCATAAACCAGCCTTCCATCTACTACGGCGAGTCGATGCCGGGATATCGGATCGTCGCGACGGGCGTAAAAGAGTTTGACTACCCGAAAGGGAATCAGAATGTCTACACCAGTTACGCCGGAACCGGCGGCATCCCGCTGGACAGCTTGTGGAAACGGCTCTTGTTCGCCTGGACGCAGACCGACGTCAACATTCTGTTTACCTCCTATCTTCAGCCAGAAAGCAGAATTCAGATCTGGCGGCGCGTTCAGGAGCGCGTGCAGCAGATCGCTCCGTTCCTGCAACTCGATCAAGATCCCTACGCAGTGGTGAGCGAGGGCAAACAGTACTGGATTCAGGACGCCTACACCGTCTCGGATCACTTCCCCTACTCCAGTCCTCACGCGGCGGCCGTCGAAGACGGATTGAACTACATTCGAAACTCTGTAAAGGTAGTCGTGGACATGTACAACGGAACCGTCAGGTTCTACGTCATGGATCCGAACGACCCCGTCCTGGCGGTCTATCGGCGTGCGTTTCCGGGCGTCTTCCTGGACTTGAACCAGCTTTCCGCGGATTTGAAGGCGCATCTGCGGTATCCGGAGGATCTCTTTTCCATCCAGGCCGACCAGTACCGAACGTTCCACATGACGGTGCCGCAGGTCTACTATAACCGCGAAGACCTTTGGGTGCTCCCTCAAGAGAATTATGCGGGCACGGTCGCGCCCATGAAGCCCTATTACATTCTTATGAAGCTCCCGGGAAGCGACCAGCTCGAATACCTCCTCATGACGCCGTTCACGCCCCAGAAGCGAAACAACATGATCTCATGGCTGGCCGCCAGGAGCGATTTCCCCGACTACGGGAAGATGCTGTTTTACCAGCTTCCCAAGGACAAGCTGATCTACGGCCCGATGCAAATCGAGGCGATGATCGATCAGAACACTGCGATCGCCGCGCAACTGACCCTCTGGGACCAAAAGGGTTCCAAAGTCATTCGTGGAAACCTGATCGCCGTACCGATCGAGAACTCGTTTCTCTATGTGGTGCCCCTGTACCTGACGGCCGAAGGCACGGACTTCCCTCAACTCAAGCGTGTAATCGTGATTTCGGGGGACAAAGTGGCGATGGAGCCTACACTCGATGAGGCCATCCAATCCGTCTTCGGGACCGGGCAACCCCCCGGAATTTCCGCCCAGACTTCCGGAGCCCAGGCGCCTGGCGGACAGCCGGAATTGGGCCAAGCGCGGACGCAATTCGATGCTGCCCAGAAGGCAATGCAGCAGGGGAATTGGGGAGACTTCGGTAAGTCGATGGACGCGCTCAAGCGCTTGCTGAATGGGCCGGCGCCAACCGCGATCCGGCAATGAGGAGTTTAGAGCAGGGAATGTCCCGCGAGAAGCGGCATCCTGAGCGGGTTTAAGGAGATTAGAATTTCCATGTCGAAACATCATAGTTCGAAGATCGAACCGGAGGTTGCCGGCAAGGCCGTCCCCACGACGCCCTCGGCCAGCGCGCCCGTTCTGGATGACAGTTCCTCCCACCAGGGCGACGGCGGCGAAGTTGAAACCGCCCGGCTGGCTTATTCGTATTGGGAAGCCCGCGGCGGCACGAGAGGCTCGGCAGAGGAGGATTGGGACCGGGCTGAGCGGGAATTGAAAGCCCTGCGGCTGTGATCGGCCGCGATCCAAAGATGAGCGGATGATTTTGGCGGAGTTGACATGAAGACAATTATTCTTTCTGCTAGTGCGACTGTGCCGATCCTGGTGGGCGCCGCGCAGGGCCAGACTAGCGGCGGCGCCGATAACACCGCGGCGAAGACTCCTGTGGTGACCACCAGTGAGAGCGGTTCCAAACCGGAGATCGCTCCCAAGACCCCAGAAGACTGGATCGTCGTCCAAGATAGGGACTACATTCCGGTAATCGACGGCGTGAGCAGAAAGCTGCAATCCGCGCGCAAAGCTTTCATGATGAAAGACCCAGCCGCCGCGGCCACTGATGTTCGTGCCACCGCGGAGCTCCTGTCCAAGCAAACCTCGGGTACGTCTCCGGGA
>Ga0302326_10033703_pt1 | contig 10171 bp, 12 predicted proteins | sample Palsa_T0_3_FD_202264 | JGI IMG/M metagenome (GOLD analysis project Ga0302326, IMG submission 202264) | Peat permafrost microbial communities from Stordalen Mire near Abisko, Sweden - Palsa_T0_3 | ecosystem: Environmental > Terrestrial > Soil > Palsa > Peat permafrost | place: Sweden: Abisko...
TCGTCGGATGGTTCGCGCGTGCTAATCCGCAGCTCGGCGACATCTCGTATGAAGTCGGAATACTCGCCGCAGGCGGCGCGATGCTTATCCTTAGAAGGCGTTAAAGCCGGTTACTGCCTGACCCAAGATCAGCCCGTGCACATCGTGGGTCCCTTCGTACGTGTAGACCGATTCTAGGTTCGCCATGTGGCGCATCGGGCTGTACTCGGCAAGTATTCCGTTGGCGCCGAGCATACGGCGCGCCATGCGTGCGACGTCGCATGCCATGTCAACGTTGTTGCGCTTCGCCAAGCTGACTTGCTGCGGCGTGTACGTGCCCGCATCTTTGAGGCGACCGAGATGATACGCAAGCAGTTGCGCGCTTGTTATCCCCGTCAACATCTCGGCAAGCTTCTCTTGCTGCAGCTGCTTCGCGCCGAGCGGAACGCCGAAGACCTCGCGCGTCTTGCTGTATTCGACGGCCTGCTCGAAGCACGCCATCGCAGCACCGATCGCGCCCCACGCAATTCCGTATCGCGCCTGCGTGAGACACATCAGCGGTGATTTGAGCCCGCCGGTCTTCGGAAGCACGGCGTCTTCAGCAAGTTCGACATCATCAAAGACGAGTTCGCTCGTGTCGGACGCGCGCAGCGAATGCTTGCCTTTTTGATCGCGCGCGGAAAATCCACGTGCACCACGTTCGACCAGAAATCCGCGAATCGACGATTCATCGCCGTCGTCGGTCTTCGCCCACACGACCGCGACGTCGGCACGCGAACCGTTGGTGATCCACATCTTCGCGCCCGAGAGAATCCAGGAACCGCCTTTGCGCCGTGCACGCGTGAGCATGCCGCCCGGATTCGAGCCGTAATCGGGTTCGGTGAGACCGAAGCATCCGATCTTCTCGCCCTTCGCAAGTGCGGGCAGCCAGCGGCGGCGTTGCTCTTCGCTGCCGAACGTATAGATCGGATACATGACGAGCGCGCCTTGCACGCTTGCAAACGAACGCAATCCCGAATCGCCACGTTCGAGCTCTTGCATGCACAGGCCGTACGCGATGTTGTCGAGACCCGCGCAACCGTACTCTTCCGGTAACGTTGCGCCAAAGACACCCAGCGCCGCAAGCTCTGCAGTGAGCTCGCTCGGAAAACGCCCTTCCATCCAAACGGCATCGATCATCGGCGCGACACGCTCGTCCACAAATGCGCGGATCGTGTCGCGGATCTGACGCTGCTCGGACGTTAGAAACGAATCAATATTGTAGAAGTCGATCGGGCGGGTTCGCGTCGCTTGCATGACTGAGGCTTCACCGGCGCAGGACGCGCGCCATCTTATCGAAGAGCGCATTCATGGTGCGCTCGTGGACGTCTTCGAAGCGCCGCCAAAAGAGCCGGCCCTCGGGTTCGGAAAGCACCGCTTCGATCCGGTGCGCGACCGTCGTCTGCTTCCCGTCTACCGAGATATAGAAGCCGTGCGTCCCGGTCACGCCGTCGTTGAGGAAGCGCCAGACGATCTTTTCTTCGGGTGCGACCTCTTCCAGCGTAGCGTGGACGCCGCTATGCCATTCCTCGGTCCTCCCCGGAACGAGAGGCCCGGGCGAGCGCATGAAGGGCTGCGACGCAAACGGCCATACCACGTCATTCGAGGTCCCCATCTCGACCAGCAATTGGAAGATCCGGCGCTTTGTACCATTGAAGGTGCGCTGGTGGGAAACGCTGAGCGGCGTGGTCGGCTCGGCTGCCATCCAGACAATCTTCTGTGTTTGTCTGAGCGCTCCTCAGATAAGGCAATAAAAAAGAGCGCCTAGGCGCTCATTTTGTTCGGGGCGAGGGGCGACCCTACGCCTTCAGCTCGATGTCGACACCAGCCGGCAGGTCGAGATGCATCAAGGCATCCATCGTCTTGGGCGAGGCTTGCAAGATATCGATGAGGCGCTTGTGCGTGCGCATCTCAAAGTGCTCGCGGCTCTTCTTATCGACGTGCGGTGAACGGTTCACGCAAAAGCGATTGATCTCGGTCGGAAGCGGAACCGGTCCGCTGACGAACGCGCCAGTACGCTTCGCGGTCTCGACGATCCGCTCGGCGGACTGATCGAGGACGCGATGATCATAGGCTTTTAAACGAATTCGAATTTTCTGCTTCGCCATTTTTATTCACTTTTCAAGGAGCTGGGTCGAGGGGCCGTTTTTCGACGGCCCCCCATTATACCATGTTAACCCTGGATTGCCGTCACAACGCCGGCACCGACGGTGCGGCCGCCCTCGCGGATTGCGAAGCGCAGGCCTTCCTCACACGCGATCGGCGTGATCAGCTCGACGTTCATTGTCACGTTGTCGCCGGGCATCACCATTTCGACGCCCTCGGGAAGCGAGATCGTCCCGGTGACGTCGGTCGTGCGGAAGTAGAACTGCGGGCGATAGTTTCCAAAGAACGGGGTGTGCCGTCCGCCCTCTTCTTTCGAAAGGACGTAGACCTCGGCCGCAAACTTCGTGTGCGGTTTGATCGAACCGGGCTTGGCGAGAACCTGGCCACGCTCGATGTCGTTACGCTCCACGCCGCGCAGCAGCACACCGATGTTGTCGCCGGCAATGCCGGTGTCGAGCAGCTTGCGGAACATTTCGATTCCCGTGACGACCGATTTGCGCGTCTCGGCGGTAAGACCGACGATCTCGACTTCTTCACCGACCTTGACTTGGCCGCGCTCGACGCGTCCCGTTCCGACCGTTCCGCGGCCGGTGATCGTGAACACGTCTTCGACCGGCATCAAGAACGGCTTGTCGAGGGCGCGTTCCGGCGTCGGAATGTACTCGTCGACTTTGTCCATGAGATCGAAGATCGGCTTGGCATCCGCATCTTCACGCTTACCGCTCGATTGGAGCGCCTTGAGTGCTGACCCGCGGACGAACGGAATGTCGTCGCCGGGATACTCGTACTTCGAAAGAAGCTCGCGAACTTCGAGCTCGACGAGATCGAGGAGCTCGGCGTCGTCAACCATGTCGACCTTGTTGAGGAAGACGACGATATATTTCACGCCGACTTGCTGCATCAACAAGATGTGCTCGCGCGTTTGCGGCATCGGCCCGTCAGTCGCGGAAACGACCAGGATCGCACCGTCCATTTGAGCTGCGCCGGTGATCATGTTCTTGATGTAGTCGGCATGACCCGGGCAATCGACGTGCGCGTAGTGACGCTTCGCCGTCTCGTACTCCTGGTGCGAAATCGCGATCGTGATACCACGCTCTTTCTCTTCGGGAGCGTTATCGATGTCATCGACGCTGCGCTTCGCAATGTTGGCGTTCTCGGTTGCTAAGCAGTTGATGATCGCCGCCGTGAGCGTCGTCTTGCCATGGTCGATATGACCTGTAGTGCCGATGTTGACGTGTGGTTTCGACCGTTCGAATTTCGCTTTCGCCATGATTTACGTTGCCTTTATTTCCTCTCTGCGTACTTTCGTGTAGACCGCACCTATGCGGTCGCGAGCTTTTTACCCTGAGCTTTGGCTACGATCTCTTCCTCGACGCTTCGCGGCGCCTTCTCGTAGTGTGCAAACTCCATTGTGTAGGTCGCCCGGCCTTGCGTCGCTGAACGCAAGTCGGTCGCGTAACCGAACATCTCTGAGAGCGGAACGTGCGCTTTGATGACTTGCGCATTCCCCGCAGCTTCTTCCGTCGATTGAATTGTGCCCCGGCGCCGCATCAGGTCGCCATTAACGGCTCCCAAGTAGTCCTTCGGAGTCGTTACTTCAACGCCCATGATCGGCTCGAGCAAGATCGGTCCCGCGGCTCTGTTCGCTTCGCGAAATGCCATCGATGCCGCAATCTTAAACGCGATTTCCGACGAGTCGACGTCGTGGTACGAACCGTCGAAGGCCGTAGCCTTGAAATCGAGCACCGGATAGCCTGCGAGAACGCCGTTTTCAGCAGCTTCCCTGATGCCTTCCTGAACTGGTTTCGAGAACTCTTTGGGAACCGCGCCGCCGACGATCTTCCACTCGAAGACGAAGCCGCTTCCGGTCTCACCCGGTTCGATGCGAATCCAAACATCGCCGTATTGACCTTTGCCGCCGGTCTGACGAATGAAGCGGCCTTCGCGCTCGACCGTTTTGGTGATCCATTCCCGATAAGCGACCTGCGGCTTGCCGACGTTTGCTTCAACCTTGAACTCGCGCTTGAGACGATCCAGAATGATCTCGAGATGCAGCTCGCCCATTCCGGCGATGATTGTTTGCTGCGTCTCCTCATCGGTGCGCATTTTGAAGGTCGGATCTTCCTGGGCAAGACGCGTCAGGGCTTGACCGAGCTTATCCTGATCGGCTTTCGTCTTCGGCTCGATCGCCTGCGAGATGACGGGTTCGGGGAACGTGATCGTCTCGAGGATGATCGGATTCTTTTCATCGCACAGCGTGTCGCCGGTGCGCGTATCACCCAGACCAACGGCAGCAGCGATGTCGCCTGCGCCTATCCAGTCGATGTCTTCGCGATGGTTCGCGTGCATCCGCAGAATGCGTCCGATGCGCTCTTTGCGCCCGGAGCGAGCGTTGTAGAGGTACGTGCCCTTTTCGAGCACGCCTGAATACACGCGGAAATACGTCAGGTTGCCATATGGATCGGTCGCGATCTTGAACGCGAGCGCCGCGAACGGCTCTTTGTCGTCGGGCTTGCGGGAGATCTCCGCGCCGTTTTTCGGATCTTTTCCGACGATCTGCTTGGCTTCAAGCGGTGACGGTAAGAAATCAACGACGGCGTCGAGCAACGGTTGCACGCCTTTGTTCTTGAACGCCGAGCCGCACAGCATTGGAAGCACCTTGCCGGAAATCGTCGCAAGCCGCAATGCGCGCTTGAGACGCTCTTCCGGAATCGTCTTTCCTTCGAGGTACATCTCGGTGAGCTCGTCGTCTTGCTCCGCGATCGCCTCGATCAGCTGGAAGCGCCACTTCTCCGCGAGATCGCGCAGCTCGCCGGGCTCGACGTCTTCGTGCTCGATCGTCGATCCGATATCATCGGTGTAGATGATCTTCTTCATCGTGAAGAGATCGATAACGCCGAGGAACTTGTCTTCTGCACCGATCGGTATCTGGATCGGAACGGCGTTCGCGCCGAGACGCTCGTGGATCTTGCTGACGCAGTTGAAGAAATCTGCGCCCATACGATCCATCTTATTTACGAAAATGATGCGCGGGACGTTGTACTTATTGGCTTGACGCCACACCGTCTCGGATTGCGGCTGCACCGCAGCGACCGCGTCAAACAGCGCGACCAAACCGTCGAGGACGCGCAGCGAGCGCTCGACTTCAACAGTGAAGTCAACGTGGCCAGGCGTATCAATAATATTGATGCGCGTGTCACGCCACGTGCACGCCGTCGCGGCTGAGGTGATCGTGATGCCGCGCTCCTGCTCTTGGACCATCCAGTCCATCGTCGCAGAGCCGTCATGAACCTCACCGAGCCGATGCGTACGGCCAGTGTAGAAAAGAATGCGTTCGGTCGCCGTCGTCTTGCCGGCGTCGATGTGCGCGGCAATGCCGATGTTGCGAGTCCGCTCGAGGGGAAACTCCCGGGCCATTGTTTTTAAAATCTACCAGCGATAGTGAGCGAAGGCTTTGTTGGCCTCTGCCATCTTGTGAGTATCGTCGCGCTTCTTGACCGCAGCGCCGACGTTATTGGCTGCGTCCATGAGCTCGTTGGCGAGCTTTTCTTCCATCGAATGCCCTGGGCGCTGCCGAGCGAAACCGATCAGCCAGCGCATTGCCATCGCCTGACGGCGATCGGGACGCACTTCCATTGGAACTTGATAGGTTGCGCCGCCGACGCGGCGGGGCCGCACCTCAACCAACGGCATCGCATTCCCGAGCGCTTGCGTGAAGATGTCCATCGGGTCGCGTCCCGTCTTTTCGCCGACGAGGTTCAACGCTTGGTACGTGATCCGTTCGGCAATGGACTTCTTGCCGCGCGTCATCACTTTATTAATGAAGCGCGCCAGCACTTTGGAATTGAACTTCGGATCCGGTAGGATCGGTCGCTTGGGCGAGGGTCCTTTGCGGGGCATCTCTGTATATTTCTACTTTCGCTACTTCGGGCGCTTTGCGCCGTATTTGGAGCGGCCTTGTTTGCGGTTTGCGGTCCCCGACGTATCGAGCGTCCCGCGAATGATGTGGTAGCGCACCCCAGGGAGATCCTTGACGCGGCCGCCTCGTACAAGAACCACACTGTGCTCTTGAAGGTTGTGCCCGATGCCTGGGATGTACGCGGTCACTTCCTCGCCGTTGGTGAGACGGACGCGCGCGACTTTACGTAAGGCAGAATTCGGCTTCTTTGGCGTGACGGTTTTCACTTGAGTGCACACGCCGCGACGCTGCGGGTTACCGGTAACTTCAAAACTCCGCGTCGGCAAATCAGGATGACCCGGCTTGGGACCCGTTTGAATCACGCGAAATGCGCGGGTCTTCACCTTTTTTGCAATTTTCGATCGGCCCTTACGGACCAGCTGACTGATGGTCGGCAACCTTGCTCCCTAGCACAACACAAAAGTGGCCACACCGACGGGGTGGGGCCGCAACCACGGGATTATAGCAGCGCCTCTGCGTCCGGTCAATTCGGCTAAAAAACCTTTGGAAAGCCTATCCCGGCCGGTCCACGAGAACGCCCTGCCTTCTTTAGATAGCGCTGATGGTAGTCTTCGGCCTGCCAGAAGGTTGCGGCCGGCTCGATTTGCGTGACAATCGGCCGCCGGAACGCCCGTGAAGATTGGAGTTGCTCGAGCGTTCGCTCGGCGACCGAGCGCTGTTCACCGGAATGGACGAAAATCACCGACCGGTACTGGCTGCCCATATCCGGTCCCTGACGGTCGAGCTGCGTCGGGTCGTGGATCTCAAAGAAGACTCGAGCTAGCTGCTCGTACGAGACTCGTTCCGGGTCGAACGTCACCTCGACGACCTCGGCGTGCCCGGTTCGGCCGGAGCAGACGTCCTCGTAGCTAGGCTCGGGATGATGGCCACCCGCGTAGCCGGCGCTCGTTCCCACGACTCCAGGGATCTTGGAGAACGCCTCCTCGACGCCCCAAAAGCAACCCGCGCCGAACGTCGCCTTCTCCATCCTAAGCCGGTGCGAATCCCGTGGTCCGGCCACCGTCGATCGCGAGAACGATGCCGGTGATGTACGATGCATCTTCGCTCGCTAGGAACAAGGTAGCCGCTGCGACCTCCTCCGGACGTCCTGCCCGCCCCAGCGGCGTCCCCTCGAGCGCGAGATGCCGAACGCGGTCGGGAATCGCCGCGGTCATCGGCGTTTCGATATAACCGGGCGCAAGCGCGTTGACGCGCACGTTCCATTTGCCGTATTCGAGAGCAAGCGTCCGCGTCAAACTCACGACGCCGCCTTTGCTTGCGGCATAATTCGATTGGCCGATGTTGCCAAGGTAAGAACGCGACGACGTCAGGATAATGCTGCCGCCGCCGCCCTGACGCATCTCGACCGCTGCCGCGCGCGCCGTCAGAAACGTTCCGGTCAGATTGACGCGCAAGACCTCATCCCACGCATCGAGCTCGAGCTTTGAGGCCATCGCATCGCGCGTGATCCCGGCAAAGTGCGCGAGAATGTCGACTCTGCCATATTCATCTTTCGTGCGGGCGAACAACTCCGCGACGCTGGCTTGATCGGCAACGTCGACGTCGAGCGCACGTACAGCATCGCCCAAAACCGTGCGCACGCGATCGAGATCCAGATCGGCAGCGACGACATGTGCGCCCTCTTCCGCAAACCGCAGCGCGGTTGCACGGCCAATCCCGCTCGCCGCACCCGTGACGATCGCGACTTTCCCCTCGAGACGGTTCACTCCGTTACGGGTTCGTACACTTTGGGCGGACCGAATACCTGATAGCGGCCGCCGGATTCATTTTCGAATGTGATTCGCTTCGGCAACTGTTCGAGCGAACGCCCGTAGGCGTGTAAGTGAAGCGAATTGACCTCGCCCGTAACGCAGATCGTGTGGAAGTCGTTCGGCATCATCGCGACCGCATTTCCGCGCTTCACAGTAATCTGATCGACGCGCTCGAGCTGGCCTTCGCCCGCAGCCGAACGATCGTCGCTGCGGCGATACAGCACGTTGTGCTCTTCCCCGTAGACTCCGGAAATGACCGCCCACGTCGTGTGATTGTGTGGCGGCTGCGCTTTTCCGAACGCGCCCACCGAGGCGTACATTGCGAAGCGGCCGTCCGCATCTTCAGATAACCGGTAGATGCGGGGCGCGGCACCATCTCCAAGTGGAAAATGCTCCCACGGAAAGAGCTCAGTCCGGGACGCCAACTCGGTGAGCAGCGTCTTGATATTCTCCAAACTTTTTCGCGAGATGCCATGGGCGCTGATCTCGCGGATCGCGTCGATCGTTTGCGCAACGTTGTGCGCGCGAAGGCCTTGCGTCGTCGTCGTATTTTGCGTCAGCATAAAGGGGAGGTGGAGCACGTTCCGCCGGGAAGTCGGCGGTCCCTCGCTTCCATCCAAAAAGGAGAGATCAATGCGCTCGAGCTTTGGGATGTTGGTCGCTCGCTCGATCATCGGCGGTGGGATGGCGGCGCACGGCGCGCAAAAAGCGTACGGATGGTTCGAGGGTTCCGGCCCTGCGAAGACTGCCGGCTTCATGCGCATGCTCGGTTTCGAAAATGCGGAAGCGATGGGGTCGGCGGCCGCTCATAACGAGCTCATCTCAGGCGGCCTGATCGCGAGCGGCCTGTTCGGCCCGGTCGGTCCCTCGATCCTGATCGTCAACATGCTCGTCGCAATGTCGACCGTGCACAAAGACAACGGCTTTTTTGCCTCCGACAACGGAGTAGAGGTTCCGTTGCTGTATGCGACCGCCGCACTTGCATTTGCAGCCGGCGGTTACGGTGAATGTTCTCTCGATCGCTTGTTCGGTCTCGAAGGCTTCTTTTCGAAGCGCCGCTGGTTCTATCTCGGAGTCGGCGCCGCGATCGGCACGGCAATCGCCGTGCTCAACAAACGGGTCCCCCCCACGCCGCCGCCGAGCGTTGCAGAACAAGCGCCGGCCGCACAACCACAACCCGCACCAAATTAAGGAGTAACCGCATGAAGCTCGTCCGCCGATTCTTGATCGCGTCGCTCGCGGCCCTCGTACTCGGGCTGTGGGTCGCCGCACCGGCGTCCGCACGCGACACGCTCGCCGATATCAAGCAGCGCGGCAAGCTCATCGTCGGTGTCAAAACCGATTACAAGCCGTTCGGCTTCCTCGATCCCTCGGGGAAAGTCGTCGGCATCGAGCCTGACCTCGCCGCGGACGTTGCGAAGCGGCTTGGCGTTGGGATCGAATACGTCCCGGTCGTCGCCGCCAACCGCATTCAATTCTTACAGCAAGGCCGAATCGACCTCATGATCGCGACCATGACGGACACGCCTGCGCGTGAAGAGCTCGTCGGAATCGTGAAGCCGAGCTACTATTCTGCCGGCGTCGACATCCTCGCTCGCAAGGGCTCGGGCCTGAAGAGCTGGGACGACGTCAAAGGCAAATCGCTCTGCGCCGTTCAGGGTGCGTTCTACAACAAGGACATGCAAGACAAGTACGGCGCAACGCTGGTCGCGTTTCCGGGAACGCCCGAAGCGCTGACCGCCCTGCGCAGCGGCACGTGCGTCGGCTTCGTCTATGACGACTCGTTCAACAATCCAGAGTCGCTCGATCCGGCTTGGAGCGGCGGGTTCGATCTTCCGCTCGCATCCATCGACGTGCAACCGTGGGGCTTGGCAGTCGACAAGGGCGACGATAAGTTCATGGCCTTCATGTCCGACGTCGTCAAAGATTGGCACAAGAACGGCACCATCATCGCGCTCGAGAAAAAATACAACGTCCCCGTATCGTCGTTCTCGAAGCAGATGAACGCCGAGGCCAATAAGAAATAGACCCGCTCGCGGCATTCGGCCGCTGGCTCGCAACTAACGCGCACATTCGCCTCACGTTTCTTTATGAAATGGGAGAGCGGACGCGCATGCTCCACGGATTCGAGATGACCGTCTGGCTATCGATCGTTACGATCGTTGCCAGCACGGTCATCGGCGTGGCCGGGGTCTGGTTGCTTGGGACGCGCTGGCGCATCGTCCGGCAGATCATCACGGCGTACGTGCAGTTTTTCCGGAACACACCGCCACTGGTTCAGCTCTATTTCTTCTACTTTGCGCTAAGCCCGCTGCTC
>Ga0302326_10033705_pt1 | contig 10170 bp, 15 predicted proteins | sample Palsa_T0_3_FD_202264 | JGI IMG/M metagenome (GOLD analysis project Ga0302326, IMG submission 202264) | Peat permafrost microbial communities from Stordalen Mire near Abisko, Sweden - Palsa_T0_3 | ecosystem: Environmental > Terrestrial > Soil > Palsa > Peat permafrost | place: Sweden: Abisko...
GTACTTCCGGCCGCTGCCGCATGGACACGGATCATTGCGCCCAGTCGTCAGGCGCGCGTTCACTTTGGACAAATCAGTGTCCTGAACGCTCGCTACGCCCTCGTTGGTTTCTGTTTTGCCTGAAGGCGACTCGCGACGATCAGACTCTCTGGGATTCATTCGGACAATAAAATCCTATTTTCGTCCTTCGCTCCAAGAGAAACGCGCAGCGACGAATTAATAGAAAATGACAAATTGCTGTCTCGAGTCTGCTCGCCCGCTCGCGTATTGGCTGTAGTGCATAGTGTCCCATCCGATACACTGGCGTGATCTCCGATAAACCCGCGGACGAGCATTGTAGGTGACCGGGCGATCATGCAACGGCGTCCGCACCCGTGATCAGCCGGACGATATTCTCGGCGGAGACGGAACGTTTTTCGCGGTGGCCGGCGATCCGGCCGCGACGCATGACCCAGATCGTATCGCAAAGGTCGAAGACCTGGCGCAGATTGTGGCTGACGATAAGAACTGCCATTCCCTGATTCTTCAGATTCCGGATGATCTGCTCGACATGCGCGGTTTCCTGAACACCAAGTGCAGCCGTGGGCTCATCCATGATGATCAGTTTCGATCCCCACCCGACGGCGCGGGCGATAGCAATGCTTTGACGCTGTCCGCCGGACAGGTTCTGCAGCGGTTCGCGAAGGTCGGGGATCTTCACTCCGGTTTGCGCCAACAATTCGCCTGCCTTCCTCCTCATGCGATCATGCGCGAGGAGGCTGAAGGGACCAAGTCGAATCCGGCAATCTTCCCGCCCCAGGAAGAGGTTGGCTGCGACATCTAGATGATCGGCCAGTGCCAGATTCTGATAGACCGTCTCAATGCCGACGCGACGGGCGTCGAGCGGTGTGGTGAAATGCCGCCTCTGGCCATCGAACCAGATCTCTCCACTGTCGGGCAGGATCGCGCCAGTCAGAATCTTGACGAGCGTCGACTTGCCCGCACCGTTGTCGCCGACCAGCGCCACGTGCTCGTGCTGGTTGATATGGAAATCCACGCCATCGGCAGCGGCGACTCCGCCGAAGTGCTTGCCGATCCCATGCGCCTCCAGAAGCGAAGCTGTCATACCCAAACGAACCGCCTCACTCTAAGCACGTCGAGCCCAACCGCCAGAAGGATCACAAGCCCCAGGGTCACGAGCTGCAGGAATGGCGAAATCTGCAGGAGGTCCATGCCGTTGCGGATGGTCGCCATGAGCACGGCGCCTAACAGAGAACCCCATATGCTGCCGCGGCCGCCGAACAAGGACGTTCCGCCCAGCACGACCGCTGCGATGGCATCGAGCTCTAGCCCTTGCGCGATCGTGCCTCCCGAACTGTCCAGGCGACCGATCAGAACAATTCCGGCAAGACCCGAACTCAAGCCGCTAATCAGGAAGGCCGCCACCTTGTATGGTCGGACCCGGATGCCGGCCAGTCGCGCGGCGTCCTCGTTGCTGCCGATCGCATAAAAATACCGCCCGAGCTTTGTCTGGCGCAGAATCACCGCCATGGCTCCATAGAAGCCGAGCATAATCAGGACCGGGACGGGGATCGGCCCAACGTCACCACGCCCGAGGAAGCCGATCACGTCGGGCATCGGGGAAGAATCGTAGCCGCTGGTGAGCTGCAGGCCGAGGCCACGCCACAGCGACAGTCCCGCGAGTGTGACGATGAATGCGGGGAGCCGCGCCAGCGCCACAAGGACCCCATTGAACAGGCCAACGACGCCGCCGATCGCCAAGGACAAGGCGATCCCGACATACGGATTGAGCCCGGCGTGTACCATCAGCATGCCGACCACGGCGCCCGCGAGGGCGGCAACCGCCGCGGTCGCAAGGTCGATCTGGGCGGTCAGAATGACGAAGGTCTGTCCGCCGGCCAGGATGGCGACGACTGCTGTCTGGACGAGGATCGTCAGGATGTTGTCGGAGGTAAGAAAATAGGGCGACAGGACACTCAGGAGCACGAACACGAGGGCGACACCGAACGCTGCGCCGAGCCAGTCCAGGCGCAGAATCCGGTTCACCCGGAGCGAGCCTCGTTGACCGGATACCCGGCCTGCCGACCGCGCCACCTCAACCTCCATCCCACCCTCCAGCCGCCAGTCCCTCGAGGTTTAAGAAGAAGCCGGCCCCGCGGGTTCGCGCAGGGCCGGCCGCATAGGCCATGACCGTCATTGCATGAATTTCTCGAGGTGGTTGTCGACGATGAATTGCTTGACGTTATCCGGCGTCACCACGGCATGACCGGTGTCAATGCGCTCCGCGACGGCTTCGCCGCGTGCCGCCTTGATCGCGGTCGCGATGCCATCATGGCCGATTTTGTAGAGATGCTGCGCCACGTCGCATTGAACCCAGCCGAGCCCCATCTGCTGCAGTGCGTCCGGCGCACCGTCAAAGCCCGCCACCTTCACCTGTCCGGGTCCCTTGTGCAGCCCCTTCAGTGCTGCAATGGTCCCCATAGTTGCTCCGTCCCAGGCATTGGCAACGGCAGCCACTTTGGGATGCGCACGCATTAGCGTCTCGACGCCGTTCTGGGCCTCGGTCTGGTCCCATTTGGTTTGCACTTCGTAGATGGTGGCATGGGGTTTGGCGGCCTGCAGCGCCTTGAGGAAGCCATCGTGTCGGTCACGTCCGGTCGACTGGGCAATCAGGCCATTGACCAGGATCACTTCACCGTCGTCGGCAATCTGCTGGGCCACCCATTTGCCCTGATCGTCGGCGGCGGCGACATTGTCCGTAGCGACGAAGCTGGCCACAGGCGCGTCGTAAATCGCGGTGTCGACCGCAACCACCGGTATCTTGTCCGCGATAGCCTTCTTGACTGCCGGAACGACCCCGGACGAGTCGACTGGCGCAATCGCCAGCGCGGTCACATGTCGGCTGATCATGTTTTCGATCGTCGCCAACTGTCCGCCAAGATCGTGTGCAGTTGTGGCTCCCACCGTGATCAGTTCGACGCCCGCTTCCTTGGCGGCGTCGGTTGCTCCTTGATTGATCAGGATCCAGCCCTGATTGGTGGCCGATTTCGTCACGTAGCCGACGACCAGCGGCTCGGCAGCCATCGCGCCGAATGGAGCGACGCCTGCAAGTAGCGCCGCGAGAGCAATGCAGAGGAATCGTTTCGACCACGACGGTATTTGTCGGTTTTTCGTTCTCATTGCATCCACCCTTGAACCGAGAATGTGCGACTTGTTCCAGCCGTACTTTACGTAGTAGGGTGAAAGATCGGCCGAGAATCCGTTATCAATTAATTCTTTGGCTCTAGCGCCTTGCCATGAGTAGTAGACATCTGGCGGGTTGTCGGAACTCAGTTCGATCGTTTGTTTGGTCTTGTATGTCTCGCCACCTGCCGCTCTGGTTGACGATAATCCGGCGGTAAACGCCGGGCTCGCTAGCGCAGTGGACTCCAGGAGTTTGCGCCGCGAAATCATGTGATTCATCTCTATCATATGTAGCCTTTGGGGGGATATTTTTATGGGATCGATGGAGAAATCGATTACACGTCCTTTTTGGTAACCATTTTTGCGCAATGATCAATGATTTGTAGTGACATTTTCAGCCAATCATGCAATATCATCACGTAAGAAGTAATTACAATATTGCCCACATCGTAGGAGGTCTTTTCCACAAATTGGTAGAAAGTAGTGGACAAAAGTGAATCCTCTCCGCAGCCACTCTTTACAAGCCTCGCGCTATGTCTTAACAACTTTAACCCTAGGTTTCTATATTTTAGGCGTTTGCCTGTTTCCTAGTGAAAGTCACCTACAAACATCGCGAAATTTATCGTACGCTGGTTGCAGAAATTGCTGAGGGCCGCTATGACGCGATGCAACGTCTGCCGAGCGAGGTACAGCTTGTGCGTCGGTTCAGCGTTTCGCGGCCGACCGCTGCTCGAGCGCTTCGAGATTTGCAAGCCGATGGGATTGTTGAACGACGCGTTGGAGCCGGTTCCTTTCTCATAACGGGCGCGAGGCCGTCCAACGCGGACACGTCTCGTCATCTAGGAGTGCTCCTTCCAGATCTAGGAGTCACTGAGCTCTTAGATGTTCTTTGCGCGGAACTTGCTGGCCTTACGCGGGCTAACGATTACAGCTTGTTTTGGGCGAATAGCAGGCAGGCTGTGGACCTGACCGTCAAAGACGCAGAGGAAGTCTGCCAGCACTTCATCGATCGGTCCGTGAGAGGTGTGTTCTTTGCGCCATTTGAATTTGCCTCCGACAAGGATGAGGTCAGCAAGCGGACAGCTGAACGCCTGAAGAGAGCCGGGATCACTGTGGTGCTTCTCGATCGCGACCTGGTGCCATTTCCTTTCCGTAGCGACTTTGATCTCATTGGGATCGACAACCTTATGGCTGGTTACCTGGCGTGCGAACATTTGATCAAGCTGGGCGTGCGCCGGATTGCGTTTGTCGCGCGGCCCCTTTCCGCGCCTACCGTGACGGCCCGTATGGCAGGCTCCCGCGAGGCGATAATCGATGCGGCTATGGAACCCTTAAAGGATTTCTATCGTATCGGAGATCCGAGAGACGCGGCATTCGTTCGAGAGTTGACGATCGGTCGCAAGATCGAAGGCGTCATTTGCGCCAATGATTTCACTGCAGCCCAGTTAATGCATTCTTTTGCAAAAGTGAAGATTCGCGTGCCCGACGATATACGCCTGATCGGTTTTGACAATCTGAAGTATGCAGAACTTTTAACGGTGCCGTTGACCACAATTTCTCAGCCGTACAGGGAAATGGCTAGAAATGCCCTGCGGGCGATGCTCGGTCGACTAGCCGACCCAACTTTACCGGCGACGTCGCTGCTCTCCTGTCCAAGCCTCGTCGTGCGATCTAGCTGCGGCGCGTTTCTGCGACGCTAGAGCGCGGTGCATTAGTCCCCAAGTAGTTCGCGAGTTTTGGGGACCACTACTCAACTGATCGGGAGAATCTCAGATCCGAAGTTCTCTCGTGAGGCGACGGTGCACTATGCAATGGCATTACCAATATAGTAAGTATTAAATACAACCTGGCATTACAGGTCTTACAAAGGTGCTAGTACAATATCGTTGAGGCAGCTCCCACGGTACCGTACTTTGGGCCAGTCATCCCCTCAGAATGTCTGGTACACGAAGTCGGAGAAAGACTCCCCAATCGAGTAAGAACTCTCTCGGCGGGGCCGATTTGTCCAGATGCGCGCCGGGGGATGACAACAATGTTGTCCAACTGAATCAATACGAGAAAGCCAACGGGCCACCCGTCTACCAAGATGAACTCAAATAATCAAAATTCACTAGGCTTTCCCATTCCTAGAAGAATATTCATTCGTCGCGCCGCGACAATCGCCGGCGGAACCGCCGTTTTTGGAACGCTCGCCCGTCGCGGAACGACTGCTGAGTTGCCTACGCTGGTGAACTCAATTCGGTCTCTCTCGAATCCCTATCACGCCACATGGAATCAGGGCGGGGCAGCTTTCGCCAAATCGATCGGAGCAGAGTATGTCACCTTGGTGACTGAAGGAAACAGTGAAAAGGGCATCGCCGACATTCGAGCTATCATCCAGAAAACCGGCGGCAACATGGTGCTTAACGTCGATCCTAATGACGCACCAGACGGTCGGCCCATCGTGGATGCCTGCACAAAGGCTGGCGTCTACGTCACCACGCAATGGACGAGGCCAGCCGATTTACATCCCTGGGACTGCAACCCTTACTATGTCTCCTACATTACCTTTGATAACCTGAAGTACGGTGAAGCCACGGCCGATGCGTTGATTAAAGCCATCGGAGGATCCGGTGGCATTGTCGCTCTCAACGGTATTCTCTCGAGTGATGCGGCAACCGGTCGGCGAGCGGGACTCGAAAAGGCCCTAGCTGCGAACCCGAATGTCAAACTGCTGGATGTTCAAGTTGCTAGCTGGAAATCGACTGAAGCCTATACCATTGTCAGCGCGTGGTTAACGCGTTTCGGCGATCAGATCAAAGGAATCTGGTGCGCCAACGATGACATGGCCACCGGCGCGCTCGAAGCTTTGCGAGCAGAAAGCCTGGCCGGAAAAGTCCTCGTGACTGGTATTGATGGTATCAAATTGGCCGTCGAAGGTGTTCGCGCCGGCGAAATTGTCGCCACCGTCTCCTGGGATCCCTATTGGCAAGGAAGTATGGGACTATCCATCGCCTACGGAGCGAAAACCGGAAAGTTCGATCCCGCGAAGGAACCCAAAGAACACCGCGAGTTTTACGGGACCGGCGTCCTGGTTACCAAAGACAATGCGGACGATTTCTACAAGAGTCACGTCGAGTCGGAACCAAAAATCGATTTCAATGATTACTGGGGTCGCGCCACCGGACTGGTTAGACAAACTTAAATCGATTTGTGGTGCCAAAGAAGAGATTGACGGGGGGTTCACCCCCACGGTGAGGCGCCCTGTTCTTCCTCGACCATGACGTCCCTGTCGAAGTGGCCCGAGTGCTACGGCATGAAGCTATGAGGTGACCGAACTTCGGGAGGTTGTTCCCTGTACTGGATAGAAAAGCTCGAGGCTCAGGGGTGCACCGAAAATTTCCTAGGATGTGCTGGTCTATTCTTCAGATTTTGGCACTCTTGTACGCTTTCAAAGCGCACAAATTTGACAATCCCCCCGACATCAGGTAGGAGTTAAATCCTTAAGAACGAGCAGCCATTATGCCGAGAATAGCCGTTGAAGAAAACGAAAGGGTGGCGCTGCGCCTGCGCGCCGGTGACAAGGCAAAGATTATGAGAGCTTCTGCCCTGAAGAACATGGATCTGACGCGTTTTATGGTTCACACAGCTCTGGCTGCCGCTGAGGAGGTCATCGAACAGGCCGAACGCCTGAAGCTGACCGGGCGCGACAGCGTCCGGGTTCTGGAACTGCTGGATAACCCCCCTGCGCCGAATGCCCGTCTGCTGGCGTCCGCGCGCGAGTTGCCGGCCTAAGCCATGGCGTTGCCGGCGTGGCGCGAAGAAGCGATTGCCAAGAAACACGACCGCAAGGGGTTCGATTGCGGCGAGGGTGCATTGAACGATTTCCTGCATCTGAACGCCCGGCAAAGCCATGAGCGCGGAGGCGCGAAAACCTTCGTGGCCGTCGACGCGGGCGACGGCAAGACCGTTCACGGCTATTACAGCCTTAGCCCCGCCTCAATCGAATATGCCCGCGTCCCCGAGATCGTGACGCGTGGTTTGGGGCGCTACGATGTCGGCGCCTACCGGCTAAGCCGTTTGGCGGTCAGCGTCGCATTCCAAGGGCAGGGCATGGGCGGTCTGCTCCTTCTAGCCGCCGGCCGGCGCTGTTTGCGCGTGGCCGAGGAAGCGGGGGGAACGGTCATGCTGATCGACGGAAAGAACGAGCGCGTCTCGGGCTGGTATGCTTCCTACGGAGCGGTCTCACTGCTCGATGCGCCGTTGATCCTGTTACTGCCGCTGCGCACGATCGCGGCCGCGCTGAAGTCGGCTGGAAAAAAGTAAGCGCAATGGATCAGACGCTCTGTTCACCAGCCGGTCTTGGATCAAGGCAACAAGTGCGCGAGGCGGTGTAAAGTGGGCATCTTAAAAGGTCATCGAAGGTGATACGCTGCGAGTTGCTGGCGGGGTCAAAGGAAGCGCAACCCTTCCGCCATCCGGCGGACGCGATACATATCAGCTACTAATTCTAGAGGGCGGCTTTATCGACGTCTGGGTCACCACTACAGCCGTTAATTCGCAGCTTGCTGACTTACTTTATAGAAGAAAACATAATTTTGCTAGCCTCACAAATGGCAGGCGACCTGATGACCGTTCGCGGTTTGCTTCATTTGAGGGCGCTCGGCAGCGCAGAGGGGCATCTGCCGGATGGGGCAGCGAGGGTGAAAACGGCAACCCGAGGGAGGGTCGATCGGGTTCGGTACTTCCCCTTCAAGGTGGATACGGGAACGCTTCACCTTGGGATCAGGAACTGGCACGGCCGAGAATAGCGCCTCCGTGTACGGGTGCAACGGATTGGTGTAAAGCTCGCGGGCTGTAGCGATCTCCACAACGGCCCCAAGATACATGACGGCGATCCGGTCACTAACGTGTTCGACTACCGAGAGGTCATGCGCAATGAAGAGGTAAAGTCAGATTGAATTTGTCGCGTAAATCTTCGAGGAGATTGATCAACTGCGCCTGGATTGACATATCCAGGGCGGAGACCGGTTCATCACAGACAATCAGCTTGGGCTGGACGGCCAGGGCTCTGGCGATGCTGATTCGCTGACGCTGGCCGCCCGAAAACTCGTGCGGATATCGACGGCTATGCTCGGGCGGGAGACCTACAAGTTCGAGTAATTCGACCACCCGATCGTTATATTCCGTGGTGGATTTTACCAGGCGGTGGATAATCAAAGCCTCACCCACGATCGAGCCCACAGTTTTGCGCGGGTTGAGTGAGGCATACGGGTCCTGGCCTTTTGGAGCGCAGCCTCGACGTTAGGAACGCCGACATAGAACATCGCGTAGCCCTTGTAGCCCACCCCTCCCCCGACGCCGCCGGGGATCCCGGTCCTGTCGCTGGTCGTATTGCGGTTCACGAACCCGTAGTTTCCCGGCTGGGAGATCGCCTCCGCGACTGGGGCATTCGTGTGGAACTCCCATCCGAACAGGTCACTGTAGTAGCTCCGGAGCTTCTCCGGATCCTTCCCGATGAAGGACACATCATGCTCGCCAGATGTGTTACGAACTGCGAGGTTCTTCCTCGACCATGACGTCCCTGTCGAAGTCGCCCGAGTGCTATCGGGACGACTTCTTGTCTCTGGCGGCCAAACAATCCAACCCTGGTATCATTATCGTTCGTCGCGGGAGTCGGCATGTTGAATGCGGACATTTGCTGGCACTGCTCAAGCGCGCTGGCGAATCCGGGTTGATACATAACGTCAACTTTTCCTGAGTTTTTTCTCGTTTGCGTTTTTCCCGCAGCAATTGCCAGCATAAGACTCTGGCTAGCGTCCCTCCTCGTATCTGAGGTAACTGAAACCGGCCAAAAGGTACTAAAAAGCACCTAGAGGTACATGAAAGGGGGTCAAAAGGGTCAAGTCGGCCAAAGGCAACCAGAAAAATAGCAACAAAAGCAACAGAAGGGGAAATGCGATTGATCATGTTACCGTGCGCGATCGCCTGCCGAACGGCTTCCAGAGCGGCTCTGGCGAGGTTCGGATCCAAATCGATTTAACTACCGCGCATGGATTCGAACCATGAATAACGCCTCCAAAGGGCGTTGATACACGTCCGTAACATGCTCATAATTAGCATCTTACGATTCTCCAGAAATTTGTAGCCCTCAGCGTAGCCCAGCTGTTCCCAGGCATCGATAGAAAAAGGCGAGTGCTGCACCCACCATGTGGTCGGTATGCTCAAAAGCTCAAAATTCCCAAAATCTCGTGAGACAACGAGGGCCTTAGTACTTGGCAGCGCCATCCAACACAGTTGCCCAAAGACGCGATTTCCGGTATCGTTCGCACGACTGAAAGTAAACTTCATGCCCGAGCAGGAAGCGCGTCTAGCGCAGATCGCCAACAACGCCGGCATCGACGCCGAACGACTGGCTAGAAAAACCGTTTTGCGTCTTCTTGAGGACGAGGTTGGCTTATGCGCCACTGTTCCCCAAAGTAATGGCGAATTGCCACTCTGGCATCTCGGTAGCGAAGCCCCTTTTCACCGACGCGACATCCATGCCGGCGCCGGTTGAGCCTGGCCTTGCCGGAAGTGTGGCGCTTCGGGCAGGCCATGACCCTGCCGTTTGGCGATGCCCAAATCGAACAGCTCGCCCACGGAAAATCTTCGTCCAAGCCGTGCGCGTAACGTCGGGACTTTTGGGAAATTGTTTGGAAGTAACGCCCCTAAAGTCCAAACTCTGCGCGCGAACCGGTTTGTTGCGTATCATGCCGCCAAAAATTGAACAATGGTTTTTCGCACATCATGGGAGAATAAGACAGCGAGAGCGTGGTATTACTGAAGACCAAATCAAAGACGCGGTGTTGACCGGCCGGTCTTGGATTCAAGGGAAAGGTGCCCGAGGCGGTGTAAAGTGGGCATTTGAAAAGGTCATCGACCGTGATACGCTGCGAGTTGCTGGCGAAGTCAAAGCAAACGCAATTTACATAGTAACTGCTTTCTGGGTTGGAAAATGAGTGCGAT
>Ga0302326_10033706_pt1 | contig 10170 bp, 7 predicted proteins | sample Palsa_T0_3_FD_202264 | JGI IMG/M metagenome (GOLD analysis project Ga0302326, IMG submission 202264) | Peat permafrost microbial communities from Stordalen Mire near Abisko, Sweden - Palsa_T0_3 | ecosystem: Environmental > Terrestrial > Soil > Palsa > Peat permafrost | place: Sweden: Abisko...
TGACGCGAGAAGCGAGTTTCCCGCTTCAAGATATTTTCGCGCGAACACGGACCATTCGTACGGCCATCCGCCCGGCGCATCGGCCCACATATCTTTGATCGTGGCTCGCAATGTATCGACATCTGCTTTCGGGATGCCGAACGCAATGAACTGGCTGTAACGGTCTTCGAAACTGGCGGCGGGGCTGAGGTCATATGTGTAGCTCATATTAATTCCTTTTAATCTGCCGGTTTTATTCTTAAGTTAACGCACTAAAATTGCAAAGAAATGTACGAGAGAAAAGTTGCAACCGTGATAGCGGCGAACGCCGCCACCCCCTCGCCTTTCATCCCACAACAGCGAGCCGACGATGAGAATTCCGCCGTTCAGCGGCAAGGGTCACTCCTCGGTCTCAGGAGCTTCAACGCGGCAACCAATTCCGGCACAAAACCTGAAACATCCAGAGACTGAGACTTGCAAGGAAATGAACGCCAATAGCCTTTCCTCCGTCGGCTTCCGAGGGAACGAGGCCGTGACTTCCCAGATGTCCATTTCGGGCCAACTTCTAATTGAGCGTGGTTCCACGGGTAACCGGAACACTGCGCACAGCGCCTTTAAGAATAGCCTTCGCAGTTAAGCTTCTAATTACAAGCAGCCTGGTTATATAAGCCGTATTGCGCGCGCACAGTTTCTTCACTCTTCCTACTCCAGATTGCCTTATGAAACGATTTCTACCAGGCAGTCACTATCCTCCAACGGCGTAAGAAACGCTTGGCTTCTGAGGAGGTCGATCATGGCCGCATACAGTAATCGCAAGCGGTTCGCGGGAAGCGCTCGCCCTCGTCATCCCGATTCGAAGCTGATTGGACCACTCGATCCGAACGAAAACGTCTCAGTCATGTTGCTCATTCGCGCGCGCCCCGCCTCGCCGCCGTTGCCAACCTTTGCCGATTGGCAAAAGACCCCGCCTGTAAAGCGGAAATTCCTCTCGGTCGACGACTATGTGAAAATGTATGGCGCCACCAACGGCGACATAAAGGCCGTTGGAAGATCTGGAATCATCGAATGCTGATCTCGGTCACCATAGAGGCGCACTGCAACTGGCCCGTGAAGATCGTTCTTCTCAGGCCCTAGTAAAAAACAACCCGGCAGGATTGCGTATTGTGCGTCAGCCGTGTCGGCTTTAGCGATTCCCGTGTTCGGTACTAGCAAACGCCCCAGGATCTAGGAATGCCATTGGGTAGCAAATAACTTGTGCGAGCAGTCGATGGCTTGCTCTCATCAACAGCGAGGACCACAGCTCCACACTTCCCGGAAGTGGGACTTCCTGCCATGGTCATGGAGAGACCGTCCGGGGCATAACTTCCGCTCGGGCTTGTCAGAAGTTCTTGACAGTTGACACGATCTTCGTTTTCCCCTTTCTGGGCTAATCGTTGGCCATCTTAAACCGCCTAGTTTCGTCAAGCAAAGCGCCTTCCTCAAAATGTAACGTTCGAGTGTTAAAACGCACTATCGAATAGGCGGTCTCACGCCCTTAGTTCCATAGCAGGAAGCAGAGCCGCTGGAGGAATTGACCATGTTTGCCCGCAAAGTTGCTGCGCGCCTGAAACCGAACGCACTTACAGAATTTACGAACCTCATGGAGCATGAAATCCTCCCCTGGCTTCGGAAGCAAGAAGGTTTTCTGGGGTTGATTACCCTAGCTGTCCCGGATGGCCGGGAAGTCGCTACCATCAGCTTCTGGAATCACAAAGGGGATGCGCAGGCCTACAACTCCGGTGGTTACCCGGAAGTGTTGAAGATTCTAGAAGAGCTGTTGGACGGGACTCCTTACGTTAAGACGTTTGAAGTTGTCAGCTCGACGCTTCAAAGAGTCGCCCCCCGATCGGTCATCTCTAGCAGAAAACCTGGTGCGAGAGACTGGTTCGGCGCAACAGGGCTGTTGCCAATGTGACACGAGCATCGGATCGGAAATCAGCCAGTCGGCTTCGCGGTTGAGTGCTGTGAGCCGATCGCGTGAGTGTTTGGGACTCCAACCTGGCAACCACTTGGCTGGATGGCGGTAACAGCGTCGCGCCTCCTTCAAGCTCTATGCCCGCGACATTATTTCTGGGAAGTTCAGGAAAACGAACTGCGCATATTGAAGTTGCATGAATTGGGTACCGCTCTTCTGCGTGACTTTTTCAATCCAGAAAGTGGCGAACACTAACGCGGAATCCGCATTCGTTATTAGGAAAGGCAGGTTCTCAACACTTCCTCTAAGGCGTCCGCTACGTCAACTGGAACGGTGGGCCCCGGAGGCGGCGTCGGTCCTGCAGGCGGCTGGACGGTCGATGCAGTTTTGACAAAGTTGATCTTCGCGTGAGTGGAGATGTTGATCACCACTCCCTAAAATGTGCAACCTTCTTCGACCTGGTTTTGAATGGTGGCTTGTAGGAGCGTGATAGGGTCATTGAGAAGCTTCAGCGTGATTGCAGCCGGAAGGGGTGTGGGCGGGTCGTCAAGAAATGGTGTTCGAGGATTGTTTGGGGAGGCCGCGTTCGTTAGGGGGTATTGCGGGAATCCGCCGGCTGTAGCAGTGAGAAATTCCGAAGCCCGGCGGCGTCAATTAGGGGAGGCGGAGCGGCAGCAATAACGATGGGTGTCGTATTGAACGACGGAAAGATTGAAAAGGCGGGAAGAACCCCCGGAGTTGTAGGGGCGCCAAGCGTCGGCGGCCCCTGAAATTGGGCATGACCGGCTTGGACTTGCGACACGATGGAACGGCTCCTTCACACGCCGCCGAGGGTCTGCCTGTCAATTTTTCCCGATTAAAGTGCTACGCCAGATCGGCGCGTAAGCGGACACAAGACTAGTCAGCCCAACCGCGCGTAAAGCTGAAAGGGCGCCCAGTAAAAGGGATTGTGGAAGTCCCTACCCCGGAGCAATGATAGTTTGGCGGTGCGTAGAGCGGCATCCGGGCTCGCTCCTTTACTCAACTCAGCGTAAAACTTGTCCATCAGTTGCACGGTGGAAGCGTCGGAAACTTCCCACAGGGCGGCGACGACGTTATGGGCGCCCGCTCTAAGAAAGCCCCACGAGAGCCCGACCAGTCCCTCGCCCGTGTAGGCGCGTTCGCCGGCGCTGTAACACGCCGAGATCGTAACGAGATCGGCCCGCAACGGATGAGCTTTGGAATACTCAACGATCTGGCGGGCATAAAGCTTGAAAGATTCGTCGTTGGAGCCGTCTTTAGACAGCACGATAGCGGAGTCGAGCGGACTGAGGCGGCTGGCGGTTCCGTGCGCGACAAAATGTATGTAGGAGAATCTCTCGGGAGCGCTGGTCAGATAGGCAGACGGAGTCGCCAGATCTCGCGTAAGCATTTTCCGGCCGGCCTCTGGAAAATGGCTGGCGACACTTTGCATCTGCGCTGCTGCTAACGGCAGTTCGGGATATTCATCGTTGGCAGCGACGCTGTTGCCGACGAGCAGCAGGTTGCGCTCGGGCTTCCTCTCGCCCTCCCGAACCGAGTCTAGCACCCGCAAAGAACTGGCATTGGCAACGGTCGCATCTTCGATCCAATAGTGCAAGTTTGATCCGCCCGGATTAGCTGCAGATGCCGCCGGTGCAGCGACGAGAAGCGTTTCGAAATTCAGATTGTTCAGGCTGCCATCGGGAATGACGAAAACCTTGGCATCCTTCCGCAGGAACTCTTGCGCCGGCCGGATCAGCGTCCGGTAAAGGACTTGGCCATCTCTGTCGGCCGATGCAAGGACGTCTTGCAGTTTGAGCGCCTCGCTATAACGTCGCACGGCCTCGTCGATATCATGAGGGGGAGGAAGCGCAAACAAGGCGGTCTTCTGCGGCGTGATCGCCCACAAATACGACTGCCTTTCACCCAGCCAATAAAAAAGAACTGTACCGCCAGCGCGGCGTGCGATCTGCCGGGCATGCAATGGAGGAGGGCCGACGGTCCCACCCTTCGGCAGCAATCCCAGCCCCTCGGAGAGCGAGCGAGCGCGGCTGTAGTCAGCCCAGCGCAGCGCTTCGTCGGTCTTTCCTCGCGTGACCAGAAAATGCACGTAGTCGTCGTAGATGCGGGCGGCGTTGGTGAGAAAAGAGATTTGCGAATCTTCGTGCCGCACATCGTCGCGCGCCGCTTCGAAAGTGGCGAGCGCGGTGCGATATTCGAGGTTGGCTTCGGGACGTTTTTCGTCTTCGTAAAGCCGGGCCAGCGAGTGCTCCGCCTCCCACTTCAGAAAAACCGGACATATTTTATCGTGCTCGACTTGCAGAAACATTCTTTCTGCTTCGCTGGGATCACCGCGACGAGCTGCGATCTGGCCCTCGGCAAGCATGGGATATAGTTCATCGAGATGAGTTCCGTCTTGTCGCGCAATATCGATTGCCCGCTGAGCGTACCGGGTCGCATTCTCCAATTGGTCTGTCTGCAACGACAGACGCGCCAAGACCCGTAGAGCATTGTAGATATCTTCTTTCGCGTTAATTCGCTGCGCAAGGCCCAGGGCCTGCTGAAACGATTGCCCAGCCAAGTCAAACTTGTGCTCGTCCATGTAGATGTAGCCGATGTTTGTAAGTTCGTTCTCCTGGTCCCGAACATCCCCAAGTTGAGACGCGAGCTTCTCTGTCTCCGCTGCCAGCTCCAGGGCCTTTTCGGAGTCGCCAAGCTTGTAGTAGGCCCACCCTGTGTTGAGCTTGGTAATGAGTTCGAGTCTCCGGGCGCCCACGGCCTTCGCGGCCTGATATGCAGCTTCCGACCTATCGATCGCCTCATCGAACCGTCCTTCTTCGAGCGACTCATACCCCAAGTTGAGGAGAGCATAGGCTTCGAGTAGCGGGTCTTTGTGAGAGCGCGCAAAGGCGAGGCTCTTTTCAAACAGTTCATCCGCGGACAGCGACTGGTTCCGCTCGGTGGCCAAGAGACCACGCTCCTCGATAACATATCCGCAGCTCGCGGAAGCGAAAGTGGCGCAGAGCGTCGTTGCATCTTTCAGCCAACGCTCCGCTTCAGAGAAATTGTGCGTCTTGGCATTGGCCTCCCCGGCAAGCGTGAATATCGGGATAACCAACTCTGGCTGGTCGGAAGGCAACGGCACTGAATCGAGGAGCTTCAGGGCATCCTCGTAAAATCCCTGGTGGAGAGCCGCCCTGGCTTCGAGGGTGCGGAACTTCCAAGCCCATTCCGGGCTCGAATTCTGAAACCGTTGGCATTCTCGATGGGCTTCCTCTTGGGCTTGGTTCAGATCGCCGTGCAGGAGAGCCTTGTATGCGTGGTCGAATGCGGCCTGTGGATTTTCTTTGCGGTCGCATGACATCACGCATACCAAGAGAAGTAAGGACAAGCCGATGACTCGGCCATGGCCCTGCGGACGATGCCCACTGTCACCTTGGCTGAGAACTACTTGGCAAAGCCGGGCACTTCGACCGTGCGGCCCTGTGATTCCGAGCCCGTTTGTCCCATGCTGCTCGCCAATGAGCATTCAACCTCGCCTTCCTGCACGGCCGCGGCGAATGCCTATGCTACTGCTAGCAATCAGAATCGGGAAGTCGAATCACTAAGACAACGTCTATCCTTACCTTGAGGGGCCGTTCGACCCGTTTGCAGCGGCACCTGCTGCACCGGCGTTTCCCTGGGCTGGACACCCGAGGTGCATCGTGATCATATCCAGAGTGAAGTAATTGCTTCCGCTCCTTGCCGATGGAGGGCCGTCTTCTTTCCGGTGCCGGAAGGTGTTGTGCTCGTTCTTGATTCCGACTTCGACTTCGGCCAGCACTACCGTCCCGAAATTGGGGATGAATATTTGGTTGCCGAAGACCCTGACCCCGGGCAGCGGAATGGGCTTGATGCTCTTGACCAGCGAGAAGCGGAGCTTGGGATGGCCGTTCTCGTCGCTGGGGACAACTCCGATGGCATCTTTTTTGGCGTGCTTCTTGAGATCATCGATGTAGGCGATCTCCTTGCTGTAATGTTCCTCCAGGCCTCGGGGAAGATCTTTGGTCCCGGCAAAGCCGTCGAGTTGGCGCTGCACGTTGTCGAGGAAGTTGCGATCCTGCAGATAGTGATAGTCGTTTTCCGGCTTAGGACCGCAGATCGAGAGATCGAGTTCGATCTCGACCGGAACTCCGCCAACGCGCAGATTGTCGAAGCGCGTGCCGATAAAGTTTATCCTGGGAACGCTGGCGACCGGATACGCGGCACCGTTGGTGATGGGATGCTCGGTGGAAAGCTGTGCCACGACGGCATCGGCAGTGACGGTATCGACTACATTGTAGCCTTCGATCGCCCCCGTCGAAAGCGTGACAAAGCCGGCATGATCGTGGCCAAAAATATCAGTCTTTTGTTTGACCTGGGTGCCGACGACGCGGGTCTGTCCGCGCTTGAAAGAGATCAGACCTTCGATGTTGGTCTCGCCGACGGATTGGGTAATGAGGCTTTCGCGGCGAGTCTGCTCCAGCACAACGCGCCCGTATTCCTGAATGGGCTGCTGGATAGGGTGTTCGATTTTGCCACGCAGGATGTAGGCCTCTGCGTGGTAGATGTGGTATTGCTCCTGGGGCCTGGGTTTTGGATTTGTGGCCATTTTGTTAGCTCCTCTCCGACGAGCTCATTTTTGAATTTGTAACTCAAACGATGTATCGCCCACGTCCTTACTTTCCCCTGTAGCAGTTATCCCCCGTACCACCAATTTATATCTCCCCGCTTCCCGATTCGCTCCCGGCACCTGCAGTGGCAACCGGTCTTCCTGGGACGACACCGGAATCGCAAACGCCAATGACCATTCCAGTTTGCCCGCCGGATTGTACAGTTCCCCGGTGTACTTCGAATACGGTCCTCCCGGAGGAATTCTCACAAGAAGAAGAAAGGCTTGCCCAGCCTGCGCCGTAATTGTCGGGCCTTCCGATCCATAGGTATTAAGGTTTACCGGTGCCCATGCTAGGACCTGCGGACTGTTCAATTGCCGCGTAAGCCGCGGATACGTAACCAGGTTCTGATACCCAACCACGGCCAGCAAAGTGGCCATAAGCGGAACGATAAATGCCGGGCGCAACCATGCCGCGAGCCGCGCTGGTGGAGTCGGACGCACGGGCGGTACAGGCGCTACTTGAACGTCGGGATCGGCTATCGCTCCATCCCTGATTCGCTCGACGAGCAAAGCCGCAGCCTGAACGTCGACTGCGCATTCCGTGCAGTGGAAGTAATGCTCTTCAAATTCGTCGCGGGCCGCGGGATCGAGTTCGTCGAGCAGATATCTTTCAGTCATTTTCTGAGCAGCCACTGTCTCGTGATCCATAAGTAAAAAGCTCCCTCGCATTCCAATAGTGCGCCGGCGCAATCCAGCGTTGCACGACCATCAGGCCGAGACAAGCCTCAGTGAATCATCTCCTTTATCATATAAGTGCTTGAATCTTTGTTTTGCCCGGTGCAACACGAGGCGCAGATTGTCCCGGGTTATTCCTAGCTCGCGGCACACTTCGTCTTTGCCCCGTTCTTCGAAAAATATGTAGCGCAGCACTCGCCGGTCGCGTTCGGGAAGTTGTTCGATCAGCTTCTGGACTTTTTGCGCCGCTTGTCTGTCGTCGAGAATTTTGGATAAATCAAAGGGCGCTGAGGGAAGTTCCGGCGCTGCGTCATCGTCCAGAGAAATGGTAGGTTCAGGGCGCCAAGTCTCTTTCAGAACATTGTTGCATATCGAATTGACATAAGAACCGAGGCTCTTCGGTTGCCTGATTTTCCCCTCGCGTAGGGCCACATAGAATCGCACAAAGGTTTCCTGCTGCACGTCCTCAATGGCTTCCGTTGACTTCAGTCGAAACTGCAATTTCACCTTCATGAGCGCCGTGAAGTACTTGCGAAAGTGCTCTTGCGTAAGAAAATCTGCCTCTCGGAGTCGACTCAAGTAGCTTTCGTCAAAGGAGTGGAATTGCAAGAGTTTGCCCCGGGAACCTGGAAGTGGCACACAGTTTAGCACTTCGGTTGGCGCTGTGTACCCGTTCTCCGGAGCGATGACGAGAGGCGGATTTTTCGAAGCGCTGTGCCCGCTGAGACGGCGTCCTGGCATTGAGTTGGAGTGAGCGGCAGGCACGAGGAAGTTGAGGACTCCTACTCAGTCGCGGGATAATGGGACTGTTCCATTGGGAAAGGCACGGGACAAAGCACCGGAGCCGCTTCCCCGACGACCCCGGCGCTCTAATGGATCCCAGCCCAGCGGTTGCCAAGCCGAGGTCCTAAACTGTGGTGCAGTCGCCCTGTAGCGCGACATTTCCCACTATTGGTATAGTGTCGAAAAACGGCAGATCGTTTCATCTGCATTGTGGAAATTACAGCGAAATCCGCTCGTCATTCCGATGGCGGCAAAAACCCATTTAAGAAGAAGGCTGAAAAGCCGCGCTATTCCCTGGTAGACATTGAGGTCCGTGATTCGTGCCTTAGACAAGCCGAGCCTTGTCATAGACGTAGTGAATTGGGCTACGCGCTCTTAATCTATAACAAGATTTCGCGCCAATTCCCGTCACTGGGGAATGTGTGTTAGCTTTCAATCCTTCCCTGATATGCGTTACCGACCCAATCCGCGAATCTCTATCCCACTTGCTACCAGTTCAGTCCCCTTGCGAAAGGTGTGGTCTGATCACTCTGCGTCTGACTGTAGTGACTCCGGACAATGACAATTCCATTTGCTTTTGTAGCAGGCGCTGAGGCTCATCGCCGGATGAAGGATTGTGCAAGCGCCATGGAAGGGGTTGAATTTGATCAGCTCACTTGTCAGCTTTCGCCAGCGCAAGTTGGAACTTCTCCGCGGGAACTCCGGCGGATGCTCGCTGCGCCCAAGTCGTAAGCGGCCCGTGCTCACCATAGACAGCGATGCACTCCTCCTTGGACGGACGGCCCGCGAGTTTGAACGGCCGGATGCCATCCGCCCGGTTTGAGCCAGCTGCCTTTGCATTCTTCTGAGCGGAAGTCTGCGCCTTGACTGGCTTCCCGGGTTTGGTCGTTACCGATATTTTTTCGGCAGACTCTTTGTCGCTGATTCTGAGCTTCTCGTTCCATGAGATCAGCTACCAATGCCCGACATTCCCCTATGTGCAACTCATTCGCCCCCGTCTACGCAGCACGCCGGCGACAGCCTTCAGTTTTTTCGTGACGCCTTCCACGCGGCCGTGCGGGCGCGGATGTAGGTTCTGTAGTCACTGTTGGTCTTCAGTGGCGGCATAGTGTGGTGAACACCGCCCTTGCCGTCTGGAACGGGCAGTTGCGAAACCAGCTCGGCTTGCACTTCCTGCAAATGCGACGGCCTCGCTGCATCCGCTGGATTCTGCACGGCGGCCACCGGAACCACCACTCCCGCCAGAGGATCGTCCGTGCGCGCGACGTTCAGGGTCAGTACGGCCCCCACATCGAGCGCCGCCGCATCCCGCGCGCTAAGGCTCGGCAGATTCCAGCGCGTTTCCACCGTCTTCAGAATTGACGTGTGATCGAGCGGCATTGCATTCGCCGCCACGCGAAACACCGTCCCTGCCGCGATCAGCGGAGAGACGAGAACCGTCGGCACACGCGGACCAAAGCGCTTGAAATCAAAACCGTACTCTCCAGCGGAATTGTCCGGCGGCACTGCGCCTTGTGGTGGCGGAACGTGGTCGTAGCAGCCGCCATGCTCGTCATAAGTGATGATGAGAAGCGTCTGATTCCAGTTCGGGCCGTTGCGCAAGGCATAGTACACGTCGTGAATTAGTTGTTCACCGAGCGCGACATTGTAATTTGGATGCTGGCTATTTCCAGCAGCATCCCAACTCGGCTCCAGGAAGGTGTATGCCGGTAGCGCGCCGTTGGCGGCCGCCGCCCGGAAGTCAGTGAAAAGACCAAAGTGACTGTCGTCGGCGGCCGTGGTATCCGGAAAGTTTTGACGGGTGAGCGCAGGATCGACATAGCCGTAAATCGACCAGCTTATATCGCGATTGGACAGCAGCCCGAAAATGGTTGGGCATGTGTATATCTCGGTTTTGTCGTTCATATGGCCCTGCGACGTGGCGCCACAGACGAACGCCCGGTTGGGTAAGGTCTCTGTCGGAACCGAGGCGAACCATTGGTCGCACACTGCGTAGCCGCTCGCCAATCCCGAAAGCACCCCCAGCGTCTCAGGTGTGAAAACACCCATGATGCTATTGGCTGTCGTGCCCGGCAGAATGGACCAT
>Ga0302326_10033707_pt1 | contig 10170 bp, 6 predicted proteins | sample Palsa_T0_3_FD_202264 | JGI IMG/M metagenome (GOLD analysis project Ga0302326, IMG submission 202264) | Peat permafrost microbial communities from Stordalen Mire near Abisko, Sweden - Palsa_T0_3 | ecosystem: Environmental > Terrestrial > Soil > Palsa > Peat permafrost | place: Sweden: Abisko...
GAACGAGGAGTCGGTCCGCCAACTCGACGATCTCAAGAGGCTCGTCGGACAGCTCTATCTCGACCCCATCGACAAGCCGGCGCATCCGCCAAGTGTACGCCGACGTCATAATCGTTGCTGTGGAGGAGGTGTCGGTTGCCGCGTTTTATCGGTTCTATCCCCTCCCGAACTTCGCGGCGATGCGGCAGCCGCTGTTCGAACTGGGCGCAGCCGAGGGCCTCCGAGGTTCCGTTCTTCTTGCAAGCGAGGGCGTGAATGGAACCGTATCTGGTTCGCGGTCCGGGATTCAACTGCTCCTGGAGTGGATTGTGCGGCAAAGCGGAATGCCGCCGATCGAAGCAAAGTGGTCGGCCTGCACCGAGCACCCGTTCGGACGCTGGAAGGTCCGGCTAAAAATGGAAATCGTAGCACTCAAGGCGGAGTCTGCCGATCCCTGCTTGCACCCTGGCCGGTATGCGGGACCCGCCGAGTGGAACGCGCTCCTGCAGGATCCGGCCGTCACGGTGGTCGACGTGCGGAACTCGTTTGAACTCGCGTACGGGATGTTCCCAGGATCGGTGGACCCTGGGACTCTGGACTTTTGTGAATTCGCGGAGTATGCGAATTCTCATTTCCAGGATCGATCCAAGCCGATCGCGATGTACTGCACGGGCGGGATTCGTTGCGAGAAGGCCGCTGCCTTTCTCGCTGCTCGCGGTTATGAAAATGTGACCCAACTCCACGGCGGCATCCTCGGCTATCTGGAACACGTCCCGCAAGACGAAAATCGCTGGCAAGGAGCCTGCTTCGTGTTCGATGAACGGGTGGCCTTGGGGCCAGACCTCAAGCCGATTGGATAGCCGCTTTGCAAGGTATTTTCAAAAAACAACTTCCGAAAATGAAAACTGCCCTCATCTGTCTCGCCGTAGCGCTTTTGCTTCCTTCCGCATTTGGTGCGGATAACCACGGCTACTACATGCAGCCCACAATCCACGGAGATACCCTGGTGTTCGTTTCCCAGGGCGATTTGTGGCAGGTTGGTATCGGCGGAGGCGACGCCCATGCTCTCACCAGCCATGTTGCACCGGCTTCGAACCCCTCTCTTTCCCCGGATGGCCGTTCGGTTGCCTTTTCCGGGACTTACGAGGGCCCGCGAGACGTGTACGTCCTCCCGCTCTCGGGAGATGTGCCAAAGCGGCTGACGTACGGCGGAGGAATGTCTGTAGTTGGGTGGACTCCCGACGGGAAGATTTTGGCGGCCACGGAATCCCACGCGACGCTTCCGAATCTGGAACTCGTTTCGATCGATCCGAATACCCGCGCGCAGGCCGTGGTCCCGCTGGCCCAGGCGAGCAATGGCGTTTACGACCCGAGCGGCCGAACCCTTTTCTTCACCCGTTTCGCCTTCCAGGGCAGTCAGACGAAGCGTTACAAAGGGGGAACCGCCCAGAACATCTGGAGTTATGCACAGGGTGCGCCGGAGGCAGTGCCGCTCACCAAGAACTTTCCAGGGACCAGCAAAGATCCGATGTGGTGGGGCCGCCGGATCTACTTCCTCTCCGACCGCGATGGATGGATGAACCTCTGGTCCATGAACGAGCAGGGTGGAGACGTGAGGCAAATCACCCATTCGGCGGGGCTTGACATCCAGTCGGCGGCCTTGGACGGCGGTCGGATCGCCTATCAACTGGGAGCCGATATTCACGTCTCTGACCTGAACAAGAATGCAGATTCGACGCTTGACATCACTCTCGACTCCGACTTCGACCAGTCTCTCGAAAGATGGATCAAGGATCCGGCGCAGTTTGTCAGTTCCTACGATCTGTCCGGGAATGGCTCCAAGCTCGTGCTGACCGCTCGCGGGACCGTCTTCGTCGCTCCCGCCGAGCCGGGGCGCCTTGTCCAGGTGACTCGGAAACCCGGCGTCCGATACCGGTTCGGGATGCTGACTCCGGACGGCAAACAGGTGATCGCCCTCTCCGACGAATCGGGGGAGACCGAGTGGTGGCGCTTCCCCGCGAACGGCGTTGGAACCGGCGAGCGGTTGTCCACTGGAAGTTCGGTCACGGGCGGCACCGGAACCATGTCGCCGGATGGCAAAAACCTTGCCTACCAGGACAAGAACCAAATTTTGTGGATTCTCGACCTGACGACGAAGAAGGTGACCAAGGCCGCGACTTCCCTCGACGGTGGATTTGACTCCGTGACCTGGTCACCTGACAGTCAGTGGCTCGCCTTCGGCATGCCCACCCCGACGTTCAGCCGGCTAATGCTCTACTCTCTCAAGGACGCCAGTCTGACCGCGATCACCACGGATCGATCTGACGCGACGAGTCCCGCCTGGTCTCCAGATGGGAACTGGCTGTATTTCCTTTCTGACCGGACCTTTCACAGTCAGGTCTCTTCGCCATGGGGCGCCCGGGCGCCGGAACCTTACTTCACCAAGCAGACGAAGATCTATCTTCTTGGATTGAAGAAGGGTCTCCGCTCACCCTTCCAGCCTGACGACGAACTTTACAGTCCTGCGGCGGACAAGGGTGAAAAGCCGGTCAAGATCCAGCCCGATATGGACGGGCTTGCATCGCGCTTGTGGGCTGTTCCCATCGAGGCGGGGAACTACGGACTCTTGACCACCGACGGAAAGAGGCTCTATTTTCTCGGCTCGGACGATGGCCAGAGCGCAGACCTGGAGGAGTTGGAAATCAAGAACCGGGACATCTCGGCCAAGAAGGTGACAACCGCTGTCTCCGGCTACATGATGTCCTCAGATCGGAGCAAGCTTCTCATCTCCAAAGCCGGCCGTTACTACATAACCTCCGCCGGTGGCGTGTCGTTGGAAAAGCCGGTAGACCTTTCCAACTGGGCCTTCACGGTTGAGCCTCAAGCGGAGTGGCGTCAGATGTTCCTGGATGCCTGGCGCCTGGAGCGGGACTACTTCTATGACGCCCACCTCCACGGGGTGGATTGGGACGCGGTCTACAAAAAGTATTTGCCGATGGTGAACCGAGTGCGGTCCCGCGAGGAACTTAGCAACCTGATCGCTCAGGTCGTAGGGGAACTCTCCGCGCTGCACACCTTCGTTGTTGGCGGGGACCTCCGCGAACCGCTGGAGAACATCTCGGTGGCTAGTCTGGGCGCCGAGCTGTCTCCGGATCGGGGAGCGGGGGGTTACCGGGTAACCAGAATCTACAACGGTGAGCCGGACTACCCGGAGAGCATGTCGCCGCTTAGCCGCCCAGAGGTCGCGATGCACCAGGGAGACGTGATTCTGGCCATTAACGGTCAGGACACGCTGGACGCGCCCGACATCGAGACGCTCCTGAGAAACCAGAGCGGCAAGCAGACGCTCCTGCACATCAAGAACGGGTCTGACAGCAAGCTGCGAGACACGATCGTCGTTCCAATCGACCGCGGGTCGGACTTTGACCTGCGTTATACCGACTGGGAGGTCTCTCGCCGAACCGAGGTTGAAAAAGCAGGAAGCGGGCAGATCGGCTACGTGCACCTACGGGCCATGGGCTCGAACGATATCGAGCAGTGGGAGCGCGACTTCTACCCGGTCTTCAATCGGCAGGGCCTAATACTCGACGTTCGACACAACAATGGTGGAAATATCGACAGTTGGATTCTGGAGAAGCTGCTGAGAAAGGCGTGGTTCTACTGGCAGGCCCGCGTTGGGACCCCTTACTGGAATATGCAGAGTGCTTTCCGAGGTTATGTCGTGGTGCTTTGCGACGAATCCACCGCATCAGACGGCGAGGCGTTTACGGAAGGTTTCAAGCGTCTCAAGCTCGGCAAAGTGATCGGTGAGCGGACATGGGGCGGGGAGATCTGGCTGTCTTTTTCTAACTCGCTCATCGATGGCGGGATCGCATCCGCCGCCGAGTTCGGCGTGTACGGGCCGGAAGGCAAGTGGCTGATCGAGGGTCACGGCGTCGATCCCGACATGGAGGTGGACAACTTGCCGCACGCGACCTTCCTCGGGAAGGACGCTCAGTTGGAGGCCGCTATCGATTACTTGGGCAGAGAGATCAAGGAGCACCCCGTGCCGGTGCCGCCGCATCCGGCTTACCCGGACAAATCGTTTCCTGCGAAGAAGTCTGGATAGCAGGGCTGGCTACCAGCGAAGATCCGTGTGGAGTTGCCCGGCGAGCTGCTGGCCCATTATTTCGTGGGTCTTGACGTTCGGGTGCCAGTCGGCGCCGAGTCCGTTCTTGGCAGCGTCCTGGGTGCCAAAGTCGATGATCGCGATGTCAGTGTCGCCAGCCGCCTTGCGCTGATCGATGACGTCGTTCAAGTACTTGCGAAGCACCGTCATCTCCATGAGCTTGGGCGGATAGGCGTCACTCATCATCGGCCCCATCGCCAGGTAGATCCGTGCTCGAGGCGAGGCCTGACGTAGCGTGCCGATGAACTTGGAGTACGCGCCGGTCCAGCCGGACTCGTCCGGGATCCCCCGGCCAAAGTCGTTGGTGGCAAGGTTGATCAAGACTGCATCCATTGCTGGACCCACGTTGCGCTGGCTTGATTGGTCGGTCGGAAGGGTCAAGTCGTAGATCGAGGGGATCGTGTTGTCGGGCCACAGCTTTCGCCCGGACCAGGCGATGCACGTGTAGTCGGCATTCACCTTTCTTGCCGCGATGGCGCCATAGGTGAGATAGGCGTTCTCTGTTTCGGGCTTGAAGTGCTCCTTTTCGTTCGCGCCTTCATTTCCATACCCACAACTGATCGAGTCGCCGATGACCTCCAACCGGTGGGGCGCCGCCCTAGCTTTGTCGAGCCCCCCGGACGGCAAAATGAAGTCCAACATCTGGCTAGGATTACCGAACGCTTCCGTCTCCCGAATGAGCCGCACGACATGGTGCCCGTCGGAGAGTCCGCTTGCAAGCGTGACCCTCCCTCCTTGGCTCGGCTGAAATTTGTCGCCCACGGCGCCGTCGACTTCCGTGATCAGATAGGCCTGTGATGGCGCCAAGTCAGCGTCCAACTCGGGCCCGTGGAATCTTATCTCCACAGTGCTGGCGGTCCACTCACATCTCGGTCCGTGAGGGTCGGTGTAGTCCCAGCGACCGACGTAGCGAATATGGGGGTCGACGGCCGAAATGACTATGGGGGCAACCAAAACTAGGGCAAGCAGCATCGTAACTCTCAGTTTGGCTTACCTGGCAAAAAAACCTGACTTGTTACAGGGGCTGAGGCATGCGAGTATCGCCTCCAACAATAAGGTAGCCGGGGCCGGCACATACAAACCCATGAATTACGAGTACCAAAAGCTCGGCGAGTTGCTGGTGAACGCGGCCGTCATTACTCCGACGCAGCTTAAGGAAGCCCTTGAATCCCAAGCCGCGACCACCCGCAGGCTCGGTCAAATCCTTGTCGACCGGGGCTTTGCAAGCGACGACGACATCGCGCGCTGCCTTGCCAACCAGTATGAATTCGAGCTGGTAGATCCGGAATCGGTTACCCCTTCCGCTGTAGCATTGGCATGCTTAGAGCCGGCGGAGGCGATTCAGTACAACGTTCTCCCCGTAAGCAAAGACGAGGCTGAGATCTTCTGCTTGGTCTCCGACCCGCTCGTCTTTGACATCACCGACATGATTCGGCAGCGGCACCGCCGTCACATTCGTGTCGCCATCGCCTCCGAGTCCAAGCTCGCATCGGTGATAAGCCGCCTTTACGAGGGTGTCGCACCCCAGTTCCAGGAATCGGCCGAACTGGGTTTGGCCCCGCGATTCGGTAATGCGGTTCCTCGGGCGGAGTTCGGCGATATTTTGGTGCTCGACGCCACCGATTCCTACTTGGATCGGCCGGTGACCCTGTTCAGGGTTCCCATCGAATCCCACGAGAGGCAGGCGCACCTTGACCTCGTCAAGCAGGCGGCAAACACATCTGACCCCCTCGCGGTGCGGATTTACGATTCGATCGCAAAGGACGACTATCGATGGACGGTGGCCGAGGCGGTCAAGGGAAACACGCTGGCGAGCGTGCTCAAGTTCAAAGGAAAGCGCTCTCCCCTTGAGGCAGCCCAAATCGTCCACGGGGTTGCGTCGTTCGCAGGTGGCGTGGCAGCGAATTGGATCTGTCCGGAAAACGTTTGGATCCACAAGCAAGGTTTTTCATTCCTCCCTGTTGTCCCACCCAGTGGCGAGTACACGAGAGCGGACGAAGTCGAGTCTCTCGGCTTGATTCTCTGGAACTGCCTCGTTGGAAAGGCGGACGGCAAGTTTGAACTCGAGCGAACGGCTGGACTCGCGATTCCGGCGGGCATGCTCCTAGTTCTGCAGCGGTGTCTGGTCCAGAAGGGGCCGGAGCGGTACTCGACGAGGGCCGATGTTGCTTATGCACTCTCATCCTATCAGTGGGAAGGAGAGCCGAAGACGTTCGCGCCTGCGCCGACTTTGGATCGAGACGAACTCCTCGCGACACTCGAGGTGGCAACCGTTCCCGGGAGGCCGAGCCTGTGGAGGCGTCTATTCGCCAGGAAAGCAGCTTGAGAACCATCGCTATCACCAGTGGAAAGGGCGGCGTAGGAAAGACCAATATCGCGGCGAACCTGTCGATCGCGCTGACCCAGGCAGGACAGCGGGTTGTTGTGTTTGATGCCGACATCGGTCTGGCGAACCTCGATGTGGTCCTTGGGTGCCGGGTTTCATCAACTTTGCAGGAAGTGGTCGGGGGCCACAAAACCCTTCGCGAGGTGATGCACTTTGGGCCATTGGGTCTTTCCTTTATCCCGGGCGGTTCTGGGCTGGAATCGCTCTTCACGCTCACCGATCATCAGTCGGAACGGCTGCTGAAGGAATTCGGGGCCCTTGCCAACGACTTTGACATCCTCGTCATCGATACGGGAGCCGGTCTATCGGAGAACGTGACGAGTTTTGTCAGGGCGGCAGACGAGGTCTTGATCATCGTCACGCCTGACCCTTCCAGTCTTACCGACGGTTACGCCACCGCCAAGGCGCTCTTCCAGGATCGGATTTCCATGCCGGTAAAGCTTCTCGTTAACATGGTGAGCGGCGAACCCGAGGCAGAGCAAGTGTACAAGCACCTCAACGGCGTTGTACAGCGGTTTCTTGGGCATGAACTCGGCTACGCGGGCTATGTCCGAACCGATCCTGTCGCGATCGGATTTATTCGGAAGCGGGTCCCGTTCTATACCGGCAATCCCAACTCGGCGGCGTCGGTGGATGTGGCAAGGATTGCGCACCAGCTCCTCGGCAAGACACCCCCGGCGAGCGGGAACGGCGATTGGGTTTCCAAACTTCGCGGACTGTTCCACGTGACATCTCGGCGAACCGCTTAGCAAAGGCTGCGGGTCGGGATCGTCTCGGCCCTCCGGGCCTGAAATCTGGGATTCGCCGTCGTCGTCCAAATACCCGCCGACGATGTACCTCGGCTCGGCCGGTCCCCTGCTGAATTTGGAGGGCCGACACGAACCGTGGGTGAATGCCCTAATTTGAACCTCATCCCGGCCGCCCGGACCTATATTAACTGCATGACGAAACACTGGGGCCACGAGCAGCCTCCGATGCTGTGAAAGGGGGAAGGTCCTACGGGAGCGGGACCTCTCCCTGAGCTTTCCGCAACAAAGCGGCTTGCTCATTCGTCGTAAAGCCTAGAGATCAGGCTGTGAATGAGGTGGTCGCGTGAGTAAACATCTGTGTCCCTACTGCGGAAACGAAACCGGCGGTGCGGAGGTCTGCCCCTGGTGCAACGGTTCGATGGGAGTTGTCCCGAAACACGGGCCCTTGGAGCCGGTTATTATTCACGATAGGCCCAAAGCCGATTGGACCCATCCGAGCTTGGTGGCGCTAGTTTTAATCCTATTGGCTGCCTTCTTTGGCTACCGATACTTTGAACAGCGGAACGCGCAAACGGTAACTCAAGTGTCCTACCGGGATCGGCCGATGTATCTACCTTCGATCTCCAACGCGATTCAACGGCCGAAGATCGATTTGCAACCCCACATGACACTCGCCGGAGGAACGACAACTCCGTCCGCTGACAAGCCTCAAGATGAGCAGACCGAAGAGGACGATGACATGGTTGACGATGGGCTTGAGGACCCGGTGGTTACTCCTTCCATTCAACCGGCAGCGGTGGTTATAGGAGGCGCTGCTCTGGACTCACAGGACGACGGGGACGGGCACGGGATCGCCTATGGCCACGTTCAGATTTCCAACCCGAGTTCGTATCCTATTACCTCCCTCACGATCATGATGTCGACCAGCGACGGAAGCTACGCGCTCGTCCCGGTGAGCGGGACGCTGGAGACGGCCACCCCGCTCCCGTCGATCGACATTCCTGCCGGCGGAACGATGGATCTCCCGGTCATGACCAATGGGATGTTCAGCGCGGTGGACCCGACGTCGCCGAAAACGATCACGGTGCAAGCGACCGAAAACGGTACCGTCGTCTCCAGTTCCACCACGGTCCAATGAAGCTGAATTATCCGAGCAATTCGGAGGTCATCCGCAACATCGCCGATGTGAAGGGTGACCACGAATTAATCGGAGACGTCGGACCGTTCCGAATCGTCCGCTTTGATCCGCCGTATCTGAATGGCGCTGAGTTTTGGGTCCTGAACGAAAAGGGCTTCCTGTGGGAGCCTGCCGACAGCCTGGATGCGGCGCTGGAATACCTCGACTCCGAGGAGGCTCAGGAATACATTCGCACGACGGCCTAGGCGGTCGGGACTGGGGTGGGGCAAATCACCGTGAGCCGGGGTCGAAACTGGTCTGTCTGGACTTCGCACCCAAGTTCTTCCAACGCCGCCACCACGGCGAATAGGTCACTGTCGGCAACCTCGATCTCGAACGTCCCGGCTGCCCGGTGCTCTTCAAACACGTATTTTGCAAATTTGCGTGCCGAAGTGTCGTTCACAGGTTATAAATACGCTACGGTGAGTCGCCAGCCCTGCCCGAACATTAAAGTTGCGTTATCTGCGGCAATAGGCGCCGGAAAGGTTCCCTCGTCGATTGGCCGTTAATTAGCCGAGCTATTCCGAGCGGGTTATCGTCCTGTAACTCTTGAGGTAGTTCGACGTCCGGAAGATCCTGGAACGCCACCGGTCGCACAAACCTAAAGATTGCCGCCGTCCCGACGCTGGTGTGTCGCGAGTCGGTGGTTGCTGGGAAGGGCCCCCCATGCTGCATGGCCGGGCCAACCTCGACGCCTGTCGGAAAGCCGTTATAGACGACTCGACCTGCGATTCCGGCCAAAATCGGGACCAACTTGCGGCGAAGTGTTTGGTCGGCCTCGTCGGCTTGAATCGTTGCGGTGAGCTGTCCGTCGAGTTTGGAGGCAACGGCCAGCAGTTCCTCCGCGTCTTGGCACACGATCGCGAGGCCTACCGGTCCGAAAACCTCTTCGAGTTTCTCCCGGCTCTCAATCGCCTGTTTCCCGGATATCCTGTACAGACCGGGGGACGCTCCGGACTGGCTCCCATCAGGCGTTAGAATGGGTTCTGCCATCACCGCCGACATCACTGCATCGCAGCCATCTATGTAGCGCGAGCGAATCTCTCGGGTCAGCATCACTCCAGGTGCGACGGATCGCAGCTTTTCTGCCACAGCCGCAACCAGTTGATCGAACTCTGGACCGATCCCGATCAGAAGACCCGGGTTGGTACAGAACTGCCCGACTCCGAGCGTGAGCGAGGCCGCGTATCCGGCTGCAACTGCAGCGCCGCTCTGCCGGACTCGCCCTGGAAGGACGAATACCGGGTTGACGCTGCCCATTTCCGCGAAGACCGGAATCGGGGTTGGCCTTGCCGCCGCCAGGGAGTAGAGCGCTCTTCCCGCTTTTTGAGAACCGGTAAAGGCGACAGCCCGAATCTGCTCCAATTCGACCAGCCTTCTCCCGACCTCGGGCCCACCGTGAACCATCGAAAACGTCCCTGCTGGGAAGTGCAATTCACGGATTGCCTCCCTGATCAGCTCGCCCACTCGCTGGGATGTCTCCGGGTGTGCCGGATGCGCTTTCGCGATGACGGGGCAACCTGCCGCCAGGGCGCTGGCGGTGTCTCCCCCTGCAACAGAGAAGGCGAAGGGGAAATTCGAAGCCCCGAACACCGCGACGGGCCCGATAGGCACCAGCAAGCGGCGCAAATCCGGCTTGGGCAGCGGCGTTCGCAGCGGGTTCCCGAGATCGATCCGAGCGTCAACCCAGGAACCTTCCCGGATCAGCCCC